>OHAY01003334.1_pt1 | contig 11173 bp, 9 predicted proteins | sample 1577191 | NCBI WGS metagenome assembly OHAY01 (sample SAMEA3541504, study PRJEB24748) | human gut metagenome | biome: human gut; feature: human-associated habitat; material: faeces | place: China | collected 2012 | reverse complement strand
CGGACGAAAGCTACCTGACGCTCACCGGTGGGAGCAGCCATGCCCATGATCTCAGCGATGGCGGCAGCATTGTCGGGGCCCGCGGGAGCGCAAGCGGTGACAGGAGCGTTGCCGGCCAGAATGGCAGCAGCGCAGCCGCCGCAGCCGGGGTAGCCGCAGCCGCCGCAGTTAGCGCCGGCCAGATGGCTGAGGATAGCCTCCTCGCGGGGATCCTTTTTGACCTCAAAGATCTTGGAAGCCACGGACAGGATCAGTCCGAACAGAGCGCCCAGAGCGCCCAGAACTGCGATAGCAGCAATAATATTTCCCATCTTTCCTACCTCCTTACCAAACCTTCAGGCCGGAGAAGCCCATAAAGGCCAGAGCCATCAGGCCGGCGGTGATCAGCGCGATGGGGAAACCGTCCCAGCACTTGGGATAGTCAGCGAACACCAGACGCTCACGGATGCTGGCGAACAACACGATGGCCAGCAGGAAGCCCAGACCGCCGGTGATGCCGTAGACCACAGACTCAATGAAGTTGTAGCCATTCTGCACGTTCAGCAGCACAACGCCCAGAACTGCGCAGTTGGTGGTGATCAGGGGCAGATACACGCCAAGAGCGGTATACAGAGCGGGCATGGCTTTCTGGAGGAACATCTCGATGAACTGCACCAGAGAAGCGATGACCAGAATGAATGCCACGGTCTGCATGTAAGCCAGATCCAGGGGGATCAGGATGTACTTGTTCACCACAAAGCACACAGCGGAGGCCAGACCCATAACGAAGGTAACGGCCACGCCCATGCCTACTGCGGTATCCACCTTCTTGGAAACGCCCAGGAAGGGGCAGCAGCCCAGGAACTGGGAGAAGATGAAGTTGTTTGCCAGGATTGCACCCAGCGTGATCGAAAGCAGCTTAAAGATTTCCATTATTTGCTCTCCTCCTTATCCTTCTTGGGACGAGCCAGAGCCCACTGCATGGCAGCGATCAGAGCAGCCAGCACCAGGAAGCCGCCCACAGGCAGGGTCAGCATACCGATACCGTAATCAGCGGGGAAGATCTGGATGCCCACATGCTGACCGGCCTCGTTCACAGCGCCCAGGACGCCGCCGCCGAAGGTGCCGCCGCCCAGGAACTCACGGATGATGCACATGGCCAGCAGGACCCAGGTGTAGCCGATGCCCTGGAAGATGCCGTCAAAGAAAGAGGCAACCATGCCGTTCTTGTAGGAGAAAGCCTCCGCACGGCCCAGGATGATGCAGTTCACCACGATCAGGGGGATGAACACGCCCAGAGAGTTGGCCAGATCCGGCAGGAATGCCTGAATAGACAGGTCCACGCAGGTCACGAAGCCGGCGATCACCACGATGAACATGGCGATACGGATCTTATCAGGGATGATCTTCCGCATAGCGGAGATAATGACGTTGGACAGGGTCAGGATGATGGTAACCGCCACACCCATGCCGATGCCGTTGAAGAAAGAGGTGGTGATGGCCATGGTAGAGCACATGCCCAGCACCTGAACCAGAACGGGGTTCTGCGTCAGCATACCGTCCTTGAATTGTTTACCAAGATTCATACTTCAGTGTCCTCCTCTCTTAACCGATGACGCCGGCAGCAGCCAAAGCGGCATTGACGCCGGTGGTCACACCCTTGGTGGACACGGTAGCGCCGGTGATGGCGTCCACGTTGGAGCCAACGGACAGAACACCGTCAGCGGCGGACTTGCCGATAAACTGATCCAGAACGCGGGTGCCGTTGGTCAGAGGCTCGTTGCTCATGACCTTGGAGCCGATACCGGAGGTCTCAGAGTTGGTGACAATGGAAACACCGGTGACAGCACCGTCCATGTCGATACCCACCATCATGGAGATGGTGCCCTGAGAGCCGGAAGCCTCCACGTTGATGGCGTAGCCCACAGGCTGACCGCCGGACTGAGCCTGATAGACAGCAGCCAGAGTACCGCCCTGAGCGGTGGCAGCGGCAGTCATATCGTCGGTCAGCTCCATGGCGTCGGAGAAGTCATCGGCCTCAATGACCTTCTGCATAGCGGCCACGGTCTTTTCCCAGGTGATCGCGGCGATCTTATCCTTGGTGATGCTGTTGACCCAGCCCAGCAGGCCAGCCACGACCATGCAGGTAAGCAGCAGGGTCACAGTCAGCTTGATGATGTACTTGGGGTCCATATTGACCTTTTCCTTGGTCTTCACTTCATTGCTCATTTCGCGGCTGCCTCCTTCTTGTCGGATTTCACCACGCCGAAACGAACGGGCTTGGTGTACTTGTCGATCAATGCGGTGCAGCAGTTCATGACCATGATGGAGTAGCAAACGCCCTCATTGTAAGAACCGAAGTACCGGATGAACACGGTGAACAGGCCGCAGCCGATACCGTAGATCAGCTGGCCCTTCTTGGTGACAGGGGAGGTGGCATAGTCGGTAGCCATGAAGAAAGCGCCCAGGAACAGGCCGCCGCCGAAGATGCTGTAAAGCATATACTCAGCGCCGCCGGCCTTGGGGAACAGCACGGTCAGAACAGCCACGGTGGCGATGTAAGCCACGGGAGTCTGCCAGTTGATGACCTTGCGCCAGATCAGGTACAGACCGCCGATGAGCAGCATCAGGGCAGAAACCTCACCCATGGAGCCGCCCACCTTGCCCAGGAACATATCACCCACGGAGGCGATCTGCTTCAGGCCCTCCAGATCGCCGGTCTTCAGATAGGCCAGCGGGGTCGCGGCGGAAACCACGTCCACAGGCATACCGCCGCCGATGGCGGCCTTGGTGCCGGCAGGCAGCCAGGTGGTCATCGCACCGGCATAGCTGGCCAGCAGAGCGGCACGGCCTGCCAGAGCAGGGTTCAGGAAGTTCTTGCCGATGCCGCCAAAGAGCTGCTTGACCACAATGATGGCAAAGAAGTCACCGATGAGGATCATCCACAGCGGGGTGGTGGCGGGGCAGACGAAAGCCAGCAGCATACCGGTGACCACAGCGGAGAGGTCATCGATGGACTGGGGCTTGTGCATGAGCTTGCGGTACAGTCCCTCAAAGACAACGCAGCCAATGACGGACACTGCGGTGAGAAGCAGAGCCTCCACGCCGAAGTAAATGATGGCCCAGATCAGAGCGGGACACATGGCAATGATGACGTCCAGCATGATGGACCGGGTGGTCTCACTGCCGCGGATGTGAGGGTTGGAAGTGGCAATGAGCTTCAAATTCTTGTAATCGGTCATCTCTTATGCCTCCTTCTTCGCTTCCGCGGCCTTCTTGGCCTCAGCGGCGGCCCGATCGGCAGCCATCTTGTTCTTGACGAGCTGCTTGCCAGTCTTGAACATGTGGGTCAGGTGCATACGGGCGGGGCAGGCGTAAGCGCAGGCGCCGCACTCCATGCAGTCCATGATGTGGGCCTCGTTCAGCTCATCCACCATGCCCTTCTCGGCATACTGATACATAAAGAGGGGCTCCAGGTGCACCGGGCAGGCGGCAACGCACTTACCGCAGCGGATGCACTGGGGATGCTCAACGGTCTGCTCCTCCTTCTCGCAGAAAGCGAGGATAGCGCCGGTGCCCTTGGCCACGGGAATATCCGCAGTATACTGGGCCATGCCCATCATGGGGCCGCCGGCGATGAGCTTGTAAGTACCGTCCTTCACGCCGCCGCAAGCGTCCAGCAGCAGAGACACGGGGGTACCGATGGGGCACTCGATGTTCTTGGGATCCACGATGCCGGAACCGGACACGGTGACCACCTTGTTCACCACGGGCATACCGGTGGTGATGGCCTTGAAGATGCAGATGGTGGTGTTGATGTTGAACACCGCGCAGCCCACATCAGCGGGCAGGCCGCCGGGAGGCACCTGACGGCCGGTGATGGCCTGAATCAGCTGCTTCTCACCGCCCTGGGGGTAACGGCAGCGCAGAGGCTCCACCACAACGGGGGCCTTCTTCTCAGCGATGACCTTGTTCATGGCGTCGATGCCGTTCTGCTTGTTGTCCTCAACGCCGATGATGACTTTGTCCACACCGAACATCTTGGCCAGATAGGTAGCGCCGCCGATGATCTCCTCGGGACGCTCCAGCATGGCCCGATGGTCGCCGGTGATGTAAGGCTCGCACTCAGCGCCGTTGATGAGCACGTCCTTCACCTTGCCGATGCCGCCGGAGATCTTAACATGCGTGGGGAAGGTTGCGCCGCCCATACCCACGATACCGGCATTCTTCACGATCTCGACCATTTCCTCCACCGTCAGAGCGTCGGGATCGGCAGGAGCCTTCACCTCTTCGCTGACCGTGTTCTGGAAATCGTTTTCGATCACAACGGACACCATGTCGCCGCCCATAGAGAAGGGCCGGGGCTCGATGGCCTTCACCGTACCGGAAACGCTGGCATGGATCGGGGCGCCCAGCCCCTTGAATTCGCCGATTTTCTGACCCACCTTTACCTGGTCGCCTACTTTTACGATCGGGGTGCAGGGTGCGCCAAAGTGCATCGACATGGGGATGACCACGGTAGCCGGGGGTGCCAGCTGCTCGATGGCCTTTTCATTGGTTGCGGCCTTCATATCATGGGGATGAACGCCGCCAAAGAAAGCTTGTGCCATTGTCTTCACCTCATTCTTACTCCATTGATAGGTGTCAAAGCATACCCCGCCCCGCCATCGGGCAATGGCATGGCAGGCCATGCTTCGGCACACTATCACATACTGCGCTTTATTCTACACCACCCATCGAAAAATGTCCAGACTATGAATTCGTTTTTTTGTAGAAAATTTATCAAATTCTTCAAGTTCTCCCACTTTTTTACGTTTTCTCACAGTCCTGTCCCTCCTTTTGGGGTAACCTGCATATTTTCCTGCCGATAACTCCCGCTTTCGCTGGCCCTCTCCACCTCTCTTGTCTTTTTTTCGGAGGTATGCTATGATGAACCATATCTTTCAGAAAGTATCGCCGCAGCCAGGCCTGTCTGCCGGAGCGGCGAATGGAGGTCCCTTTTTATGACGAAGCCCATTGACCGCGCCGAAATGAAAGCCCAGACCCGGGAACTCTTGCAGACAGCTCAGGTATCCCCCAAGGGTATGACGGCCCTGTACTGTGCCTGTCTGTTTCTGCTCAGCCTGCTGGAGGCCCTGATTCCCGGGCCGGAGCTGGTATCCACCTTCCTCTCCATCCTCACAACGCTGGCTGAGTGGATCTTAGCCGCCGGCTTTGCCCTCTACTGCATGGACATCCGCCGCCGGGAACGCTCGGAATACGCGGTGCTGTTCGACGGGTTCTCCTTCACCGGCAAAATCATCGCTCTGAACATCGTGATCAACCTGTTTGTGTTCCTGTGGTCCATGCTGTTTGTATTCCCCGGCATCATCGCCTATTACCGCTACAGCTTCGCCCTTTATAATCTCTATGAAGATCCGGAGATAGATATTATGGAGGCGCTGAATCTGAGCAAGCGGCAGACGCAGGGGTATAAAATGGAGCTGTTCAAGCTGGATCTCAGCTACATGGGCTGGATCCTGCTGGGTATGCTTCCCAGTCTCTTTTTCACGGGTCAGGCGCTTTTGTCTCGTGGAATCAGTGGTATGGATCCCTCCACAGTCCTCGCCGTACCCATGTCTCTGTGGCAGATCCTGACAGCCTCCGCCTTTGTCTACGCGCTGTCCATCTTCTATCTGCCTAACTACCAGTGCGTCCAGCTTGCCTATTTCGATGCCGCCAAGGAAGATATGCCGGAGTTCCGCTCCCGGCAGTCAGATTTCTCCGACGGCCCGGGCAGTTTCTGAGTTTTCTTTCTAATCATTCCGCCCCGGCTGGGTCACCCTTGCCGGGGCGTTTTTCCCATCCCATTCTGGAGGTGCCGCTATGCTGACTTACCCCATGGAGGAACGGGGTTCTCTCCCCCTCTATGAATACCTGTGCCGCCGCATCCGGGCGGATATCCTCAGCGGTGCTCTGCCCGCCGGGACGCGGCTTCCCTCCAAGCGGGCGCTGGCGGAGCATCTGCGGGTCTCCGTTGTTACCGTGGAGGGCGCGTACAGCCAGTTGGAAGCGGAGGGCTATTTACAGGCTCAACCTAAGCGGGGCTTTTTTGTCTCCGCCGTGGAGCAGGCCCCACCGCCTGCTGTCCGCTCGGTTTTGATGCCGGAGACCACCACTGTTTCCTGGCGGCTGGATCTGGGCCGCAATCAGGTGGACACTGCCCGGTTCCCCGTTTCCACCTGGGCCCGCCTCACCCGGCAGGTTCTCTCGGAAGCACCGGAGGCTCTGTTGTCCCCGGTCCCCCATCAGGGCTTGGCTGCCCTGCGGCAGGCCATTGCCGACGATCTCCGGGACTTCAAAGGTATGGCAGTCTCCCCGGAACAGATCGTCATCGGCGCCGGTGCGGAATACCTTTACTTATTGCTGGCCCAACTGCTGGGCCGGGACACGGTGTTCGCCGTGGAGGACCCCGGCTATCCCAAGATCCGTCAGGTCTATGACGCCTGCGGAGCCGCCTGCGTCCCCATCCCGCTGGATAATCAGGGCGTAGAACTGGCGGCGCTGATGAGATCCAAGGCGCGGGCGCTGCACATCTCCCCCAACCACCAGTACCCCACCGGACTGGTGACCCCCATTGCCCGGCGGCAGGCGCTCCTACGCTGGGCGGAGGACACCGGCTCCACCATCATCGAGGATGACTATGACAGCGAGTTCCGCTACTCTGGCCGTCCCATCCCCACCCTGCAAAGCATCGATGACCGGGGCCGGGTCATTTACCTGAACACCTTTTCCCAGACCATTTCCCCCTCTATGCGTCTTGGCTTTCTGGTGCTGCCGCCCCGGCTGCTGGAACGCTACCGGCAGGAGCTGGGCTTCTATGCCTGTACGGTCCCTGCGCTGGAGCAGCACGTTCTGGCCCGTTTCATCGCCGGGGGCCACTACGAGCGCCACCTCTCCCGGATGCGGAAGGAATATCGGGACCGCCGCTCCGCCACCATCAGCGCCTTCCGGGCTTCGCCGCTGGCCAGCCATGTCACCTTTTCCGAGGAGGGGGCCGGTCTGCACTTTCTGCTGCGGCTGGATACCAACCGCCCCGATGAAGAATTGCGCCGCCTGACGGCGGAGGCCGGCATCCGTCTGAGCTTTCTCTCAGAGTATGCCGCCGTACCGGACCCCCGCTTCGCCCACACGCTGGTGGTCAATTACGCCGGTCTGTCCCAGTCTGATCTGGAAGAGGCCCTCCGACTGCTGACGGATGTTCTGCTGCCGCTGCTGGCGTAAGTCCATCCCCAGAATTTTCTTATTTTCGTCCAAGAGAGGTTCGTTCCTATGAAGTCCGTCAACCGTGCCAAGCTGGATCTTATCATCGCCGTTACCGCCTTCGGCACCATCGGCATTTTTGTCCGTTATATCAACCTGCCCTCCTCCGTCATCGCCTTTGCCCGCGGTGCGGTGGGCGCAGTGTTCCTCCTGTTTCTATTGTATTTCCGCCGGACGCCCTTTCGCTGGACAAGCGTCCAGCCGCACTGGAAGCTGCTGGCCCTTTCCGGCGCGATCATCAGCTTCAACTGGATCACGCTGTTTGAAGCCTACCGTTACACCACCGTGGCCACCGCTACCCTGTGCTACTACATGGCGCCGGTGTTCGTGACGCTGGCCTCCCCCTTTCTGTTCCACGAAAAGCTGACCACCAGAAAGCTCCTCTGCGTGCTGGCCGCCCTGTGCGGCATGGTGTTTGTCTCCGGAGTCCCCCAGTCCGGCCTGCCGGAAGCCGGGGAAGCCACCGGTATCCTGCTGGCCCTTCTTTCCGCCGTGCTTTATGCCAGCGATGTGTCCATCAACAAGTTTCTGGATCAGGTCCCCGCCTGTGAGCGGACTCTGGTACAGCTGGCGGTGGCAGCACTGGTGATGATCCCCTACATCCTGCTGACGGAGGATGTAGCCGCTATGGCTCTGACACCTCTGGGCGCCGTACTGCTGCTGATCGTAGGTGTTTTCCACACCGGCTGGTGCTATTCCCTGTTCTTCGGCTCCATGACCTATCTCCCCGCCCAGACGGTGGTGCTGTTCAGCTACATCGACCCCATCGTAGCCATCTTCCTCTCCGCTCTGCTGCTGAAGGAGCCTCTGGGTTGGAGCGGCATCCTTGGCGCCGTTCTGGTGCTGGGCTCCACCCTTATCAGCGAACTGCCCGTCCGGGCCGCTGCGGAAACCAAATAAACTGTCAGGCGGCAGTCAGCCCGCCGGAGGGACCATGTACGATCTGCATTCCATCTTGATCCAACTGAAAAAAGAGGACACACCGCTCCATGGCGTCATGGTGCGGTGTGTCCGTTGTTTTTATCAGTGGCTGGACCCCACCCTGTGGGAAGGTTCAGCGCTGTTTGAGCTGTGGGCGCAGGAATTGGAGCTGATCTACGGTGATCTGCGCCAGCGGCTCTCTCCCAATGCAAAAACCGACGCCGGGTCCTTGGGTGATCGGTTTGGTTTTGACACACCGCCGGAATTGCCCCGGCTCCTGCAAAGCATCCAGACCTTTTACAGTGTGCTCATCAAGCTCATCGCCTGGATGAAGCGGGGCGAGGACGGCAGCGTTGCCGCCGGTGTCGAGCCCTGCCTCGTGCCGAAGGCAAACCAGCTGGCCGGTGTCGATGACGTCTTCAATGCCGTCCTCGTCAAGGGCGATATGCTGGGCGACGTGGTCTTCTACGGCAAGGGCGCGGGCAAGCTGCCCACCGCCAGTGCTGTCGTGGCCGACGTGGTGGACGCCCTCAAGAACGGCGTCAAGGTCCACGACAGCCTGTTCTGGCAGCCCGCCGAGCCGGTGGAAGGAATGCTCACCGACCCCGCTCCCGCCGCATACTATGTGCGTGTGGAAGGCATCGCCCCGGCGGTGGCCGAGGCCATCTACGGCAAGGGCCATGTGGTGGAAGAGCACTTCGACGGCTGCTCCTACTTTGTGGACAGCGCCGACGACAAGGCTCTGGCCGAAGCAGCCCGCAAGGTAGAGGCCATGGGCGGCAGCGTGAAGCTGGTGCTCCGCCGCCTGCCTGAGGACGCCTGAGCGTGAGAAAAGAGGGAACTGCGATGAAGATAAAAGTTTCCGTCCCGGCCACCAGTGCCAACATCGGCTCCGGCTTCGATGCGCTGGGTCTGGCTGTGACCTTGTACAATACCGTGACATTCGAAGAGAGCGACCATCTGGACATCTCGGCGGCGGACGGCACCCGCATCCCCCGCGGCGAGACCAATCTGGTCTACCGCTCGGCCAAGGGTCTATTCGATAAGGTCGGCAAGACCATGCCGCCCCTCAAGCTCGTCCAGACCAACGCCATCCCGATGGCCCGGGGCCTCGGCTCGTCCTCGGCCTGCATCATCGCGGGCCTGCTGGGTGCGAACCGGATGCTGGGCGATGTGCTCAACACCCAGGAGCTGCTGACGCTGGCCACCTCCATCGAGGGCCACCCGGACAACGTGGCACCGGCCCTTCTGGGCGGTCTGACCAGCAGCGTTTTCGAAGACGGCGTCGTCTACTCCGTCAAGCGGGATGTAGACGAGAGCCTCTGCTTTGCGGCCATCGTACCGGACTACAAGCTGCTGACCGAAGCCGCCCGTGCGGCCCTGCCCAAAGAGGTCACCCACAAGGATGCGGTGTATAACCTGTCCCGTGCAGCCCTCATCCCGGCGGCGTTCTGCGAGGGCCGCCACGACCTGCTGGCCATTGCCACCGAGGATAAGCTCCACCAGCCCTACCGGATGCCCCTGATGCCCGGCTCGAAGGAAGTCTTCGATATGGCGCGGCTCTGCGGTGCCAAGGCGGTGTACGTCTCGGGTGCCGGCAGCACCGTGATGGCTGTGGCCGAAAAGGCCAACGCCGAGAAATTCTACTCCAAACTGGAAAAGGGCCTCGAGCTGCTGGAAGGCTTGGACGGATGTGAAGCATTTACACTGCTGCGGCTGGATGCCGACAACACCGGTGCGACAGTGGAATGATAAACAGGACCGGAAGTGCAAGACCGCTTCCGCCCGGTGTACCCCTCACACACTGAGGGAGCAAAAAGAGGAGAGTGACAAGATATGGCGTTGATCGTACAGAAGTTCGGCGGTTCTTCGGTGAAGGACCGGGACCGTATCTTCAACGTGGCCCGCATCGTGGCCAACACCCACAACGCGGGAAATGACGTGGTCGTGGTAGTGTCCGCACAGGGCGACACCACCGACGACCTCATCGCAAAGGCAGCAGAGATCACCCACAACCCTTCTGCCCGTGAGATGGATATGCTGCTGGCAGCAGGCGAGGAGATCAGTATCGCCCTGCTGGCTATGGCTCTGAACGAGCTGGGCTGCCATGCCACCAGTCTGACCGGCTGGCAGGCAGGCTTCCGCACCGACCGTGCCTACACCAAGGCCCGCATCACCAAGCTGGAGACCGAGCGCATCTCTTCGGAGCTGGAGCGCAACCGCGTCGTCGTCGTGGCAGGCTTCCAGGGCTTGAACAAGCTGGACGACATCACCACGCTGGGCCGCGGCGGTTCCGACACCAGCGCTGTCGCCATCGCAGCAGCGCTCCACGCCGACCGCTGCCAGATCTTTACCGACGTGGAGGGCGTCTACACCGCCGACCCGCGCAAGGTGCGCAACACCCGCAAGCTGGATGAGATCACCTTCGACGAGATGCTGGAACTGGCATCCCTCGGCGCACAGGTGCTCAACAACCGCAGCGTGGAGCTGGCTAAAAAGTATAATGTGGAGCTGGAGGTCCTCTCCAGCCTGAACCCCGTGCCCGGCACGGTCGTCAAGGAGGTTGTAAAAGACGTGGAAGGTATGCTGATCAAGGGTGTCGCAAAGGACACCGACGTTGCTGTTATTACGATCCTGAATGTTCCCGATGAGCCGGGTACCAGCTTCAAGATCTTCGGCCTGCTGGCCCAGAAGAATATCAACGTGGACATCATCCTGCAGTCCACCGGCCGCGACGGCAAGAAGGACATCAGCTTCACCTGCGCTGAGAGCGAAGCTGAGACTGCTCTGCGCGTCCTGCGCGAGAGCGCAAAGTTCGACCAGGTCACCTGCGACGAGACCTGCGCCAAGGTGTCCATCGTGGGTGCCGGTATGCAGAGCCACAGCGGCGTGGCCTCCAAGATGTTCGAGGCTCTGTCCAACAACAACATCAACATCAAGATGATCTCCACCAGTGAGATCAAGATCTCCT
>OHAY01003326.1_pt1 | contig 11205 bp, 8 predicted proteins | sample 1577191 | NCBI WGS metagenome assembly OHAY01 (sample SAMEA3541504, study PRJEB24748) | human gut metagenome | biome: human gut; feature: human-associated habitat; material: faeces | place: China | collected 2012 | reverse complement strand
GGTGCAGGAAACGCCCAAGGCGGCTGCCCCCGCCGTCAAACCGGCGGACACAGCCCCGGACGACCCCCTGCTCGCCTATCTCAACAGCACGCCCGCCGCGCCGGCCGAACCGGAAGTCGCGGACAGCGACAAGGAAAAAGACACCGCCCCGGCGGACGGCGAGCACTATTCGCTCGACGACATTTTAGCGGAGTTTTCGGATTTCTAATGGAACAACGAACGATTCAAACACAGGAGAGCGCCGAGCGGATCGACGCTCTCCTCGCGCGCTCTTTGCCCGGGCTCACGCGCAGCGCCGCCCAGCGGCTGCTCGCGCAGGGCGCGGTGACAAAAGACGGCGCGCCCGTGAAGAAAAACTACAGAACCGTCCCCGGCGACACGTTTGTCGTGACGCTGCCGGATGCCGCGCCCTCGGAGCTCGTGGCGCAGGATCTGCCGCTGGACGTGGTGTACGAGGATGCGGATCTCATCGTCGTCAACAAGCCGCGCGGCATGGTCGTGCACCCCGCGCCCGGTCACGAGGACGGCACGCTCGTCAACGCTCTGCTCGCCCACTGCGGGGAGAGTCTCTCCGGCGTCGGCGGCGAGCGGCGGCCGGGCATCGTGCACCGCATCGACAAGGACACGTCGGGGCTGCTCGTCGCGGCGAAGAACGACTTTGCGCACCTGGCGCTCTCGGCGCAGCTTTCAGGCCACACGATGGCGCGCACATATGAGGCCGTCGTCTGCGGCAATCTGCGCGACGATGCCGGCACGGTGGACGCGCCCATCGGCCGCCACCCGACCGATCGCAAGCGCATGGCCGTGACGCAGAAAAACGCCCGCCGCGCCGTCACGCACTGGTCGGTCATCGCACGCTACAACGGCTACACGCACATCCGCTGCGAGCTTGAGACCGGCCGCACGCACCAGATCCGCGTGCACATGGCGCACATCGGTCACCCCCTGCTCGGCGATCTTGTCTACGGGCATAAGCGCCCGGAAAAGGGGCTGAGCGGACAGTGCCTGCACGCGCGCGCGCTGCGCTTCGTGCATCCGCGCACGGGCGAGCTTGTGACGTTCACCTGCCCGCTGCCGGAGTATTTTCAGGACGTGCTGGCGCGCCTCGGCACACCCATCGGCTGATCGGAAAGGAGCATTTTCATGCGCAGAGCAGATCGCGAGATCACAGATTTTGACGAGCTCATCGCCGTCATGCGCGGGTGCGACGTGTGCCGCCTCGCATTGCACGACGAGCCGTATCCCTACATCCTGCCGCTGAACTTCGGCCTTGAGGTCGACGGCGGGACCGTCCGGCTGTACTTTCACGGTGCGGATACCGGCACGAAGTATGACCTCATCGCCAGAAACCCGAACGCATCATTCGAGATGGACCGCGGGCACGGCCTCATCCTCGATGACGAGCACGGCAACTGCACCATGACGTATGAGAGCGTCATCGGTCAGGGGCGCATCACCGTCGTGCCGGACAGCGGCAAGGAGCACGCGCTGCGTGTGCTCATGGCGCAGTACCGCGCGCCGGACTTCCCGTTTTCCACGGCGGTCATCCCGCGCACGACCGTGCTGTGCCTGACCGTGGAGCACATGACCGGCAAGCGCCGGGTGAAAAAGCACGGCTGAACACACTTTCCCAAATACGAGACCAGCCGCCGCAGGCATTTCCTGCGGCGGCTGGTCTTTTGTCATACTGCCGAAAATCAGCGGATGAAATTGGTGAATGTGCGCGCTTCCGTCTCCGGGCGCGCAACGCCCGCCGCGTCACCGGCGGCGATGCACCGCACCAGCCAGAGCAGGTTGCGCGCGAGCTGGCGCATGGTCTGCAGCCCTTCCGCATCCTGCGCGGCGTCCTCCGGACACGCACCGTGCACCATCGGCCAGTACTGTGAGGAGACGACCGGCATGTTCGAGATCATCGGGTACTTGACCAGCTGATCGAGCGCCGCCGTCGTGCCCGCGCGGCGCGCCGAGACAACGCACGCGCAGGGCTTGTTTGCCCAGCCGTCGGAGGCATAAAACAGCCGGTCGCAAAAGGCCGACATCGCGCCGGAGATCCCGGCATAGTGCACCGGGGACGCGAGCACGAGCGCATCGGCCGTCTCCATCGCGTCGATGGCATCGTTCACCAGGCCGCCGCGCACGCAGCGCCCGGTCGCACGGCAGCCGCCGCAGGCCACGCAGCCGCCCATCTGCTCGGCACCGACGGTCAGGATCTGCACCTCGGCACCGGCTGCGCGCAGCACCCGCTCCATTTCGTGCAGGGCGGTGTATGTGAAGCCGCGCGGATGCGGGCTGCCGTTGATCATGAGAATTTTCATCGTATCACCCCACGCGCAGGATAGCACAAATCGCCGCGCAGCGCAAGCGCGTACGCAATGCCCCAAAACGCCTTGCGCGGCAGCAAAAACTGCTGCCGCGCAAAGAAAAAGAAGGGGCGTATGCCATGGAGTGGGGGAAAATGAAAGGAAGAAATGCGCATGGTGATACGGGAAACATGACGCGCCGGGCGGCCGGGCATACACAGCCGCCCGACGCGGAGAGGAACGGCTTCGCCGCTATGCGCCGCGGCGAAAGCCGGATCAGGCAGAGATCAGATGGCGCTCCAGCCGCCGTCCACACACACGATCTGGCCGGTGGTGTAGCTGCAGGCCGGGGAGGCAAAGTAGGTGCACAGGCCGTCCATTTCGCCGGTCTTGCCGTGGCGCTCCATGGGGCAGCACTCGAGATGCGCCTGATTGAAAAACGGCGCATCGATGTAGGCCGCGGTCATTTCCGTCGGGAAGTAGCCCGGGCAGATGCAGTTGACGGTGATGCCGTCGCGCGCCCAGGAGTTGCCGAGCGAGCGCGTCAGGTTGACGATGCCGCCCTTGGCCGCCGCATACGGTGCCGTGTCCACGCCCTTGCGGCCGCAGACGCCGTGGATGGACGAGACCATGATGATGCGGCCGTACTGATTGGGCTTCATGGACTGGCGCACGACCTCGCGGCAGGTGAAGAACTGACCGTTGAGGTCGGTGTTGATGACGTTGAGCCAGTACTCGTCCGTGAGCGTGGCCGGGTCACCGCCGCCCGGAATGCCGGCGGCATTGACCAGAATGTCGATCTTGCCAAAATGCGCAACGACGTCGCTGACGCAGTCCGTGATGCTCTTGGAATCCTGCAGATCCATGTAATGCGGATAGACCTTGACGCCGTATTCCGCCTCGATCTCCCTGGCGTTTTCATCCAGACGGTCGGTGCGGCGGGCGACGAGCGCGATGTCTGCGCCCGCGTTGGCCATCGCCTTGGCGAACTGAAGGCCGAGACCGGAGGAACCGCCGCAGCAGAACGCGACCTGGCCGGAAAGATCAAACAGATTGTTTTTCATAATAAAGCCTTCCTTTTATAAAAAATTCAATATGGTTTAGAAGAACCAGCAGTTTTCGTAGGCGCTGAGCGTGGCATCGGCCATCGTTCCGCCCTTGTTGGCGTCACCGACAAAGACGACCTTGTCGAACGCATCCTTGAGCTGCTGCTCGTAGCTCTTGTCGGGACGATTGCCGAGCGCCATGATGACGATATCGGCCGGGCGGGTGACGACCTCGCCGGTGTCGGTCTTCCTAAGCTCGACCGCGCCGTCGGTCACGCCGGCAATGGCGTGCTCGGTCAGGACCTCCACGCCGCTCTCGGCGAGCAGGGACAGCAGCTTGTAGCGCGCCGTGCGGTAGATCGTGACGCCGACCTCCTTCTGCATCTCAACGACCGTGACCTTGTTGTTGTCGCACAGGAAGTGCGCGACCTCAAGGCCGACATGGCCGCCGCCGATGACGGCGATGTTCTTGCCCTCGAAGGAGACGCGGCGCAAAAGCACATCCTCGATATAGTAAACGTTGCTGCGGTCCACACCGGGAATGTTCGGCACGATCTGATCGCCGCCGCAGGCGACGACGACGCCGTAGGGATCGAGCGCGCGCAGCGTCTCGACCGTGGCGGGCGTGTTCAGGCGCACCTCGATGTGGTACTCCTTCATCTCGGCCTTCATGGTCTCGATGAGCTCGGCCACCATGCCCTTGCACGGTGCCTTCGAAGCCAGCACGGCGCTGCCGCCGAGATGGTCACGGCTCTCGAAAATGACCGGGTAATAGCCGCGCTTTTTCAGCAGGAGCGCAGCCTGCATACCGCCGGGGCCGCCGCCCACGACCGCGACCGTGCGGCCGGCACCGGTCTTGACCAGGTTCTCGTCGCCGTAGACCGTGGCGCGGCCGGTGACGGGGTTGATGGCGCAGTGCAGGTTCTTGCCCGCGACGACGGACTTGTTGCAGTTCATGCAGCCGAGGCACTTGCGGATAAGATCCTCGCGGCCGGCCATGGCCTTTTTGACCACGTCGGGATCAGCCAGCTGCATGCGGGACATGCCGACAAAGTCACTCACGCCCTCCTGCAGGAAGCGCTCGGCCGTCTCGGGGTGCTTGATGGTGTTGACGGCGATGACAGGCACGTGCACAGCGGCCTTGATGGTCTTGGCCAGATCCTTTCTCCAGCCCTCGGGGCTGTAGCACGGCTCGATCATGGTCGGTGCGCTGGCATACACGCCGCAGGACACATTGAAGTAATCCACATACGGCTCGAGGTATTTGGCGATCTCGGTGCAGGCAGCGAGATCGTTGCCGCCCTCGACGAAGTCATTGCCGTTGATGCGCGCGCCGACAACGAAATCACGGCTGACGGCGGCGCGGATGCCGGTGAGGATGCGCACGAGGAAGCGGCAGCGGTTTTCCATGCTTCCGCCGTATTCGTCGGTGCGCTTGTTGGTGTAAGGGCTCAAAAACTGCTGCACGAGATAGCCGTGCGCCGCGTGGACCTCGACACCGTCGGCACCGGCAAGCTCGGAGTTGACCGCCGCCTGCACGTACTTCCCGACCAGATTGTCAATGTCCTCAATGGTCATCTCGCGCGGCAGAATGGTCGCGCGGCCGACGACGGAGTTGAGCTCCACACTCGGAGCCATGGCCTGACGGCCGCCGTTGCAGGCCGGGGGCGCCTCGCGGCCGCCGTGATGCAGCTGGATGAAGATCTTCGCACCGTGGCGATGCACCGCCTCGCAGATGAGCTGGAAGCTCTTGATCTGCCGGCTGTCATAGATGCCGAGCTGGATGGGGTTGCAATGGCCGCTGTCGGCGTCCACGGAGGTGAATTCCGGAATGATGAGGCCGCAGCCGCCCTTGGCGCGATCCTCATAGAAACGGATCTGCTCCGGCGTGGTGCAGCCGTTCCAGTCGCCCATGAGCGCGCCCATGGCCGTCATAACGACGCGGTTGCGCAGCTCAAGGTTCCCGATCTTTCCGGGCTGAAACAGTTTTTCGTACTTCATGAGGCGTTTCTTCTCTTTCTTTGGAGGATTCCGAAACCGATGCTGTCTGCTTGTGCAGGAACGACATTGGATGCGGATTCTGCCGCCGCATCCGTGCCTTTGCAAATATTTTAACCATCTGTTTCGCGAATTTCCATATGCATGAAACACCAAAAAAAGCTTGATTTTGTGCGGGACAGACAATCCCGCCGCTGTGCACAACGATCCTGCCCGACGCGGAAACGACCGCCGTTGTGTGCCGTGCACAACGACCCGCTGCCTTTTTGTCACACAGCACAACGGCGGCAGTTGCGCCCGCACCCCTGCGTGTAGTATAATTGAGTTAAATATTTTTTTAACAATTTTAGTATATCCGAGGAGGCACGACCGTGAAATTTTCCGAACTGATCACAAAGCTGCATTCGGCCAGTCAGCCGCATATGCTCATGTACATCGACATTCGTTCCGACTGCGAGCTGGTGGACGTCAACATCCTTGCCTCCGGTCAGAGCGACGTGCAGGCCGGAACGCTCTATTTTGCCGACGCGGGGCAGCTGACACCGGACACCGTACTGCCGACCAACCTGCTGTACTACGGCACGCTGCCGCCGGAGCTGGCGGACAGACTGACGAACAGCGCCATGATCGATCGCGGTGAATTTGCCGTGCTGTTTCAGACCGTAAAGGAACTGCTGAGCTACCAGCAGTCCGATCAGCAGCTCTATACACAGGTGCTGTATATGCTCTGCAACGGTGCGGAGCTGGACCGGGTGCTGACCAAAATGACCGACGTCACCGGCGACCTGTTCGTCGTGATCGACAGCACGGGAAAGCTCGTGGCCAAGACGAAAAACTTCTATGTGGACTACCCGCTGTGGATGCGGAGCATCGAGCAGGGATACTGCAGCGATATTCTAATGGAGTACATCGAGGACCGGCGGCGCAAAAACGAGTATTCCCTCTCGGACAAGCCCTTCACGCTCTTTTGCGAGCACATGCAGCGCTATCTGCTGTGCTCGCGCATCGTCTACGACAATTTCATGATGGGCTACGTCATCATCGTGAGCAAGACCGGCATGTTCAGCGCGGCCGAGCAGCAGATCATCCCGCTGCTGTCCAGCTCGGCAAAGGAGCGTCTCGTCAGGAGCAACAACGGCAACTGGATCGATTACCGCGCCTCCCAGCTCAACAACATCTTTGCCGATATGCTCGCCGGCACGCAGAACGTGGACATGGAGCGCCGCATGAAGCTGGCCAAGCTGAGCTTTCCGGAGCAGAAATGTCTGGCGATCATCCGGCCGGTCTATTATAAGGAGCCGGCCTACTACAAATCCCGCCTCATTCCGGATATGCAGGCCATCTTCGGCAAGACGGCCTTTTCGGTGGTCAAGAACGATCTGGTGCTGCTGCTGACGGCGGCGGACGGCGGCACCATCACGCCCGAACAGCGCGCAGCGCTGGAGCAGTACACGCAGGGGCACCGGCTGATCGTCGGCATCAGCAACTGTTTTCAGGCCAACAACCAGCTTTCACTCCACTATAACATGCTGCTGCAGACCTTGCAATTGGCCAAGCAGATGCGCTCGGACCAGAAGCTCTTCTTTTTCTCGGACTACGTGTATTACGCGCTGCTCGATCAGGTCGAGGACAAAAGCCTGCTGTCCTTCATCCGGCATCCCGCGCTCAACACGCTCATCCATTACGACCGCGAAAAAAGCGCCGAACTCTACCAGACGCTGCGCGTATTCACCAAATGCGGCTTTAACAAGGCGCACACCTCCGAGCGGCTCTTTCTGCACCGCAACACCGTCAACTACCGCATCGCACAGATCGAATCCATCTGCGGGATCGACCTCTCGACGACAGAGCTGCTGTTTTCGCTCCAGCTGTCTTTTCTGATCGACGGCTACCTCAACAACGTCGCCTTCTGACGGCGGCCGCAGCCTGAAAACCGGACCGGCAAAGCTTGCCGGTCCGGTTTTTTTGCGTCAAAAACGGTTTCCGGAGCAAAATGCGGATTGGTCTCTATGACAAAATTTTGACCGGATACTGTGCACGGCAAACATTGTCGATTTCCTGTCAAGCAAATATAATGGGCACAACCGAACAAAACCGATGTGTATCCCGCAGGGACACACGAACGCAGCTCCGCAGCCGTCCGTCGCGGCGGTGCGGAGCGCTCCGGACGGCTGTCTGCCCGGCTGCCGGAGCGCAGGACCATGTCAATGATAGAAAGGAGAATCTCGATGGAAAAGACGATCGAGAATATGGATCGCAACCGCCTTGGAATCCTGATCCGCTGCCTGGTGATTTTGCTCATCACCGGCGTGACCAACTCTGCAGCCGTATTTGTTTCCCCGCTGGCAGCACACTTTAACTGGACCGCAGACGCCATCGCAAACGTCAGCACGACCATGCTGCTGTGCTGGACGCCCGGCGCTCTGATCGGCGGCACGCTCATGTCGAAGATCGGCGCAAAAAACGCCATGCTGCTCGGCGCCGTGCTGTTCCCGCTCGGCACACTGACCAGCAGCTTTGTGCCGCAGTCGGCCCCGTGGCTGCTGTATGTGACCTTCAGCTTCCTGCAGGGTCTCGGCAACGGCCTTGCCTATACCGTGGCTACCTATGTCTCCACCGGCTGGTACCCAGACAAGCGTGGCCTCGTTTCCGGCCTGTGCATGGCCTTCACCGGCGGCTCGTCCGCCTTCCTCGCGCCGATCTGCTCGAAGCTCGTGCAGTCCACCGGCATCATCTCCACGCTGCGCATCGTCGGCCTCGTGTCCCTGGTCGTGTGCGTCGTGTGCGCGCTCGGCGTCCGTCAGGCGCCTGTCGGCTACACGCCCGCCGGCTTTGCCGGCTCCGCCTCGAGCGCGGAGACCCAGCTCGAGAGCTATAACGTGCGCCGCGCGCTCAAGACCCGTCCCATCTGGCACCTGATCGTGTGCACCGCCTTCTTCCCGACGATGTATATGATCATGTTCCCGCGCTTCTCCGTGTACATGACCGACGCCGGCTTCACGCTGAGCGCGGCCACGCTGGGCGTGTCGATCTACTTCATCGCCAACACCCTCAGCCGCCTGTTCCTCGGCGCGCTGTGCGACAAGATCAGCTACAAGCACGTCTACGGCATCTGCGGCGCGCTGTGCATCCTGTCCGCCATCTGCCTGATCGCGGCAAAGTCGCTGTTCATGTTCTACCTCGGCTATGCGCTGCTCGGCCTCGGCTTCGGCGCCACCAACAGCGTCTACCCCGTCACGATCAACAAGTCCTACGGTCCGGTCTACGCCGGCGGCATCTACGGCGTGGCCCTGTTCGGCTACATGATCTTCTGCACGCTCATCACGCCGCGCATCAGCGCCGCGCTCGTTGCCTCCACCGGCGGCTACACCGCCTCGTTCATCTATGGCATCGTGCTCTCGTGCGTCGCCGTTGCGTCCATGTATCTGATCCCGAAGGTGGATCGCAAGCCCCTTGATGCGGCCGAGAAGCAGGCCGAATCCGTGTAATCCCGATCGGAAGAGGTGTCAACATTGGGCGTCATCGGCTGTATCCTCGGTTTTCTGATCGTTATCTATCTCTGCTATAAAGACTGGTCGGTCTATCTGGCCACATTTGCCGGCGCGTGCGTCGTCATCGCCTGCAACACGCTGCCGTTTATCGACAGTCTCGTCGGCGACTATGTCAGCGGTATGTTCACCGCCGTCAAGGGCTTCTTCTTCATGATCCTCTTCGGCTGCCTGCAGTCGAAGATCTACACGGAGAGCGGCACCGCCTACACCATCGCCGACACCGTCATGAACCGCCTGCTCAAGGAGAACATGAGCAATACCGGCAAAAACCTCATCGCCATGGCCGTGATCCTGGTCATCGGCACCATCCTCAACCTCGGCGGCATCATCGCCGGCGTCGTCATCGTACTCATGTACCCGATCGCGCTGGTCATTTTCGAGCGCTGCGATATCCCGAAGAAGTTCATCCTCGGCATTCTGGGCGCGGGCTCGTTCACCTTCACGCTGACCGTCCCCGGCAGCCCGCAGGTCACGAACGTAGCCGCCATGACCGTGCTCGGCACGGCGGCCGATGTGGCGCTGGTGCCCGGTCTCGTGGGCGCGGCGGCGGAGATCGCCGCGATCCTCGTCATCATGAACCTGCTCATCAACCGCGCCCGCAAACGCGGCGAGCACTTCGAGCTCCACCCGCTCGACCCGCGTTATGACAGCACTGGCAGCAAGCCGAAGCTGATCGTCGCCCTCATTCCGATGGTCGTCCTCTTCCTGCTGTTCAACATCTGGAAGCTCAACATCAACATCTGCCTGCTGTGCTCCATCGCGCTGTCTCTCGTGCTGTTCTGGCCGCAGCTGCGCCGCAAGGATCTCAAGGCCATGCTCAACAGCGGCGCTGTAGACTCCGTGCCCATGACGATGACCGTCGCCGCGATCTGCGGCTTCGCCGGCGTCATCACCAACACGGACGCGTTCCAGTCCATGATCACCGCCATCACGAGCATCAGCATCGCGCCGATCCTCATCTGCTGGGTCGTTGTGGCGCTCATGTGCATGCTCACCGGCGGCTCGTCCACCGGCCAGCTCGTCGCGCTGCCAATCATCGCGCCGAAGCTGCAGGCGCTCGGCCTGACGGCCAGCACCATCCACCGCGTGTCCGCGTTTGCGGCCACCACGCTCGACTCCATGCCCTATTCGGGCAGCATCCTCATGCTGCTGCCCATGTGCCACATGAAGCTCAAGGAGGTCTACCCCGCCCTGTTCGTGACGACCGTCATCGCCACGACCGTCGGCACCGCCGCCGTCACGCTCATGTGCGTCCTGTTCCCGGGTCTCGCCTGAGCCCCGCGATCCCATACTGATCTACAGAAAGGAAGTCCAGACATGAAGGAATTCAAGAACAAAGTTGCCGCCATCACCGGCTCCGCCACCGGCATCGGCCGCGCCTTCGCCGAGGAAGCCGCCAAGCGCGGCATGCGCCTCGCCCTCATCGACATCAACACCGAGGGGCTCGAGGAGACCAAGGCCATCTGCGAGAAGGCCGGTGCGCCGAAAGTCGTCACCATCAAGACCGACGTCACGAAGTATGAAGAGGTCCGTTTCAGCATCCAGCGCGTCATGCAGGAGTACGGCCAGCTCGACCTGATGTTCGCCAACGCCGGCATCGCCACCGCCGGCTGGGTCTACAACCATCCGCCTCAGGACTGGGCCTGGGCCATGAACACGAACGTGCTCGGCCTGACCTATTACGTGCACGAGGTGCTGCCCATCTTCAAGCAGCAGGGCACGCCCTGCCACTTCCTGTTCACCGCATCCATCGCCGGCCTGATCACCGGCCTGCGCTACAACACGGCCTACCTTGCGAGCAAGCATGCCGCCGTCTGCATCGCGGAGGCCGTGCGCGACCTCGCCGAGAACGACCCCGACTACAGCATGATGGGCGTGAGCGTGTTCTGCCCCGAATATGTGCACACGAACATCCACAACAGCGAGGATCACCGCCCGGCCGACTACAGCGTCCCGTGCGACCCGTTCTACGCCACCGACAGCTACTGGGATTACCGCCGCCTGTTCGACAGCAACATCACAGTCAAGGGCATGAACCCCGCCTTCGTCGGCCCGTACCTGTTCGAGGCTGTCGAGGAGAACCACATGTACAAGGTGCCGCATATGCACACCCATGAGCAGATCCGCGCACGCCACAGACGCATCGAGTCCGACCTTGAGCGCGAGGAAGCGCTGCACGAGAAATACGCCCCGCTGCAGAAATACTGATCCGATCCCTTTCTTTTCGCAACACCCACAAAAGCCCCGCCGGTTTAGCGGGGCGTTCGTAAGACAGTTAACGGAGCGCATCAGTGCGGATGCGCTCCGTTT
>OHAY01003324.1_pt1 | contig 11206 bp, 9 predicted proteins | sample 1577191 | NCBI WGS metagenome assembly OHAY01 (sample SAMEA3541504, study PRJEB24748) | human gut metagenome | biome: human gut; feature: human-associated habitat; material: faeces | place: China | collected 2012 | reverse complement strand
AGGTAGCGAGAGCGTGCCTTCGGGGAATTCGTTCATTTGCACATTCTAAAACCTCGGTCACTTTTTATTTGGAGAGTTTACTCTCGCGATAGATAATATCATCTCTTCCCGGTCCGTTAGATACCATGGTGATCGGGAATCCGATGTGTTCTTCTACGAACTCGATGTATTTCTTGCAGTTCTCCGGCAGATCTTCGTATTTGCGGATTCCGCGGATATCGCTCTTCCAGCCTGGCAGTTTCTCCAGAACCGGTTTTGCTTTTTCCAGCTGTGCGGTAGTCGGGAAATCGGTGGTAACTTCTCCGTCGATCTCATAACCTGTGCAAACCGGAATCTCATCCAAGTATCCCAGAACATCCAGAACGGTAAATGCTACATCCGTAGCTCCCTGCATACGGCATCCGTATTTGGAAGCCACACAGTCAAACCATCCCATACGGCGAGGACGACCTGTGGTTGCTCCAAACTCTCCGCCGTCTCCACCGCGTTTTCTCAGCTCATCTGCTTCTTCTCCAAAGATCTCACTTACGAACGCACCTGCTCCTACTGCACTTGAGTAAGCTTTGCATACCGTCACGATCTTGGTGATCTCATACGGCGGCAGTCCTGCACCGATTGCACCATAAGCTGCCAGTGTGGAAGAGGAGGTAACCATCGGGTAGATTCCGTGATCCGGATCTTTCAGTGTTCCCAGCTGTCCTTCCAAAAGAACTGTTTTTCCTTCTTTCAGTGCATTCCACAGATACAGGGAAGTATTGCATACAAATGGTTTTACCATTTCGCGATATTCCTTCAGTGTTTCCAGAATCTCTTCCGGAACCAGCAGTGGTTTGTGATAGAGATGCTCTAACATGACGTTTTTCTTTTCACATACGTCTTTTAATTTTCCAAGCAGTCTTTCTTCATCAAAAAGCTCATTTACCTGGAAACCGATTTTTGCGTATTTATCTGAATAAAATGGTGCGATACCTGATTTGGTAGATCCGAATGATTTTCCTGCCAGACGTTCTTCCTCATATTTATCAAATAAAATATGATATGGCATTACGATCTGTGCACGATCAGAGATCAGAAGTTTCGGCATCGGAACACCGCGTTCTACGATGCTGTTTAATTCATTTATCAAAACAGGTATATCCAGAGCAACACCATTTCCAATGATGCTTGTCGTATGGCTGTAAAATACACCTGACGGAAGTGTATGCAGTGCAAATTTTCCGTAATTGTTTACGATCGTATGACCTGCATTTGCTCCTCCCTGAAATCTTACGATGATGTCTGCTTTTTCAGCCAGCATATCGGTAATCTTACCTTTACCTTCATCGCCCCAGTTTGCTCCTACAATAGCCTGTACCATATGTGTCTCCTCCTGTGAATAGCTGTCATACTGCATTTTGCAGTATTTCTCCTATTATATGAGAACCAAAATTCTCTTTTTTATTTTTGAATAGTTACAATAACAATCCTTGTCCAGTATACTACAGTTTCCATCGTTCAGTCAACACAGAAACCAACTGTTTTCCGGCATTTTTACAGAAAGAGAAGTACAGAACCTGAAATTACCACGAAACGATTCTGTACTCCATTGCCAGCCTTATAAGTACGGCTGCATATAATTATAAAGGTTCATGTACGTCAGACTGTCGTAGTGCAGTCCGTCTGCGGTATTAAATCCCATCGACTGCAGATACTGATATGTATTGACAAAATTGTTTGGAAATGCCGCCTGCATTTTCTGATTAAACACCGTAATATTGGCCGGTTTTGCATAACCTTTGTAAAGTTTTCTGTTGACTGGATTTACGGACATGATCACAAATTTTGTATTCGGATACACTCTGATCAGCCACTGATAAGAGGCTATGTACTGATCAATATTTCCAAGATCATTGATACCATGATTCAAAATCACGGTCGCTGCCGGATTCTCATTGAGCATTTTCACCAGCTTCGGAAGTGCTTTTGTGCTGTACCAGGAATAACCACTGCCGACTTCCGCCAGATAGTACTCTGTCAGGTTTTCTTCTGTGCGGATCTGAAGAAGTTTATCGTAAGATACACAGCCCATTGTATTACTTAAACCTACCGTTCTGGAGTCCCCGACAAAGATATGCAGTTTGTCAACAGTCGTGGCAGTATTGTCCGCATCGCCTCCTGTGGTGTTGCTCTCGTCCGTCACTTCGGAGGTATCCGGTTCGGTCGCGATCTTGATGGCCGCACCGGTGATTTTATCCAGCTGATACTCTCCTACCGTCTTTCCTTTCTGAAGGACACCTTTGTTATTAAAATAGTAAAGGGTATTTTTGATCGTATGCCATCCGGTCACTCTTGCACCTGTCTTTTTTGCCAGGAAATACCGTTTCCCGGAGATCGTTTTCCATCCGGTGCAGAGTGCCCCTTTGTTCTTGCCGCTCTTGCGAAGATAGTACCAGGAATTTTTATATTTCTTCCAGCCGGTCTGCATATAACCGTTTTTATCAAAATAGTAAATCTTATTGTTGATCTTTTTCCATTTGTTCTTCGGGCACTTGCCGTTTGCATAAATATACTTCCAGCCGCTCCAGTATTTTACAAACCATCCGGTCTGTGCTTCTTTTACTTTCGGAATCAGTGCATAGCCTGTCTCAGCATGAACCTGTTTCCCAGAAAAGCCCCCCAGCATGCATATGCATAAAAATGTTACAACAATCTGCAGGTATTTTCTTTTTCTTTGCTTGCTCATATTTTCCTCCTTACATCTGTTGACGTAACCTTGTTTACTTTAACATATATTACATTTTTTTACAAGTCTGTTACGATTTTTTCTGTATTTTTGAATTTGAAGCCATACTTTGAAACACTCCCGGTTCATAAAAAACACTATGCAAGAATTTTGAAAATTTTTTTGACAACAAAAAAGCAGGTATCTTCTTTTTGGAAGGTTACCTGCTCACGTGCGTTCGACTTGAATTTTCTGTTATTTTAATCCTTTTTCTGGATCAAATAATATGGCAATGCCACAAACAGAATACCGCCCAGCATATTGCCGGCTGTGACGATCAGAAGATTGTAAAGCACTCCCCCGATCGTGATGGCTGTACCCGGATCTAACAGACCAATCGTAAAAAAGGTCATATTGGCAACGCTGTGCTCATATCCGCTGGTAACAAAGGTCATCACACCCAGGATCGCCATCATGATCTTGCCAGTCTCTGTTTTCATTTTGATGCTGCACCACACCGCAAGACATACACAGATGTTACAGAGGATCGCTTTTGCAAAAAGCTCCATCGGAGCTGCGGAGACTTTCGCCACTGCCGCATTTCTCAAGAACGTTCCAACTTCCTGTCCGTTCATCAGTCCGGTCATCATAAAGATTCCGGCTGTCACAACAGAACCGAGCAGATTTCCCAGATAGCAGACAATCCACACTTTGATCGTTTTCCCCCAGGAAACTTCTCCTTTTATAGATGCTGCACTCATTGTAAAATTGTTTCCGGTAAACAGTTCCGCACCTGCCATAAACACAAAATTTAATCCTACTGCAAAAACAAGTCCGTTCAGCAATTTCGTTGCCGGACTTCCCGCTGCATTGAAATATCCTCCCACAACGCCCATCAGCACGCAGCCCAGTCCGATAAACATTCCTGCCAGGAAAGCAGCTGTCACATATCCAAGCGGATTCTTTTCCAGAAATTCCACTTTTTTCTTTGCAGCACCACAAACTGCCTGATACTCTTCTCGAAACATATACGCACCTCGCTTTTTCTTCTTATATTTACATTGAAAAGATGCCAGAGTCAAAAGGCTGGTATACCCATTGAACCCTGGCATCTGCTTGCTGGGAATCTTTCATCCCTGTCTTATGAAAAAATGCATATGACCTTTGCGATCATTTTGTTTTGATCAGAACAGTCCAGAAATCTTTCCTGTCTCATCTACGTCGATTCTCTCAGCCGCCGGAACTTTCGGCAGTCCAGGCATAGTCATGATATCACCGGTCAGTGCTACGATGAATCCTGCACCTGCGGAGATCTTCAGGTTACGAACAGTAATCTCAAAATCTTTCGGAGCACCCAGTTTTGTCTGGTCATCCGTTAAGCTGTACTGTGTTTTTGCCATACAGATCGGACAGTTGCCAAATCCCATATCTTCGAGCTGTTTTGCCTGTTTCTTTGCATTTGCTGTCAGGACAACTCTGCTTCCGCCGTAGATCTTCTGAACGATCTCATTCAGTTTATCTTCGATAGAACCTTCCAGTTCGTATGCATAAGTAAAGTCGTTTGGCTGATCACACAGACGGATCACTTCTTCTGCCAGAGCGATTCCGCCTTCGCCGCCTTTTGCCCATACTTCAGAGAGAACAACATTTACGCCCAGTTCTTTACATTTCTCTTCAACCAGTTTCAGTTCTGCTTCTGTATCGGTCGGGAATGCATTGATTGCAACAACGCAAGGCAGTTTGTATACATTTGTGATATTGCTTACGTGTTTCAGCAGGTTTGGCATACCTTTTTCCAGAGCTTCCAGATTCTCGTTGTTCAGGTCTGCTTTTGCTACACCGCCATTGTATTTCAGTGCACGGACAGTTGCTACGATAACAACTGCGTTTGGTTTCAGATCTGCCATACGGCATTTGATATCCAAAAATTTCTCAGCACCCAGGTCAGCACCGAATCCTGCTTCTGTGATGGTGTAATCAGCCAGTTTCAGACACATCTTGGTTGCTGTTACGGAGTTACATCCATGAGCAATGTTTGCGAACGGGCCGCCGTGTACGATTGCCGGTGTTTTCTCCAGTGTCTGTACCAGGTTTGGTTTCAGTGCATCTTTCAGAAGAGCTGCCATAGCTCCCTGTGCATTCAGGTCACCTGCGGTAACCGGTTTCTGCTCTGCGATCTTTCCGTATGTATAGCCAATGATGATTTTAGACAGTCTTTCTTTCAGGTCTGTGATGTCACGTGCCAGACACAGAACTGCCATGATCTCAGAAGCAACGGTGATGTCATAACCATCTTCTCTTGGCATTCCGTTTGTCTTTCCGCCAAGTCCGTCTACTACGTTTCTCAGCTGACGGTCGTTCATATCCACGCATCTCTTCCATGTGATCTTTCTCGGGTCAATGTTCAGTGCGTTGCCCTGGAAAATGTGGTTGTCGATCATGGCTGCCAGCAGGTTGTTTGCTGCACCGATCGCATGGAAGTCACCTGTGAAGTGGAGGTTGATATCTTCCATCGGAACTACCTGAGCATATCCGCCGCCGGCTGCTCCGCCTTTTACACCGAATACAGGTCCAAGTGACGGCTCACGAAGAGCTACCATAACTTTTTTACCAAGTCTTGACATTCCGTCTGCCAGACCTACAGATGTGGTTGTCTTTCCTTCTCCTGCCGGAGTCGGGTTGATTGCGGTAACCAGGATCAGCTTGCCGTCTTCACCTTCTTTTTCTCTTAACAGATTGTAGTCAATTTTTGCTTTATAATTGCCGTACTGCTCCAGATATTTACGGTCAATACCTGCTTTGTCTGCAATTTCTGTGATTGGAGCCATCGTTGTCTCCTGTGCAATTTCAATGTCTGATTTGAATCCCATGATGTTCATTACTCCTTTCTTTATTAACCGCTTTTTGCGGTAATTAGCTGTTTTTGGGTAAAAAAATGCCGCACAAAAATAAAGGATAAAATATCCTGGTTCTTTGTGCAGTAGCGGAAGCGAGACCGTAACGCGGTATAACCTTCGTTCGTCGGAAGCCTCCCCCTCCAACGACACTTTACGTACGATATCTACTCTACTTATATGTAAAGCTTCTGAAAACCCTAAAAAAATCCAAAGCTTTTTTGTATATATTTACTATATCTCAACTGTCTGAAATTGTCAAGCAGATGAATAGAAAAAATTGTCTCTTTTCTGTAAAGAATGCGGCCAGTGAGACTCGAACTCACACGGTTGCCCACTGGCACCTAAAACCAGCGCGTCTGCCAATTCCGCCATGACCGCATGCTGTTTTATTATACAAAAGTAGGCACACCCTGTCAAGTGTGCCCGCCCGAAAAATCTGAAAACTTACGCTTATTTTTTGATTTTAACGCTCTTTACTGCTGAAAACTGACCAAGTGCTTTTTTGCCGTTTACTTTTTTGTAAGCTTTGATTTTATAGTAGTATGTTTTTCCTTTTTTCAGATTTTTGTTGGTAAAGGTAACCGTCTTTCCTTTGTTGATGGTTTTTACTGCTGCGTATTTTCCGTTTTTCTTTGTTGCACGGTATACAACATAACCGTCTGCATTTTTAACCTTTTTCCATTTCAGGACTGCTTTTCTGCCTTTTGTGTTCTTGACAGAGTTCAGTTTTACTTTTGCTTTGTAAGCAGTCTGTGTCTGGTTGTTCTTATCATTGTTGATGTCTGTTTTTGTTTCCGGTGTCTTTGTCTCGGTTTCTTTCTGTACTTTTACCAGATCTTTGATCGCATTCTGCAGATGAGCGATCGCTTCGTTTACTGTTGCCTGTGTATGCGGTGTTTTCAGCTCATCTTCTGCTTCTGCCAGCTCTGTCTCAAAAGATGCCCAGCTAGAAGCGGTGTAGTCTGCTTTTACCAGTTTCTTTGCTTCGTCTACCACTTTCTGCAGTTCTGTGGTATCTACTTTCTCATCACCTTTATTGTCAGATACGATGTTCTCAGATGTTGCCTGTACTTCAAAGGTATAATCCTGATATCCCAGTGCATATACAGTTACTTTCCAGTATCCGGTTCCGTCGGTTCCTTCCGGCAGCTGGCAGCGAAGGGATTTCGTCAGTCCAAGCTGAACACCCATGGATTTGTGCATCCAGTTGTCTGCTGCAAATTTTGTTCCGTAGGTTGCCAGTTTGTTTGTGTAAGTGCTGTCATTTCCATAGTAGTCCCAGCGAACTGTCTGCATATTTGCACCCAGATCACCATAAGCATCTCCTGTCAGGTCAACACGGATAAATGCACCGTAAGTCTCAGCATCATCCGCGGAACGTACCGTCTTTACAATCTTTGTCTCATCGACTGTTTTCTGTGCTTCATTTCTGATACCGGAATTGCTTCCTGTCTTTCTTGCCGCAAAAGAATAGGTTCCGTCTGCATTTTTTGTTGCAACTTTCAGACCATTGGTATCTGCAGTTACTTCTGCTGTCTTTGTATATGCTTTCAGTGCATTCTCCGTATATCCGCCTTCGATTGCAGCTGTATCTTCTGTTACGCTGTATTTCTTGCAGAAATCTGCATAATCTTCTGTTTTGACTGCAACCGGTACATATTTGATTCCTTTTACTTCATAATCCTCCATGGTTGCCGTTTTTGTCTCACCGTTTTCGGTGTAGGTGATCGTACCTTTATCAAACTGGATCTTGCTTCCGTCTGTCAGGACTGCATAGACAACTTTTTTCGTAGTATCCTGTCCATTTTCATCCTTTGCCGACACTTCTTCGGATGTCCAGTAAGAGATTTCATATGCTTTTCCATCGGTATCATGGATCACAGCATCACACTGGAAACTTCCGCGGTGCAGTCCGTGGTTTTTCGTTGCACGCGTTACAACGTCAAATGCACCTTTATCATATTCTCCTCTGGCATCCGCTTCTTCGGAGGAAGATTTCAGTGTACTTCCGCTTGCCAGATAAACATTTTCATTCTGCCAGTACTCTGCCCAGTCCAGACTTGCATAAACGTATTTGTAATCTGAATCTGCTGCATTGACCGGTGCTGCTGTCGGGCAGATACCGAGCATCATTGCTGCTGCGACTGCGATTGTCAGTGACTTTTTCATGTTGATGGTTCTTTTTTTCATGAGTATTCCTCCTCGAATAATAATTAGTTTGTTTTATTAAAAATTAGCATTTGCTAACCAATAACCTTAAAAATAGTTCCGCCCGGCATAAAAGAGGGCTACTCCCTTTTGCCTATGCCAGATGGAACAGGTAAAGCACGCCAAGCAGCAGCAATGCTCTGAAAACCGTAAACCACACTTCATTGCCGCGAAGTTTCGGCACTCTCGTATGGATATTTCCTTTCGGGCAGATGTCCACGCACTTCTGACACTGGAAACATTCTCCCGGTGTCTCGATCGAACCGCTCTTTGGAAGTCCCAGTTCTGCCGGACAGTTTTTCGTGCATGCCCTGCATCCTTTGATGCAGTTTTCACGGTCTCTTGCCAGTGTCAGGAACGGCAGTGCCGGAAGCAGGGAAAAGACGGCACCCATCGGACAGAAAAAACGGCAGAAAAAGCGTTCCTGCACACACATGCCGATCATCAGAATGGTCAGCAGTACAATTCCGATGGCATATCCGCCAAGTTTGAAGTTTCCGGCACGGATCATGGAAAAAACTTCCCACGGACTGGTGCCCTTTGTTTTTGCATAAACGCCTGCATAACATAACAGGCTGATCATAGCCAGTACGATGTATTTCAGCAAATATAAATACTTTGTGATCTTCTCTGAAATACGGTACGGTTTTTTCCTGATTTTTTTACAGATCCACAGATAAATACCATGCAATGCATCTCCGAAACTTCCGAATGCACAGGCAAATCCGCAGAAAAACCGACCAAACAGAATGGTATAAAGGCAGAGGACGCACAGAGCTGTGACAAAACTTGTCATGCCGATCGCATCTCCTTTGCCAATCTGCGTAAACAGATATTTTACACCGGAAAATGCAGCTGTAAAAGCGGATGGTACCAGCAGAAAGAAGATCAGCTGTATGATAGCTCTTACATAACGATGTACTTGTTTTTGCTTTTTTCTGTCAAGTTTCTTGTTCATTTCTTATTCCGCCTTTTCAAGTGCCTGTGTAACTGCTTCCCGGATTCCGGTTGAACTGAAGGTCGCTCCGCTGATCGTATCCACGTCCGCCGACTGTGCATCTACGATATCCTCGATGATATCCTTTGCCATTTCAAGGTATGCACTGTCCTCTTTTTGTGCTTCTTTGACTTCAATGCACGTGATTTCTCCGCTCTCGATCGTCACTTCCACAACGACCTTGCCGCCAAATCCCTGACCTTCCCCTTCGTAAGTGCCGTCCTTCCAGCCTCCGTCTGTATTCTTGGCATCTGCACCTTTTAAAGCCTCTGCCGCTGTATTTTCTGTTGTCTTTGCCTGCTGTTCCTTTAAAGCTGAAACGGTCATCTTGCTGCCCTCCAGCTCTGCGGTCAGCCTGGCGATCTCATCTCGCTGCTCCCGCATTGCAAGCACGGTATTGTAACCGCCGATCAGAAACAGTAGCAGCACAAGGCTGCACATTTTTATCCAGAATTTTTTCATCAGAATCTTCCTTACTTTTTACTCACTTTGTTGCACGATCTTTGCACTCTCAAGTGCCTGTCTGCAGGCTTCTAAAAGGGCACTGGATGAACAGGTCGCACCGGATACCACATCGATCTCGTCCAGGCTGTTCTTTGCCAGAACCTGTGCTACCACTCCCTGTGCTTTTCTTGTGCCTTCTGCCGCCCTCTTTATATAAAGAGCATCTGCAGCCACATAACCTGCTCCGCTTCCGGCAACGTTTGTGATCGCTGTGATCTTGTCATCTTTGATCGTGACGGTCGCAGTCAGTGTATAATCGTCAAACGCTCCTCCGCCAGAGGAAGTGCAGGTTGCCGAAGCGGTATAATCTCCGTCGGCATACACTCTTTCTTTTTCACTCTCCGATGAAGATTCACTTTCTGAGGGTTTCTCGGTTTCTGCTGGCTTCTGCGTCTCGGTTTCTGCTGGCTTCTGCGTCTCGGTTTCTGCCGGCTTTTCGGTTTCTGCCGGCTTTTCGGTTTCTTTCCCGTTAGTTGCCTCTTTTGCATGATTCAGGGCATCTTTGATCGCTTCCAGGATTCCCTTCGAGCTGTAAGTTGCTCCCGACACGGTATCTATTTTCCTGGTACTCTGTTTTTTCACAATCTGGTCTGCCACTGCTTTTGCCTTTTTGACAAATTCTTCCCCGTCTCCGTCTGTCTCTGTCACCAGGATTGAGGTGACTGTCTTATTCTGGATGACCACTGCAACGGTGATATCTCCCATATATCCTTCCCCGGTTCCATAGTAGATACCATCTTTATATGGAAACCTTCCAGTCACCTGTGGAGTGACAGTTCCGGATGTATCGTTATTCTTTTTCTCGGTTTCTTTCTTATTGTCCCCGGTTGTCTTTGTCGTTTTTGCCTGATCTACAGCATTTCGGATCGCCTCGATCAGACCGGCCGAACTGTAAGTTGCCCCCGACACGCCGTCTACGTTGGTGCTCTGTTTTTCGATCACCGTGCTGATCAGTGCGGATGCCTTCTGCATATAGCTGCTTCCGTCCTGATGTTCCACGATCTCAATACTTTTGATCTTGTTATCTTTGATCACAACTTTTACTTTCACCGTTCCGCCAAATCCGGTTCCGGTGCCATAGTAAGTGCCGTCTTTGCAGGTCTGATCTTTGTCTTCCGCCACCTGCGTGATCTTTCCACTTCCGGCTGCTGCCGATGCCTCGCCTGTGCCGCCCGCTGCCGGTGAAGTACTGGTATCCTTCTCTCCGGTCAATGCATTTTTCACGGCATTTATAATGCCTCTGGAACTATAGGTCGCACCGGATACCACATCCACATCCGTCTTCTGCCCGGAAAGGATCTTATCGATCACGCCCTTCGCTCTTCCAAAGAAAGCCGCATCTTCTCCTTCGGCACTCACGACATTGATTTCTGTGATCGTCTTGTCTTTTATTACGACCGAAACTTTAATCGTTCCGCCAAATCCCTGACCTTCCCCGGTATAAGTTCCGTCTTCCAGATCAAAGTTTCCTTTTGCCGCTTTCTTTTTGCTTTCTGTTTTTGTGGCTTTCTTTGTTTTTTTCTTTATTTTGGACGTTTGCTGTCCTTTTTCTTCTGTGCTTTGTGTTGTTTCTTCCTGGAGTGTGATTTCTTCTGCTTTGGCTTCGTAAGTGGCCGGCGTATATCCCGCTAATGTTTTTCCCATGCATCCGGCCAGTACAATAACCGCCAGCATCGGTGCAAACGCTGATAATTTTTTCCAGTTCATCTTACCGCTCCTCCAGTCTTATGATTCTTGTCTTTTATCTCAGTCGAGAAGACTCCCACTTCTGCAAGTGAGTAATAACACTCCAAGTCTTTCTCAGTGGGAGTATAATCTCCGACTGAGATAAACGCTCCGCGAGGATGTGCAGTGATTCTGAGAAGAATATGTCAGCTTTCGCTGACCAGAATCACGCAC
>OHAY01003321.1_pt1 | contig 11208 bp, 11 predicted proteins | sample 1577191 | NCBI WGS metagenome assembly OHAY01 (sample SAMEA3541504, study PRJEB24748) | human gut metagenome | biome: human gut; feature: human-associated habitat; material: faeces | place: China | collected 2012 | reverse complement strand
ACCGAATCATGGCGCGCCGCAGCCTCAGCGAAGCGGAAGCGCTCAAGGCCATCACCACGTCCGACAAGGAGCGCGGCAACCATTACTTCCGCTATACGGATCAGAAGTGGGGCAAAGCGCAGAATTACGATATCTGCATCAACTCCGCGCTGATGGGCATCGAAAAAACAGCTGAAATGCTGGCGGATATGGCGAAGATTGAGGTTCGTGACTGATGCGGACGCTGATTCCCTCTGAAACTGCGCTCGTCCTCGGCGGCGGCGGCGCAAAGGGTGCCTATGAAATCGGTGCAATCGCCGCGCTGAACGATTTGGGCATACGGGCAGGAAGCGTATACGGCACATCCGTCGGTGCGCTGAATGCCGCAATGTACGCGCAGGACGATATGACGACCGCGGAAGCACTCTGGTCCTCCATCCGCCTGAGCGACGTCGTGAGCGAGGAAAGCCTTGCCATCGCGGACGACGCGGAAAACATATTCGACCATCCGGAAAAGCTGCTGGAATTTATCACGCGGTATGCGCAGAAGAAGGGCATGGACGTCACGCCGCTGGAAGAGATCGTCGAGCGGGTGCTGGACGAAGATAAACTCCGCAAAAGCCCCATCCGGCTGGGCCTTGTGACCGTGGAGCAGAAGACCCTCAAGGCCCGGGAGCTTCCGCTGGAAGACATCCCCGAGGGCAAGGTGAAAGACTACCTGCTGGCCTCTGCAGCCTGCTTCCCCGCCCTGCGGGCCCACACCATCGACGGGGTGTCTTACCTCGACGGCGGCTACCGGGACAATATGCCCACCGCGCTGGCCCAGAAGATGGGCGCAGAAGAGCTGGTCTGTGTAGACCTGGAGGGTGTGGGCATCACCCGCCCCAACCGCACCGGCCTGCCCACCACCCTCATCCGAAGCTACTGGGAGCTGGGCGACATCCTCCACTTCGAGCCCGCCACCGCCCGGCGGAACATCGAGCTGGGCTACCACGATACATTGCGGGCCTTCGGGCGGCTGCGGGGCTGCGCCTACGCTGTGGACAGCGGGTCTGAGAGCAGCGCGGATGCTGCCGCATTCCATGCGGCCTTCGAGGCCGTCCAGAAGGACGTGCGGGAAAAGCACCCCTCCACCCTGACGGCAGACGCTGCTCTCCTGCTGGCAAAACTCTCAGATGCAGAGCTTGCCCCGCTGGAAGCCGTGGCTGAGGACGTGGGCGTAGACCCCGCCCCCTACTACACCACCCGTACTTTGGGAGAAGCTTTCCTTGCAAAATGCGACTTCGAGCGCCTCAGGAGCTTCGAGCCGCTGTTCGAGGGTGAAGCAGGCCCGGCGCAGGCCGCACGGGCCGCTCTGCTGCCCAACACCTTTTTGCAGGCACTGGTCTGCCGGGCGCTGACCGGCAGAGTGCCGCCGGAGGAGATGGAAACATGAAGGTATATAAGGGCTTTACCGCATCGCCCGGCCTCGTGCTGGGTCAGGTCAGCCGGCTGGACCGCCCGCCGCTGGTGTTCGGCGAGGGGCCTTTCCACCCCGAACAGGAAAAGCAGGCGCTGGAAGACGCCATCAAGGTCGCTCAGCAGGAGCTGGACGAGATGGCTGGCCGCGCCGCGCCCTCGGAGCAGGCCATCTTCCTGTTCCAGAGCATGATGCTGGAAGACGAGGGCTTCATGAATGAGGTGGCTTTCCAGATAAAAGCCGGCGTCGGTGCCGCCGAGGCGATGGACCGTGTGGGCCGCCGCTACGCCGCCCAGCTGGCCGCCATGAAGGACAACGCCTACATGCAGCTGCGGAGCGTGGACATCCTCGACGTGACCCAGCGCATCACCAACATCCTCTGCCACCGGCTCCGCAGCTGGCTGGCCCTCGACCACCCGGTCATCCTTGCGTCTGACCTGCTCATGCCCACCGATCTGTTCAGCGTCCCGGCGGGCCGCATCCTCGGCCTCATCACCGCCGAGGGCAGCGGCCAGAGCCATGCGGCCATCATCGCCCGCTCGCTGAACATCCCGGGTATCACCCAGGTGGGCGAAGATTTTCTGAAAGACTGCGACGGCCGCGAGGTCATCCTGAACGCCACCGAGGGCGAGTGCATCCTTGACCCGGATGCCGCCGCCCGGCAGAGCGCCATCACCTGCATCTGCGAGATGCAGCGCCAGAACGAGGAGCTGAACGCCCAGCTCGAGCTGCCCAACCGCACCCGGGACGGCGAAGAATTCGAGCTTCTGGCCAACTGCTTCGGCCCCGAGGACGTGGGGACCGCGATGGAGTCCGGCGCGTCCGGCGTGGGCCTGCTGCGCAGCAGCTACATGATGATGCCCGGCCACGCCATGGACGAGCAGGAGCAGTATCTGTTCTACACCTCCTGCCTCGCCGCTGCCAGGGGCAGGATGGTGACGGTGCGCACCTTCGACTTCGGTGCTGACCGCACCATGGCCGACGCCTATCAGGGCGTCCAGTCCTCCAAGCTGGGCCTGCGGGGCATCCGCAGCAGCCTGCGCAATCTGCCTCAGATGGCAGTTCAGATCTGCGCCCTCATGCGTGCCGCCACAAAAGGCCCGCTGCGGGTCATGTTCCCCATGGTGACAGACATCGAGGACTGGGATTCTGCCATGCAGGTGGTAGACCACTGCCGCCGCAAGCTCACCGAGCGAGGCGTGGAGTTCGAGACGGATGTCCCCTTCGGCGTCATGCTCAGCGTACCCGCCGCCTGCCTGACGGCAGAGGACTTCACTGCCCACGGCTGCCGATTCTTCGTTATCGGCACCAACGACTTGACCCAGTACACCCACGCGGTGAGCCGGGAACTGGCCATTGCCGAGCACTACTACCGTCCCGCCAGCCCGGCCATGAAAAAGCTCATCGCCATGGTGGTGGACGCCGCCAGGAAAGCGGACATCCCCGTCACCATCTGCGGCCTCGCCGTCGGCAATGCCGTCAACGCGACCCAGTATCTCCGCCTCGGACTGCGCAGCTTCTCCATGAGCCCGCAGAATCTGCTGACCATCAAAAAGGCTCTGCGGGATGCAGATGCGAAATAAACCGTGCCATTGACAGTTTGAAGTTGATGTAGTACAATGTACTATGAAAAGGAGATGATGGTATGGCATTCTCGATTCGGTTATCGGAAGAAGAACGGCAGCTGGCCGACAGCTATGCAAAGCTCCATTCCATGTCAATGGGCGAAGCGTTCAAGCGGGCGCTGTTCGACAAAATCGAAGAGGATTATGACATTACCGCTGCAGAGGAAGCCTACGGCGAGTATCAGCGCAGCGGAAAGAAGAGCCGCCCGGTGGGTGAGTTCTGGAAGGAACTCGACTTATGAAATACCGGGTGGAAACGACGCCGCGATTTGAAAAGGAATTTCGAAAATTAGACCGCTATACCCAGCGGATGCTGAAAGCGTGGATAGACAAAAACCTCGTGGACTGCGCTGACCCACGCGCCCACGGCAAGGGCCTGACGGCCAACCGGAGCGGACAGTGGAGGTATCGCATTGGAGATTACCGTCTGCTCTGCCTCATTGAGGATGAAGAGCTGGTGATCCTGGCTCTGACAGTAGGCCATCGGCGTGAAGTGTATCAGAACTGAATACAGCAAAACGGCGTCCCACCTCGGCGGGACGCCGTTTCTGATGTCAGAACTTATTCGAGGTTCCCCGTCAGGGTCATGACGGCAGAGACAACGGCCAGCGGGGCCGTCTCACAGCGGAGGATGCGGGGGCCGAGGCCGACGGTCTTTGCGCCGGCTTTTGCGGCCATCTCAGCTTCCTCGGCGGCGAAGCCGCCCTCTGCGCCGGTGATGATGGCGATCTTCAGCTTTTCGCCATCGGCGGGCGTGGCCTCAGCCAGCAGCTGGCGCAGGGGTGCGCCGCCGCACTCGTAGCAGAAGAGCACGAGGTCATACTGGTCGAGGCTGCGGCAGACGGCCCCGAAGTTGGGCAGCGGAAGGGCCACATCCGGCAGGATGCCCCGGCCGCACTGCTTGGCGGCTTCAAAGGCGATGCGGTTGTAGCGCTCGTTTTTCTGCTCTTCCTTCTTGGGCGCGGCCACGCAGTAGCGGCTGAAAAACGGGATGAAGTGGTCACAGCCCAGCTCGACGCCGTGGCGGATGACCTGCTCCAGCTTGTCCTGCTTGGGATAGCCCACCAGCAGGGTGACGTCTACGGTGGGCTCTGCGGCACTGGGATAGCCCGGCTCCACGCTGAACTCCACCGTCTCGTCGCCGAAACCGGTGATGGTGGCAGTATACTCGACGGCGCTGCCGTCGCAGAGGATGACGGTGTCCCCCAGTTTGCCCCGCATCACGCGGGAGAGATGGTGGGCGTCGGCCCCCCGCAGCACGGCGGTGCCGTCGGAAATTTCAGTGGTAAAATAACGGTGCGGCATATTTTTTGATCCTTTACATCTTAGGCTCCCCTCACAGGGGCAATAACGACGACCGCCGCCAGTGGCGGAAGCAGGGAGTCGTTGTTGGGGCCGCGGCCAGCAAGGCGCAAGTGCTTTTCAAGCACGAAGCGAATGCTGGGAGCCGCAACCCGGCAATGGCAGTGCGAAGCACTGACTGAGAGGTTGGCCTTATGCCTTCTTGCAGACGATGCACTCCCAGCCGCGCTTCTCCTTCACTTCCAGCACGGCGAGGCCGGCGGCTTCCAGCGCGGCGATGACCTCATCCTTCCGGCTGTCGATGATGCCGCTGGCGATGAAGACGGCGTCGTCGGCCATCAGGCCGGGGACGGCGGGGGCCAGCGACATGATGGCGTTGGCCACGATGTTGGCCGTGATGATGTCGTACTTGCCGCTGGCCTTGTCGGACAGATCGCCCACGAGGACGGTCAGCTTGTCGGCCACGCCGTTGAGGGCGGCGTTCTCGCCGGCGGTGCGGACGGCCACGGGGTCGATGTCCACGCCCTCAGCCACGGCTGCACCCAGCTTGAGGGCCGCGATGGCGAGGATGCCGCTGCCGGTGCCGATGTCCAGCACCCGCTCGCCGCCCTTGACCCGCTCGTCCAGCACTTCGAGGCAGAGGTTGGTGGTCTCATGGCCGCCGGTGCCGAAAGCAAGGCCCGGGTCGAGGATGAGCTTGACGCGGTCGGTGTCGTAGTCCTGCCAGGACGGCACGATGGCGAGGTGCTGGCCCACGTCCATCGGGTGGTAATACTTGCGCCAGCCGTTCTGCCAGTCCTCCTGCTCCACGCCCTCGGTTTCAGAGGTGTAGGGGATGCCTGCGGCCTCCATCCGGGCTGCGATGAGGGCCAGCGTCTCCACCGGCGAAGCGCCCGGCTCGAGATACATGTGGATGATGACAGTGTCCCGGGGCTTGTCCAGCAGCTCCTGCTCGATGAGGTCCACGTGGGCGATCTGCTCCACCTGTTCCTCGATGTCGCTGTAGTCTTCGATATAAATGCCGCCCTCCGCGATCATGGTGGCCACGGCCTCAGCGGCCTCGGCGTCGGCTTTGGATACGGTCAGGCGAATATCAGTCCATTCCATAAGGATGCTCCTTCCGTGTATTGGGGATATACTGTCTTTATAGTACCCGATTCCGGCCCGGGATGCAAGCTCTCGGGCCGAAAGATACCCGAAAAGGCTTTCTTTTTTCCCGGCAGTATGTTAATATGGTGTTGTACCCGGACTGGGTCCGGGCGGCTTCCTGCCGGAAGCGCCCGCCGCATCGTTCCCCAAAGGAGGAATTATCGTATGTTTTTGGGAATGGATATTTACAGCTGGATCGCCGCTATCGTCATCGCGCTCATCGTCACATTCCTTCCGATCACGCTGCCGTTCAAGATCGTTCTCGCCATGGTAGCCATGGCCTGCTTCTACTTTGGACGCAAGTATTATCACAACCATAAGAACGGCGGGGCCGAGACGCCCAGCATGAGCTCTGCCGAGAGCGAGGCACTGGCCTCCGGCATCCTGAAAGCCCTCGGCGGCAAGGATAATATCGCCAAGGTGGACTACTGCGCCACCCGCCTCCGCTTTGAGGTACACAGCTACGCCTCCGTGGACGAGGCCGCTGCCAAGGCCGCAGGCGCAGAGGGCGTCATCCGCCCGGCCAAGAACGCCTGCCAGGTGGTCATCAAGGGCGATGTGCAGGCCGTGTACGATGCCCTGCGCAAGCAGCTGTAACTAAGAAGCCGTTTTCTCACGCAAACAGCTTCTCGAACACCGCCGGGAACGGGCCGCTGCGCCCGGCCCGGCGGTATTTTTATCGGAAAGGAATTTTGATATGAAGCCCCAGACCTTTACGTGGAAGAAACTCACCGCCGACGAGCTGACGCGGGTGTATCTGGACGAGATGCGCCGCGACTTCCCGCCCAGCGAGCTGAAACCCCTGAGCATGATACTGAACAGTGAAGCCGTCGGCATGGCCCACACCTGGGGCGTGTTCGAGGGGGAGACGCTGGTGTCCTATCTGCTGATGGTGCGGCCTATGGGCTGTGAAGTGAGCCAGCTGGACTATTTCTCCGTCCTGCCCGCCTACCGCAGCACCGGCATTGGCGCAAAGCTGCTGGCCGCTCTGCCCGCCCACGAGGAGGGCGCAAAGGCCATCCTCATCGAGGCCGAGTGTCCCGAGAAGGCCGACGACGAGGCCATGGCCGTCCGGCGTCTGGGCTTTTATGCCCGCTGCGGGGCCGTTGACACCGGCTGGACGGAGCATCTTTTCGACGCATGGTTCCGGGTGCTGGTCCTGCCTGCCGAGGGGGAGACACTGGATGCGGAGACGGCCAACAAAGAGCTGGCCGACTGCTACAGCCGGGTGATGGGCGCGGACAAGTGGCGCAGATATGTCCAGCTCTACCGCCCGGACGGCACGGAAGAGAAATTCTGATTCGATCATAGGGTCTGAAAGGCTGCTTTACGTTCTGTGAAGCAGCCTTTTTTGCACCCCTCAGCGGGCGGGATGCACAAACGAAGGTGCGGATCTTTGACAGTTTGACCGGGAATGTAAAATCGAGTGTCCTGTTTTCCACACCGACTTTACCAGAGAATGACAGCAGCGCAAAAACACCGCACAAAGCTTTACCTGCATTTTGCGCCGCCATGGTCGCAGCCGGATGGGCGGTGCGCTACAATAAAGGCGTCCCAAGAGAGACACAACAAGGAAAAGGAAAACAGCCCGGCCAGAACAAAAGGGCCGGCCCAGTTGAAGGAGATATTATGATGAAAAAGATCACTCGTCGTTCGTTCCTGTCCATCTGCGGCGCTGCTGCCGCTGCTGCTGCCCTGACCGCCTGCGGCGGTGCAGCTTCTTCCACTGCTGCCTCTTCTGCCGCCGCATCCAGCACCGCAGCTTCCGCTTCTTCTACGGCTGCGCTGTCCGGCAATGTCGCCACCGGCGGTTCCACCTCTATGAAGAACGTCATCGCCGCCCTGACCGAGGGCTTCGCTGAACTCGAGCCGGATGTCACCATCAGCTATGACCCCACCGGTTCCGGCGCAGGCATCACCGGCGCTGCCGATAAGACTCTGGACATCGGTCTTTCTTCCCGCGCCCTGAAGGCTGACGAGACCGGCGTCACCGGCACCATCGTAGCTCTGGACGGCATCGCCATCATCGTCAACAAGGACAGCAAGGTCGAGGACCTGACCGTTGACCAGCTCAAGCAGATGTTCACCGGCGAGATCACCAACTGGTCCGAGGTCGGCGGCGACGACGGCGAGATCGTTCTGGTGGGCCGCGAGGCTGGCTCCGGCACCCGCGATGGCTTCGAGAGCATCGTGGACGTCAAGGATTCCTGCAAGTACGCTCAGGAGCTGACGGCTACCGGCGCTGTCATCAGCGCTGTGGAGGCCAATCCTCTGGCCATTGGCTACGCTTCTCTGTCTGCTGTGGGCGACACCGTCAAGGCTTTGACCGTCGGCGGCGTGGAGTGCAGCGAGGAGACCGTCAAGGACGGCAGCTATGAGGTGCAGCGTCCCTTCGTGTTCGTCACCAACGACTCCGTCACCCTCTCCGCTCAGGCTCAGGCGTTCTTCGACTTTGCTGCCAGCACCGACGCTGCCGACCTCATCCGCACCGCAGGCGCTGTGCCGGTGAACGAGTAACTTTGTGAGGGATCCCTCAGGTGTTTTTATGAAAAAATTCGAGCTTCCCCGCACCCCGGCCCAATGGCTGGAAGCTGTCATGAACGCCATCTTCTTCCTCTGCGGCATCCTCGCTGTGGGCTGCGTGGCTGTCATTACCATCTATATGTTCCTGTCGGGCCTGCCCGCCATCGGAAAGATCGGCCCGCTGAAATTCCTCTTCGGCACCGAGTGGGCCTCCACGGCGTCCGAGCCGAAGTACGGCATCCTGCCCTTCGTGCTTTCGAGTATTTATGGCACCCTGGGCGCGTCCCTCATCGGCGTGCCGGTGGGCCTGCTGACAGCAGTGTTCCTCTCGAAAGCGGCAGCTCCCGGCGTGCGCAATGTGGTCGTCACGGCGGTGGAGCTGCTGAGCGGCATCCCCAGTGTGGTGTTCGGTCTGCTGGGCATGCAGGTGCTGGTGCCTGCGGTGGCGAAGGTGTTTGGAAAGGCGTCGGGCGCCTGCCTGCTGTCGGCCATCGTGGTGCTGTCCATCATGATACTGCCCAGCATCGTGTCGGTGTCGGTGACGGCCCTCAACGCCGTGCCGCCCGAGTATGAGCAGGGCAGTCTGGCACTGGGTGCGACCGATACGGAAACCTGGTTCAAGATCAGCATCCCGGCGGCCAGGAGCGGCATTGCAGCCGGTATCGTTCTGGGCATTGGCCGCGCCATCGGCGAGGCAATGGCCGTCATGATGGTGGCCGGCAACAGCCCCAATATGCCGGACAGCCTCTTCCGCAGCGTCACCTTCCTGACCACGGCCATCGCCAAGGAGATGAGCTACGCCAGCGGCCTGCAGAAGCAGGCACTGTTCAGCATCGCGCTGGTGCTGTTCGTCTTCATCATGGTCATCAATGTGCTGCTCAACGCTGTGCTGAAGGGAGGAAACAAGGATGAAAAGTGACTTCTCCCCCTCCCGTCGCGCATGGAACGTCATCATGACCGCTGTGGTCTGGGCGGCGGCAGTGCTGGTCATCGCCCTCACTGTGGGCGTCATCGGGCTGGTACTGGTGCGGGGCATCCCCCACATCAGCTGGGAATTCCTTTCCACCACCGCCAGCGTCCTGAAAGGCACTGACGGCATCCTGCCCGCCATCCTCAACACGTTATATGTCATCCTGCTCACCCTGCTCATCGTCCTTCCGCTGGGCGTGGGCGCGGCAGTTTACCTCACGGAGTACGCCTCCAACCGGAAGCTCATTGAGGTCATCGAGTTCACGAATGAGACGCTGGCGGGCATCCCCAGCATCATCTACGGCCTCGTGGGCATGCTGGTCTTTGCCCAGACCATGGGCTTCAAGACCTGCCTGCTCTCCGGTAGCCTGACGCTGGTGGTCATGAACCTGCCCACCATCATCCGTACCACGCAGGAGTCCCTCAAAACGGTGCCGCAGGGCTACCGGGAGGGCGCTCTGGGCCTCGGCGCGGGCAAGTGGCACATCATCCGCACCATCGTGCTGCCCTGCAGCATCGACGGCATCGTCACCGGCTGCATCCTGGCCGTGGGCCGTATCGTGGGTGAGAGCGCGGCCCTGCTCTTCACCGCCGGTGCGGCGGAAGTTATTGCAGGCAGCATCGCCAGGGCTTACACATCCAACGGCGCGACCCTCTCCGTCCTGCTCTATCTGCGGGCCTTCGAGGATGGCGACTTCGCCTCCGCCTGGGGCATCGGCGCAGTGCTGCTGGTCCTGGTGCTTCTCATCGACCTCGCAGCCCGTCTGGCAAAAACAAAGCTCAAACAGAAACAGTAAGGGGTATTTTATGGATAACAATATGCCGGTCATCTCGGCAAAAGATCTGAACCTCTGGTACGGCGACTTCAAGGCCCTCAAGGGCATCTCGCTGGACGTGGGCGAACGGGAGATCACTGCCCTCATCGGCCCCTCGGGCTGCGGCAAATCCACCTTCCTCAAGACCCTGAACCGGATGAACGACCTTGTGCCGAACGTCCGCATCGAGGGCGACGTCCGGCTCCGGGGCGAGGATATTTTCTCAAAGGAGATGCAGCTGACCGACCTGCGCCGCCGCGTGGGCATGGTCTTCCAGAAGGCGAACCCCTTCCCCATGAGCATCTACGACAATATTACTTACGGCCCCAGGCTCCACGGTGTCCGCAATAAGGCGGAGCTGGATGAGCTGGTGGAAAGCTCCCTGCGGGGCGCTGCCCTCTGGGACGAGGTGAAAGACCGCCTGAAAAAGAGCGCGCTGGGCCTCTCCGGCGGCCAGCAGCAGCGCCTGTGCATCGCCCGGGCTCTGGCTGTCAAGCCCGAAGTCCTGCTGATGGACGAACCCACCAGCGCCCTCGACCCTGGCTCCACCATGAAGGTGGAAGAGCTGATGAGCGAGCTGAAAAAGAACTACACCGTGGTCATCGTCACCCATAACATGCAGCAGGCGGCCCGTATCAGCGACCGCACGGCCTTCTTCCTGCTGGGTGAGCTGGTGGAGTGCGGCCCCACGGGCGAGATTTTCAGCACCCCGAAGGATAAGCGCACCGAGGACTATATCTCGGGCCGCTTCGGTTAAAAAGGAGGGTTTGCGATATGAGCACACGCACACAGTACGAAGCCGACCTCGCGGCCCTGAAGGGATCGCTGGCCAGGATGAGCCAGCTCTCTGCCGACGCGGTGGAAGATGCGCTGGAAGCTCTCTGCACGGCGGACACCGAGGAAGCAAAGGGCATCATCAAGGGCGACACCGAGGTCAACCGGATGGAGCGGGACATCGAGCACCGCTGCATGACCCTGCTGCTGCGTCAGCAGCCGGTGGCAAGTGATCTGCGCTTTATCTCTGCTGCCATGAAAGTGGTGACAGACGTGGAGCGCATCGGTGACCATGCCGCCGACATCGCGGAGATCGTCCCCCATCTGGCCGGCGTCCGCAAGGCGGGCGACTCCGCCGTGAGCAGGAGCATTGAGATGGGCCGTAAAGCCCACAAGATGCTGCAGGACGCCATGAGCGCCTTTGAGGCAGAAGATGAGGCGGCGGCAAAAGCCGTCATCGACGCCGACGACGCGGTGGACTACGACTTCAACACCATCAAGCGGATGCTGGCGGCGGAGATCGCCGCCGACCCCGGCAAAGTGGATGCCGCGCTGGATGTGCTGATGGTCATCAAGTACCTCGAGCGCATCGGCGACCACGCCGTGAACATCG
>OHAY01003311.1_pt1 | contig 11225 bp, 9 predicted proteins | sample 1577191 | NCBI WGS metagenome assembly OHAY01 (sample SAMEA3541504, study PRJEB24748) | human gut metagenome | biome: human gut; feature: human-associated habitat; material: faeces | place: China | collected 2012 | reverse complement strand
CGAAGTCGGTCAGCAAGCTGATGTATCTTTCTTCTACCTGCTTCATAATCATCTGCTTTAAATATCCATGCCGCAAAGGGCGACAATCTCACTTTCACTCATAATCCTTAATTATTTTAAATTTAACAATATCCTTAATCTTTGTTGGAATAAGATCTGGTTGCTAAAGTAGTTTTAAATTCTTTTGGATGCAAATATACTGCAAAATCTTGATAACGCCTAATATTTGAATGAAATTAACATCATTATCGGGAAACAACAAGGGTCTATATGCCACGATGAAAAAGTGGCGTATAGACCCTTCATCGTGAGGTGCTCTTTCATCGTAAACATTCGCTACATCGACTATAATAGTTCTTATTGTTTTAAAATATCTTAATTTCCCGTTTGAAAGAATAACACACTTTTATGAGGGACTTTTCTATCTATCCATACACTTTTATGAGGGACTTTCTGCAACGTCCTTCTTGCGTGTACACGTCCTCTCGAGGGTTGAGTCGATTACAGAAGACTATGTGGAGTCAAATTGCTCCATGACCTGAAAATATAGATTTAATTTTGTATCATTCTTTATTTATTTTGGTGAAATAGTGAGAAAAACACTCGGCTTAGTGAAATATTTTATTTATCTTTGCCGCATCAAAAGTCTAAATTTATAAAACTGATTTCTGAGTAAGTTTGCAATCATGCAGACACGGTCAGCCCAATCATATAAGACACAGATTTTTACGACCTAAGACACAGACTTTTTAAAAAAAATGAAATTTACTATTACAAGAACCAACAAACAGAACAAGTTGATGGTGAGTACGAAAACCATTGACAGTTTTCTGGAACGTATCGCCAAAGACGATTCGAAGCAGAGTGTCACCAATTTCAGAATGAGCGTGCCGCTGATGGAAGGCGACTATCAGTTTTATAAAGGCATCAAGCAATGGCAACACGTTTATCCTGCTGCTGAGTTCGGAAAGGATGAAAGCGACAACCTCGTTTTCAAGAAATCGAACGGACTGCTGATGCTCCACTTCACAAATCTGACGACAGATCAGGATATGGAAGCGGCCAGGAAAGCAGCCCGTCTGCTGCCTATGACCTTCGCTGCCATCACCGGAGCCGATGGCAGAAGCCTCATCGTGCTCGTCAGCATCTGCGATGAGGAAGGAAGCACACCCGAAAAGGAGGCTGATGCAGAACAGCTCTATCAGCATGCTTACGAACAGGCCAAGCCGCTCTATCTTTCTCAGCTACAGGCAGAACTCAAGGAAGAAAAGCCAACCATGAAAGCCAATTTCATGCTCACCCTCGATCCATCACCTTATTACAACAGCAAAGCGGTGGCGATGCGCATCTCCAGAAACAGGCTGACAACGACCGCTGTTCCTAAAGCCGTAGACAGCTTGAAAGCATTCAATGATTACGAGTTTCTCTATCGCAAGGCGGCAAAGGAGGCAGCAGAAGAAATGGTTGAAGCAGAGATGAATTGGACAAACGAAAAAGACCAGCTGCTTGCCCGTATCTCTGCCATCGCAACCAAACTCTGCCACATGGGACTCAGCGAAGAGGAGGCTTTCATCCACATCCGCAGAAACAACTGGCACGACGCGACCGAAGAGCAGCTCCGACAGGTGGTGGGAAGCGCCTATGCCACTCACGGCAAAGACAAGAAAACGAAGAGTGCAGCAGCAGGAAAAGGCAGGACAGACATCCTTCAGATGATCAATTATCTGGAAAGCCGCTATCAGTTCCGCTACAATAGCGTGATGAAATTTACGGAATATCGCCCCAACAATTCGTGGGTGGGCGACTTCAAGCCGGTGGATGCCCGCGTGCAGAAAAGCATGACGCTCGATGTCCAGATTGCCGACATCCGTGTGAGCATCAAGGATGTAAGAAACTTCCTGGAGTCGGACCGCATTAAAAACTACAGTCCGATAGAGTCTTTCCTCTTCGACTGTCTTGGAAAATGGGACGGCAAGGACCGCATCCGTGCCCTCGCACGGACCGTTCCGACCAACAATCAGCATTGGGAAGACTGGTTCTACACCTGGTTCCTGGGAATGGTGGACCAGTGGCGAGGAACATACCGCCGTCAATATGGCAACAGCACCATGCCGCTGCTCATCTCCAAGCAAGGATACAACAAGAGCACCTTCTGCCGTCGTCTTATTCCGAACGAGCTGTCGTGGGGCTTCACCGACAGCATGATTCTGTCTGAGAAGCGACAGGTATTGCAGGCGATGTCTCAATTCCTGCTCATCAATCTCGATGAGTTCAACCAGATTTCGCCACAGGTTCAGCAGGGATTCCTGAAGAATCTGCTGCAACTGCCCACGGTGAAGATCAAGCCGCCATACGGAAGCCATGTACAGGAATTTCCCCGTCTCGCCTCCTTCATCGCCACGAGCAACATGACCGACATTCTCGCCGACCCGTCCGGCAACCGCCGATTCCTGGGTGTAGAGTTGACGGGCCCTATCGATGTAAGTGGCCGACTTAACTATGAGCAGCTTTATGCGCAGGCTATGCATGCGCTGGAGCAAGGAGAGAGGTCATATTTCGATGCTTCTGAAACCGCCGTCATCATGCAGAGCAACAGGCAGTTTGAGCAGGTTTCGCCCGTCAAGCAATGTTTTCTGGAGTTTTTCGAGCCTACCGACGATGTGGAAAAAGGAGAATATCTCACAGCTACCGCCATCTTCAACATTCTGAAGCAGAAAATCGGCTCATCTCTGCAGATAACGAGTTTGCGCAGATTTGGAAGAGAACTTCAGAATATCGATGGATTGAAGAGCAAAAGAACAAAATACGGCACGGCATATCTGGTGGTCAGGAAATAAATAAAGCCATTGCCGGAAAGCGTAAACCTCTATCTGCAGAAATCGTCCCATACGGAGCGTATCTTTTAAAGATATCGCTCTTTGTTCTTTTTTGAGAAAAAAAATCAGAACCCGGTGATGGCAAAAAGAAATTGGTTGTCTCACGGTCCAGAAAGGTGGTCCAGAAAACAAAAAGGTGGTCCAGAAGAGTGGTCCAGAAGAGTGGTCCAGGAACAAGAGACGCTATCATCCAACTGATAGCCGACAATGCTAACATTACATTAGAATTAACAGAGTATTGTTAGATAGAACATTCAAAAAATAGAAATCATGATAATTAGGGATATTCAGTAAATAGCTAACTATTTACTGAATGTCCCTATGTAATTCTCGCTATTAGGGCTTACTCGGGAGTTGCACCCGTTAGATAATGCTCATGCCGAGCGTACACGAAAATACCTCATGGCATGAGGGCCATGAGGTATTATATTGAAAGTTAATTTAATGGTTAATCTTTAAAGAAAGGGGTAAAGTCTGACCAATCTTCTACTCTAAAAGCTCTGATATCTCTCACCGAATTCTTAAACCAGGGAACAGCTTTTAGAGCATTCATTGCTTGTACCAAATGTAGCATATCATTATCATTGGAAAGATAAACACTACCCTGAGTTGCATAATAATCATAACCACGCAATAATTTCTTTATTTCGTAGTATGCATTATTATAAGGCTCTCCGTAATTTTTACTAAGAGCATTTATATCTAAATCAAAAGCTATTGCAAACATTATGCTAACTTAAAATATTTAGATTGGCCAAAGAATATCCTGCCAAAATTGTCCTTGATGGAAATAACCAATCCCATAAAAGGGTTGTGCTCAACATCAATAACTTGGCCCTCAATCCAGTCAGTCAAACCTGTCAAAGAAGGATTTACCTTCATCATATCTCCTAATTTTGGTTCCATAGCTATTTTGTATTTTTATATGCTTGCAAAGTTAAACTATTATTTTGAAAGTGCGAAGGAAACGAGAAAAATGTTTCGAAAATTATTGCTGTCCAGTAAAACTCAAAAGAGCATAAATGTCCTCGCCAAAGCCTTGTAAAATTAGAACTTCGGGGTTTGTATGTTCAAAAGTAAGCCCCCTAATCAAAGATAGCAAACATATCGTCTCAGTACTTGGCCGAGATTACTCCAGTACTTGATGGAGATTACTCCAGTACTTGGCCGAGATTACTGCAGTACTTGGGCCAAGTACTGGCGCACATATTTTGAGGGATGAACCGTATGTATGCTCTTTGGAGTTTTAGCGGACAGCAGTAAATTTTTATCTAAACGAATACACCGTCCTCCAGCATCCAGAAAAACCATCTTCAAGTAGGACGGTGGCCTCCGTGCCACGTCCTCCATGAACATAGTTACGTATTATAATCCATAGTTAGCAAGGCCATTCACTCCCCTCTCCCGCTCGATCTTTGGTCGCTTGCCTGAGCAAGAACGGAGTGAGGCTTCTTTTTAGTCTGCCCAAATATTGCCCCAAGTATCGCGATAGCCTCCAACAGATTCTTCGCTATAATCCTTTTCCTGTGCTTTTTCGATATAAGAACCAGCGAGGATGGCTTGCGTCTCCATTTGGTAGACATTCAGTTCGGGCTTTATATATTCTTTCTTTTTCATAGCGTTCAATGTTTATTTGATGATAACTTTCATTGTCTTGTTGCCACGCTTCACGATGTTAATGCCCTTCTGAGGAGCGTTGAGGCGATGGCCCTGCAAATCGTAGTATATGGCATTGTCGTTGGCAATGGTGTTGAGGTTGTCAATGGCTGTAGTGCCGTCGTTGTCGAAGCCGATACTGAACATCTTGGCACCAGCAGCTGGAGCAGAAGATTTGTCTATCATGTAAGCACGGAACGGCTTGCTGCCAACAGTCTCTTTATTGGTATTCTGCATCAGTTTGGCAGGGTTCATCAGCTTGTTGCCCTTCACGATATAACAGTTGTTGTCAGCATTCTTGTCGAACAACTTTTGGGTATAGAGACCCTGGAGCTGATAGTTGCCGTCAGCAGTTTCTGAGGTCTGAACTTCTTTTGCAATAGCCTTGTTGGCTTCAGAGAAGTTGAGCACTGTTGCTCCGTTCGTCATCTTGATGATGACGGGCGTGCCTGCAGCGATGCTTGTCGTAATATCTTCCAGCTCTATGGTATTTTTAGCCTCATCAGCCGAAAGCAGCTTGAAGGCACGGAAGCGACCATCGAGCGACACCTCGAAAGGCAAGCAGAGCGTAGCCCATGTAGTGCCTTCCTTAATAGTGCGGCTATAAGATGCCGCCTTAGCAGCGAACGGCTCGTAAGCCACGAAGTCCTTGTCGTCGTCAAGAGCGAGATTGTACGCTGCAAGAGGTTCCCCCGCTGCTCCTATCTTCTCCTCACCATTTTTACCTACCAGCTTGCTGAAATAGCCAGTCTTGTAATTGGCGAATCTGTGGTCGGTTTTATTTGCGTTATACTCTGGAAGAGCACCCTTGAGCAATTGACAATTATCGAACATATTATCACTATATTTTGCATTGGTCGTTACAAAATTCTCACCAACATAAATAGTTGCGAGGTTAGTGCAGTATCTGAACATAGATTTCATGTCTTTTACAGCTTGCGTATTGAAGTTGCTGATATCAACGGTCTTTAATCCTGTACAATAATAGAACATGTTGTTCATTTTCGTCACTTTCTGTGTATCGAAGTTTGACAAGTCGAGTGAGGTTAGTTGTAAGCATTGATTGAACATGTTATCCATAAGCGTTACTTTCAGCGTGTTGAAGTTTGACAAGTCGAGAGATTCCAAACTTTTGCAAAGATTGAACATGTAGCTCATATCCTCCACGTTCTGCGTGTCGAAGCCTGACAAATTGATTGTTTTAAGTTCTTTGCAGCTATTGAACATGGAGCACATATCCTCTACCTTCTGTGTGTTGAACTTATTTGTGAGTTTAAGGGTGTTGAGTAATATACAATTATAGAACATGGATTCCATGTTCGTCACCATATCAGTCTCGAAGCTTGACAAGTCGAGGGTTTTGAGTTTTTGGCAATTATAAAACATATTTCTCATATTTGTCACCTTCTTCGTGTCGAATTTTGACAGGTCAAGATTTTCAAGGCATATACATTCGTAGAACATGCCCCTCATGTCTTTAACTTTCTCTGTGTTCAAAAACTCGATGCCTTCAATGTTTTTCAGTTTTTTACAAGAAACGAACCAATATGCGCAAGTGGTAGGTCGAGCTTCTGCAAAAGAAGGGGCAAATACAGCCTTAGTTATTTCTGATTTATGTAAATCACACCAGGCGGGAGAATTCGTCCCCGAATTCAACTCATATTCTTTTGTCCCGAGTGTTTCCATTTCTTCATACTTGAATGTGAGCGTTTTTGTCGCATCATCAAACACCGCGTATGGTTTCTTTTCTGCCAAAGCGTTACTTGTACCTATACCCAGTAGGAACACCATAAGGAGCATCAACTTGATAGCAAGTCCATGCATCACGTTTTTTTTAAAAGTAAAATTTTTCATTTTCAAATATTTGTTATTGATAAAATCAAAAGTTATAGATGTGAGGAGCACATCAATCAATCTGTAAATTTACCAATAATAATGATACTTCCTTATTTTTATGCAGACGCAAAATGACGCAAAGACATAAAAAAGAGACGCAAAAGACGCAAAATGAAACGAAAATACCCCATGGCATGAGGGCCATGAGGTATTATATTGAAAGTTAATGTAATGGTTAATCTTTAAAGAAAGGGGTAAAGTCTGACCAATCTTCTACTCTAAAAGCTCTGATATCTCTCACCGAATTCTTAAACCAGGGAACAGCTTTTAGAGCATTCATTGCTTGTACCAAATGTAGCATATCATTATCATTGGAAAGATAAACACTACCCTGAGTTGCATAATAATCATAACCACGCAATAATTTCTTTATTTCGTAGTATGCATTATTATAAGGCTCTCCGTAATTTTTACTAAGAGCATTTATATCTAAATCAAAAGCTATTGCAAACATTATGCTAACTTAAAATATTTAGATTGGCCAAAGAATATCCTGCCAAAATTGTCCTTGATGGAAATAACCAATCCCATAAAAGGGTTGTGCTCAACATCAATAACTTGGCCCTCAATCCAGTCAGTCAAACCTGTCAAAGAAGGATTTACCTTCATCATATCTCCTAATTTTGGTTCCATAGCTATTTTGTATTTTTATATGCTTGCAAAGTTAAACTATTATTTTGAAAGTGCGAAGGAAACGAGAAAAATGTTTCGAAAATTATTGCTGTCCAGTAAAACTCAAAAGAGCATAAATGTCCTCGCCAAAGCCTTGTAAAATTAGAACTTCGGGGTTTGTATGTTCAAAAGTAAGCCCCCTAATCAAAGATAGCAAACATATCGTCTCAGTACTTGGCCGAGATTACTCCAGTACTTGATGGAGATTACTCCAGTACTTGGCCGAGATTACTGCAGTACTTGGGCCAAGTACTGGCGCACATATTTTGAGGGATGAACCGTATGTATGCTCTTTGGAGTTTTAGCGGACAGCAGTAAATTTTTATCTAAACGAATACACCGTCCTCCAGCATCCAGAAAAACCATCTTCAAGTAGGACGGTGGCCTCCGTGCCACGTCCTCCATGAACATAGTTACGTATTATAATCCATAGTTAGCAAGGCCATTCACTCCCCTCTCCCGCTCGATCTTTGGTCGCTTGCCTGAGCAAGAACGGAGTGAGGCTTCTTTTTAGTCTGCCCAAATATTGCCCCAAGTATCGCGATAGCCTCCAACAGATTCTTCGCTATAATCCTTTTCCTGTGCTTTTTCGATATAAGAACCAGCGAGGATGGCTTGCGTCTCCATTTGGTAGACATTCAGTTCGGGCTTTATATATTCTTTCTTTTTCATAGCGTTCAATGTTTATTTGATGATAACTTTCATTGTCTTGTTGCCACGCTTCACGATGTTAATGCCCTTCTGAGGAGCGTTGAGGCGATGGCCCTGCAAATCGTAGTATATGGCATTGTCGTTGGCAATGGTGTTGAGGTTGTCAATGGCTGTAGTGCCGTCGTTGTCGAAGCCGATACTGAACATCTTGGCACCAGCAGCTGGAGCAGAAGATTTGTCTATCATGTAAGCACGGAACGGCTTGCTGCCAACAGTCTCTTTATTGGTATTCTGCATCAGTTTGGCAGGGTTCATCAGCTTGTTGCCCTTCACGATATAACAGTTGTTGTCAGCATTCTTGTCGAACAACTTTTGGGTATAGAGACCCTGGAGCTGATAGTTGCCGTCAGCAGTTGCAGCAGTCTTAACTTCATTTGCAATCTCCTTGTCGGCTTCAGTGAAGTTGAGCTGTGTTTCTCCATCGTTCATCTTGATGATAACAGGAGTACCAGCAGGGATGATTGTATTCAGTTCTTTCAATACCACTTCATTATTACTTACAGAACCAAGTTCGAAAGCACGGAAGTTCTTACCATCGAGCGATACCTCGAAAGGCAGGCAGAGTGTTGCCCAAGTAGTGTTAATAGTGCGGTTATAAGATGCTGCTGTGGCTTTGAATGGATCGTAAGCCACGAAGTCCTTGTTGTCGGCAAGTACAAGATTATCGACAGTAAGCTGAGTTGTTTCTCCTTTAATACCGTATCTCTCATCTCCATTTCTTACTACCAGCTTGGTGAAGTAGCCTGTCTTGTAGTTGGCGTAATCGCTGCTTGTCTTAGCATCTCCATACTCAGGAAGTGCTTCACAACCTGTAAACAAATCCTTTTTATAATTTTCATCTGTTATTCCTGTCACAACAAAGTTGTCGCTGACATAGATAGTTTGGAGAGTAGAGCAACCTTTGAACATTTCTTGCATATTCGTCGCTTTCGCTGTATTGAAATTAGTGAGATCGAGCGAAGGGAGTTCTTTACAAGTATAGAACATTTGTGACATATTCGTCACCTTCGCTGTATTGAAATTAGAGAGATTAAGCGAAGGGAGTTTGTAACAACCATAGAACATGCTAGACATATTCGTCACCTCCGCTGTATTGAAATTAGAGAGATTGAGTTTTTCGAGCATATTGCAATAGCTGAACATGTTCGACATATCCGTCACATTCGCTGTATTGAATGATTTAGAGAGAGTGAGTGAAGAGAGTTTTTGACACATAGAGAACATGCCAGACATATTCTCCACCTTCGTTGTATTGAAATTAGTTAGATCGAGTGAAGATAGGTTTTTACAATTCCAAAACATGAATGACATATCCGTCACCTCTGCTGTGTTCAAATATTTAAGACCTGTAATTTCATTCAAACCTGGGCAGTCACGAAAGAAATCTTTCAACGAAGTAGGAGTGTATGTATTGAAGCTTTCTTCGAAAATGACATTCTTAATATTCCTAATATTTCCTATTTTTATACCTAAAAGGGAGCACAGATTGATCACCGTCTGTTTGTTATTCACCATAACTATACGGTTCAAATCAATGGCTTCAGAATTGATAGAAGCGATTTTTTTGAAAGTCAATGTATAGTTAGTGGCATCGTACTCTGCCACATAGCCATCAATTGTGGTTGAAGTTTTTAAATCGTATATGAACGCACGGTCAGCACCTTTATTTGTACTTCGGTCTTTCTTGTAAGATAACGTCAAAGAATGTTTGCCAACAGATAATATTCTTTTATACTCATTTTGGCTTGTACCGCTAATACCCTCAAGCTTTTTTCCATCTAAAGTAATAGTGAATACATCCTATTTTTGTTCTGACGACACGAGATATTTGAACGAAAATAATATAGACTTTTCTACATTAAATTCTATCACAGTCTCAGAAGTAGTATTTGATTTATTATAATTACCTGACATCAGTCCCTTGCTTTCTTTTGTAAAATAGGAATAGACATTCTCCATCCCTTTGTCATTCGAGTCCAGCATCTGCCAAGGATAACTGCCTTTGTCAGTAATGGTAACATCGGTTATACCATCCAAGCTATTGAACAATTCATAGCGTTTGTCTTCTGTTGTATTCTGCGCCACCATACGTGTAGGCACAAACAACAACGTGAGTAACATCAACCAAAGCATAGAGAGTTTGCGGCTCTTGACAGCATTAGTTGAGAAAAGGTCTGTTGTGATAGACCATTGTTTAGAAATTGTAGATTTTTTCATACTCAAATATTTATTATTAATAATTAATCAAAAAGGCGATAGACATATATAGAGATGCCCACATATCTGTGCAAATTTATCAATAATAAAGATGCTTGCTCAATTTTAGGCAGACGCAAAATGACGCAAAGGCATAAAAAAGTGGCGCAAAAGACGCAAAATGAGTGAAAAAGTACTACCTTTGCAGTTTAGAACACTAAACTTAGAAATATGAACAATCGCCTACACACATATTTTGATCGCACAAGGGTGGGACGCCGTGATTACTTCCGACAGCTCATCTTTCTAACCTTTGCGCCTATCTCAATCCTTCTCTTTGGTCTTCACCTCGTTGGCTTCTATGGTTTGACTATTAAGCCTGCATTGGCTTGCTCGGCATGCTATGTCTTGGTATCGGCAGTGTCACTGATTGTATATATAGTAAAGGGACCAAAAAGGCTGAAATATATCATGTCCGCTTTCGTCATCTCGCTAATAATTATTCAAAGCGTGCGACTGCTGATCTTAGCTTTTATGGGGCAGCACGACCCCATGCTCACGACGGTCAACATAACTACTTGCTATATTCTTGTTCTTGTAGCCAGCGTTTCTATATTACCCCGAACCTCGCTCGTTTGCGCATGTATAAATATTTTAGCAATAGGATTATGCCTATATCTTACACAAAACAAAATGTATGGTCAGCTGCTTATTATATTTGGTTTTACGAGTGTTGCCTCTACCATTTTTTGTTTCGTTGCCGACAAGTTGTTGCGTGATCAGCAAGTAGAGTTGAACGATTATACTAACACCATCAACCAGGTGTTGCATGTGTTTAATATGAACAAGACCGAGCTGATGGCTCTCCTGAAGCTGGCAAAAGCCAAAGATGCCGACACCGTATATGACAAGGAGCTGATGGAGCAGCTCGACCACAAGACGTTGCGCAACATCATAAAAGTGGCAAACCAAATAGAACACCTGCAGGCCTGCCACCGCAAAGATATGCACGAGCGCTTCCCCATGCTCACGCCAGCCGAGCTTGATGTCTGCCGACTTGTGGAGCAAGGTCTTACGCTAAAGGAGGTTGCCAATGCCTTGGATAAGAGTGTGTCAAACGTGAGCACGGTGAGGGGCAACATCCGCAAGAAGTTGGGACTGGCGTAAGCGTATCCGCGATGCAGCCTTTTTTTTAATCATTATGCTTGTTACCTTTGC
>OHAY01003306.1_pt1 | contig 11246 bp, 13 predicted proteins | sample 1577191 | NCBI WGS metagenome assembly OHAY01 (sample SAMEA3541504, study PRJEB24748) | human gut metagenome | biome: human gut; feature: human-associated habitat; material: faeces | place: China | collected 2012 | reverse complement strand
CCCCCGATGGTTATCGGGAAATGGCAGAGGAACTATAGATACAAGTGGCCCATTTGTCTTTTTGACAACTTGTAATCTGAAGTCCCGGAGAATCGATTATTCCGTACCCAAGTGCGTCTCGCTTCCAAATTCGAGAGAAAAAAACAGCAATTCTCTGTTTGATAGCCGTTTGCTGAAAAACAGCCTTCCGTTCCAGCCGAAATAATTCACCCTAGTTCATGTTTTACGGTCGTTAGGCGGTAATAATGCCCAACGCTACCGCATCTGAGGGCCGATGCCTATATATGTGTAGGCTTACGCCACTATATGTGTAGCTTGACGCGACTATATGTGTGGGTTAACACTGCTATATGTGTGAGTTGATACAGCCATATGTGTAGGTTGATACGTATATATTCGTTAAAAAGCGACGCTTATCGTGTTAAAAAGCGGTTGTGGTAGCTTGTTCGCGCTCCCCGCTTACGCTCGTTGGCTTTTATAGCCAGAGAGCCGTGTCGTGAAAAAGAAGGTATTTCAATCAAAAAGATACCATTCATCGCATTAAGCTGACATCCGCGATTCTTGTTTTATCCCTTTGAATTAACTCTGTCCCCAATAAATATCGGGTGAGCGTTTACTTGATTAATATTGGAAATATATGAACGATGAATCTGCAGAAAAATATCTTGAGGCAACGATTCGTCAGCAACCACGTCACTGGCTCATAGACAAAAAACGAAACGGCAGACATCTCCGCCGTCCCGCCCAAAAGAGATAGCCTTATCTCTGTTTGTACACATGTCAAGGTTGGTTATTTACTGATATCAGGGCCTATATAAACCCTGTTTTTCATATCGTGCGTAAACATAAGACTTTTTTTCGACAAAAGAGCAGATTCCTTCTTCTTTTTGGGAATACATGTTCTAAACATGCCACACTACCTCTTGGCTACTAGCGTGAGCTTCTATTATAGAGGAACTATGAAAAAGCATTTTACATCAAAACATAAAGCTAAATCCTTTCTTCTGCGAAGCATTGAACCGTTCAATCTCCAAAGAAAGGGATTTCTTTAACTGATTAGCCATAAATATTAAGAAAGACCTGCGTATGATGCAAATTGCCTTCAGTCGTTTTAAGGATTTTCTGAAAGAACAGTACCCATTATATGAATGCAACATCAAACCCGAATTTATCACTAAGGATATGATGGTTCTGTTTGTGGACTATTTGCAATCCCGTAGCGTTGGCGAGGGAGCAAAAAGTATCTATCAGCGTTTCAAGAAAGTGATACGCTATGCCATCGAACACGATGTGATACTGAAAGACCCTTGCAAAGAGGTAATTTGCAAGGTAGACGACCAAATGCTACGGAAAGATGTACTTTCACTGGAAGAAATTCAGGCTCTTATCAACTGCCATTATGAGAATGAGAACCCGATGGTTAGGCGTGCTTTTATCTTCTGCTTGTACTGTGGTTTGCGTTTCTGTGACGTGAAAGACCTTACTTATAAGAATATAGACTATTCAAACAAATTATTGAAATTTGAACAGAATAAAACGAAAGGTCATTCTTCTGCCAGTGGCGTAGTCATTCCATTAAATGACGGCTTGCTTTCTATCATTGGTGAACCTCCTACGGATGGAAACAAAGACGTACTTATCTTTAATCTACCCTCTTACGAAAGTTGCTGTAAATCAGTAAAGCGTTGGGTAAAGAGAGCCGGGATAGATAAGCACATTAGCTGGCATTGTGCTCGTCATTCATTTGCAGTGAATATCCTTAACAATGGTGCTAATATTAAAACGGTAGCCAGTTTGCTCGGACATAGCGGGCTAAAACATACGGAGAAATACACCCGTGCAGTAGATAAGCTGAAAGAAGAAGCAATTAATAGTCTGCCCGAATTAAAACTTTGATAATAAAAATAGTAATTTTGCACAAAACACCAAAATATGAACTTTGAATCATTAGTCAGTCATATAAGTGCCATTCAGGACACATTGCAAGCGCAAGCTGCACATTCTGTAAATCTTGCATTAACCTCTCGCAACTGGTTAATGGGATGTTACATTGTCGAGTTTGAACAGCATGGTGAAGACCGTGCCGCCTATGGTGAACAACTTTTGAAGAAGTTAGAAAAACAATTAAATACTAAAGGGTTGAACGAACGTCGATTCCGGGAGTTCAGACGTTTATATCTCGTTTACCCACAGCTAAAAGAAGAGGTTTTAGGCTATGTTATGTCAGGTTCGGGAATTCGGCACACACCGTCTGCCGAATTCATCGCGCCAATTCGGCACACACCGTCCGCCGAATTACAATTACCTGATAAACAACGCAATGAATTGACTTTGCCATCTGAAAAGCTTTTTAACAGATTGCCTTATTCACACTTAAAAAGTATATCTCAAATAGACAATCCAACAAAACGTGCATTTTATGAACTTGAAGCAATTAGAGGATGTTGGTCTTTCAGAGAATTGGAACGTCAGATTGATTCATTATATTACGAACGTAGTGGCTTATCCAAAAACAAAGAAGCCCTTTCTGCATTGGTACAACAACAGGTAGTTCAACTAAAGCCTGCGGATGTAATAAATACCCCTGTAACATTAGAGTTCTTAGGACTTAATGAACGTGCCTTAGTTACAGAAGACGATTTAGAGCAATCCATCCTTGATAATCTGCAAAACTTCCTTATCGAAATGGGGCACGGCTTTTGCTTTGAAGCACGCCAAAAGCGGATACTAATAGATGAAGACTATTTCTTTGCTGACCTTGTTTTCTATCATCGTATATTGAAATGCCATGTTATAGTGGAATTAAAAATCGACAAATTCCACCATGAATATGCATCCCAGTTGAATCTGTATCTGAATTACTTCAAGGCAGAGATTATGCAACCAGATGACAACCCGCCAATCGGTATCTTATTATGTGCGGAAAAGGGTGATACATTAGTAAAGTATGCTACTGCAGGGTTAGATCCCAATATTTTTGTGCAGAAATATATGGTTCAGTTGCCCAGTGAAGAAGAAATTAAGAATTTTATAATAAAAAGTACTTAGTTCTTTATGTATACTCTTCCTTATCATGCTTCTACTATTCAACTTGAAAGATGTTATTCTTTAAAGCATACTGGCGGAAAGAGAGCAACAAGACTTCTCTTTTCGCCAGTATTTATTCCATAATGAACATAATAGACTTATTTATTCACTACAGGTCTATCTGGGGAGAGTTACGAAAGTATAATTAGACTTTCTATGTCATTATCCATAAAAATAGAAAGTCTCCTTATTTTCAATTTCTTCACGCAGATAGTTCATGATATCATCGTGTAACGACATACTTGCTTTCAGAATGTCTTCCTTTCTGCATAAATCATTAAAATACCCACTTCCTGCAGCTTCTTTCAGCCATTGTTCACGCAAGACCATATCTGGAGGAAGTCGAGTTATTTTCTTCAATATTTCAAAATCCCTATATTCCAATAACAAGACTGACTTAACAGCTTTTGGGAAAAGTTGCCAGTCTCCAAAATTAATATAACTAGGTAAAAGTTCATTCCTTACCTTTGCAATTGTACGACAAAATGATTGCGCTCCTAAATTCAAAATCATAATCCTTTTATCCAAGGCCCTAATATTTGAAGGATCAAATTTTAATCCACAAGATAGAAAATAATATCCGAGTGTTGAGAATGTCTGAAAAAACTCCGAATCATTTACTACATCTAATAGATTCAAATAAGCTTCTCCTACTATAGCAGCATCTTCTTTTGGAATATCAGAGAAAAAATCATGTTGAGTAAAAGTTAACTCAAAAATCTTTCCAAGATATAAACTCGCTTCATTTTTATCCACATGGAACAATTCATTCGCTTTATAACTGTTATGAATTACGATATCTAAATTTGTCATATCTATAATCTTAAATGATCCAATTATATCTAGAATTTTACCAAATAAGGTTTTGAAGCATTCCCCTCCAAACGATATTGTACCATATAAAAGACATCTTTGTGTCGAGATATTTCCCTATTTACTAAGGTTTTGAATATACCAGCCTTATCATCAGGACTTAAGTCCTCATTACTCAACTTTGCAACAGCACACATTAATTCCATCAAAATGGAAACAGAACGCAACAAATCCGTATCTATCAAGCGATGATAGGTATCAACATGTTTGTCTATAAAGCTATCAAGCGCAAAGAAAAAAGTATCTTCCCCTCTATCATTCGCATTTATAATATAAGCTAATGTTTCTATATCATTACAGAAGTCATCTTCTTCATATCCGAATGCAGCATTTATAGCTGCTCTCGGATCGTAATTAGGAACACTAACAATATGCTGATTAATAGAGACAAACGGCTCTACAATTTCTATTTCACCCAAGTTTCTTAACATAACATAAAGAGCTAAATAATCTCTTCCACTGAATGAACGATATTCTTTTTTCATATTTATGACCTATAATATAATTACCAAAATCTATTTACCAATTCATAATAGTCTTCTACTGCTGAAGATTCTTCAATGTTGGAATCTTCAGCAGTCAAAACTAGTTCCATCAAATCTACCCATTCTGCCTCAGCATTACTTTCTTTAAACTTTCCCGCATAAAATGCTTTCTGAATATCTTCTTTTAAAGCATCATAATACGACACATTAAAATATAACACATTACTAGTACCTGCAATTGATTGTATATCTCCTTTACAGGGTCTAACAAATAGTTTCTTGCTAAATGCTTTAAATAACATTGCAAGTTCTTGACCATCGAACATTTGTTTCTTAATTTCCATAATAAAATATTTAAAATCTACATTCCTAATGCACTCATTATTTGTTCATAAATATCGTATCCGTTACTACCGCCATAAAATTCAACTAGGTAAGTTTCATTTGAGAATTGAAGTTTAATCAAACTTCCCATTTGATAGAATAGAGAAAGAAATGCAGGAGTATTTATTGTTGGTGAATAGCCGCCATTAAAAAGGTCGTTACTCCACAATATTCTATCCTTATTCAAGGATATTTCCGAGAATTCTAATTTGTTTAAAATATATTGCTCAAAGTCAATGTTTCTAAGTTCTATATACATTCTGCCATCAACAATTTGACCTTTTATCACACCATCAATGCTCTGATCAAGAATGCAACAACGATTCGCCCAAATCTTAATACTTCTTACCATAAAACCAATAGGCTCTCTTGGAATCATACCTCCTGTTTCCAATATATTAATTGGAAATTGGTCAAAAAACTCTTCCATGTCATTCATAGCATACAATTATATTTAATATTAATCACTTTTATGAGTAATAAAACACGAAGCGTGGAACTACAATACTACATCTTTGAATGAAGGTCCTAGGAAAACCTTTGCGAACAGATACAGTGATAGTAGCCCACGCTATAGCGTGAGAACCACTATGCCATCCTTGTTCGCTTTGAAAATTTCCTAGGTTTTCATTCGCAAGACATTAGCATAACGCTTCTTTCTTTTCTAATATGTCATTAGACGAGTTTACTCAATCCAACATACAAATGTATAAATTATATTCTAAAAGATATTAACATCCGCCCATTTTCTTGTTTATCAACCAAATAAAATTATCTACAACTTAAGCCCTTTCCCTTTCTTTTGAGTTTGTAACGGTTGCCTGATAGTCTGACGTAATTTCTCAAATTGCTCTCGAAACCATTCGGAAACACCTTTTCCATCAATGCGTAAAGCAAATTTTCGTTTGTCAGTTGGTTCTATCACTATCCGAGCTGAAACCTGTATAGCATTGAAATTCCGTTTATGTTCCTCCGAATAAAGTGTACCGCTATACTCCAACGGTTTGAGTGTCAACAGTTGTTCTGTCTGTTCGGGAGTAAAACCAACCAAACGGCATAACTTCTCTATCCGCATGGCATCGGCAAACAACGGAAACCATTTGCATGCTCTATCTAACCATTTCTTTAGGACAGACATTTCCTTTTGCTGCGAATTCTGTACCGCTATATGCTTCTCCTGTATTTCAAGCAACTGCTTGTTGTGCTGTGCCTGCATACGCTGTATATTCGTTTGCAGGTGCTCGATACTCTCGTCACGAACAGCAACTTCTTCATGTAACCCTTTGTTCTCCTGTTCTAAAGCCTTGAGCTTGCTGCTCCCGAAAAGAGAACCGACACTTTCCACTATATTTGTTTTAGCCTGTGTGGTAACGGCTTTCAATCGGTCGGTCTTTATCTCTTTCTTTACTTGCCGGAGTTGTTCTTCCGCTTCTTTGCGTTCTTCTTTCAGTTGCTGGACTTCCGTCTCGCAGATTGCTTTCTCCCGTTGTACATCACGGTAATATTGGGCTGTTGTAGTATGCCGAGCTTCCGAGCCATATACGCCACGCTGCAAACCGTACTTTTCCATTGCCTTGGCGTAGCTGTCATGGAAGGCTATCATTGTATCACGATTCAACACATCATCGGCACATAAACGGACGATATCGGTTTTCTTTCGATATTTCCGTTTACCATCTGCCTGTTCTTTCTTTGCCTTCCTACGTTCTCCTGTTACTATCGGAACAACGGTAGCATGAATATGCGGTGTTAGCTCATCCATGTGTAGGACTGCGGAAACAGTATTCTCCCGTCCGAAGTTCTTGTACAGCCATTGCAGATTATCGTTGCACCATTCATCAATGCATCCGCTTTCCTGTATCTTCATCATATCTTCGTGCGTTCCCGAAAGCATGACACGGATTGCCCGTACTTGATCAGGGGTAATCTTTCGTTTTACCCCTGCCGATTTGATGCGTTGGCTTATCGCTTCGTTCCGGTCTTTCACGCCATCGGGCAGTTCTATCAATTCCCTGTTAAGATGCGTGCGTGTGGGATCGGCATTGTGAGGTATCACTTTGCGCTCGATATGGTCGGACATCCGGCAATCGGATGTACCTTTGGCTTTATTGAATTGTAGGCTTGTATATCCCATTACTTTATCTGTTTAGTTAGACAATTCCGCTTGCCGGCATGCCGCATGGCTCACGGGGTTTCCAAAGGGGCAGCGCCCCGTTGGCTCATTCTGGTGTTTTTAGCAAAGGAGCGAAGCGGTTGCGTGAAGAAAACGCCATAATGAGCTATGGTATTTCTGACTAAATACCTCCGGGCTGCGTGCGGTCGGCTACATCCTAAAACCTCTGCCTTTCTTCTTGGGTGGTTGCTGCTCCTGTTTATTGGTATTCTTAACCGACTGTGTTTGCTTGGGTGGCTGTATCAAGTCTACCGACTGTACCAACCGTTTCCCACACAGGTAGTCGTTTAAATCCTTGTGTCCGCTATACAGGTGTGAAGAATCACGGACACGCAAACCGTACTCGCTTTGGATTACTTCAACGGCTTTTCGTCCTGCATCGTCATTATCCAAAAGGCAATGGATTCGGTCATAATTCCCCAACTGATACAATGCTTTGGGTAGATTGGAAACAGAGTTTAGGATAATGTAATCCTGCCAGTCAAGACAAGGAGAACTTGGATTAGCCTTTTGTCGGATGGTCTGAAAAGAAAGATAATCCATAAAACCCTCAAATACAAAGCAGGTATCTCTCGGTTCTCCCTGCTGGCGTACATGGGTAATGTCTTTGGGAGCTATACACCCTTTAAAGAATGAATTGCGCACTTCATACCCTCCCGACACATTGGGAAAGCCGACTGCAAAGTATGGCTTCCCATTATTAACAAAATGCAGTTCCTTACATTCTCTTTTTGCCAGTTCTACATCTATTCCACGTTCATGCAAATAGCGAAGTAATGCCGGATGAGCAAGCGGAGCAACCTCCAAATTCTGAAAACTTGGCTCTATGGCTCGCTGTTGAAAGGAGAAAGCTACCGGGCGAATAGACGGTACTTTCTCTTCGATGCAGCGTAGCAGGTCGGACACATTATAAGTATGATAAAGTTCTGCTGCCAATGCAATAATATTGCCACCCTTACCCATTCCGAAGTCGTACCATTCGTTAAGGTCTGTATTGACTTTGAATGATGCTTCCTGTTCCGTTCTCAATGGTGATTTATACCAAAGGTTACAGCCCTGTTGTTTTACAGGGTTAAAACCTAAACTATGCAGATAGTCTGCCAATCTTATATTTTTTGCTTCTTGTATAGTCATATATTCTACGAGATTAAAAATGAATGAAAAATTGATGATTTGATGAATCGGAAATACTATTCACTGAAAAACAAACAGATAGCTATTCATCAAAAATTCATCTAACTACTCACCAAAAGAGAATTATATCTTTCTCTTTTCATCAGTACTAAATTTTAGATGAGTAAATGATGAAAGTATATACTGTTAGCTATCAGTATATTATTCTATTTCTTCATCAATTCATCAAAATAATTAGAGTTCAGCCAGTTGTTTTTTCGTTACGGTATAGAATCGTCCCGTTTTCTTGACTGACAAGTAATGACACTGTTGTGTATAGTCCAATTGATACGTAGTATAGGTAAGTGTATTGATGGCAGGTGTCAGTTTCCAACACTCTTGTACTACCTTGCGTACTTGGTGCTTCTCTACCTTGACCTGCGTATTTATCAATAACGGTATTACATCGTTCAAGCAGAACGAAAAGCTTTCTATGCCTACACTATCCATAATATCAAGAATGAGTTCCGAAAGTTCTATCTCCAATCGGTTACGGTTACTGCGGATAATCTTCTGTAATGCAGGGGTATGTGTCAGCTTTGGATCAAACCACATCCGGCTCTCTTTTTGCGTAGTCAGTATTCGATGTAGCAAATGATACAGGAATGCCGGAATCTCATCTTTCAGCTTTTGGAGAAAATTAGTATCATCCTTTTCCAAATGGCTAATCTTCCTAACCCAATAACGGGTTTCTCCGGCATCAATGATAACAGGTAAGTATTCATTATTGGAGCATAGCACAAACTTGGCGAAGAATGATATTTCGTCACGGTCTTTTCCTTTGGCTTCTACTTTATAGGAAAGTGTTGTGCTTAAGTTCTTTAACCGCTCGGAGTCCTCTCTACGGTTCAAAAGCACTTCATCCACCATGATAAGGAGTTTTCCTGCCCAATCAGAATTAAACTGGCTACGAAAATCTTCATTCGTGTTGAATGTCACGTTATCCTGAAAGAGGGCTTTCAGGAAGTTCAAAAACGTACTCTTTCCCGTATTGCGTTCTTCTGATACCAACAATAAGACAGGTAGCTTTTGAACAGGCTGCAAGTAAAGTAATTGCAAATAGTCCATTCCTAACTCATATTGTTCTCCAAAAATGTGCTTCACCAACGATTGAATACAAGGAAATTCGCCTTGCTCCGGCTTATGGTCTATCTGCTCATACCTATTCAGGAATTTATCGCTGACGATAGGCTGATAGTTCACATGGTCGGGAACAGTACAGAAACCGTCATATTTGGGAACAGTTCCTATATAGTCCTTGCCGTAGTCTTGGCGCAATGTTTCATTGTTCCATAAGACACGCTTTTTGATACACTCCCCGTTTAGGTTTGGTTTCCACACAATCTTATAAAGCGTAGTAGCCACACGGATAAATTCTTCTTTATTCTCCGGCATCGCTTACTTCTTTGCCAAAGGTTTACTACTCATTACATATCGCTGTGCTTCCTGTTCTATTTGCGCCTGTGTTTTAACAGGATTTTGGCGTAACCACATTTCCAAATCTGCCTTTTCAAAGTACAGCATCTTTCCTTGTGGCTTGTAATGGGGAATCAGGTTGCCCGAAGTTAGCTTGTACAGGTAACTTTTAGACAAGTGCAGAAACTTGCTTGCTTCATCGAAGCTAAGCACATTCTTCGTAAGAAATAACATTTGTTCGAGTTCTGAAACTCGCATCTCTAAGTTCTTATCCATATTGTTTTTAGGATTTTGAGTGAAACAATATGAAGGTGCGCACCCTCGTTTTCTTGTTGTTAACGAGGGCGAAATTAGAGCATTTAAAATGGATGGGCGTTGAGCCTTGTTTGACCTCTCAATCTATGCTCAACCTTTTTTCAGTTGTTCGATGTATTTGTCTATGATTTCGTAACCTTTCGGTGGTATGCACTTGGCACTATCATTTGCAGAAGATAAATCAGTGCGTGTCAATGGCTTACTCTTTACTTTCCCTAAAATGAATTTACTGTTTGCAATGACCGATTGCCATTCATACGTGATATGATTATAGAGGCTTAATTGTGTCATCAAATAAGCAAGCAACCGGGTATTATTAGACTTCAAAACCCCATCAAGAGTACAAGAAAAGAAACGGCTTAGAATATCAGGGGTTACTTCTGTAGTAAAAATCTGCACTTCATTGACACATTTAGTGAGAATCTTTATCATTTGAGGGGTCAATGTAGATTTAAACGGATTGGACTTACCTACAACCTTTATAGGCTCAGGTTCGGGAACTTCCATTTCTTCTTTTTGGCAAGTAGGCAGTTCTTCTACTTCCGTAGGTTCTACAACTACTGGTTCAGGTTCGGCATATTTTTGCTCTTGCTCCTGTAGATAGTCCAAATACTTAGACGATGTGACAAACTTTATAATAGAAGATAAATAGGGCAGTGATTCATCATATACAGTTGGCTCTTTCAAATATTCACTCATATTGAAATCGTCACATAAGAAAGAAATATATTTTTTCCGCTCATTGGAAGTCAAATCTTCAAAGAAACTACTCTCCCACAAAAAGTCGGGGGTGTCCATATCCATTCGGATGGAGCGCAAAGTATGGTAGGTTTGACGCATGACTACTATTTCTTCTGTCACCCGAAAAACCTCCTGTCGCAAATACTCTTTCAACTGCGGAACGGTTAAATATTCCCGTTTCAGTACAAGAGCATTCGTCATCCTATCATAGTCATGTGCAATGCAGCTATCAACTATCTTTTGTATTTCTCTGAATGTGGTTTCCCGGCTATCTTCCATAATTGTAATATTGAGTAGTTACAGGTGCAAAGATAAGGCTCTAACAGAGTTTTAAGGAAATAAAAAGAGGATAAAGAGAAGAAATATCAAGAGAGCGAGTTAATAAATTCTAAATATAAAGGTCTACAAACGAGTAAAGTACACGTTATTCTTGTTTTTGTCAATCAGTACACATTTAGTACACTCCGTATAATAAAAAAAACCCTGATAATCAGATGATTATCAGGGTTTCTAAGTACCCAGACCCGGGGTCGAACCGGGATGGAAGTGAATCCACTGGTGTTTGAGACCAGCGCGTCTACCGATTCCGCCATCTGGGC
>OHAY01003304.1_pt1 | contig 11256 bp, 11 predicted proteins | sample 1577191 | NCBI WGS metagenome assembly OHAY01 (sample SAMEA3541504, study PRJEB24748) | human gut metagenome | biome: human gut; feature: human-associated habitat; material: faeces | place: China | collected 2012 | reverse complement strand
ACCGCCAGCACTGCCGCCGGGTGGACCGGTGCGGAAAAGACGGCCGCCCTGCGCACGCTGGGTGCCGACCTGACCGCCTACTATACCCGGCTGGAGGCCGACGCCAAATTCGGCACGCCGTACACCCTGCCGCCCGCTGCGGCGGACCAGCTGGGCGGCGTAAAGGTAGGGGACTACTTAGACATCGCCCCGGACGGCACCCTCAGCGCCAAAACGCTCAATGACAAGATCGCTGCCGCCGTGGCGGTAAAGTCGGAGGCGCGACTGGTGTGGAACACCCATGTGACGTCTCCTAACAAATTCACAACTTGGGATGTTCAGATTCCAGGCAATGTTGATAAGATATGCATTACCAAAGGCAAGTACAACAGCTACGATAATAACACTGAAAAAAGCATTGCACGCGGTGGCACGACAACTTATGACTGTGACATCAATTTTACAATCACATTCCAAACAAACGGCATCCTTCATGTTGTTTATCCATACAAAACAGTGTTCCCTCTGGAACTCTGGATTGACGGCTACCACTACCCCACCCTTGCCGACCTGCTGACGGAGGATAAAAAGCATGAAGATTAAAGCGATTTTAGAGCAAAAGCCTACCGTATCCTTTGAGGTGTTCCCCCCCAAGCAGTGGGACAAGATTGAGGGCACCAAGGCAGTGGTCAAGGAGATGGTAAAGAGCCACCCGGCCTTTATGAGCGTTACTTACGGCGCTGCGGGTACCACCAGCGGCTTTACAACGGAGATTGCAAGAGAGATCTTGGACGACGGTGTGACCCCACTGGCCCATCTGACCTGCCTGACCTCTACCCGGGATAAAATTCATCAGGTGGTAGCGGAGCTGCAAGAGAACGGCATTGAGAATATGCTGAACGCTATCCAGGCGGGTGTGCTGACCAACTCCACCAAATTGCGGCTGGAAAAGCTGGAAGCCCAGCAGAAAGAACTTGAGATTCGGATTGCCGAAGAAAAAATCGCTCGGCCACGGTTAAGCGAAAATCAGGTTCGTTTCTGGCTGACCCGGTTCCGCAAGCTCGACCCGAACGTGAAAAGCCACCGGGAAACGCTTATCAATACATTCGTGAATGCTGTTTATCTCTATGATGAAAAAGTTTTGATTACATTCAACTACAAAGACGGCACAAAAACCATCACTTTCGATGAAATCGCCGCCAAAGATGCCCCAGAGGGCAATGGTTCGGATTTGGTTAACTTCGCTCCACCAAAATAAAAGCACTCGCCGTACCCCGGCGGGTGTTTTTGTTTTGGTGCTTCGTGAGCTGCCGAGGCGTCGAACAGGGCGGTGGTACCGCAGTACCAGCCCGATGGCCGATGCGGAACGCGGATGCCGTGCGTTCGTCATCCTCGGTGGAATCACTCTCATTATACCAGTGGTTTGCCCGGTGTTTGAATGCCCTGCGAACAGCCCGCCGCCGTAGGGAATATCGCGGGCATCCAGTTCGGCCAGGCGTTCGTCCGTGTAGTTGCGCACGGAGATGCCGGGGTAGAATGGGTAAAAGTTGTGGCGGCAGTTCCAGCCGCACAGGCCCGGCCCGGTGCCGTAACCGGTAGCGGCTTCAAAATCCTCGTACCGCTCACCGTCCTGCACCACAGCGCCCCCGCGATGGTAAACCCGGCCCTGCCACACCGCATGGGTGGGGCGGGCACCTTCGTGGGCGGTCACTTCCACAAACTCGCAGTCCATCTCTTCCATGCGGGCCAGTTGCAATATGCGGTCAAAAGCAGGCATAAAAATACCACGGTGCAGAATTTGCATGCGCTGAATACTCTGGGCGGTGATCTCCCTGTATCTCGGGTTGTTTCTTTCGGTGTAGCATTGTTTTTTCTCAGATTGCAAGGCACTTGCCACCGCAGCCGTCTGTTTCCCGTTCCGCCGTTTACAAAAATATTTTTGAAATAGGGCTTGCTTTTTCCATCTTATCCTGCTATAATAATCAAGCGCTGTTAAGGCAGAGGCACAAATGAATATGGGAGCTTTCCCGAGTGGCCAATGGGGACAGACTGTAAATCTGCTGCTTAATGCTTCGGTGGTTCGAATCCACCAGCTCCCACCAAAAAGCTGTGGCAAAAATGTGCCACAGCTTTTTTTGTTGTATCGCTAAAAAATGACGAGCTCATCAGCCCCTTTTTTCAAACGTTTTTTACAGTGTTGTCCAACACATAAAGAGGAAAACCACAAATGTGCACTCAAGAATTAAAAATTGGCGCAATTCCGGCTGTACTGTACGGCAAACCGGCCCCCAACATCTGGTTGTTCGTGCATGGCCAGGGCGGTAATAAAACGGAAGCCGCAGCATTTGCGGCGCTTGCCGCCCCAACCGGCTGGCAGGTGCTGGGCATTGACCTGCCGGAACATGGAGACCGCACGGGGGAAACTGACTTTACCCCCTGGCAGGTGGTGCCGGAGCTGCAAACGGTGCTGGCCTATCTGCAGCAGCACTGGCAGGTGGTTCGGCTGCGGGCCAACAGCATCGGGGCCTATTTTTCCATGCTGGCTTTTGCCGGGGCAACGATTGAAAAAGCGCTGTTTGTTTCGCCGATTGTGGATATGGAGCGGCTGATCTGTGATATGATGCAGTGGGCAAAAGTAACGCCGGAGCAGCTTTGCGAAAAAGGTGAGATCACCACAGAATTTGGGCAGACCCTTTCGTGGCGGTACCTGTGTTGGGTGCGCCAACACCCGCTGGATGGCTGGCAGATCCCCACAGCAATCCTGTACGCCGGGCAGGACACCATGACAAGCCGGGACACGGTGACAACGTTCGCCCAAAAACACCATGCGGAACTGACGGTATACGAACCGGGCGAGCATTGGTTCCACACCCCGGCTCAGCTAGATGCCATGCAAACCTGGGAGCGGGCACACCGGTAAGAGCCGCTCAAGGCTTGAACCATGAGAAAGAGAGAGGAAAGACCATGGCCATTACAATGTTGGCGGGGTACCTGGTTATTATCAACGCGGCGGCGCTGCTGATGATGGCGGAGGACAAACGCCGAGCCAAGCGGCACCAGTGGCGCGTGCCGGAAGCCGCACTGTTTGGCGCAGCCCTGCTGGGCGGCAGCGCCGGGGCATGGGCGGGCATGTATCTGTTCCACCACAAAACCAAGCACTGGTATTTTGTGGTGGGTATGCCGCTGATTCTGGCCGCACAGCTGGCCGCTGGGGTGTGGCTGGCAGGGAACAGCGGCCTGGTTTGAACAATCGGAACGCTCTGCCGGAGCAATAACGGTGCCGCAGCACCGGGACCCCGGCAGAGCATTTGACTTTTCGGGTTAGCTATGATAAACTAATGGCGCCTGATCAAAACAAACAAGGCGTTCCCCAGAAAAAAATTGCGACGGTTCGGCAACGCACCGCCGTTTTTATGAAGTGAATGTTAGTCAAGGCTAACATTTGCTGACCAAGGAAGTGCAAAAGAGCTCAATGTCAAAACAAACCGATAACAAGCAATTCTGGCAGCGGTGGGCCAGCTGCTATGGCCCGCTGATGCAAAGCAGCGAGCCGCTGTATGCTGCCATTGCGCAGCAGATGCTGCCGCACCTGACGCCGGAAATGAACGTGCTGGAACTGGCCTGCGGGTCCGGCCAGCTCAGCTTCCGGCTTTCCCGCCTGGTGCGGGACTGGGAGGCTACGGATTTTTCGCCCAAAATGATCGCCCAGGCAAAGCTGAAACCCCGCGGGGCGGGGCTGCACTTTTCGGTGCAGGATGCCACCAGCCTGCCCTATGCGGACGAAACCTTTGATGCGGTGCTGATCGCCAACGCCCTGCATATTATGCCCCGGCCGGAAAAAGCTCTGGCAGAAATTTACCGGGTGCTCAAGCCCGGCGGCCAGCTGTTTGCCCCAACCTTTGTGCATGGCGAGGTACCCCGCACCCGGCTGCGCATGCTTGCCATGCGGTGCGCGGGGCTGCAAATCTATAACAGCTGGATGGTGCCGCAATACCTGGCATTTTTGCAGGCGGGCGGCTTTGCCGTGCAGGAACATGCCCTGCTGGGGGATACCCTGGCCCCGCTGTGCTATGCCCGCGCTGTGCCGGACAAAACGCGCGTGACACAGCGCTGAAGCAATCCACCCCAGAACAGAACGATATAATGAAAGGCTGATACCATGATCAACAAAAAACTGCTTTCATTTGACCCCGCCGCCATGCGGTATGTGTGGCGGTGCGTGCTCTGCCAATGGCTCAGCCTGCTGTGCAATGTGGCCTTTGTGTGGGCGCTGGCCGGGATTGTGGGCGGTGCGCTGGGGGCCGGGCTGGCTGGTGGCGCATGGCCCGCGGCGTTTGCCGTCTGCATGATCAGCATTCCGCTGCGCATCGTCTGCACCACGCGGGCTTCCGCGATGAGCGATAAAGCTTCCGCGGGCGTCAAGCGCACACTGCGGGCTAAAATCTACCAGAAAATGCTGGCCCTTGGCACCAACTACAGCGAGACGGTGGCAACCTCCGAAGCCGTTATGCTGGCGTCCGAGGGGGTGGAACAGATCGATACCTATTTTGCGCGGTATCTGCCGCAGCTGTTTTACAGCCTGCTGGCCCCGCTGACCCTGTTTGTGCTGCTGGCCCCGGTGCATCTGCGCTCGGCGCTGGTGCTGCTGGTCTGCGTGCCGCTGATCCCCATGTCCATTGTGGCCGTACAGAAATTTGCCAAAAAGCTGCTGGATAAATATTGGGGCGAGTACACCAGCCTGGGCGATGACTTCTTGGAGAACATCCAGGGCCTGACCACTCTGAAAATTTACGGTGCGGACGGCTGGAAGCACGAACAGATGAATGAGCACGCCGAGCGGTTCCGCAAAATTACCATGCGCGTGCTGACCATGCAGCTGAACTCTGTTACCCTGATGGATCTGCTGGCATACGGCGGTGTGGCGCTGGGCATCATCAGCGCGGTGGCGGCCTTTGCTGCCGGGCAGCTGGGGTTAGCCGGGTGCCTGGCCATTGTGCTGCTGGCGGCAGATTTCTTTTTGCCGCTGCGGCTGCTGGGCTCCTACTTCCATATTGCCATGAACGGCGCGGCATCGGCAGAAAAAATCTTTAAGCTGCTGGCCGCCCCTGAACAGCCGGACGGCACCCGGAACCAGCCCCAGGCTGAGGACGTTGCCCTGCAGGTGGAGCACCTGAACTTTGCCTACCAGCCGGAGCGCCCGATTTTGCAGGATGTGAACCTGAACTTCCCCGCGGGCAGCTTTACTGCCTTGGTGGGGGAGAGCGGCTGCGGCAAAAGCACTGTGGCGGGCATTCTGGCTGGCAGCCTTACGCCGGGCAGCGGCCGCGTGACGGCCAACGGTATGCCGGTAACGCAGCTGACCCGTGCTGCCCGCATGCAGGCCATGACGCTGGTGCCCCACGATGCCAAGCTGTTTAAGGGCACCGTGGAAACCAACATGCGCATGGCCGCCCCCAACGCCAGCGAGCCCGAACTGTGGGCTGCGCTGGAAGAGGTGAACCTGGCGGCCTTCTGCCGTGAGCAGCAGGGCCTGCAAACCCCGGTGACGGAAAACGGGGCCAACCTTTCCGGCGGGCAGCGCCAGCGCCTGGGCCTGGCCCGCGCGCTGCTGCACAATTCGCCGGTGTACCTGTTTGACGAAGCAACCTCCAACATTGATGCCGAGAGCGAGGACGATATCATGTCCGCCATCCGTGCCATGCGCGGCAAGCGCACCGTGATTCTGATTTCGCACCGCCTGGCCAATGTGATGGACTGTGATACCATTTATACTTTTGCCGCCGGGCATGTGGTGGAGCAGGGCAGCCATGCCCAGCTGCTGGCCGCGGGCGGCGAGTACAGCCGCCTGTACAACGCCCAGCGCGCATTGGAACAGTACGGCCAGAAAGGGGAGTGACCACAATGAATAAAACAACCAAACGCAGCAAGGCGGCCATTGTGGCCAGCCTGATTACCCTGGTGCGGCCCATGCTGCCCATCATGTTCTGCGCTATTTTAATGGGCGTGGCGGGGCATTTCTGCGCCACCTTTATCACCATCTTTGGAGGGTTTGCCATTTTGGGCGCGGCAGGGCTGCCTACCCCCGTTGCCACGGCAGGCACCGCGTTTGCCTGCATGTTGGTGTTTGCCCTGCTGCGCGGTGTGCTGCGCTATGCAGAGCAGGCATCCAACCATTTTATCGCCTTCAAGCTGCTGGCCCTGATCCGGGATAAGGTGTTTGGTGCTCTGCGCCACCTGACCCCCGCCAAGCTGGAAGGCCGCGACCGTGGTGATCTGATCTCGCTGATTACGGCAGACATTGAACAGCTGGAAGTATTTTATGCCCACACCATTTCCCCCGTGTGTATTGCGGTGCTGTGCAGCGCCGGTATGGTGGGCTTTGTGGCGTGGTACCATCCGCTGCCGGCCCTTGTGCTGCTGGCGGGCTACCTGGCTGTGGGCGTTGGCATCCCCGTTTGGGCGGAGCGCAAGGGCGAAGCCGCGGGCCGCGAATACCGCGCCGCCCTGGCCGATACCAACAGCTATGTGCTGGAAAGCCTGCGCGGCCTGCGGGAGACCATCCAGTATAACGATACCGCCGCCCGCACCGCCGGGATTGCCGCCCACAGCGAAACCCTGGGCGAAAAGCAGACGGCCATGAAGTGCCGCGAGGGCCTGACCACGGCCGTGACCAACACCGTCATCCTGCTTACCGCCCTGACTGTGTTGGGCACCACGCTTGTGCTGTGCCGGAACGGTGCAGTCGGCGGGGAAGCCGTGCTGATCTGCACGCTGTCGGCGCTGGGGTCCTTTGGCCCGGTGGTGGCGCTGGCCAACCTGGCCGCCAACCTGGTGCAGGTGTTTGCCAGCGCGGACCGCGTGCTGGACCTGCTGGAAGAAACCCCCATTACCCCCGAAGTGACCAACGGCGGCAACACCGCCTTTACCGGCGCCGCTGCTGACCATGTGACCTTTGCCTATGGGCAGGAAACCATCCTGAACGGCCTTTCCCTCACGGTGCCCAAGGGGCAGATCGTGGGCATTACCGGCAAAAGCGGCAGCGGAAAATCCACCCTGCTGCGGCTTTTCATGCGCTTTTGGGATGCAGGCAGCGGCAAAATTACCTTTGGCGGAGCAGACATCCGCAGCGTGAACACAGCAGCCCTGCGCAGCCAGGAGAGTTTTGTTACCCAGGATACCGAGCTGTTTGCTGATACGATTGAAAACAACGTGCGCATTGCCAACCGTAATGCCACCCATGAGCAGGTGGTGGAAGCCTGCCAAAAGGCATCGCTGCATGATTTTATTACCAGCCTGCCCCAGGGGTATGGTACCCAGGTGGGGGAACTGGGCGGTGCGCTTTCCGGCGGCGAGCGCCAGCGCATTGGCGTGGCCCGTGCCTTTTTGCACGATGCTCCCTTTGTGCTGATGGACGAACCGACCTCCAACCTGGACAGCCTGAACGAGGGTGTGATCCTGAAGGCCGTAAAAGAAGAATGCAGGGATAAAACCGTGCTGCTGGTCAGCCACCGTGCTTCCACCATGGCGGTGGCCAATACCGTATATTCTGTTGAGAGCGGGAGGGTGAGCTGATGGCAAAACAGACGGTTGCAGAAAAGCGGGACGGCGAAAAGCTGCTGGTCAGCGAGATGATCGCCCTGTACTGCCGCAAAAACCACCATACGGCGAAAGGCAGCCTGTGCCCGCAGTGCCAGGCCCTGCATGATTACGCCTTGCAGCGCATTGAACGCTGCCCCTTTATGGAAACCAAAACCTTTTGCTCTGCCTGCAAAGTACACTGCTACAAGCCCGAAATGCGTGAGCAGATCCGCACCGTTATGCGCTGGAGCGGCCCCCGCATGCTGTTCGTCCACCCCGTGCTGGCCGTCCGGCATATGAAGGAAACGATGAAGGCGAAGAAGAGTTAGGAGTTAGCAAAACGCGCACAGCGCTGGATGAACCAGACGCTGTGCGCGTTTTTGTGTGGTGAAAGTCAAAAAAACGCTGTAGGGGGCGAATATGATTCGCCCGCAAAGAAACGTGAAATTTTTGCCGCAAACCGAAAAATGGTTTGTAGGGGACGATGCTTGCATCGTCCCAAATGACAGGCTTTACCGGATCGGCACTTAGAATTATGCGGTATTGCCTAAAGTCTCTTCGGTTCCTTCTTTTCAAAGAAGGAATAAAACAACCCCCGTAAAACCAATCAGATGCGCTCCAAAATGGCGTCACCCATGGCGGTGCAGCCAACCTTGGTGCAGCCGTCGGCCATCATGTCGGCGGTGCGCAGGCCGGCATCCAGCACGGCGTTCACGGCGCTTTCAATGGCGTCAGCCTCAGCGGCCATGCCAAAGCTGTAGCGCAGCATCATGGCGGCGGAAAGGATGCAGGCAATCGGGTTGACCACATCCTGCCCGGCAATGTCCGGGGCAGAACCATGGATGGGCTCGTACAGACCGCAGGTGGTGGCACCCAGGGAAGAGGACGGCACCATGCCAATGCTGCCGGTGATCTCGCTGGCTTCGTCGCTCAGAATATCGCCAAACATGTTCTCGGTCACAATCACGTCAAACTGGCTGGGGTTCTTGCAGATCTGCATGGCGCAGTTGTCCACAAACATCTCGCTGTACTCCACTTCGGGGTACTCGGCCTGCAGGCGATGCATCACAGCACGCCACAGGCGGCTGGTATCCAGCACGTTGGCTTTATCCACACAGGTCAGCTTTTTGCGGCGCTTCATGGCAGTTTCAAAGCCTATGCGGCCAATGCGCTCGATCTCGTGCTCCGAATAGGGCATGCTGTCAATCGCAACTTTTTCGCCGTTCTGCTCAATGGTTTTGTGCTCGCCAAAATACACGCCGCCAATCAGCTCACGCACCACAATAAAGTCGATGCCTTTGTCCACGATCTCTTTCTTCAGCGGGGAAGCATCCGCCAGCTGGGGCCAGATCCTGGCCGGGCGGTTGTTGGCGTACAGACCCATACCGGCGCGCAGGCGCAGCAGGCCTTTTTCCGGGCGCTTGTCACCGGCCATGCCCTCCCACTTGGGGCCGCCGACGGCGCCAAGCAGAACGGAATCCGAGGCCAGGCACTTGTCCAGCTCGCTCTGGGGCAGGGGATCGCCAAACTTGTCAATGGCTTCGCCGCCCATGTAAGCGCGGGTGTAGGTAAAGGTGTGGCCAAACTTTTCAGCAACTTTGTCCAGCACGCGCACTGCCTGGGTCACGATCTCCGGGCTGGAGCAGTCGCCATAAATCAGGGCAATGTTTTTCTGCATCTTACTTTCCCTCCTGGATGCTCTTCATCAGGCCGCCGGCCTTGATGATCTTCTGGATAAACGGCGGGAACGGCGCAGCCTGGAAGGTCTGGCCGGTGGTTTCATTAGTGATCACGCCGGTGTCAAAGTTGATGGCAACCACATCGCCCTCGTTGATGGCCTCGCTGGCGGCGGGGCATTCCAGAATGGGCAGGCCGATGTTGATGGCGTTGCGGTAGAAGATACGGGCAAAGCTCTTAGCAATCACGCAGTCAATGCCGGCGGCCTTGATGGCAACGGGGGCATGCTCGCGGGAAGAACCGCAGCCGAAGTTTTCGCCGCCAACCATAATGTCACCGGCCTTTACGCGGGTCACAAAGGTCTTGTCAATGTCCTCCATGCAGTGGGCGGCCAGCTCGGCGGGGCTCTGAGTGTTCAGGTAACGGGCGGGAATGATCACATCGGTGTCAATGTTGTCACCGTACTTAAAAACAGGTCCTTTTGCGTTCATGCTTCTACCTCCCTGGGGTCAGTGATGTGGCCGGTCAGTGCGCTGGCGGCGGCGGTGGCGGGGCTTGCCAGATAAATTTCAGAGGTAACGTGCCCCATGCGGCCGACAAAGTTGCGGTTGGTGGTGGAAACGCAGCGCTCGTACTCGGCCAGAATACCCATGTAGCCGCCCAGGCAGGGGCCGCAGGTGGGGGTGGAAACAATGCAGCCGGCATCAATAAACGCTTCGGTGTAGCCGCGCAGGATGCACTCTTTGTAAACAGCCATCGTGGCGGGAATGATGATGCCGCGCACACCCTTGGCAATGTGCTTGCCTTTCAGCACGTTGTAAGCGGCTTCCATATCCTCAATGCGGCCGTTGGTGCAGGAACCGATCACTACTTGGTCAATCTTGATGTCGGCACCCTCCTTGGCAAGGTGGGTGTTCTCCGGCAGGTGGGGGTAGCTGACGGTAGGCTCCAGGGTATCCAAATCGATCACCACGGTGCGCTCATATTCGGCATCGGGGTCGGCTTCGTATTTGGTCCAGGGACGCTGGCTGCGGCCCTTCAGGTATGCTTCGCAGGCTTCGTCCACCGGGAAGATGCCGTTTTTGGCACCGGCTTCAATGGCCATGTTGCAGATGCACAGGCGGTCCTCCATGGTCAGGCTCTTAACGCCCTCGCCCACAAATTCCAGGCTCTTGTACAGCGCGCCGGAAACGCCGATCTCGCCGATCAGGTGCAGGATCACGTCCTTGCCGCACACAGGGGCGTGGATGGCACCTTTCAGCTCAACCTTGATGGCGGCAGGCACCTTGAACCATGCCATGCCGGTTGCCATACCGGCGGCCATATCGGTGGAGCCAACGCCGGTGGAAAACGCGCCCACCGCACCGTACGTGCAGGTGTGGCTGTCGGCACCGATGATGCAGTCACCGGCGGTCACAATGCCCTTTTCGGGCAGCAGGGCATGTTCAACACCCATCTGGCCGACATCATAAAAGTTGAGGATATCGTATTTGTTGGCAAACTCACGGCACTGCTTGGACTGCTGGGCACTCTTGATATCCTTGTTGGGCACAAAGTGGTCCAGCACAATGTTCACGCGGGTTTTATCAAACACCGAGTTGAACCCGGCTTTCTCGAACTCATTGATGGCAACCGGGGTGGTAATATCGTTGCCAAGCACAATGTCCAACTTAGCATTGATGAGCTGCCCGGCCGTTACCGAAGCTTCGCCGCAATGCGCAGCGAGGATCTTCTGTGTCATGGTCATTCCCATAGATTTCTGCTCCTTTTGCTCTGACGTATATCTTACGAATTAAAGAATAAGTAATAATGAATAAAGAATAATGGTGGTGGACCGCGGCGCACAAGCGCCGCTCAAAAAATGGGGCAAACAGGAACTCGAAGCCGGGCATTCTATCAGATATCGCACATCATATCCAAACCGTGCCGCAGGCACACCATCATTTGTAATCATTCTTTATTTTTTATCTATGGCAACACCGCACAATTCCCGCCTGACGGCTTAAGCACCGCTCCGGCGGC
>OHAY01003293.1_pt1 | contig 11292 bp, 9 predicted proteins | sample 1577191 | NCBI WGS metagenome assembly OHAY01 (sample SAMEA3541504, study PRJEB24748) | human gut metagenome | biome: human gut; feature: human-associated habitat; material: faeces | place: China | collected 2012 | reverse complement strand
CCGTCGGTTCGTCCAAAATCAACAGCTTGGGGTCGCCCAGCAGGGCGGATGCCAAGAGCAACCGCTGCTTCATGCCGCCCGAATAAGCCGACAATCGCTTGTCCAGCTCATTCGACAGGTTCACCGCCGCAGCCACACGGTCTACCTCGGCAGGAACGTTTTTACGGGGCAGCTCTTTGAGCGCGGCCATGTAGGCGAGGAACCGGCGGCCAGTGTAGCTGTCGTACAACCCCTGCTGCTGGGGCATATAGCCAAGGATGCGGCGAAACGCAATGCCCCGCGCGAGTTTGCCACACCAGAGAACCTCGCCTGAGTCTGCGGCCAGCGAGCCGGTGATGATGTTGATGAGTGTGCTTTTGCCTGCACCGTTGGGGCCTAAAAGACCATACAGACCTGGGCCGAGGGTGAGAGTTGCCCCGGCCAAGGCCTGCCTGAAGCGGCCGCTAATTTGTTTGCAAAAGAGAGAAGAAGAAATCAAATAGGATTTTTTTAAATCTCGGATGGTTAATAATGCACTTTGCATATTTTTCCCGTTATCATTGTGCGGGGGACGCGTTAGTAACCAAGCCATTCCAATAATCCTCTTGGGACATAAGTACATACTGCTTTTCACCTGTTGCTACATATTGACTGCTGGTATTTATGTCTGGAAGAGATTCCTCACCAGATATAACAAGATATTGATTATTCACACGAAAACGCATATCAATTCCTTGACGTTGCCCAGCATAATCTTTTTGGTTTAGCACAGCATCAATGGCGGCGTTGTGGGTGTTGATCAACAAGATCCGCTCACTCTGGTGATCCTTCATCTCCGATAAAAAAGCCTTGACCTCTGCCAGATTTCCCTGGTCAACAAGTTCCGACAGCGTTGAAAGTTGTGCACGGTAATCGTGGGTCATTTTCCTCTGCCCGGCGTATGCCTGACTCAGAGCCTCTATGTTTTCATCCTGCACGTGGGCACGTTCTGCTGCGGCCACTAACTTTTCCCTGTTGATGGCACTCTGCTCCAGGTGATCGAGCAGGAGAATGGCCACAACATCTACCACATTGAGGATCAGCAGGCAAATCTGCCATATTTGCTGCTCATGGGGAAATGTGTAGATCTGCCAAATGATAAGTAGCGTGCTTATTGGGAAAACGGCAGACAATGGCACCCAGGCGCGAGCCTGTTTGCCAACAGATAATGGCTGATGATACTTTTGTATTAGCAGTGCAATGGAAAAAATAGCAAGAAGGCGAAGGATAAATGCCACTGAATAGAGGGGAATATTCCAGACGTATTCTTCGTATGTCAGATCTAGAAAGAATATACCCTGCATTTCAAGTTTTCTGGCTTGGCTGCCCTCGTGGGCGGTGGGCTGCTCGTCCAGCCCCAGCGCCGCGTGGCTCAAATGGGTCACGCGGGCAGATTGCTGCTTTTCTTCCAGTGCGCGGTTCACGGCAGATGCCCAGGCTTCCCGCCAATTCAGTAGCTGCTCCGGGCTGTTCCATCGCGCACACAGCGGGTTTTGCCACCCGAATTTCGCGGCTTCGAGCAGCGTTCCCACACCGGCTCGCGAGCGGCCTGTGTGAGCGTAAGTCGGCGGGTTCGCGCCTTGCGCTCCTGTACGCGGCTGCGTGCCTGTGCAGCTTCCAGCCTGTGCCGCGCCTGTATCATCTGGTGCACCATTGGGGATACTCGAACAGGGCGGCGGCACGCAAGTGCCGTAAGGAACGCCACAGTGCGGCGTTCCTTAGCCCGCGGGAGAGTCCCCGATGGTGCACCAGAAAAAGCCGCAACGAATGTTGCGGCTTTTTTGTTGCACCATTCCCTTCGGGACGGACTCGCACTTCGCGCAAGCGCTCGTGTTCGTCTCGCGGGGACTGGTCGCTAAAAATGGTTGCGGGTTTGTGAGCAGGGACCACGATTGAGCGTGAGCGAAAGCGGGGAGCGAACTCGGAAGGTCTTGCCAGTCGGTTATGTAGCGACTTGAAAAGTCAAAAAGGGGAGTTGCCCAGCCCCGCAGGTACTGAGCGAATAAGTAAAAATATGTAAATATTAAATTGTTGGGATAGATTACCACAAAATCCGGGCCGTGTCAACGTGAACTTGTCGGGGCGAGGCCCCTCCATCTTGCTGCGCAAGACCGTTCTGTCGCTTAAAAGCCCCACTGGGGCTTTCATTGCTGCGCTGCGCTTCGCAAACGCGAACTTTTGAAAACACGCCACTTTCGGCGGGATGCAAGAAAACACGCAGAAAACTTTGGTAAAAAGAGAGAGGACTGGACGGTGCCAGCCCTCTTGACAAGAAACTAATATGTTGAATTTTGAATTTGAGCCAAAATGAAGCCGGTATGTTGTGAGGCGCCAAATGGTAATGGTGGGACTGATAGCAGCTTCAACATCCAGTGGAATCAAGGAGATGGATAGTAACTACATAGAATTGATGAACAAAAACTGAAACCGCTTTTTTATCAGCTTTTTTTGCGGGTGGCGATATCCTGAAAGCAGAAATAATCCGGCTGGTGGCGCGACTGCGTATACTCAAACAGCAATCCATCGGAGTTGAAGGTCTGGTTGACCACGACAGCTACGCAGTCATAGCCGTCCATATCCAGCAGTTTTTCGTCCCGGACGGTGGCATGCTCCACCGTGATGCGCCGTTTGCTGGTGATGATTTGCATTCCGAGCACATTTTCAATAAAATCATAGATGGAATGGGATGCGATTTCCTCCGTCAGTCCGGGCACAAATTCCTTCAAAAAATAGTTGATGTCCAGAATCAGTGCTTTTCCGTCCAGATAGCGCACGCGCTGCACCGCCCACAGTTCGTCGCCCTCAGAAAATCCGCTTTCCGCAGCAAACTGCTCGGTTGCAGTGATCGTCTCAAACCGAATGACACGGGTAACGGCTTGCAGATGGTTGCGGTTAGCGGTCTCCTGAAAGGTCTCGATCCCGCCGATGGTAAAGGTCGTCTTTCCCACCGGCTGGTAGATGACCCGGACACCACGTCCTTGCATGGCCTGCACATAGCCGTCTGCGGTCAGCTCGGCAATGGCGCGGCGCACCGTGTTGCGGGAGCAGTTGTATTCCTCGATCAGCATATTTTCACTGGGAAGCAGGGACTGGTACGGATAATCCTGTGCTTCGATCCGCTTTTTGATACTGCGGTAAATTCCTTCGTATTTTGCTTTTGGCATAGCGAATCCCTCAACTTGTTCAAACATTTACTTTAGTATACCGTGATTGCGCCCGAATTTCAAGGCTTTTGTTTGTCCGAAACACCGAAAATTATCAAGATGTGGGCGATTTTTTGGAAATATACTTGACTTGTCTGAACAAGTTGACTATACTGAAGCTGCAAGATAAGCTTGTTTGAACAAGCTGAACGACCTATCGAAAAATCAAGGTAAAGGAGAAGAACATCATGGGTAAATATCAAGAAGATGCAAAGCTGCTTCTCGAATATGTCGGCGGCAAAGAAAACATTGCGGCGGTATCTCACTGCGTATCGCGTATGCGCTTTGTGCTGAATGACCCTGCCAAGGCAGATGTTGCCAAAATCGAGTCTCTGAAATCTGCCAAAGGTACATTCACACAGGCCGGGCAATTTCAGGTGATTATCGGCAACACGGTCAACGATTTTTACAATGATTTTATCGCGGTATCCGGCATTGATGGTGTTTCCAAAGACGCCGTCAAGAGCGCGGCCAAGCAGAATCAGAACGCACTGCAAAGAATTATGAGCGTGCTGGCTGAAATCTTTGCCCCGCTGATTCCCGCCATCATCACCGGCGGCCTGATTCTGGGCTTCCGCAACTGTATTGACAGTATTTATTTGTTTGGCAACGGCACACAGACGCTTTGTGATATCAGTCAGTTCTGGTCCGGTGTTGACAGCTTCCTTTGGCTGATTGGCGAAGCTATCTTCCATATGCTGCCGGTTTGTATCTGCTGGTCTGTGACCAAAAAGATGGGGACAACCCAAAGCCTTGGTATTGTGCTGGGTCTGACGTTGGTTTCCGGCCAGCTTCTTAACGCCTACTCGGTGGCCTCCACGGCGGCAGCCGACATCCCCAAATGGGACTTTGGCTTTTTCACTATCAATATGATTGGCTATCAGGCGCAGGTCATTCCGGCTATGCTGGCCGCGTTTACGCTCGTGTATCTGGAGCGCTTTTTCCGCAAAATCTGCCCGCCGGTCATTTCAATGATTGTGGTTCCGTTCTGCTCTTTGGTGCTGTCCGTTATCATCGCCCACACGGTTCTCGGCCCCATCGGCTGGAAAATCGGTTCTGTCATCTCCGATGTGGTTTATGCAGGTATCTCCGGCTCTTTCCGCGTTGTGTTCGGTGCCATCTTCGGCCTTGTGTATGCACCGCTGGTCATCACCGGCCTGCACCACATGTCCAACGCCATTGATATGCAGCTGATCGCCGACTTCGGCGGCACGATGCTGTGGCCCATGATCGCACTCTCCAACATCGCACAGGGTTCTGCCGTGCTGGGCATGATCTACCTGCAGCGCAAAAACGCTGCTGCACAGGAAGTCAATGTTCCTTCCTGCATCTCCTGCTATCTGGGTGTTACTGAGCCGGCCATGTTCGGTGTCAACCTCAAGTATCACTTCCCGTTTGTCTGCGGCATGATTGGTTCCGCAACAGCCGCAGTGGTCTGTGTGGCAACCTCCACCACGGCCAACGCAATCGGCGTCGGCGGTATCCCCGGCATTCTGTCTATCCAGCCTGCCTATATGCTCAGCTTTGCCGTGTGTATGCTGATCGCTATCGTGATTCCTTTTGTGCTGACCGTCATCGTTGGCAAGAAAAAGGGAATTGCCTGATTTTCAAGAATTGCGAGGTGCTTGCAATGGAAGCACTCAAGGATAAAGTAGTTTACCAGATTTACCCGAAATCCTTTTACGATACCAACGGCGATGGTCTGGGCGACCTGAAAGGCGTCACGGCCAAGCTGGATTATCTGGCCGACCTCGGCGTGGATTACCTATGGCTGACCCCGTTTTTTCCCTCGCCGCAGCGGGACAACGGCTATGACGTGGCGGATTACCGCGCTATCGACCCGCGCTACGGCACGATGGAAGATTTGGAAGAACTCATCCGCGAGGCGGACAAGCGCGGCATTGGCCTGATGTTGGATATGGTGTTCAACCACACCTCCACCGAGCATGCATGGTTCCAGCGGGCACTGGCCGGTGAGAAAAAGTATCAGGATTACTACATCTTTAGGAACGGAACCCCGGACAATCTGCCCACAAACTGGGTGTCCAAGTTCGGTGGCCCGGCATGGCAGTATGTGCCGCAGCTGGGCAAGTGGTATCTGCACCTGTTCGATGTGACACAGGCAGACCTGAACTGGGAGAACCCGGCGGTGCGGGAAGAAATGGCCGACATCCTCCGTTTCTGGAAGGCGAAGGGAATCAAGGGATTCCGCTTTGATGTGGTCAATCTGATTTCCAAACCGGAAGTGTATGAGGACGACTTTGCGGGCGATGGCCGTCGCTTCTACACTGATGGCCGCAATGTCCACAAATACCTGAAAGAATTGGTGGCGGCAGGCGGCATCGACGGCATGGTGACGGTGGGCGAAATGTCCTCCACCTCGTTGGAAAACTGCATCGGATACACTGCTGCGGGCAACCATGAACTGTCTATGTGCTTCAACTTCCATCATCTGAAGGTGGACTACAAGAACGGCGACAAATGGGCACTGATGCCTGCCGACCATCTTGCCCTGAAAAAACTGTTCCAGACATGGCAGGAGGGGATGCAGGCGCATGACGGCTGGAATGCGCTGTTCTGGTGTAATCACGACCAGCCCCGTGCCGTGAGTCGCTTTGGCAGCGATACGGCCTACTGGAAGGAAAGTGCCAAGATGCTGGCCACCGCTATCCACTTTATGCGCGGTACGCCGTATATCTATCAGGGCGAAGAATTGGGAATGACCAATGCGCACTTTACCTCCATTGATCAGTACCGGGATGTAGAAAGCCTGAATTACTACAACATCCTGCGCGGCGAGGGCAAGTCCGAGGCCGAAACGCTCGACATCATCGCCCAGCGTAGCCGTGACAATGGTCGTACCCCGATGCAGTGGGATGCCAGCGCGAACGCAGGTTTCACCACCGGTACGCCCTGGATCGGCACCGCCGATAACTATCAGACCATCAACGCCGCCGCCGAGATGGACGACCCGGACTCGGTGCGCAGTTTCTACAAGACGCTGGTGCACCTGCGCAAACAGCACAAGGTCATCAGCGAGGGGAAAATCGAGTTCCTCTTCCCGGAAAATGCTGACCTGCTGGCCTACCGCCGCTATGGTGCGCCGGACGGAGAAGAACTGCTGGTGCTGTGCAACCTGACCGGACACGAAGTACCCGTCACCCTGCCGGAGCGCTGGGCCGGTGCGGAAAAGCTGCTGGGCAACTACACGGAAACGGCTGCTGCGCTGCGCCCGTATGAGTGCACAGTTCTGAAAAAATAAAAACAAGGTGTGTCCACCCGGATGCACCCTGCAAAAATCCATATAGGATAATGACAGGAAAAATGAAGAAGCAGGAGGCAATCAAATGGGACTCTTTCAAAATCTGTTCAAAGGGAATGAACGCTTTCCAAGCTCCCTATAAGGCGGTGCTGATTTCTCTGTATGAAAGTGCAGTAAAGAATGAGAACACGGCTATTGTGGAAGAAGTTAAGGAAAACTTTGATGTGCAGGTTGAAGATATTGCACAGAGATTCCGCGATTTGGGATTGGATGATTCCCTTGTACGGCCTTCGTATGTAGTAAATGTAAGTCCGCTGCAAGAGAAAATCAATAAGACGATTCGCAATGAGCCGGAAGTGGAATACCATAAAGACAATGAAGCATTTCTAAAAACGGTTTTAAGTGAATTTAAAATGCTGACGGGAGAGGCCGATGCTTAATATACCAGAGTATAAAGAATATGCTGGGGAAACCAAAATAGCACTTATGGATAACTCATCACTGGCATTTATGCACGAGTTGAGCCAGAGAAGTTATCCATCTGATGGAATCCTCAGCGTATACGATTTGATTCTGATACCAAAGTGGGTAATGGAGGAAATTGAGGATTCTACATGCTGAAAAAGAAGCCGCTGCCGAAACCGCGGCACAGAATAAACAAGCACCGCCGCCAGACTCCGTCTGGAGCGAAAACGAGGCCGCCGGACTGCGCAGCTATTCCTGCCCGTCCTGCGGCGCAGAGCTGATCTGTGACGAGACGACCGCCGCGACAAGCTGCCCGTACTGCGGCAATCCAACGGTCATCGCGGGGCAGTTCAGCGGCATGCAGCGGCCTGAGCTTGTCCTGCCGTTTGTGCTGGATAAGAACGCCGCCAAGGCCGCACTGAAAAAATACTATCGCGGGAAGAGATTCCTGCCCAATGCCTTCTCTTCGCAGAATCATATCGAGGAGATCAAGGGCGTGTATGTCCCGTTCTGGCTGTTCGATGCCAACGCCTCCGGTTCGGGCCAATATGAAGCCACGACCAGCTCCAGGCACCGCAACGGCGATTATGTCATCACCACGACCAGGCACTATGATGTCCGCCGCGCGGGTACCACGCATTTCATGGGCGTGCCGGTGGACGGCTCGACCAAGATGCCCAACGGCCACATGGATGCCATCGAGCCTTATGACTACCGCGCCTTCCAGCCCTTCTCGACCGCGTACCTGCCGGGCTATATGGCAGACAAATACGACGAGGACGCCGACACCTGCCAGGCCCGCGCCCACAGCCGGATGCAGAATTCGGTCAGCAGCGAGCTTTCGGCCAGCATTACCGGCTACAACAGCGTAAGCACCCTGAGCGAGAGCATCCATATTGATTACACCGCCAAGCACTACGCGCTGCTGCCGGTGTGGATGCTGCACACCAAGTGGCAGGGCAAGGATTATCTGTTCGCCATGAACGGGCAGACCGGCAAGCTGGTGGGCGATCTGCCCGTCGACATGCGCAAGTTTGCCGCCTGGTTTGCAGGCATCAGTGTTCCGCTGATGATCCTGCTTGCCATCCTGCTTTGAAAGGGGGAAACAGAGTATGAAAAAGAAACTGTTTTCTCTGCTTACGGCACTGGTGCTGTGCTTGCTCTGCGCCGTACCGGCGTTTGCCGAAATGCCGTTGGTGATGGACACCTACGAGCTGTTCAAACCCGAAGCGACCGCTGAATTGGAACAAAAGGCGCAGGACGCCAGTGCCGGACACGGTGTCAACGTCTACCTGCTGACGGTGTCTGACATCGGCGGGCAGAACGTGCGCGAGTTTGCCAAGGATTGGTACCGCGACTATGACCTTGGCTACGGCGAGGGCAAAAGCGGTATCCTGTTCCTGATTGCGCTGGATTCCCGCGATTATGTTACCATCACCTACGGCGGCGGCGTGACCGCCTTTACCGACTACCGCATCGCGCAGATCGAAGATAAGATCGTGCCGATGCTCTCGGACGGAACGTATTACAAGGCCTCCGACACCTACATAGAAATGTGCGCTGACACGCTTGATTTCTATGCCGAAAAGGGTGCACCGCTGGACAGCGGCAACGACCCCGCCAAGGGTTGGATCAAGTGGGTGTTTGTGTTTGTCATTCCGCTGGCTGTAGCGTGTATTGTCTGCGGCATCTTCTATGCGCAGATGAAAACTGCCAACGAGCAGACCTATGCCAACGCCTACATGCCCGCCGAGGGTCTGGCGCTGTCCGTGGTGGAGGACACCTACACCCACACCACCGAGACCGAAACGTACGACCCCGTCAAGGACGACAGCTCGAGCAGCTCGAGCGGCTCGAGTACCGACAGCGACGGCTTCGGCGGCAGTTCCGGCGGAAAATTCTAAGAGTATCCATTTTGACAACAGCGGCGGCTTTCTTTGCGAAAGCCGCCGCTGGCCTTTTATCGGAATTTTTCGTTATGGCTTTGGGAAATGTTCTGCTGCTTAGGGGGCTGTAAACATTCTCGATTTCTGTATCTACGATTTTTTTCGCAAGCGAGATTGCCGTATCATCAACACGGCTTTCGCGGTATAGCGTCCGTTCTCGTTCGATGGCGATGATTGGCCGCAAGGCAATACGCTGTTGGTGAACAGCATCAACATCTACCGGCTGAATCGTATGCCGCAAAGCGCTTGACCTTTTTGCCGGAGAGCAGTATACTTTTTGTGCGGTTAGTCATACTTAACCACAGGGAGGTACTATATCATGCAAGATACGTTCTGGGGAATCTTGATTCCTTTTCTGGGCACAAGTCTTGGGGCGGGCTGTGTGTTCTTTTTGAAAAAGTCTTTGAGCGATGGCATCCAGCGTGCCCTCACCGGCTTTGCAGCCGGAGTGATGGTGGCGGCATCGGTATGGAGTCTGCTGATCCCGGCCATGGAGCAGGCTGCAGATCTGGGCAGGCTGGCGTTTTTCCCTGCAGCGGGGGGCTTCTGGCTGGGCATCCTGTTTTTGCTGCTGCTGGATCATCTTATTCCGCATCTGCACCAGAATAGTTTGCAGGCCGAAGGACCAAAAAGCCAACTCCAACGCACCACGATGATGGTTCTGGCAGTGACGCTGCACAACATCCCGGAGGGCATGGCGGTGGGGGTGGTCTATGCTGGCTATCTTGCCGGGACTGCTCAGATCACTGCAGCCGGAGCGTTGGCACTTTCCCTTGGGATCGCCATCCAGAACTTCCCAGAGGGGGCCATCATCTCCATGCCCCTGCGGGCAGAAGGAATGCCAAAACGCCGGGCGTTCTGGGACGGAGTACTATCTGGCATCGTAGAGCCCATTGGGGCAGTGCTGACGATTCTGGCAGCAGGCATCGTGGTGCCTGCTTTGCCCTATCTGCTCAGCTTTGCTGCCGGAGCCATGCTGTATGTGGTGGTGGAGGAACTGATCCCGGAAATGTCGCAGGGACAGCACTCAAACGTTGGCACGATATTTTTTGCGGTAGGCTTCAGCGTGATGATGGTGCTGGATGTGGCGCTGGGGTGACGATTTTTTGGGGGGGCCGAAAGCGAAATCTCTTTCGGAATCTCCGAAAATGCCTAAACTTCTTGACAGAGGTAACAGCAGGGCGTATTATTTTTGCAGAAGGACCGCTGAGCAGCGGTTTTTTACGAGGTTGAAAGTTAGTTTTATCTAACTTGTAGCTCTGCTCTGCACGAAGAAGCACGTCTCTTCCATTTGCGGGCAGAAAAAACAGAAGGAACGTATCACGATGAAAATCTACACATTTGGTGCAGAGGATGCCCCGGTGCTGTTGCTGCTACCGGGTACCTGCTGCCATTGGAAAAGCAATTTCGGTGCAGTGATTCCGCTTCTGGCAGACAGCTTCCGGGTGCTGTGTGTCAGCTACGATGGCTTTGACGAAACCGAACAGACCGAATTTCCCACCATGCTGGAGGAAACCAAAAAGATCGAAGCCTACCTCAAGACCCACTGTGGTGGTCACATCCGGGCAGCCTACGGCTGCTCTCTGGGCGGCTCCTTCGTGGGGCTGCTGGCGGCACGGCGAAACATCCACATAGACTACGGCATTCTGGGAAGCTCCGATTTGGATCAAGCATCGCCGCTGGCGGCAAGATTGCAGACAAATCTTCTGCTGCCGTTGATCTACCCTGTGGTTCGGGACGGAAAGTTTAAGGCAAAATTTCTCCAAAAGCAGCTGGAAAAACATGCCAAAGAGTCGGGGGATTATGTCAAAGCCTTTCTGAAAATGTTCGGCGATGCCCGCCCCTATGTGACCATGCAGAGCTGTAAAAACCAGTTCTATTCCGATCTTATCACCCCGCTGCCGGATAAAATCCATATACCCGGCACCGAGATCCATATCTTCTACGCTTTGAAGATGGGCAAAAAATATCGCGCCCGCTATCAGCGGCATTTTGCGCATCCTGTTCTTCATGAGCAGAACTTGCAGCACGAGGAGCTGCTGGCCTGCCACCCGGAACAGTGGGCGCATCTGGTAAAAAGCATTGCATTATGAACGGGAAACAGAAAGAGAGTAAAGTTATGTCCTTTTTTGAAAACACCCGCAAACCTGTAGGTCTTGGCGGGAAGATCATGGTTGCCATGATGAACTTTGGACACAGCGCAATGGCAGAATGGGGGCTGCGCTTTTTACAGCCTGCCCCGGATGCCATGGTGCTGGACTGCGGCTGCGGCGGTGGAGCGAACATTAAAACGCTGTTGAAACTGTGCCCTAACGGCAAGGTGCAGGGCATCGACTACTCAGCCGTCAGCGTGGAAAAAGCGCGAAAAGTCAATGCCAGAGCCATTGCGGCAGGACGG
>OHAY01003290.1_pt1 | contig 11296 bp, 8 predicted proteins | sample 1577191 | NCBI WGS metagenome assembly OHAY01 (sample SAMEA3541504, study PRJEB24748) | human gut metagenome | biome: human gut; feature: human-associated habitat; material: faeces | place: China | collected 2012 | reverse complement strand
GAATACAGCGGCAAGATCGTCGTCATCAAATACGGCGGCAACGCCATGATCAGCGAAAAGCTCAAGGACTCCGTCATGCGCGACATCGTGCTGCTCTCGCTCATCGGCGTGAAGGTCGTGCTCGTGCACGGCGGCGGGCCCGAGATCACGGATATGCTGCAAAAGCTCGGCAAGCAGACGCAGTTTGTCGACGGTCTGCGCGTCACGGACGCCGAGACCGCCGACGTCGTACAGATGGTGCTCGCCGGAAAGATCAACAAGACGCTCGTCAATCTCATCGGGCAAAAGGGCGGCCGCGCGATCGGCCTGTCCGGCATCGACGGGCAGATGATCCAGGCACGTGTGCGCGACGAGCGCCTCGGCTACGTGGGCGAGATTACGAAGATCGACGTGCGCCCCATCCTCGACGTGCTCGACAAGGGCTACATCCCGGTCGTGTCCACCGTCGGATGCGACATCCAGGGGCACGTCTACAACATCAACGCCGACACCGCGGCCGCGCGCATCGCGGGTGAGCTCGGCGCGGAGAGCCTCATCGCCATGACCGACATCGGCGGCATCCTGCGCGACAAGGACGACCCCGGCACGCTCATCCCCGTCATCCATACGGCAGAGGCGCACGCACTCATCACGTCCGGCGTCATCTGCGGCGGCATGCTGCCGAAGGTGACCTGCTGCATGGACGCCATCCGCTGGGGCGTGCACCGTGTCTTTATCATCGACGGACGCGTGCCGCACGCCATACTCATCGAAATGCTGACAAACGAAGGCATCGGCACCATGTTCGTTGCCGGACAAGGAGGAAATGCAAATGAATACACAGCAACTTGACCATACCTACATCGCCAACACCTACGCCCGCTACCCGGTCACGATCGTGCGCGGCAAGGGCTCGCTCGTCTGGGACGAGAACGGCAAGGAATACATCGACCTCGCGACCGGCATCGCCGTCAACAGTTTCGGCGTGTCCGACCCCGCGTGGGTGCGCGCCGTGACCGAGCAGCTGTGCACCGTGCAGCACACCTCAAACCTCTACTTCACCGCGCCCGACGCGCAGCTGGCGCAGCTGCTGTGCGAAAAGACCGGCATGAAAAAGGTCTTCTTCTCCAACTCCGGCGCGGAGGCCAACGAATGCGCCATCAAGGCCGCGCGCAAATACGCGGCTGAACACAAGGGCCCGGAATACCACACCATCATCACGCTCAAAAACAGCTTCCACGGCCGCACGATCACGACGCTCGCCGCGACCGGTCAGGACGTGTTCCACCACGACTTTCTGCCGCTGACGGAGGGCTTTGCCTATGCCGAGGCGAACGATCTCGACGATCTCAAGGCGCAGGTGGCCGCGCACAAATGCGCCGCCATCATGATTGAGGTCGTGCAGGGCGAGGGCGGCGTCATCCCGCTGACGCAGGAATTCGTCAAGGGTGCGGCGCAGCTCGCCGCCGCGCAGGACATCCTGCTCATCTGCGACGAGGTGCAGACCGGCAACGGCCGCACCGGCAAGCTCTATGGCTATATGCACTACGGCGTCAAGCCCGACATCGTCTCCACGGCCAAGGGGCTCGGCGGCGGGCTGCCGCTGGGCGCAACGCTGCTCGGCGAGAAGGTGCAGAACGTGCTCACCCCCGGCAGCCACGGCTCGACCTTCGGCGGCAACCCGGTCTGCTGCGCCGGTGCGCTGAGCATCCTGCACCGGCTCGACGGGCCGCTGCTGCAGTCCGTACAGGAAAAGTCCGATTTCATCGTCGACACGCTCACCGGCGCGCCGGGCGTCAAGAGCGTCACGGGGCTCGGCCTGATGCTCGGCGTGGAGACCGTGCGCCCGGTCGCAGACGTCATCTGCGCCTGCGCAGAGCAGGGCGTGCTCGTCATCTCGGCGAAAAACAAGGTGCGCCTGCTGCCGGCGCTCAACATCCCCATGGCGCAGCTCGAGCAGGCGATCGGCGTGCTCAAGGCCGTCTGCGCCGAGGTATAAGGAGGAACACCGATATGAATCTCAAGGGCAACGATTTTCTCAAGCTGCTCGACTACAGCCCCGAGCAGATCGACTACCTGCTGCAGCTCGCAGCCAAGCTCAAGGCCGAAAAAAAGTCCGGCATCCCGCACCGCCTGTGCGAGGGCAAAAACGTCGCGCTCATCTTTGAAAAGACGAGCACGCGCACGCGCAGCAGCTTTGAGGTCGCGGCGCACGATCTGGGCATGGGCAGCACGTATCTCGACTCCGCCGGCTCGCAGATCGGCAAGAAGGAGAGCATCGCCGACACCGCGCGCGTGCTCTCGGGCATGTTCGACGGCATCGAATACCGCGGCTACGGTCAGAGCATCGTCGAGGAGCTGGCGCAGTACGCCTCCGTCCCGGTCTGGAACGGCCTGACGGACGAGTTTCACCCGACGCAGATCCTCGCGGACTTCCTGACCATCCGGGAGCACTTCGGCTCGCTGGAGAACATCCACCTCGTCTACATGGGCGATGCGCGCTTCAACATGGGCAACTCCCTCATGGTCGGCTGCGCGAAGATGGGCATGCACTTCACGGCCTGCGCGCCGGAGGGCTACTTCCCCGATGCGCAGCTCATCGCGGAGTGTCAGGCCATCGCGGCGCAGACGGGCGCGGTGCTCGACTTTATCTCCGACCCCGCCGCGGCCGTGCAGGGCGCGAACGTGATCTATACCGACATCTGGGTCTCCATGGGCGAGCCGGAATCCGTCTGGGCCGAGCGCATCGCGGCGCTGGCGCCGTATCAGGTCAACGCGGCGCTCATGGCCAAGGCCGACCCCAACGCCATCTTCATGCACTGCCTGCCGGCCTACCACGACAAAAAGACCGTCATCGGCAGCGAGATGTGCACGCGCTTCGGCCGCGAAGCCATGGAGGTCACGGACGACGTGTTTGAAAGCGCGCAGTCGGTCGTGTTTCAGGAGGCCGAAAACCGCATGCACACCATCAAGGCGGTCATGGCGGCGACGCTTGCGGAGATCGAACTATGAAGCGCTATCTCGTACTTGAAAACGGCGAGGTCTTTGCAGGCCTCGCCCTCGGCGCGCCATGCGACACGTTCGGTGAGCTGGTGTTCACCACCGGCATGAACGGCTACATCGAGACGCTCACGGACCCGAGCTACTGCGGCCAGATCGTGCTGCAGACCTTTCCGCTCATCGGCAACTACGGCATCATCCCGGCCGATTTTGAGGGCAAATGCTGCGTGCGCGGCTATGTCGTGCGTGAAGCGTGCTCCACACCCTCGAACTTCCGCTGCGCGCAGACGCTCGACGCGTTCCTGAAAGAAAACAACATTCCCGGCATTACCGGCATCGATACCCGCGCCGTCACGCGCATCCTGCGCGAGGCGGGCACGATGAACGCCGCCATCTGCGACGCCGTGCCGGACGATCTCGCGCCGCTGCGCGCCTACCGCATCACGGACCCCGTGCCGCAGGTGACAACGCCGGAACCCTACACCCTCCGGCCGGAGGGCGACGTGCTGCACCGCGTGGCGCTCATCGACTACGGCGCCAAGCGCAACATCGCGCGCGAGCTCTGTAAGCGCGGCTGCGCCGTGACGGTGCTGCCCTGCACGGCCAGGGCGGAGGACATCCTCGCCGCCGGATATGACGGCGTCATGCTCTCCAACGGCCCCGGCGACCCGACGGACAACGTCGACCAGATCGCGCAGATCGCCAAGCTCTTCGGCCGCATCCCTATGTTCGGCATCTGCCTCGGCCACCAGCTCATGGCGCTGGCGCAGGGCGGCAGCACCGTGAAGCTCAAATACGGCCACCGCGGCGTGAATCAGCCGGCGCGCGACGTGTGCAGCACGCGCACGTTCCTCACCAGCCAGAACCACGGCTACGCCGTCGTGCCGGAAAGCGTCCGAACCGGCGTCATCCGCTACGTCAACGCCAACGACGGCACGTGCGAGGGTATCGACTACCCCGACCTGCAGGCCTTTTCCGTGCAGTTTCACCCCGAGGCGTGCTCGGGCCCGCACGACACGGCGTTTCTCTTCGACCGATTCTGTAACCTGATGGGAGGTGCGCACCATGCCGATTGATACCAGCATCCGCAAAGTCATGGTCATCGGCTCCGGCCCGATCGTGATCGGGCAGGCAGCGGAATTCGACTATGCCGGCGCGCAGGCGTGCCGCGTGCTGCACGACGCGGGCGTGAACGTCGTGCTCGTCAACTCCAACCCCGCGACCATCATGACCGACAAAGCCCTCGCGGACGAAATTTATCTCGAGCCGCTCACGCTGACCTCCGTCAAGCGCATCATCGAAAAGGAGCAGCCCGACAGTCTCCTCGCCGGTCTCGGCGGCCAGACGGGGCTGACGCTCGCGATGGAGCTCGACAAGGAGGGCTTTCTGCAGCAGCACAACGTCCGCCTCATCGGCACGAACGCCGCCGCCATCGACAAGGCCGAGGACCGCGAGCTCTTTAAGGAGACCATGGCCGCCATCGGCGAGCCGACCATCCCCTCCGGCATCGCGAACACCGTGGCCGAGGCGCTGGAGGTGGCGCACAGCATCGGCTACCCCGTTATCATCCGCCCGGCGTTCACGCTCGGCGGTGCGGGCGGCGGCGTGGCCTACAGCGCAGAGGAGCTCACGCTCGTCGCACAGACGGGGCTCGATGCGTCCCCGATCACGCAGATCCTCGTCGAGCGCTATATCTACGGCTGGAAGGAGATCGAGTTTGAGACCATGCGCGACGGTGCCGGCAACGTCATCGCCGTGTGCAGCATGGAAAACTTCGACCCCGTCGGCGTGCACACCGGCGACAGCATCGTCGTCGCCCCGGCGCTGACGCTCTCGGACAAGGAGTTTCAGATGCTGCGCAGCGCGGCGCTGAACATCATCTCCGCACTCGACATCGTCGGCGGCTGCAACTGCCAGTTCGCGCTCGATCCCGACAGCTTTGAGTACGCCGTCATCGAGGTCAACCCCCGCGTGTCGCGCTCGTCGGCGCTCGCATCGAAGGCGACCGGCTACCCGATCGCGAAGATCACGACGAAAATTGCCCTCGGCTATACGCTCGATGAGATCCAGAACGACATCACCGGCAAGACCTGCGCCTGCTTTGAGCCTGCGCTCGACTACGTCGTCGTGAAGTTCCCCAAGTGGCCGTTTGACAAGTTCGTCGGCGCGTCCCGCCGCCTCGGCACGCAGATGAAGGCCACGGGCGAGGTCATGGCCATCGGCACGAATTTTGAGAGCGCGCTGCTCAAGGCCGTGCGCGGCGCCGAGATCCACCTCGACACGCTGCACGCCGCCCCGCTGTCTGACCGCCCGGTGCGCGACCGGCTCGCCGACTGCGACGATCACCGCCTGTTCACCGTCTTTGAGGCGCTGTGCAGCGGCGTGTCCATCGACGAGATCCACGACATCACCCGCATCGACCGCTGGTTTCTGGCCCGGCTGCAAAACCTCGTGGACTACGAGGCGAGCATTCAGGGCGGCCTGACGCCGGAGCTTTACCAGCGCGGCAAGTACCTCGGCTATCCGGACGCGGCGCTGCACCGCCTATCCGGCAGCGAGACGCTGCCCGCCTTCCGCGCAGGCTACAAAATGGTCGACACCTGCGCCGCAGAATTTGACGCGCAGACCCCGTATTTCTACGCCAGCGCCGACGCGCGCTGCGAGGCGCGCAGCTTCCCGCGCAGCGGCAAGCCCGTCGTCATGGTGCTCGGCTCGGGTCCGATCCGCATCGGGCAGGGCATCGAGTTTGACTATTCGTCCGTCCACTGCGTGTGGACGCTCAAGTCCATGGGCTATGACGTCGTCATCGTCAACAACAACCCCGAGACCGTCTCCACGGACTACGACACCGCCGACCGGCTGTATTTCGAGCCGCTCACGGCCGAGGACGTGCTGCAGATCATCGATGTCGAGCACCCCGTCGGCGTCGTGGTCGCCTTCGGCGGCCAGACCGCCATCGCACTCACGCAGACGCTCGACCGCCACGGCATCCGCATCCTCGGCACCTCGGCCGAGGGCATTGACATCGCCGAGGACCGCGAGCGGTTTGATGCCCTGCTCGAGCAGTTTCACATCTCGCGCCCGAAGGGCATGGGTGTGCAGACGCTGCCCGAGGCCCTGCACGCCGCGCAGACGCTCGGCTACCCCGTGCTGCTGCGCCCGTCGTACGTCATCGGCGGACAGAACATGAAGATCGTCCACGACGATGACGAGGTCACGACGTATATGCAGCGCATCCTCGCGCAGGGCATCGACAACCCCGTGCTCGTGGACAAGTACATGATGGGCACGGAGCTGGAGGTGGACGTCATCTCCGACGGCACGGACGTGCTCATCCCCGGCATCATGGAGCACATCGAGCGCGCCGGCGTGCACAGCGGCGACTCCATCGCCGTCTACCCGCCGTACAACCTCAACGACATCATGACGGACAAGATCGTTGACAGCTCGCGCAAGCTCGCCCTCGCGCTCGGCACGAAGGGGCTGGTGAACATCCAGTACCTCATCTGGGAAAACGAGCTCTACGTCATCGAGGTCAACCCCCGCGCCTCGCGCACCGTGCCGTACATCAGCAAGGTCACGGGCGTGCCGATGGTGGATGTGGCGGCGCGCGTCATGCTCGGCACACCGCTCAAAGACCTCGGCTACGGCACGGGGCTGCACCCCATCCCGCCGTATTACGCTGTCAAGGTGCCGGTGTTCTCGTTTGAAAAGCTCGGCGACGTCAACGCCTACCTCGGCCCGGAGATGAAGTCCACGGGCGAAGTGCTCGGCCTCGGAAAAACAATGCAGGAGGCGCTGTTCAAGGGGCTGACCTCGGCCGGTATGGTCGTCGGCCGGCACCCGGACGGCCGCCACGGCGTGCTCGTGAGCGTGGACACGCACGACCTCGGCGAGATCGTGTCGCTGGCCAAAAAGCTCGACGATCTGCACTTCGCGCTCTACGCGACCGCAGAGACCGCCGCCGCCATTGCGCGCCTCGGCATCGACGTCGTGACCGTCGACGGCATCCGCGAGAGCGAGCACGCCTTCGCCCTGCTCGAGAGCGGCTGCATCGACTACATCGTCTACACCGGCGCGCTCAAGGACGCGACCACGGACGATTACATTGCCCTGCACCGCCGCGCGCTGCAGCTCGGCATCCCGTGCTTCACCTCGCTCGACACGGCCAACGCCCTCGCGGACATCATCGCCAGCCGCTACAACGAGCACAACACCGAGCTTGTGGACATCAACCACATGCGCACCAAGCGCCAGCGCCTGAAGTTTTCGAAAATGCAGGCCACCGGCGATGACTACATCTACGTCGAGAATTTTGACGGACACATCACCTGCCCCGAGTCGCTGTGCATCCCGCTGTGCTCGCGTCACCGCGGCATCGGCGGCTACGGCATCGTGCTCATCGAGCGCAGCGCCGTGGCCGATGCGAAAATGCGCGTGTTCAACCGCGACGGCAGCCCCGGCGGCATCGGCGGCAACGCCATCCGCTGCGTGGGCAAGTACCTGTACGACAACGGCATCGTGCCGCGCGCCGATCTCACCATCGAGGCCGGCGGCCGGGTGCACCGGCTGCACCTCTACACGCGCTTCGGCACGGTCGGCCTCGTGACGGTCGAGATGGGCAAGCCCGCCTTCGCACCCGAGGCCGTGCCCGTGGCGCTCGAGGGCGAGCGCGTGATCGACCGGCCCGTGACCATTGCGGGCGGAGAGTACCGCATCACGTGTCTGTCGATGGGGAATCCCCACTGCGTCGTCTTTGTCGACCGCGTGGACGAGGTGGACGTCGCGCACCTCGGCCCGCAGTTTGAGCACGCGGACCTCTTCCCCGCGCGCACGAACACGGAGTTCATCCGCGTCGTCAACCGCACGACGATCAAAATGCGCGTCTGGGAGCGCGGCAACGGCGAGACCCGCGCCTGCGGCACGGGCGCGTGCGCGGCCGTGGTGGCCGCCGTGGAAAACGGCCTGTGTCCGAAGGGCGAGACCATCACGGTCAAGGTCACCGGCGGCGACCTGCTCGTCACCTACGATGACGACGGCGTGCGTCTGACCGGCAACGCCGAGCTCGCCTTCACTGGCGTGACCACATACTGAGCCGCAAAACGAAAATCACCCGCATCCGGTCGGATGCGGGTGATTTTTTTGCTGCCGAAAAGGCGCTTTCCGTTTGCCGCGCCGCTCAGCCGCGCATGGCGTCGGCGAACGCGTCGATGCGCGCGATGTCGAAATCGGGCTCGGAATACTGCGCGCGGTACTGGGGCGATGTCATCAGTGCGCCGAAGAGCTGCTTGTAGACATAGCTCATCTTCGCGTACTGCATCTTGCCGCCGAGGATATCCTTCGCCGCCGCGTGCTCCAGCAGCGCAGGCGAGAAGAAGTGCTCGAGATACCCCTCCGTACCGGGCGTGGTATAGCAGCACAGATACAGCCCGAGTTTCTTGCCCAGAAGCGCCTTCTCGTTGCGGCGCAAAAAGCGCTTGATGTGCTTGTCGAGCTTGAACATATACACGCAGCTGCCGATGATGACCGTGTCATAGCCTTCGAGCGAGACGCCGCGGTCGCGGACATTGCACACCGTCACATCGCCGCCGACGGCGCTCTTGAGCATATAGGCGATCTCCTCCGTCGCGCCGTAACGCGAAGCGAACAGGATCAGCGTTTTCATGCAGTGACCTCCTTTTCCGCCCTCACGGGCGGCCTTTCCACATATATGTATATAAGAGTATAGGAAGCCGCCGCGCCGCTGTCAAGCCCGCGCGCGATTTTTTTATCCGACCGGCACGGGTTCGCCCCGCTGCGCGTCCGGCTCGCGCCGCCGCGCCTTGGGGATGTTGATGGTGAGAATGAGCGCATCGTCCGTCTCCTGCCGCTGCATACCGGCGTCGATGCCGCCCTGCTTCATGAGGTCGAGACTGTGGGCGATCGTGTTGAGAAACACGCGCACGTCCTTGAGGATGAAGGTCTTCTGCCGCTCGCTCTCGGGCGCGGCTTTGGCCTCGAGCAGGCGGTCGATGTAGGCGTCCGTCGCGGCGACGTTCAGGTCGCGGCTGAGGATATAGGCCAGCGCCTCGCGCTGCTCGGCCGGTGTCTCAAGGCGCAGCAGCGCGCGGCCGTGCCGCTCGGTGAGTCCGGCGTTGCGCATGGCGTTGAGCACATCCTCCGGCAGACGCAGCAGACGGAGCTTGTTCGCCACGGCCGACTGCGACTTGCCCAGCCGCCGCGCGCACTCCTCCTGACTGAGACCGAAGAGCCGGATGAGCTGCGCGATGCCGCGCGATTCCTCAAGGAAATCGAGGTCGTTGCGCTGGAGGTTTTCCACCAGCGCGATGAAGCTCGCCTCCTCCAGATCGAGCTCCATGACGATGCACGGCACCTCACTGAGCCCCGCCATGCGCGCGGCACGCAGGCGGCGCTCACCGGCCACGAGCTCATACCCGTCCGGACGCGGGCGCACGGTCAGCGGACTGAGCACGCCGTACTCGGCGATGCTGCGCGAGAGCTCCTCGAGCTGCGCCGGGGGAAAGTTCTGCCGCGGCTGGACTGCGCTCGGCGCGATCGCGTCCACCGCCAGATACACGATGCCGCCGCGCTGCGCGCGGCCGGAATGGTTGGAAAACTGCATAGCAAACCCTCCATATCTTGTGTTTTGCAACATAAAAATAGACCATATATTGCGCAAAACACGGCGAATTCGGGCGCGCGCCGAAAAAAAGGGGGCGGATCGGGATCGATCCGCCCAAAACAGGGTCATGGGATAAAGATATGAGCCGTGGCTTCCAAGGTGCGGAAGTCAATTGGATAAGCTGTATTGTTATTGTAGCGCCGGGCGCGGAAAATGTAAAGAGCGAACGGTGTCGGTCGGGCACCTGTTTTGTCGGCGGCGGAATCTTTTTTCCCGCGCCGGGGCATACTGTCCGGGAATACACGGAAAAGGAGATGGAAGCATATGCAGGTGATCGACCGCATCGCGCTGATCCTCACGATCGTCGGCGGGCTCAACTGGGGCAGCATCGGCCTGTTCCGGTTTGATCTCGTGGCGTGGATCTGCGGCGGGCAGACCGCCGTGGCCGCGCGCGTGATCTACACACTCGTCGGTCTGGCCGCGGTCTGGTGCATTTCCCTGCTCTTTCGCGGTCGCGACGAGCTCGACGGCGCGGAGGACGTGTAATGCCACCGGCAGCGAAAAACGGCATGGCCGACGCCATGCCGTTTTTTCTCCGCCGAGAACCGCTGCGCTGGGTTCTCGTTGGGAAAAAGCGCAGCTCGCTGCAGCGCACGCATTGCACGCTGTCAGCGCGCAATGCGCACGTTTGCGAGCCGAAAGGTATTTTCTCCGCCGTACACGCCGCCGGAGAAAATGATTGGATTTTCTTTTGCCGCGCCATTCGAGAACCGCTGCGAGATTTCTGGATCATTTACCCCAGACGCGGCAGTGCACCGGCGCTGCCGGGAATGCGGTCGAAGGCATCGATCGGCGGCAGATGCGCCTCGAGCGCGCGCACGAGCTCGCCCCCGAGCAGACCGCCAAGCGTGTTGAGCATCAGATCGTCCACATCGCACAGGCGGTACGAGCCGCGGAACACGAAAAACAGCCCCGTGAGCTGCCCGAGCTCGATAAACGCCGAAAACGCCAGCGACACGAGCGCGACGCGGCCGAGATCCAGACCGCAGACGTAACGCAGGTACATCCCGAACGGCATCAGCATCAAGATGTTGCACACGACCTGCTGTACCGTGCGGTCGAACAGCGCCGGCAGATACGTGCGCGCATCGGAGCGCACGAGCGGCGTCTCACGCAGGAAATCGGCCACGAACTGAAACGGCACGAGCTGCGCGTCATAGGTCGTGAGCTTCGCCGCCTGCGCAGCGTCCGGCAGCGGGAAAAACACGAGCGCCAGCACACACAGAACATAAAACAAAAACAGGCCGCCGAACACGGCGCGCACCCAGTTGAAGCAGCGCGCACGCATCTGCCGGCAGAAAAACGGCACGGCGACCGGCGCCGCCAGCAGCGGGAATGCGCATACCGCCAGCCGGATACTGCTCAGAACATTGACCATCATGTCAGCCTCCCATGGGAGCGCTCCCGCCCCCGGTTTCTGACATCAGTATAGCCGCAAACGGCATCACATCGCCATCGTTTTGGCTTACAGTTGGCTTACATCTTCGTAAGGCGGCGCGGCAGGGCGCAAAAAAACCGGGCGCGTCAATCAAGGCGCGCCCGGCCGGTTTTTCAAAAACCTCGTAGCCTTTCGCCGCCGGAGCGGCGAAAGAAAGTCCAATCATTTTCTTCGGCGACATGTGCGGCGAAGAAAAT
>OHAY01003288.1_pt1 | contig 11303 bp, 8 predicted proteins | sample 1577191 | NCBI WGS metagenome assembly OHAY01 (sample SAMEA3541504, study PRJEB24748) | human gut metagenome | biome: human gut; feature: human-associated habitat; material: faeces | place: China | collected 2012 | reverse complement strand
CCGTCGTACCCAGGAAGATGAATGAACCAATCGGACGTTTCGGGTCTTGCAGTCCGGCACGGCTACGGCGTACGGCATCAGCCACGGCTTCGATGGCTTCGTCCTGTCCGATAACCCGCTTGTGCAGCTCATCTTCCAGATGAAGCAGCTTTTCTCTTTCGCTTTGCAGCATCTTGCTTACCGGTATGCCCGTCCAGCGGGAAACTACATCGGCGATGTCTTCAGCCGTTACTTCTTCCTTGATTAAGGCACTGTCACCCTGCTTCTTCTTCAGATCTTCCTGGATAGACTTGATTTCGTTCTCCAGTGCCTGAAGCTTTCCGTAGCGGATTTCAGCCACCCGTCCGTAATCACCTTCACGTTCTGCCTTGTCGGCTTCGAACTTCAGTTGTTCGATTTCCTTCTTGTTCTGCTGAATCTTGTTCACCAGTTCTTTCTCACTCTGCCATTTAGCCTTGTAAGAAGTCTCCTGTTCCTTCAGTTCTGCAATCTCCTTGTTCAGTTGAGCCAGTTTAGCCTCGTCCTTTTCACGCTTGATAGCCTCACGTTCAATTTCGAGCTGCTTCAACCGACGTTCGATTTCATCCAGTTCTTCCGGAAGCGAATCACGCTCCATACGCAGTTTGGCTGCCGCTTCATCCATCAGGTCGATGGCCTTATCCGGCAAGAAACGGTCGGAAATGTAACGGTTGCTCAGCTCCACTGCTGCGATGATGGCTTCGTCCTTGATACGCACCTGATGGTGGTTCTCGTAGCGCTCCTTCAATCCACGCAAGATGGAGATAGAGCTGGCCGTATCCGGTTCGTCTACCATGACTGTCTGGAAACGACGTTCCAATGCCTTATCCTTTTCGAAATACTTCTGGTATTCATCGAGGGTAGTGGCACCGATGCTCCGCAGTTCGCCACGGGCCAGGGCCGGTTTCAGAATGTTGGCGGCATCCATGGCACCTTCCCCTTTTCCGGCACCCACCAGCGTGTGGATTTCATCGATAAAGAGGATGATGTTTCCGTCGGACTTCGTCACTTCGTTGATAACCGATTTCAGACGTTCCTCAAATTCACCTTTGTATTTGGCACCTGCTACCAGCGCACCCATATCCAATGAGAACAGCTGCTTGTTCTTCAAGTTCTCCGGCACATCTCCACGCAGGATTCGTTGTGCCAGTCCCTCTACGATAGCCGTCTTACCCGTACCCGGTTCACCAATCAGAATCGGATTGTTCTTCGTACGTCGACTCAAAATCTGCAATACCCGTCGGATTTCCTCGTCACGGCCTATAACCGGGTCAAGTTTTCCGCTTCGTGCAGCTTCAATCAGGTTGATGGCATATTTGTTTAATGACTGATAGGTATCTTCACTCGACTGTGAGGTGACTTTCTGTCCCTGACGCAGTTCCTGAATGGCAGCCCGCAGTTCCTTGTCGGTAAGGCCCGCATCTTTCAGGATGGTGGCCACCGTACTTTTCACATTCAGCAGTGCCAGCAACAAGGCTTCCAGTGACACATATTCATCACCCAGTTCCTTAGATACTTCCACGGCTTTCTGCAACACCTCGTTGGCGCTTCGGCTCAGGTAAGCTTCTCCACCTGAAACTTTCGGCAGTGAGGCAATTTGTCTGTCGAGTACGGTTTCTATCTGCTGTCCGTTTATGCCGAGTTTCTGGAAAATGAAGTTCGTTACATTTTCGCCCACCTTCAGCAAACCTGCCATCAAATGTTCCGGCTCGATGGCCTGCTGTCCACGGCTCTGTACCAGATTTACCGCTTCCTGCACTGCCTCTTGCGATTTGATTGTAAAGTTGTTAAAGTTCATAAATGGTCTCCTTTCTCGTTATTAGTTGTGGTTTCTTATTATTTTCATTTCGTTTGTCGCAGTCCGTCCTGTATGTTTGCAGGCTTGCTTGCGACGCTTAGTTTAATTCAAATTCTTTGCCACAGCTTGTAAAGGATAAAAACCTGACGAATTGTCATTTTGTGATGCTTTTACACTGAAAATCTGTCAGTTATGTGTCGCTTTTTGTCAGCTTGGAAAACGCAAGTGCGTTTCGGTTCAAACGCAAGTGCATTTGATATGAAACGCAAGTGCGTTTTACCTTAAACGTACTTGTGTTTTCTTTTAAACGCAAAGGCGTTTTTTTGAGAGATAAGAGGGGATTTGTAACTTATTAAAAATCAGCTTCTTTTACGATGTGTAGTTTTTCTCCAGTCACCGGATGTACGAACTCCAGTGCGGCGGCATGCAGATACAGACGGTCGGACGGCTGACCGTAGAGGTCGTCGCCTACAATCGGATGGTTCAATCCCTCCGGATGGGCGGCATGTACACGGAGCTGATGGGTACGTCCCGTATGCGGATAGAATGTGATCCGTGTTTTTCCGGCCTTGCGCTCCAGTACCCGATAGGAAGTGACAGCCCGTTTGCCATATTCCCGGCTCACCATCTGGCGCGGACGATCCATCGGGTTCGGACAGATGGGCAGGTCGATGATGCCTTCGTCAGTTTCCAGTTCTCCTTCCAACAGGGCCGTATAACGCTTTTGGATAAGACGCGTTTCGAAAAGTGCCTGAAGTTTCTTGTGTACCTCCTTCGTTTTGGCCGCGAGCAGTAGGCCGGAAGTAGCCATGTCCAGCCGGTGCACGATAAGCGGACCGATGGCCTTGGGGTAAAGGTTGTGCAAGCGCTGGAGAATGGAATCAAGGTCGTTCTTGCCTGGTACGGAGAGCATGCCTGCCGGTTTGTGTACTACCACCAGCCATTCGTCCTCGTAGAGAATCTCCAGTGCCGTCTGACGATGTACATCCTCCTCCAGCGGGTTCGGTTCCACGTCCAGTCCCACGAGCATGTGTTTCAGAATCGGTTCACATTTCCCTTTGCACGACGGATAGAAATGTCCTTCGCGGCGAATTTCATCTTTGGGTGACATGCCCCACCAGAACTCGCCCATAGCCAATGGCTGGAGCTGATGCAGGTAAGCATACTGAAGCAATTTAGGGAGTGCGCATTCTCCCGCACCGGCCGGCGGTGTCTTTTGCGGAGTAGAGCGGAAAATTTCGCATAAATCTTTCACTTCCCCCCGAGCGTTGAGCATGCGGAACTGGGCGAACAGACGCAACTGGAGAGCCGCCGAACGGGTTTTCCGTTCGTGGCGCAAGGCCTGAATCTCTTGCTCGAATGCTTGAAAAGACTCTCCGGCCACCTGTACTTTCTCTTTCAATCTCCGTTCCAACCGTTTGAACTCCGCTTTTTGAAACTGGCTTTCGCGCGACATTGCTTCCGCTTCTTCGGGTGAAACGCTTTCCTTCCGACGTTGTTCACGGAGGGTTTTCGCTTCTTTCAGTTTCTGTTTTTCAGAAGCCAGCGTGGCTTGTGCCTCTTCTTCCGCCTTCTTCCATTCCTCCCGAGCCAAGCAGTATGCTTCGCTGGCTTCCATGGCGGCAATCCGGTGGTTGATGCCGGAAATCTCCGCTTCCTCAATGCGGAAAAATCCGTCGGGTTGCAGGAGGTCGTACACCGGCGGAACGAAAAACGCATGGTGGTTGCTTCCGGCCAGGTTACCCGAAAAAGCAGCCAGGTAACCCAGTTTCCCTTCGGTATCCTTTATTACCAGTACCCCGAACATTTTTCCCTGACGAAGTTCCTCCTGCCAGTCATCCCGTGTGAGCAGATACTGACGCACCTCGTCGGCCGCCAGTCGGGTGAGCGGGTGAGGGGTGTAGTGGAAAGGAAAGGTGAAGGCTTTCGGCAAGGCGATGCCATCAGTCGGGGTGTGGAAGGAATGTATCATGGTGAAATATTGAGTTCGTTTTTATTGCGGGGGCAAAGGTACGAATAAAATGGCTTCTATAAAAATGATTTTGTATATACCATATATATTGTATATATTTCGTATCTTTGCGAAAAAGGGAAATTATGGAAGCAACAGTTACACATCGAAGAAAGATTATTGATTTGAAAGAAGATACCTTTAAGGCACTTTCAGTTATGGCAGCCCGACAGGGGACAAACCTGAAAAAGCTGATTGAGAATCTGCTTGACAAGACCGCAGAAGAATATGACGATAGCGAGGCTTACCGTTATCTGTCAGAAAACTATCCGGACGGGAAGGTCAAGTTAGATGGTAAGGAGCGCAAAGACTTTATGGACTGGCTGGGAGTGGTTGAAAAATGAGGGTAGAGTTTTCAAAGGAGTTTGAGAAGGCCGTCCGTAAACTTTCCGGAAAGATGCTGGAGTCGGTACGTGAAGCGGTTCAGGAAGTGATGGATGCTGAAAATATCGAGGAACTGACGGATTGCAAGAAACTGGTGGATTATGACTTCATTTACCGCCTGAGGATAGGTAGTTACCGTGCCTTTTTCAGTTTTCATGTGCGGATAGTGGATGATTGTGTGATGTTCCTCTATCTTGTGCCTAGGGGACAGGCATACGATAAGAAGATGGAAAAGAATCTGCAAAGAAATGATGTGTGACTAGGTTTTGTTGCCTTGCAGGTGCTTCCGCAGCAATTCTTCCGATACCGCTATTTTTGAAATAAAATCCTGATAGTCGGCAGTCTGTTGTGGAATGTGGAACAAATAGGTTTCCAGATTCGCGTTATTATCTTCTCCATATCCCCGTAAAGAATGCTGGGCTGTGGCATGCGCTTGAAAGGTGGGATGAATCAAAATGCCTTGTTTTCCTCTCAACCGATACATGTATGTGATGAGCTGATGTATATCTTCCCTTTTCTCTGTAACTGTTTTGTATTTAGCATCCACGATTGTTCCATCAGATTCCCGGAAAAAATCCAGGTAACGAGGAAATTTGTGCCCTTTGGCCAAGTAGACACGTCCGGTACCTTTTTTATTGTTGGGGTGAGTGAATCCTTGTTTTGTGAGAATGGTGGCGAGGTATTCTTCCCATAAATAAGCCGCATCAAACAGAATGCCGTGTATCTTATTCTCTTTGGGGCCATATTTGATTTTTTCGTGTCGTAATATCCGCAGGCATAGTTTCTGAAGAGGGGCATAACGTGTGAAGTAAGGGTGAGGAATAATCTTCAAGTTGTGTCTGATTACGTTTTCTCTGTCCTGTCGATGATAGTTGGGGGTAGCAGTCCTGATTTGGGTAACACTGTCTCGGGTTTGGGTGTCGCTTTCCAATAATACTTTTCCGAATCGGGTGGTGCAGATATATTCGAGGGTGTGTCGTATCAGTTCAGTCACTTGATTATCTTGGCTAAACTCCCGGGTACGATAGGCAATGCGGTCATTAAACGGTATGTTGCATTTTATTTGTCGGGAAATGTCTATCACGCCGCGTACATTTGCGTCATTGTACGCATTGCGTTGGTATTCTTTATAGATGCCTTGCGCCAGTGCCTCGTTAAGAAACTTGGGAAACAAATAGAGCAGAAAGTCGAAGACGGCTTCGTCGTTTGTTCCGTGTGGCATTCGGAAAAGGTTGAGGAACAGTACCTTTTGAAGCATGTAATGCAGGAAGAAATCTTCTCCGGAGTGCTGGACAAAACGAGACTGGATGGAAACGGAATGTCCGTTGACACCTATAAATCCCACCAGATTACCTGTCGTTAAGTGGACTTTTGTGCATTGCTTCCCTTTCCAGTTAGCCTGTAAGGACATAAGAGGCTGATTGCCTATTTTATCCTCACATTTCTCGAAAGAATAAGGGTAGATTAGCAAGTTGTTTCCACATTCCTCTGTCAGTTCGGACAGGGTACGATTGGCTACATTTTGTAGAGACAGGAATTCTTCAAGATTTTCCGAAGTGGAAAAATAGTGTGAGTTATCCTTCAATATCATCTTTTCCTTCTTTTTGATAATACACTTGTTCCAGCATTTCCAAATTCTCCATGGCATTGGCCGTTCCTCTTAGGTATTCAAACAGCACACCTTTCAGGTGGTTTTCCCAAAGGTGTTTGTAGGCTACCTCCTTGTTGGCATGTTCGTTGTCCAGATAAAGTGCCAGTTTGCTGAAGTAGGAACCTCCAATGTGATATGCGGGGCTTAATCCTTCTATGCCCGTGTGGTTTTCTTCATCCCAGATGGCGGCATTCAGGCGCGTCATGACCTGAACGATTTCCTCTTTCATGTCTGCCAGTTCCTCGTCCAGCATCCCTGTATGCTCATTGGCTTTTATCTCAACCCAGGCAAAACGGCGGCGCATGGCGAAGTCCATACTTTCTACACTGCGGTCGATGTCGTTCATGGTTCCGATGATATAGACGTTTTTCGGAACGTAGAAACCTTCGTAGAACGGGTCGGATTCATCGGTAATCAGATTCTGATACTGGGTTTTGACCAACCCTTTTTCCCCGCGATAGCTTGGGTCGATGCTGAAGAACAGTTCGCCGAAAATTTTGGAGATTTCACCCCTGTTGATTTCGTCGATGATGAAGATGTATTTCTGATTGTTGTAATCGTTGCATTCTTCTTGAATATGCTGTAAATTATTTGTGCTTTCCTTTTCATGACTTTTTTTCTCATATATATACTTTGCTAATGCCGCTGTATATGAGTCATTGCCATTTCGTTGTCCACCTTCCCATAATCTATTTTCGTATGCTTTTATAACATCAGAAAAGGGTATTCTATATCCCCGTATACTATCTCCAGTTAAGTAGATATAGGCATCATCAATATTATCAATATGATATTTAGTGCGACCTGTACTACTTTTTATTTCTATATTAGGATTAATATATTTTTGTACATCTATAGACTTCTGTGCATGGGTAATATTTTTTTCAGTAAGATGATTTTCTTTCCTTCGTAATACTTCATGTAGAACTCCCCAATAATATGTAGCATTGCAACCTCCTATGATATTTCTAATGGTCTGGCTTATATTGTTCATTTCTTCTACTTCCTGGGTGGTTCTGAATGTGTTATATAGTTGAATAAGGCTATTTAGCTTTACTGAATGTGTAGATGTGTTTTCATTCGTGCTACCTTGCCATTTTATAGAATTCTTTGATGTGACACTTAACCTTTTTGATTGTTTCTGTTTTAATTGGATGTATTCAACTCTTTTGTCCTTAATATCATCAATGAGGTCATAAAAATATTTCTTAAATAAGACAATGTTATCATCTTTTAAATCGCTGGAATTGGTTTCACTTATTGCTCTTTTGCAAAACTCCTTGAACACTCCATCTTCCCTTTCAAATCCGATATTTCTGTTTTTGTCGGGAGGAGTAGGACGTAAACCTTCTACAAAGTCTGTGTAATCATACGACGGATGGAATTGAACAAACTCATATTCAGCTCCCATCTTGTCCGCAATTGCTTTAGCTAAATACGTTTTCCCCGTACCGGGTGCTCCCGTCAGAATGAGATTTTTATTTGCTTCCAGTAGTTGGATATAGTAGCTTAGATTTTTCTCTTCCATATTTTCATAGTTGTTTGATAAAATATAGTGAGTAATGATGACTCATAAAATAGTGGAAACAAAGTTAGAAAAAAACGTAATAGTTTGGTGAATATGAGTGCTTATTATTTATCGTTTTACAAGGTTATTCCAGACTTTTTTCGTAAGTTTTATAAAATAAGATAACTTCCTTATAATTAGTTGGTTGTTGTGCCTTCTTGAAAATTAGGTAACGAGATAGAAACCGTTCATATTTCAGAGTTCTTCATTGCTTTGCCACAATGCGCATAACTCGCACAGCAAAAATAGAAATAAAAAAATGAATGGGCAATATTATGTATATTTTATGTGTGCTAAAAATAAAATCAAGTACCTTTGCAAGAGAATTTAATAACCTTCAGTGAAGACAGTAAATGAAAAAAATAGAATATACGGTAGAACAAATGTCAGCCATCTATAAAATGGCAAAAGCGATATACAACAAAGAGGAACGATTAAAAAATGGCAAGGAAACACTTTTTCTTAGTCATGGAATTGACAAAAACTCCTTCGCTGATTTTTATAGAGCATTAAAAAAAATGCTTGATGGCGAATTGCACACAAGAGGAATTAATACTGATTTGAGAGATTATTATTTGTCGCAAATTTATAAAGATTATGGAGCTGAAAAATTAAGGATAGCCTTAAAAGCTTATATGGACTTTATTATCTATTATGAAGAGGGGCATAATAACACGACAAGAAAAATAGAGCGAGATATTCATCAAAAGTACTGTAACATTTTAAGTAAAAGCTACACAAACAGAACTATCGAAAATGAAATAAATGCATATTGGGAAGGTGAATTGGAACAAGTAACCATAACCACGCATGAGAGAAATATCAATGCACGCAATAAATGTATCCAGAGTAAAGGAACTAAATGTTTTGTATGTGGTTTTGATTTTGAAAAAACTTATGGAGAGTTAGGAAAAGGTTTCATACATATACACCATGTAACCCCAATTTCTAATAGAGATGGACGATATGAAATAGAAGTTGAAAAAGAATTATTTCCTGTGTGCCCTAACTGTCATGCAATGCTACATAGAAGAAAAGACTCTACATTATCTATTGAAGAACTTAAACTAATAATACAACAGAATAATGACTAAAGGAAAAACTTATCGCTATGATGATGAGTTTAAAGCAAAGGCTCGAGCTCATCAGTTTGCATTCAGAGAAAATGAATTGAATGATTTCTATGACGAGAAGAATCCTCAAGTTATTCTTTCTCCCGATGCCGCCAAGCAAGGACTTATATTTTGTGATACTTATAGAGATCTGATTAAAAGCAAAGTTATATCATTTAAGTCTTCTGTATTGTTCTCCAATATGTTGCGAAGCGAACACATACCTTATAACATATTTACTCCAATGGAAGAGGACTTGGATGCTACTGCTGCTCTGTTTAACGAAATAATAGGAGGAGGTATATCAAAGATAAACCGCATACTCATTGAGTATGCGGGAGGTGCTGACAAAAGCGCATATCTGAATGACGGAACATCTTTTGACACATTCATTGAGTATGTATCTTCTGATGGCTCTATTGGAGGTATTGGGATAGAGGTAAAATACACTGAAAACGGTTATCCTATTGGTGTTAAGGAGAGACAAGATATTGAGAATAGAGATGGATTATACTATCAGATGACACAAAAATCGCATTGGTATATTCCAACATTAGACATCATTTCATTTATAAACGCTAACCATTTACGTCAAATTTGGCGTAATCATATTTTGGGATATTCCATGTTATTTAGAGGGGATATTCAGCATTTCCACCACATACATCTTTATCCACAAGGTAATAAACATTTTTTCGAACGCGCTATACCTGAATACAAGTCATTGTTAACTGATTGTGGCAAAACAACTTTTATTGATTTAACATACGAATCTTTGTTCGATATGATAAGTAAAATCTTTATTTCAGACAAACAACAAGATTGGTTAAAATACCTAAGAAAGAGATATTTGATATAAACGAAAAAAGCCGTTTTTCAGCGGCTTTTTTCGTTTATATGGATATGTTTATTGTGCGTATAGGAAGTTATATGTAAGTGCTTGTGTTAGTCTATCAATATACGCTTTCTCATCTTGTGTCAGCACTTCTTTTGCTGCCTTGAAACGTGGAGCAATTTTCTCTACTCGTTTACTTGATTCTTTTTTCGATATTTTCTTTTTGAAGTTTAATTCAAGCGGTTCTATGGCTTGAAAACTTAAATCTACTGCATTCTGAAGATTATTTGATAGTGTGTCACCTTTCGACGTTGTATTTATATCCACCACAAAAAATTTGAAATCGGGATAACTATGCATTAAATCATCTGAATACGAGCTATAATGAGCTTCGCCATTTGCTTTCTTTCTTATGAAACCATCGAAGTAAACGGTAGAATAGTTGTTTAGACTTCTTATAGTCTGATATATTTTATCAGTATTTATACTATCCTGCGGTAAAATATAATCCACATCAAAAGTTACTTTTCTATACTGCTCAGGAGCATATTCTAACTCAAATGACAATGCAATAGATTTTCCTGTTTCTCTGCTATTAATATTCTGAATTTGAGCTTTCCAATTGACAAATAGTTTAACAGAATCCATATATTCACCCATTGCCAATTTAACGCTATCGTTAAATTCCTTTTCTAATATTTTATTCCCTAAACGATAACTCTTGTCTTTGTTTCGTGCAAGCATATTATCAAAGTTTTCTTGCTGAACATTTGAGAACTTCTTATTTGCTTGTGTAGGAGTTCCAACGCAACCACACAGAGCAAATACAATTAGTAATAACGACCATATTTTTTCATATCATGGAATTTTAATTTAACAATTCATAACAACAAAAGCGTGAACTGTACGCTACACTCTTACTTGAAGGTCGTAGGAAACCATAGATGCAGATGTAACAATAGCAGCCCACGCTATATGCGTGAGAACCACTATGCTATCCTTGTACACAACTTTGAAAATTTCTCAGGTTTTCAGCTTACAAGATAAGCATAACGCTTCTTAAATATTAATATGTTGCGGATAGGGCTCCCCCAATCCATTGACAAAATTAAGCAATTAATTTCTTAATGCAAATGCTTTCTGCTAAAATCCAAAGCAGTCGCATCAAAATATTATCTATTACTACATAGATGGTATAAACTTATCCATTAAGAGTCTGATGTTATGCTTTATTTTGAACAATAAGTTACCGGAATGTCTCTTTTGCTGACAGAAGCTCTTTTCGAAATCTCCGAAATAGAATCCTTTCGTATATTCCATAGAATATAAATGCGCGGTTTCTGCATAAATAGATAGTATATGTAATACTTATGCAGAGAAACAATAGTTCTTTCATGCAGGAACTATATATCTGACGCAAACAATCTATAGATGTAATGCGAACAATCTATATATGGGACGCAAACGATCTATAGATCGGAGACAGACGGTCTATAGATGGGAGACGGACCATCTGTTTTCAGTACACAGACCGTCTGTTTTTCTTTTATTAGAGTTGTATGTATTTCTGTATTGCACTATCAGTCAGGAAAATATTGATTTTCGTTCGCTTCTTTTCATTCTTTCCAGCGTTGGGGCGGAAATATTGCATTCTCGTTATGCATAAAAAGCAAAGTGTCAAAACGGTGCGGAAATTTAGTCTTCTTGCTCAGCGGAAGTAACCTGTTTCCCGTTCACCTCTACGTTTTCGAGCGTTAAGTTCACTACATTGTCCATCTGTATGGCTTTCGGTGCCTGTTTTACCTTTATGTTCCGCAGGGTGATATTATAAAGTTTAGCTTCCGGTAATCCGTTTGCCATGAGTGCTACGCTGTCCACACGGTTGCAAGTTACATCTTCTATGCAGATATTGCGGAAGAGTGTCGGA
>OHAY01003279.1_pt1 | contig 11333 bp, 10 predicted proteins | sample 1577191 | NCBI WGS metagenome assembly OHAY01 (sample SAMEA3541504, study PRJEB24748) | human gut metagenome | biome: human gut; feature: human-associated habitat; material: faeces | place: China | collected 2012 | reverse complement strand
CTACCGGGCGGATTCGGGACTTTAACCCGTTAGAAACGTGCGCCGCTAGGCGCACCAAACAAAAGAGCCACGGTCTTCCATGGCTCTATTGTATCATAAATCAAAACTTATTTTCATTAAAATTTAAAGGTATCTTTCAGTCCCAGCCATTTCTGGTCTTTATCACTCAGGTTCAGCGGTGTACCGTCTGCCAGCGTATAACCTTCTGCCGATGCACTGCCTTTGTACTCGCCCTTCACTTCCGGCCACTCGATGCCGATCTCCGGGTCGTTCCATGCCATGCCGCCCTCATCGTTTGGATGCCAGAAATCGTTCACTTTATAGCAGAATTCTGCCTCATCGCTCAGCACCAGAAATCCATGTGCAAAACCTTCCGGAATGAGGAACTGCTTTTTATTTTCCGCAGATAAAACCACGCCGAACCATTTTCCATAAGTCCTGGAATCGGAACGCAGATCCACGGCAACATCAAATACCGTTCCGCGTACCGCACGGACCAGCTTGCACTGCGGATACTGTTTCTGGAAATGCAGGCCTCTCAATACTCCTTTTGTGGACATGGACTGGTTATCCTGTACGAAATGAATATCAATGCCTGCCTCTTTCATATCTCTTTCGTTGTAGGTTTCCATGAAATAACCACGCTCGTCACCATGAACGGCCGGTTCTACGATACAAAGGCCTTCGATGCCGCCTACATTTTTCTCAACTTTGATCTGTCCCATTTTCTTTATCTCCTTCTACAACTGTTCAGTATCTTTTTATCTTAGTCGGTGAAGACTCCCACTTCTTATTTTTTGTACTTATCTTTTAAAATGTATCCAAAATCACGCTTTGATTTCTTTCAGATAACGGCTCAGTGCGTCCTGCCAGGTCGGAAGCGGGGTAAATCCATTTTCCACCAGCTTGCTCTTATCCAGACGGCTGTTAAACGGTCTTGCCGCTTTGCTTAAGCCATATTCTGCTGTGGTTACCGGCAGAACCCTGGTCGTATAACCTGCCTGACGGTAGATTTCCCTCGTAAAATCATACCAGCTGATGTATCCGCCCTCGTTCGTCGCATGATAATAACCATATTTTTCTGTTTCATTCATATCAACCAGCAGACGTGCCAGATCATAAGTGTAAGTTGGCGTACCGATCTGATCATTGACCACACGAACCGTGTCATGCGTCTTGCCGACATTCAGCATCGTCTTGATAAAATTCTTGCCATTTAAGCCAAAGACCCACGCAATGCGGACGATAAAATATTTCTCCAGTGTCTGGCTTACTGCCAGTTCCCCTTCCAGCTTCGTCTGTCCATAGACATTCATCGGCTTATAATCCTTGCAATCCGGTTTCCATGGCTCTGTGCCCTGGCCATCAAATACATAGTCCGTGCTGATGTAAGTCATCTTGCAGTCCAGCTTCTTGCAGACATCGGCAATGTTCTGCGTACCGCCCGCATTGATCGCACGGACCTTTGCAACCTTGTCATCATCTTCCGCCATATCAACCGCAGTCCATGCCGCACAGTGGATCACCGCATCCGGTTTTACGCTCTCAATGACACGCTTTACTGCTTCTTTATCTGTGATATCCAGTGAAAGATAAGGTGCTTTTGTCACCTCAGAACCATCTTCCACACCGCTGTACTGCTCCTGAATATCAGAACCGACACCCTCGTGCCCTCTCTTGATCAGTTCGTTCATTACATCATGTCCAAGCTGTCCGCCGACACCTGTTACAAAAAATTTCATGCTGTTTCCTCCACTAATTATGCTCATGAGCGACTGGCTCACAAGTTACTTCTTTTAAGTATCATAACTCATAGCATTTACTAAGTCAAACCGAAAAGCTGAAATCATTCCCTGACTGCACCGGAGAGTCATGTAAAATCAATATTCTCCAAGATCAAACAATTCCTCAAAGGTTATTTTCAAATTCGGGAACATCACCAGTTGTAACTCCTCTTTATTCTGTGCAGTAACTGTTTTATAAAGATACGGATATCCTGTTCCATCCTCTTCGAAGTCAAAAAGATAGATTTCTACGGACTTTTTTCTCCAATCAACGATCCAGTATTCAGAAACTCCGACTTTGCAGTAAATATTCATTTTTTCGTGCCTGTCGTATTTCTCTGTAGCATTGGATAAGACCTCCATCACAAAACGAGGAATACCTGTAAAAGAAATATTCTTTCGATCTCTCAAGTTGCAGATAATGGATACATCCGGAATCATTACTTTATCATCGTTCTCACGCCATTCATACTGCACACCATCACCAAAGACACGACACAGACTATCTTTAATCTGACTGCCGATTTTGATAACAAAATTGTTGATAACCATAGAGTGTTCCAGGTAAGTTTTACTTAAATCCTCAACAGGTAATACATTACTCATGCAGTGCTGCACCTCCTTGATATATAGTATTGTTTACGTTCTCTGAAATCTTTCACCGCTGCTGCGTCTTCTTTGCAGGTCATACCGCACCTGATGTCACTCTGATATCACTCCACCGTCACGCTCTTCGCCAGATTTCTCGGTTTATCCACATCCAGTCCTTTTGCCACGCTGACATAGTATCCGATCAGCTGCAGCGGAATCACGGCCAGGCTTCCGACAAAATGCTCATCTACTTTTGGTACATAAACGGTAAAGTTCACCTGATCTTCGATTTCGTATTTTCCATAGGTAGTCAGTCCCATCAGGTAAGCTCCACGGCTCTTACATTCGAGCATATTGCTGATGGTTTTCTCATAGAGTTCGCTCTGTGTAAGGACTCCGATCACCAGGGTGCCCTGTTCGATCAGGCTGATGGTTCCATGCTTCAGTTCTCCCGCCGCATAAGCTTCGGAATGAATATAGGAAATTTCTTTGAGTTTTAAGCTTCCTTCCAGGCAGACTGCATAATCAATGCCGCGGCCCACGAAGAATACATCATGTGCGTTTGCATATTTGGAAGCAAACCACTGGATCCGTTCTTTATCTTCCAGGACTTTCTGCATTTTATCCGGGATGGTAAGCATCTCAGAAATGTAATAGCTGTACTGTTCTTCTGAAATCTTTCCTCTGACTTTTGCGAACTGCACTGCCAGGCAGTACATTGCGGCTAACTGTGCACTGTAGGCTTTCGTTGTCGCAACTGAGATTTCCGGACCTGCAAGTGTATAGAATACCTTATCGGCTTCGCGTGCAATGCTGCTTCCAACTACATTGACGATCGCCATTGTGGTAATATTCTTTTCTTTTGCCATTCTAAGAGCCGCCAGTGTATCGGCTGTTTCACCGGACTGGCTGACTACGATCACCAGTGCTTTCTGGTTTAATGGCATTTTTCGATAACGGAATTCGGATGCCAGCTCTACCCTCACCGGAATATCCGCCAGATCTTCAAATACATACTGTGCTGCCATACCCACATGCCATGCCGATCCGCAGGCAACAATATAGATCTGATCAAAATTCTGAATCTCTTCGTCCGTGATTTCTACTGTTGAAAGGTCAATTTTATCCTCTTTGATGACCGAATTGAGCGTATCCTGGATTGCTTTTGGCTGCTCATGGATCTCCTTCATCATAAAATGCTCAAAACCGGCTTTCTCCGCTGCTTCGGCATCCCACTTGATCTCGGTTGTTTCTTTTTCAATCTCATCGCCATCAAGATTATAAAAATGTGCCTCTCCCGGAGTCAGTTTTGCGAACTCCAGATTTCCAATATAATAAACATTTCTGGTATATTTAAGAATTGCCGGAACATCAGAAGCAACATAAGTTTCGCCGTCTGCAATACCAATGATCATCGGACTGTCTTTTCGTGCCACCCAGATCTCCCCCGGATAATCCTTAAACATCAGTTCCAGAGCATACGAACCGCGTACACGCACCATCGTTTTCGCGATCGCATCGATCGGACCCAGATTATATTTCTTATAATAGTAGTCCACCAGCTTGATCACAACTTCTGTATCTGTCTGACTGTAAAAAGTATAGCCATGTTTTAATAACTTTTCCTTCAGCTCCGTATAATTCTCAATAATGCCATTATGCACACCAACAACCTCGGATTCTACCATACCTGAGCCAGAACCGCTGCAATTTCCCGACACATGCGGATGTGCATTTGTCTGACTCGGTTCCCCATGCGTTGCCCAGCGAGTATGACCGATCCCGCAAGTACCTTTTAAGGTATGACCATCGTCCGTTTTCTCCGCCAAATTGCTCAAGCGTCCCTTTGCCTTCACAACCTGTGCCAGATCTTCTCCGTCTCGAACAGCCAATCCTGCCGAATCATATCCCCGGTACTCCAGTTTTGACAAACCATCCAATAAAATCGGTGCTGCCTGATGTTCTCCTGTAAAACCAACAATTCCACACATAATGTATTCCTCCACTTTTTCTGAATAAAATGATTTGAAATTTGCTCCTATCAAAAATCAAACACTTCAGACAATCCTTATGTTCCTCTTTTCCATAATAACTCAAAAAAATTTTTCAAAAATCTCCCTCTACCTGTAGAGATCCTCCAGCGTTACCAGCCGGACTTCACCGTGCTCCTGTGCCTGAAGAAGTCCATCCGTAAAATCTCCTTTTGAAAAGATATTTTTCTTCTTCCGGTCTGTCCCCCATCACTGACCGATTTCACTCAGCTCAACGAGAAGATTATCTGAATAATAGAGCAGATAATCCTGACACATCTTCTCAAAAATCAACCCCATGTAATCCGGAAGATACTGTTTCACCGCATGCGGATAGCCAATAAATCTAAAGTCTATCTATCATACCACTATTTCTTTGATTTGTGGAGTCTTTCTTTTTAACCTTCCATGTTTTTAATGTTTAAGAAGCAAAGACAATACTCTCGGTCTTGCACCTTTTTCATATCGAAATCCCAGTGCATGACGTATAATTTCCGGTAAATAAAGTTTTTCTCCATCACGTTTCAAATATCCGGATTGTGTCATGGACTTTTCTTCTACCGATGTAAATATATTATTTTCCAGATTCATTGGAAGTGTTTTTTCGTCTGTCGGCAAATCTTCCAGCTTTTCAAAAATAGGCTTTAAATTTTCATATTCCGCCTTAATATCACTGATTTTGGCATTTGAACACTTTGGTACTGCATAACGTATCTCTGCAGGCATTAATATCCGATCATCATACGGCGGTTTTTTCATATTCTGCCCTGCTGCATATTTCAAAAACCGGATAATGTCACGTGCCTGAAGTTGTCCATTAAAATCGGAAAGAGCTGCCAGTATCCAACGTGATGAATACGCTTCATTTGAATCCTTCTTTCCTAATTTCAATCCCCAGAGTTCTTCCAGATATTTATCGATTATTTCCTGTGACGCATTTTCAATCGGAATACTTTCCCGATAAAAATCACTGTTTGCATGGCTTACCAGCCAAACTGCCAACTTTAAAGCTTCTGCCGAAGACCATTTCAGTTCTGCATAGGCAAATGACTGCCTGAATTGCTCATAATTAACTGTAATTGCATTCTGTGCCATATCGCTTCGTATAAAAATAATAAGACCAATATTTTCATATCTCGCACTGATAGTATTCAAAACTCCCTGGCATAAAACTTCTATCGCTTTTTGCTGATTTTTATTTGAAGATACTGCTTTTAATATCTCTTCCAGCCCATCAATCAAAAAGATAACTGTCTTTTCCTCTTCTTTTAATTTTTCATTCAGTTGAGCAAATGAGGTAAACTCTTTATTAACGGAATTTACAAACAATTGTTCCCAAAAATTCATCCAGTCAATTTCTTTATTCGCTTTAAGATCCAGTCTGTAAGAATTGTCACTGTAGATACTCTGTGAAACATCTGCAAAAGGCAATGCCGCATTAAAACAGTAAATACATTGTCCCAGAACCGTTTGAATCTGTGAAATATTCTGCGGTGCTAAAACAGGGATAAAATAGCCATTTTCCTTACTGATTTTTTTATGAGTAATTTCAGAAAAAAAAGAATTCCAGTTTTTCTTTTCTATCAACTGACGATACAAGAATGTTTTTCCAGATCCCTTTGCTCCCTGAACAACCGTTACCGGAATCTGGTGATTGAAACGAGCACAAAGATTTTTAATCGGTTCGGTTAATAATAGTTCTTCCGCTCCATTGGCTTCAGCCGTGATCTGATTATTCGCAAAGTCACAAATTTGTTTTGTAATGATCTGATGCTGTTTTTCTGTATAAATTCCTCTTTCTGGTTCTTCTGATATACAGTAAGGTTTTACTAATTCTTTGACAGCATCATACATATCTCTGTCTTTTAAAACATTTAAAATCTGCTTCCATTCTGTTAAATGTATTAATTCACTGGCAAACGGAAGCTCCACGATCATATTATCAAGAAGTTCCTCTTTTACCTCTGTAGTCTCAAAACATCCGAGTAAATTTTCCTTGATTTCCTGTTTCTCTCTTCTTGAAAAAGTTTCCGGAATCATGCCCAGAAAAACAGTAGGCAGAAGCGTATCTTCCTTTATCTTCAGACCTTTTGCAATAAAACTTAATACCTGTTTTGTTCCCATTACAGACTGAAGAGAAGTAGAAGTTACACAATATTTTTTCACTCGCGGATCAAGTAACAATGGTGCTGAATATTCGCTGATCCCCGCACGAAGATCCACCAGAACTGCTGTTGCCCCTAAACTACTTGCCAGTTTTGAAAGTACTTCTGCTAAAATATATTCTTTATTTCGACTGGCAGTGATTGTTTGCGGACTTGCATACAGATCAAACAATTGCTCTTCATAACGATATGTCGGAAGAAAGAAATGTTCTACTCTCTGTTGGCTGGTTTCGATTGGCAAGGTAATCGTCCCCATTAAATTTCCTGCTGTTGATACAATTTCCTCTACATTGCTGTTATCCTGAATCAAAGTTAATAAATCCAAATAACTAAAAGCACTATCATTTAGATCACCCTGGATTAAGGTAAGTCCCGGTGCCTCCAGATCAGAATCAATAATTAAAAGTTTGCTGTTTTCCGGATTCTTCTGAAGATTGGTCCATGCCCGTGCAAATGCAATAAGCGACAGTGTTCGTCCAACTCCACCCTTATAAGAATGAAATGCAAAAACCGGACAGCTAAGATCCGCCAACTGCTCCGTCGGATATATGGAATCTTCATAAATCGCCTTTTTAAACAATGGCAACGTTCTTACCGTAACCGGACTGTACTCGTACTCATATAAAATCATCAAATCTTCTCCCTGACCATCCAATTTTATACTTAAATTATCAGGTGCAATATTTTTCGGAAAAAGTTTCTTTAATACAGCATTCTGCAGCGTACCCTGTTCTGATTTTGGGTATACAACCATTTCATTCGGATAAACTTCTATATCGTATAATTCATCTTTCCACTCATCATGATGCATTAAAATATATCGTTCAATATCTTTCCATGTATAGAACCTCATAATTTACACCACCTCTTTCAGCCATTCTTTAATCTCAGCCAGCGTATGATCAAATTCCTGCAAATATGTAATATTCTGCTCTGCAGGAGCAATCAAATACCTGCACAACTGATGATAATCCGCTGTTCCTACCGTATTTCCATACTCCGTAGGAAAACTCTTAAATCGATAAGTTCCAGCCTGACCAACTCTCTTTAACAGCGTTCTAAAGTCATGTGACCCCAAAATTTTCGCTGTCTCATCATCCGCCTGAGAAATCGTATATATATTATCATTCTCCATGATCAAGCATTTCAATCCACATTCAACACAATAACATAATAATAAACGTCTACTGTAAGGACTTCCAATATTCCAATTATCATAGGAATTTGCATGAACTGTAAACGCTTTTTTATAATTTCTTTTATCAGCTCGTAATTTTGTGCAAATTCTACTCGAACGGTACGCCTATTCTGAAATTAGCGGTACATCCATTCCGATTTAGCGGTATGCGTTTTCTGCTCAAAGCGGTACGTTTTTCCTTTATTATTGTGATGTAACTATTATTCATCACAGTGCAAAGGAGGAACTATTATGCACGACTACAATACTATTCTTGGAGTCATAGAACTTCGACTCAGTAAAGTCAGTTATGACGCCGTACAAAAACGTTACCGGATTGGACGAAGCGGGATTGCATTAATCATGAACCGTTACAATGATTCAGGATTATCACTGGATGATCTTCGACAAATGCCAGCCTCAAAGGTGGTTGATCTCATCTATCCAAAAGAAAACTTTCGACATAAGGATATTCCATTACCTGATTTTGAAAAAATACATGAGCAGATGATCCAAATGGGAAAACATGCCGACTTGAGCTTTCTATGGATTGATTATAAAAAAGAGCATCCCAACGGTTATCAGCTTGCTCAGTTTTATAAGCTGTATCGTGATTTCCTGGTAGATACGTATGGTACTTCAAAAACATCTATGCCTGTAGAGCGGATCCCTGGTGAAAAGATGTATATCGACTGGGTAGGCGACCAGCCGGAACTGCTACTGGACACAACTACTGGCGAACTTCGAAAAGTTCATATTTTTACGACTACACTTGGTTTTAGCAGTCTTGTTTATGCAGAGATCTTTCTGGATGAGAAACTTCCACATTTTATTGCCGGCACAGTACATGCACTGTCTTATTATGGGGCTGTTCCTAAATATCTTGTCCCAGATAATCTGAAAACAGCCGTTACCAGGCATAGCAAAGATGAACTTGTGCTGCAGGCAGCTTTTTCAGATCTGGAAACTTTCTATGATACGATCATTCTGCCTCCACCGCCAAGGAAACCGAAAGGCAAACCAACAGTTGAAAATCATGTGCGTTTCTTGGAGACGCATCTGGTAGAAGAATTAAAGAAAGATACTTATACCTCTCTGGAAGCTCTGAATGCTGCGGTCAAAAAGATCGTAGCGGACATCAACCAGCGTCCTTTCCAGAAAAAATCTGACATTCGGAAATCCCGCATGAATGGATTCGAAAAGTACGACAAACCGCGTATGAACCAGCTTCCAGGCGAAAGTTATACACTTTGTGATTATAAATACTTTCTTAAAGTTCCAGATAATTACCACCTTGAGTATGATGCCCACTACTACTCTGTATTGTATACCTATAAAGGGAAGCCTGCAATTCTTAAGGCTACAATGACGGAGATACGGATCTGTGATGAGTATAACCGGCTGATCTGCCGCCATCCAAGATCTTACCGTGATTTTCCTCTTTACATTACAGATGACAATCATATGCCTCCAGAACACCTATATTACAAAGAAGTGAATGCACATGACGGAGCTTATTACAGACGATGGGCATCTGTTTATGGAGAATCTATGGTAACTCTTATTGACAGGATACTCCGCAGTTCCAAGCATGAGGAACAGGCATACAACAGCTGTGTCGGTGTACTTCATTCCTGTAAAGATGTTCCTCACAGGCTGGTTCAGGAGGCTGCTGAGAAATGCGTAGAAGCCAATGCCTGCAAGTATTCTTATTTCAAGAAAGTACTTAGCATGGTTCAGAATAATCATTCCAGCAGCGCTATAAACGGAACCGGAAAACTTCCTTCCCATACAAACATCCGTGGAAAGGAGGCATACAAATGAGTTCATCCCATGACATTACATTAACACCTCAGGAACAGGCTCTGATCATGCGTCTAAAGAGTTTCCGTGTTCCAGAAATGGCACATATCCTGGAAGAACAGTTGAAAGATCCCAATGCAGATCTGAACACTTTTATGGAACGCATGACAGCAATGGTTGATGCAGAGTGGCAGGCACGGGCAGATAAACGTTTTAATCGTCTGATGAAAGAAGCGCATCTGCGATACCCGGCGGCGGATCTTGACGAAACTATTTACCGTCCAGAACGTCAGCTTGATACCCAGACAATAGAGAGACTGAGTACCTGCCATTGGATAGAGGAAGGAAAGAATCTTATTGTAACAGGATCTTCCGCCAGTGGAAAAACTTATCTAATCAATGCTTTTTGTGTAACTGCAATGAAGCAGTCTAAGAGTGTAAAGTATATAAAAGCGAACACTCTTATGAGCGAAATGGAACAGGCACGTATCAAATCCACAAATCTGGATTACCTGAATAAGCTGACCAAGCTGGATCTTCTTGTGATCGATGATTTTGGCCTTATGGATCTCGATCTTGATAAATGCCGGGATCTTTTTGAAGTCCTTGACACCAGAGATGGAAGAAAATCAACTGTAGTCATCTCACAGTTTCCAGTCAGTACATGGTTTGATATGTTTGCTGATAATACCTACGCTGATGCGTGCCTTACACGAATCACAGATAAACATCATACATATCGTCTGGAAATGAACGGTATAAATATGCGTGAAACAGAATGATATCATCTAGCGGTACTTCGTACCGTTAAAAATGGAATAGCCGTTCCGCAGTAGCGGAACTGGCATTCCGTTTGAACATAATTTGCAACAAGGACATCTGGCAATTCGCTGAAAGATATTTCTTTATTCTTACGACGGTTTAATTCCTTGTAATAATCTTTCACGACACTACGGACAACTTTCTTTAAACAACTTTCAAAACGACATTGAACTGTTTTCTGGAAGTCAGACGGTTTCATCAATCTCACCTCCTTTCCTTTATGATTTGAAAAGTGTTTATCCCTCTTTCCGCACCATATAAGGACAGCTAGGTGTGATTTAATGACCTCTTTTGAAAAATTTTTTAAATTTTTTCGGGTATGAAAAAAGCCCGCACAAAACATATAGTCTGTACGAGCCTTTAAAGCTAAAACATAGTAATATTGTATCATTAAGAATCACAAATCACAAGTGATTTGTGATTAATCACTTGTGATTTGTGATAAGTGATTTGTGATTAATATATAAAAGCCCTCTTTAAAGGGCTTTTATGTTTATTTTGAAAAAGAGATAAAATCAATATATCCCTTTTCCCCAATTTTTACAACGGCATTGTAGGGCTTTTTCTCTTTGTTTTTGATTCCTTTTACCAGGGTTTCTTTTCCCTCCAGTAATTCTTTTACATTCGTTTTGGTTAGTTTTTTCTTTCTAAAATGTTCAGCTAAAGTAAACTTACATTCAGGATAATTTGAACAACCATAAAACGATTTTTTTAATACAATATTGTTGCCACACTTAGGACATTTTCCTACAAGGGGTCCCGAGCGCTTAGTGGGAATTTGTACCCCTTATCGATACAAATTCCCCGTAGGCGCTAGGGACCTCTTTAGCTTCTTGGAAGCTGTCAGTAGTATATCTAATAATTTATCTCCATTCCCTTTAGTAACGTGTAACTTTCCAAATTTAAAAAAGCGACTCATAGAATTATTTCCTCCCGTTAAATAATAGATAACTATTAAAAA
>OHAY01003277.1_pt1 | contig 11338 bp, 12 predicted proteins | sample 1577191 | NCBI WGS metagenome assembly OHAY01 (sample SAMEA3541504, study PRJEB24748) | human gut metagenome | biome: human gut; feature: human-associated habitat; material: faeces | place: China | collected 2012 | reverse complement strand
CAGGGTTCCACCGCTTAAGGCTATAACCATGAACAGGGCAGGCAATAAGAGCAGACAGTGGAATTTACGCGTTTCTGACGACTGCAGAATGGCGGTTGCGGCCAGAAGTATGGCAGGAATGACAGCGATATAGGTGTAGGTTACGTATTTAGTGGCCATCAGGGTATAGAAACCAATGGTACCCCAGCACCATATCATGAGAAATCGGTACAGTGGCTGGTACAGAGCCTGCCGGCGGAATGTTTTCATCTGCAGGAAGGAAAGCCCGGTCCATGGGAGAAGGGATACCGGAAGGAGGACCAGATAATAATACCATACATTATCTTTCGGATGTTCGGACACCGTGGCGCGCAGATAATTGTGCAGTCCTAAAAACGTCGTGATAAATTCCTCGCCGTGTTTCAGGTACATCACCGTATACCAGGGTGCGGCAATGAGGAGAAACAGACCGATGCCTGCAAGAGGAAACAGACGGCGCAGCGGGAGCGTTTGGCGGTGCAGGCATACCCAGACAAGAAGCAGCAGACCGGGAAGCACCAGTCCTACCGGGCCTTTCGTGAGCGCTGCAAATCCTGCCATGCCGTAAGCGGCCGCCGTCCACCGCGTTTTGTGCTCGGTCAGACCGATATAGGCAAAGAACATAGTGGCGCAGGTAAAGAAAAAGAGCAGGGCGTCTGTAATGATGCCGTGCGAGATGATCCAGACTTCCAGGGAAGTAGCCGTCATAGCCGCCGCCAGCACCGCCAGGATTTGTTTTCTGTATTGGCGGTGCATAAACCAGTATATGAGAGCGATCGTAAACGCGCCGAAAAGCGCGGACGGCAGACGGGACGCAAAATCCGTAAACCCAAATATACTGTAGGAAATACAAAGGAAAAAATAAATCAGGATCGGTTTGTCATACCAGTAATTCCCATAGATCCGCGGAGAAATCCAATCGCCGGACAGCACCATTTCTTTGGCGGTTAGGGCATAATTGGATTCGACCGGATCGGTAACCGGCAGCGATGCGCTGCCATAAATAAAAAATAAAAAAGCAAGGAGGCCCAGCAAGAGACAGGGCCAGGAAAAACGCTTCATACTTCCTCCTTATTGATTGACGAGCAGAATGTAATAATCGGTATCGGCCAGCACTTTATACTGAGCAAATTCCGGATTCATTTGACACATCACATCGTAAGAGATTTTTTTATATCCTGCTTTTCGCATGACATAAAATGCTTTTTCCTGCGAAGGATGCAGATGATCGAGAAAGGGCCGCTGCCATTCCGTTCCGTAAATATTCGTGTAAAACGCCAGCGTAGGGCGGACGAATTTATCGACATACAGCGGATACTCATCGTCATAATGGACTTGCACGGCGCGGGCAATTTCATAAGCAGAATTGGCAGGAGCCAGCTGAGGCGCGATCTGTACTGTCATAAAAAGGGACAGACAAGCCGCCGCCAGTGCGGCAGAACCGATCGCCTTTTCGATCTTTCCCGCAAAAAGAAAATATCCGGCCGGCAGCGCGATCAGAAGCATCAGCCCTGCAAGAGGGATGGCATCGGACGCAATCTCCGGGAGGGCAGGCACATAAAGCAGCGCCGCCGCCGCTGCGGCAAGTCCTAAACACAGATGGACTATCCCTAAAATCCAGCGGTCTTTGTGCCAGTCATGACAAAGAAGCCGGTCTAAATACCAGCCGATCAAGATGGCGGCCGGCACGAACATCGGTGCGATATAGGTGACCAGCTGCGTTTTAGAAATCGAAAAGAAAACAAAGATGAACCACGTCCAGCAATGGAGGAACAGCAGAAAATCCTTATGCTTATTTTTTCGGGAAAACGACCGGAACACGGCAGGGATAAACGCAGCCGTCCAGGGAAACAGCGACAGGAACAGTACCGGGATATACCGGATATAACTGTTTTGGCCGGGATGTTCCGGAGACGTGAAGCGGTCGATATTATGAAACCCGATAAAGGTATCCAAAAACGGATCGCCGTGATAATGGTACATCGCGATATACCAGGGAAGACCGACAAGAAACGCCAGCAGGATACCGGAAGGAATCTTCATTTCTTTCAGCAGCGAAAACCGGCGGGAAAGAAGAAGATACAGCAGCATAATCAAGGCAGGAAATCCATAGCCGACAGGGCCTTTGACCAGAAGGGCAATCCCGCAGAAAAAATATCCCCAATAATATTTTTTTCGGTATAGACACAGCATCGCCGCAGAAAGGGAGAAAATTAAAGACATATCCGTTACCGCCGCTTTGGCGATATAAAACATGCCCAGACTCGTCGTACAGACGACGGCGCTGAAAAACGCGGCCCGGTCGCTGAGGATCCGCCGCACCTGAGCGTACACGAATACTGCCGTACCCATGCCGAGAAGGGCGGACGGCAGGCGGGACGTAAATTCGCTGATCCCAAATAAGGTGTACGAAATGGCGGAGAGCCAATAAAACATCGGCGGTTTATCATACCAGAATTCCCCGTAGATCCGAGGGGAAAGCCAATTTCCGGCAAGGATCATTTCTTTGGCCGTTTCGCCGTATACCGGTTCGTCCGGATCAAAGAGCGGGGCGGCTCCAATAAAAAGAAGCATTGTAATAAAGGAAAGAGCGATCAGCAGAGGAATCGCTCTTTGCGGTGCATACCAAGTTTTCATTCCGAGATAATTCCTCTCTGGGCTGTGCGCGCTTTTTTCCATTTCCAGCCGAATACTGCCAGTCCCATGAGAAAGGCGGCGCCGATGGCCAGGGTGAAATCATGATTGTAAGCAATGATATCTTCCCAATGCGCGCCGAGCAGATTGCCGAGCCAAATCAGCAAAACCGTCCAGGGCACGGTGCCGAGTGCGGTATAAAAAATAAACTTTCCCATTGGATACCGGGCGACGCCGGCAGGAAAAGAAATGAACGTCCGAATGCCGGGCAAAAGGCGTCCGGTAAAGACCGCGATGCCGCCGTAACGGAGAAACAGCGTTTCAGCCGCGTGAAATTTTGTTTCTGAAAAAAAGAAATACTTTCCATACCGCCGAAGAAACGGCCGGCCGCCGTACATGCCGAGCCAGTAACTGAGGATGGAGCCGGCGACGCCGGCCAGCGTGCCGACGATGACTGCCGGCCAAAAAGAAAACACGCTCTGTGATACCAGATAACCGGAAAAACCAAGTACGATTTCACTGGGAATCGGCACATTGGCATTTTCCAGTACCATGATCAAGAACATGGCTGTATACCCAAAATCTTCCATAAACTGCAATAATAGATCCATTTTGTCTATCAACCTCCCTAAATATAACCGCCTGCGAAGCGCAGACACTTTATCGACACTTACTTGTTTATTTTAGCATAATCCCGCAGTGATAAACAGGTGATTTGTTCAAATGGCATAAGACTTGTAAAAAAGATATATCCGATTGGGGGACATAGGGTAGTATGCCGGATATCAGTATACAAAACAAAGATGAAAAACGGCTGAAAAAAAAACCGGCATATTGCCGGGCCATTTCTACTGGATATCTTTTGTAAAGTCGTAATGTTCAGGTTCTAGTTTTTGCGGGAGGAAATAAGAAATAACGATGCCGATGACCGCTGGAACGAACCAGGCGCAGCCGCTGTCTGCAAACGGGAGCAGCTGTAATAAGGACGCCATTTCCTCCATACCCAAAAAGTTTTTTGCCACGTCCATGAGAGCGATGACAAAGGTCACGAACATGGTAAGCTGAATCCCCGGTTTGGAAAGGGCGAGGAATTTATTTACCACGATGATCATGACGATTACAATGGCCATCGGATAGATCTGAAGCAGTACCGGCAAAGACGTTTTGATAACCTGATTCAGCCCCTGATTGGACAGGACAAAACTGACGAGAGAAAAGAGGCAGGCCCATTTCTTATAGCTTACCGATGGAAACTCCTGCGCAAAGAACTGCGAGGTAGCCACGATCAGACCGGCGCCGGTTGTAAAACAAGTAATGACAACCATGACCGCCAAAAATGCCTGACCGGCTGCGCCAAACAGCTGATAAGACGCCTGCGTCAGAACATATACGCCAAGATTGGTGTCTGGATTGGTATATACATCGGCAGGGATCGGGAAGTGATTGCCGAGCCAGGCCAGTCCCAGGTAAAGGAAAGAAAAGCCGATGGCCGTAACGACGCCGGCTGCCCATACGCTTTTTAAATATTCCTGCTGCGAGGTGAACTTAAGCTGATGGAGCGTATTCATGGCAATGATGCAGAATGCAAACGCTGCGATCGCATCGACTGTATTATACCCTTCGATAAATCCGCTGCCGAACGGTTCGATATGATATGCGCCTATACCTTGCGGCACCGTAACCTGGTTATATACAAAAAATCCGCAGACAAAAAGCGCGATGATCATGACTGCGAAAATCGGAGTTAAAATTTTTCCGATACTCGTCAGGATCTTATTCGGATTCAGCGCAATCCACAGGGCAGCCGCAAAGTAAAGGAAAGTAAAAATCAGAAGCGGCATCGTACCGCTGCCGGTATATGCTTCGATTCCGACTGAAAAAGAAGTTGCCGCCGTACGAGGGATCGCAAAGAACGGCCCAACTGATAAATAGATTGCGATTAGGAAGATAAGCGAAAACAGCGGATGGATTTTTTTATCCATTTCCGCCCGATATCCTCCGGGATTGAGCGTACCGACGATCAGAGCCAAAATTGCGATACCTACGCCTGTAATAATAAATCCGAAAATAGCCGGCCAGAACGCGTCTCCGGACTGAAACCCTAAAGACGGCGGAAAGATGAGATTGCCGGCGCCAAAAAACATGCCGAACAATAATAATCCGACCTGCATACCTTTTGATGACATAAAAAGCCCCCTTCAATTTATTGTAATACTCTATATAGTATCACAAAAATGAAAGAGGGGCATTACTTTTGAGAAAATAAATGAAGATAAAACCTATCTATTTTTTTATTAAGGAAGGAAAAAATTTTGTATCAGACTAAGGGATACAGCCAATTTGCGATAAAGATCACGCAGGGCAGAGTGATCATACTCAAAATAGTGGAGCCGACGACAATCTGTGCCGCAATGTCCGGGTTGCTTTTAAACTCGGCGGCAAACAACACCGCATTGACCGCACAGGGCACAGAAGCATAAATGAAGATAACCTGTTCGACGAGATTCGGCAGCGGTTCATGGACGAAACCGATCAGCAGGAGGACGAGCCAGGCTACGGCCGGGCCGCCGATCAGACGCGCCGCAATAGCCAGCCAGGCGTCGAGATTTTTGATTTGAATGTGCGCGCGGGCCAGCTGCATGCCCAGACTTATCATTGCGATCGGAAGCAGAGCTTGTCCGGGACGGTAGATGGCGGGCCATAAAAATGTATCTGTAAGAGAAATGTCAAAATAGCGGAGCAAAAGCGCCGTAGGCACGCAGTAAATCGTCGGCATATGCATGACCATGCGCACTGCGTCCAGCTTGCTCATCATGCCCAGCCCGGCTTGGTAGATACCGACCGTGTTCAGCGTCAGATTGATGAGGATCAGCAAGGTGATTTGGGTCATGATCGCTTCATTCAAGTAGGGCGATTCTCCATGTACCGTATACGGCGGATTGGAAAAAATCAGCGTAATGACCGCCACGCCTAAATTACCGCAGTTATTAAACATCGTCGTATTGCGCAGTGTAGCCTGATATTTAGAATCATAGCCCATGCACAGCGTCATGCCGTCCGCCAGCAGCCGATGGCCGATCATGATCAATACGCCGGCAAGAAAAATAATGGCGTTTGTCGTTGAGAATTGGGTGGTCATGATGCAGGAAAAAATAAAGCAGGGCATAATAAAATAAAAATTCAGTTTGTTCAAGGTACCCTGATCCAGATGAAACTGCTTGTCCAATACATATCCGACCGCTACCATGCAAAACAGCGGCAGGATGGTATACTCAAAAATGTGAAGAAAAATCATAGTGCTCAGCCTTTCCCGATATACGATTAAGAATATGTATATCATACACCATTTTAAGCGGGGAGAGGAAAATTTTTTTATATTTCTGATATACAAGATATAAATTGAATCGATAGAGAAGAGTAATGAGAAGAGAGAATAAAAGAGAAGATAAAGAGAGAAAAAAGCGCCGGATTTTGAGAACAGGGCGGATGCCCGCAGAGAGGCAGACAAAAAAATAGACCGGAACACCTAAATGTTCCGGCCGTTCGATATAAAATTAGAGAGCCGTGCAGCGTACGGAGAAGTATGCTTTCGGATGGTCGCAAACCGGACATACTTCCGGAGCTTTTGCGCCTACATGGATATATCCGCAGTTGCCACAGATCCATGCCTGGCTTTCGGAACGGCTGAATACCGTGCCGTTTTCTACCTGATCGAGAAGTGCGAGGTAACGCGCTTCATGTTCAGCTTCGATTTTGCCAACCTGTTCGAAGAGGTAAGCGATTTTTGCAAAGCCTTCTGCTTTTGCTGTTTCAGCGAATTCTTTGTACATCGTAGTGTGTTCGTAGTTTTCACCGGCAGCAGCGTCTTTCAAGTTTTCAGCTGTCGTAGCGATTTCGCCGCCATGGAGCAGTTTGAACCAGATTTTAGCATGAGCCGTTTCGTTCATCGAAGTTTCTTCGAAGATGGCTGCGATTTTGTTCATGCCTTCTTTTTTCGCTTTGCTTGCATAGTAGCTGTACTTACGGCTTGCCTGGGATTCACCGGCAAATGCAGTCTGTAAATTCTTTTCTGTCTGAGTACCTTTTAATTCCATGTATATCTCTCCTTTGTTATTCCGTTTAGTAACGGATAATTAATATTGATTACATGCTTATTATATACTAAAGCGGAAATAAATGCAAGAAATATTTTGAGAATCACCACCTCTCATCTAGGAAATGAATTATGTGCTATATGATCGCCTTTAAGAGGACTGGCGACGCCGTGCCGCACGCACTGTGAACGTCTGATCTGCTGCGGTTTGCAAGCACATGAGGATGGGAACGGCAGGGAATTTGCATCAGGGACGAAAAAAGTTTGCGTGCTATTTTAGAAAAAGAAGTGAGGATTAGCGGTCACAAGAGTCGGTTGAACGGATAAGAGCTTTACAAGCAAAGGGCGGGACATTGGGTAGGAACGGTAAAAAAACTCTCTTTGCCGTCATCGCAAGAAACGATGTCCGGCAAAGAGAGGAACCGGTGAGGCGATCACGCCATGGGGAAATTACCGCTTTTTATCGTGACCGTCCCGGTCTTTTTCATGATACTGGCCGTTTTGCTGTGCCTCATACGGCTGAGCATGGTTTTGCTTGCGCAGCTGTTTTTGCTGCTTCTTTTCCCAGTCCAGACGATCTTCATACTGTTCGTATTCGCTTGCCCAGTGATAATAAACAGGGAAATCGTGTACAAAGAAAGACGTGACCAACGCAGCCAGCGCCGCAAGGGAAATAAAGAAGCTGATCATAACTTTTTTCATTGTACGTCCTCCTTTTCTGTCTGCGGCAGAGCGCCTTCCGTAGTCAGCGAAAGGATACGGCGGCATTCTTTACCGAGAAAATAAAAGGTGGCGGCGGAAGTGAGTCCAAAGATACCGGCGCAGACGAGCGTCAGCGGATGCAGCAGCGGCAGCGGCGGCAGTACGGCAATCGGCTGCAGCGGCAGGCCCGTAAAGCCTCCGAAAACCAAGATGACCGCCAGCATGGCAAGAATTGATAAAACGGCTGCGATCTGGCTGAGCAGCGATACGGCATAGAGGATCGTGGTGCCCGCTTTTTTGGCGGCGCTGGGAAGATTGGGGCGGATATCCGCGTCCCAAGTCTGCTGCACCGAGGTATACAGCTGATCCGCGCCTTTGCGCAGCTGTTCTTTATGATGCTCATACCGGGAACGGGCGGAAATTTTTTCCACCAGCCCTTCCTGCAGATAGGCGTCATAAATATCTTTGGGAGAGCCGAGTTCGCGGGCCGTAGCTTCTTCCGATTTGCCTTGGGCTGCCGCAGCGGCAAAATGTTCTTCATAATCTGTTAAAATTTCCTGGAGTATGCTTGGATCCGTATCGCGGAAATAATAGCGAAGCAGATCCATAAATTCAGTTTTATTCATGGCTGGATTCTCCTTTCTCGTCCAGTATGGCGGCAACGGCTTCTTCAAATTTTTTCCATTCCTGATATAGTTCTTTATAAACAGCCGCGCCTGTATCGGTGATGGTATAATACTTTCTGCTGGGCCCGCTGGGAGATTCTACCAGATAGGTGGTGACCCATTCATCTTTTTTAAACCGGCGGAGCAGCGGATAAATCGTGCCTTCGGAAATATCCATATGCTCTGCTATGGCAGCTACCAGTTCATAGCCATAACAATCGCGGCGGTTCAAAATGGAGAGAACCAGAATTTCCAGCACGCCTTTTTTAAACTGTGCATGCATGTGATGGCTCCTTTCTGTAACGATAGAGATCGGTCTGATCTCTAAGAATAATATACCACAAGGTACGTTGTAATGCAAGGTAGTGTGCAAAACATCAATATGATTCAAGGAGCGGTACTGTATGGTATAATAAATTGATATCCAATAGCAGGAAAGGAGGGGAAAGATGGAACGAAGTCTCGAAGCCTATGCAGAGCGGGGCGGCTGCAGCTGCAAGCTGGGGCCTCATATCGTACGGGAAATTGCTGCTCAGGCAGGCGCCGTTTCCGGCGGAGCGGTATTAGTCGGCATTGAACATGGCGACGATGCGGGAGTTTATCAGATTGGAGACGATCTGGCAATGATTCAGACAGTTGATTTTTTTACGCCGTTGATTGCCGATCCCTATGAGTTCGGCCGTATTGCGGCGGCAAACGCACTGAGCGATATTTATGCCATGGGCGGCCGGCCGGCAACGGCGCTGAATTTAGTGGCCTTTCCTGTGCCGCTGGTGAAAAACGGAACGCTGGCAGAAGTGCTCCGCGGCGGAGCGGATATTGCGCGGGAAGCTGGCGTTCAGCTCATCGGCGGCCACAGCATTGAAGACGAAATGCCTAAATACGGCATGGCCGTAACCGGATTTTGCAATCCCAAAACCATTTGGAAAAACAGCGGGGCACATCCCGGCGATATTCTGGTGCTCACCAAGCCGATTGGAACGGGAATCCTGACCCTGGCAGGACGGGGCGGCCTGTTTTTAGAAGCCATGGAAGTGGTGGTGCAGGGCATGACGGTTCTTAATAAAAAGGCGTGCGAAACGGCGCAGAAACTGGTGGTTCACGCCTGCACCGATATCACGGGTTATTCGCTGATGGGACATGGGGCAGAAATGGCAAAAGGGAGCCGAGTGACCTTGGAGATCGACCACGCGGCGATTCCGCTGTATTCCCAAGTTAAAGAAGCGGGAGAGATGGGATTCATCCCTGCAGCGGCTTATGGAAATAAAAAAGCGCTGGAAGGCATTGCGTTTGCAGAAACCGTGCCGGAAGTATACCGGGATATCTGCTTTGATCCGCAGACTTCCGGCGGCCTGTTGTTTGCCCTGCCGAGAAAAGACGCCGACTCCCTGCTGGCTGCTTTGCCGGGATCCGCTTGGGAGATCGGCCGGGCGGTAAAAGAAAAAGGAGTGTATGTATATGTCAAGTAACGCGGTCATACTGGATATGCGCGGCGAACGCTGTCCCAAACCCGTCATAGAAACAAGAAAAGAACTGCTCAAAGGAAACTCTCCCGTATATATAGACGTAAACGACGACGTGTGCCGGGAAAACGTGCGGAAACTGATCCAATCTATGGGCTGGAACTATGAATGCGAAGAACGCTCTCCCGGCGAATGGCGGATACAGGCCTATAAGGGAGAACCTGCGGAACCGCCGGCAAAAGCCGCTGCGGCTATGCCCAAACTTCCATCCGGAGAGGACTATGTGGTGCTGCTGACTAAAGAAACCGTCGGTTCCGGAAGCGAAGAATTGGGCGCCATGCTGATGAAAACCTTCTTGTTTGCCCTATCGGAACAACCGGTATTGCCAAGACATATATATTGTATTAATGGCGCGGTTCATTTGACGACGGAAGGATCGCCGGTACAAGAGCAGCTCGCCTGGCTGGAACAAAAAGGCGTGCCCATTTCTTCCTGCGGCATCTGCCTGGATTTTTATCAGAAGCGGGACTGCCTGCTCATCGGGGATATTACGAACATGTATGATATCGTTTCGGCGCTGTCTGCTGTACACACGGTACAGATATAGGAGCAAACACACCATGGGATATGACGGTATTATTTTATTTACGTCCTATTATTTTGCCGCCAAGGCAGAACGGGAATTAAACGAGGCGGGGGAAGCGGTGCTCATTATAGCGACGCCGAAAGCCCTGCATCACGCATGCGGCCTGTGTCTGCTCTTTAAACGGGAACGGCTGAAACAGGTGCAGTCGATCATGCAGCATGCCCATATAAACTGGACCGGTATATATGGATACAAAGACGTTAACGGTCCATATGAAACATTAGAGGAGGCACGATAATGGGAATAACACTGACTGGAATAGAAGAGATGCTGCTGCGATGGCTGGGAGATGAACTCTTTTGGCAGGCGATCGCCTGGAAAATCGCCAAGAGCCTGATCATACTGTGCATTTTATACATAGGCAATCGGGTGCTCGATTCGGTCATCGACCGGTTCGTTTCCTTCCAGGAAACCTATCTGAACGATGAACAGCATCAGCGGGTGCATACCTTGTCTACTTTATTTAAAAATATTGTCCGCGGGGTGATCTGGTTCGTCGCGGCCATGATTATTTTGAGCGACTTCGGCATCGACACGACGTCTCTGTTGGCAGGCGCCAGCATTGTAGCCGTAGCCGTCGGTGTCGGCGCGCAGAATCTGGTCAAAGACTTTGTAGCCGGAGCGTTCATCATTTTAGAAAACCAGTATGGGATCGGCGATATCGTAACGATCAAAAACTTTACAGGAAAAGTGGAAAACATCACGCTGCGCACTACCCAGCTGCGCAGTACGGACAATGTGCTCCACACGATTCCGAACGGGTTGGTGGATACGGTAAGCAATCAGACAAAAGGCCTGTATGTAAGCAATGTGCAGGTCTCTGTGGACGGACAGGCCGATACAGAACAGGTCATGCAGATCCTGCAGGAGGCGCTGAATACTGTCGTGGAAACGGTGCCGGGCGTTTATGCAGATGGAGCCAACGTAGGCGGCATCTATGATCTGAACGGCGCGTCCACGCGATACGATATTTATATCCCCAGCCACCGGTCAGACGCGTACCGCGTGCGCAACGCTTATCGGTATGAAGTGAAGCGGCGGTTTGAAGAAGCCCGCATTCGGGTAGGGGAATATAATATTTTAATAGAGCAAAAATAAGCGAGGGAATACAGATGGC
>OHAY01003273.1_pt1 | contig 11352 bp, 7 predicted proteins | sample 1577191 | NCBI WGS metagenome assembly OHAY01 (sample SAMEA3541504, study PRJEB24748) | human gut metagenome | biome: human gut; feature: human-associated habitat; material: faeces | place: China | collected 2012 | reverse complement strand
GTCCGACCAGCTGTTCGGTGGACAGGTTGGTCATTTCCAGTGAACCGGCGATGACCAGACCGGTCAGGCCACGCCCTGCAAGGAAGTAGCCTTCCTTGGTGGACAGGTTCTCCTCCTTGGTCTTGTACCATGAGATCAAGGCTACAAGACCGGTGAAGGCGATGAATGTCAAAATGATAATCAAATGTTTCAACCCCTCTTTCGAATAAGAAAATTCTATTATATTATAGAATTCCCTATTCTTGTTTTTTCTTTTCTCTTTGACTTTTCAACTCAAAAGAAACTATTTTGCGTGTTTTTGTTTGTTTCCCTTTCGTTGTACCTATCATATATTAAATTCTCGCATTCATCACTACACAGAATAATAATAAAATATCAAAAAATTATACTTTTCATTAGTATCATTTTTTGATATAATTGTATAAGAAAAGCGAATGACAGCATTTCTATGGTACAAAAAAGGAGTTGACACCAATTATGCTTAATGATATGGGTATTCTGGCAGATTCTGTACGCTATTACCACGATGCAGATGCCTTTACCGCGACGAACCTGTACCATGTTCCGCACGCAGGCAGCTACCATTGCGACGAAACATACGGTATGCAGCGCAATTATCTGGATATCTGCCAGATGCTTGTTGTAGATGAAGGCGAACTGTCGGTCACCTACCGCGGTGAAACACGCACTGCCGGTCCCGGCAGCCTGATTCTGCTTGACTGCAGAGAACCGCACAGCTATCACGCCCTCACACCGATCCGCATGCGCTGGTTCCACTTTGCAGGCAGCGGCAGCACGGCCTATACACATCTTATTCTCAATACGCATGGGTTCATCCTGCCCACCGGAAGCAATGCCGAGATTGAGGAATGTGTCCGCCGCATCATGGTCTCGGTGCACCAGAACCAGCCCAATCCGCATATTATTTCCCTGACGATCAACAAGCTGCTCGTTCTGCTCGTGATCGTGCTCGGCGAAAAGAAAAAAAGCGATCTCGAGATCGCGATCCAGGCTTCCGCCGACTATATGACGTACAATTTCGCGGACAAGTCACTCTCCATCGAGCACCTGTCGCAGCGTGCTGCGCTCAGCACCTGCTACTATATGCGCAAGTTCAAGGAATACCAGTCCGTTACACCGCATCAGTTTTTGCAGACCGTGCGTCTGAGCGCCGCGAAGCAGCAGCTGCTCACCACCTCGCAGAGCATCGAGACCATCGCGGATAACTGCGGCTTCTCGAGTGCATCGCACTTTATCATGGCCTTCCGTAAGAGCACCGGCATTACCCCGCATCAGTACCGCACCCAGTGGAAATAAAAAGCACACTCTCCGTACTGCGTCCACCGGATGAAACGGTCGCGTGTACAGACAGGCAAGCGCAGCACAGCCGGGCTATCCGAACGGTGATATTCATCAGATTGCTGCACGAAATGTCATTTTATGGCACGAATTGTATATCAGACCAGTTGCACGCTTATACAGATTATGGTATAACAATCAAAAAATCAGGTACATACACGGTGTCTGAGAGATAGGCAGACCCATCGAAAGATGGGGGACGCAAAGCCGGAAGGGTCTAAGGCGGCGAACGCCGCAATGACAGCCGGTTGTAAGCATCAGCGAAGACGCTGTTAACCTCTTCTGCGCTTTATTGGGCAGAAGGAGGTGTACGCCGTCAAAAGAATATGGCAAGCCGATTCGCGGCGCCATACACTGCTCGCAGAGCAGGTAAAACTCTGCCCTTTTGTGCTGTTCCCCCAAAGATATGAAAAAACGATTGTTTTCGGCAATAGTATCATTGTGTATACTGTTGACAATGGCGCCGACTGTGGCGTTTGCGGCGGATACTTCGGTTAGCGGTGGTATTTCATGGAACATTACAGATGGAACACTAACGATTTCGGCAGCCGATATCCCGGAAGATGGCTATACAAAAGGTGTAATGCCTAACTATGCCTATGGAAAGCAGCCTTGGAATAGTAATAAATCAAATATCCAGAGCATTGTAATTAAAGCTGAGGTAACCAATATTAGAGAGCGTGCTTTTCAGGATACAAAAGTAACTGTTCAATCATCCGCACCTATACGAAAAAGCCCAGCAAAGGCGGATTTCCGCATTGTCACCATGCATCATCCGTTTGATGATGACCTGACCCGCAAGTACATCCCCTCCATCGTAGAGAGCGGCAATGTAAATGTCATGTTCAGCGGTCATACGCATCTGTACGCCCGCTATGCTTCCGCAAACCCGGCCCGCGGCACGGATACCCTGTATGTAACGCAGGGCGACGCCCGTATCGGTGACGGCGAGACCGACAACAGCTTCTATCAGCGCATGATGGACGGCTTGTGGCAGGCCATCAACGCACAGGAGCTGTTCCGCTTGCTGCACGATGATATGTATGGCGAAATAGATCGTCTGCGCAACGAGCGTATGCTGCGCGAGGCGCGTCCGATTACGGATGCCAAACGCTTTATTCAGCAGCACTATCAGGAGGCGCTGCGCCTTGAGGATGTAAGCAGTGCGGTCGGCTTTAATGCAACATATTTTTCCGCCATGTTCAAAAAGGAGACCGGCCAGAATTTTATGGATTATTTAACTGAGCTGCGCATGAACAAGGCCAAGGAACTGCTATGCAGTGATGAAAACTCTGTGCAGGACGTCGCTGATCAGATCGGCTACCGTGATTTGAAATATTTTTCGCGACTGTTCAAGAAAACGACAGGCATCAGTCCTTCCGAATACAAAAAGCTTTACAGGTAGGTGTCGCTTATGTGGCTGACAACACAATGGAAACTGCGCCGGGCACTCCGCCGCTATCGCAGAGACGGCGATGTGGATGCCGTCCTCGGCGCAGACTGGAGCCGCTCACGCGAGATCTTTGCGTTCTTCCGGGAAATCGTAGATCGTCTGCACGGTGAGGAGATCACTCGCCTGCGGCAGAAGCAGGCCGAATATCTGGCATTGCAAAACCAGATCAACCCGCATTTTCTGTATAATGCACTCGAGGCTATCCGTTCGGACGCTCTGCTGGCGGATTGTGCAGATATTGCAGAAACCACCGAAGCGTTAGCTACGTTTTTTCGCTATACCATATCAAATGTACAGGAATATGTCACATTTTCGGATGAACTGGACAATGCGGAAAACTATTTCACCATCCAGCGCTGCCGCTTCGGCGACAAACTCGAAATGGAGCTTGAAATGGAAAATGAAGATCTGCTTGAGGCGAGAATGCCGAAGCTCATTCTCCAGCCGCTCGTAGAAAACGCTGTCGTACATGGTTTGGAAGGCAAAATCGGACATGGCATCGTATATATCTCCATTGAAAACAGTGCCAATACATTGTTCCTGCGCGTAAAGGACAACGGAGTCGGCATGCCCGAGGAGCAGGTCATGCTGCTCAACGAGGAATTTGTCCATGGCAGCCCAGTCTCCGGCGATAAAAAACGCGGCGGAATCGCGCTGCGCAATGTTAACAGCCGTATTCGGCTGATGTTCGGCGAAGATTACGGTCTTCGCGTTTTCAGTGTAACGGGCATCGGTACGGAGTGCTGCGTCACGATGCCGCTGCTGATGCAGGGAGACTGACATGAAAGAAGAGCTTATTCGCATCGAGCATGGCTATTTTCACAGCGAGAGTGGACAGTACCAGTTTGATGTTTCCATCGCACACGGTGAGTGTATCGGTGTTTATGTTGATGAACACCTTACCTCCGGTACTGCATATCTCGATATTTTCAAGGGGAAAACGGTGTTTACCGACGGTCGGGCATTCTGCTGCGAACAACGCATTGGCGCAACCGGTCTGGAGCGCTGGATTCGCCAGAATGCCATTGTGGTGGACAAATCTCGTTTCGCGAGCAAGGAACTGACCATGCGCGATTTTGTTCTCGCACTTGTTCGTACGAATCATCTTCGGCAGCGCTTCCCAAGCACCGAACGGCTGACATCACTCGCAGCGACTGACATGCTCCACCGGATGGGACTTAATCTGCCATGGAGTACGCGGCTTATCGACCTTTCCATGCTTGACTACTACCGTCTGTCAATTTTTCGTGCATGGTTCAACGGCTACAAGCTGCTTGTGCTCGACCGGCTGACCGAGACGCTGCGTCGCCAGGATCTTGCAAAGCTAATGGACTGCGTGCAGCTGCTGCTTCGCCACGGTACAGCGGTGTTCCTGTTTGACATGGATGAAGCATTCATGTTCCGATACGCGAGCCGCATCGATGTAATCCGCGACCGGCATACATTTTTTAGATTGTATCCGGAGGAGTATGGCCCTCGTCTGTTTGAGCTGCTCGGCTGGGAGGGAGGCAGAGGCGTTAAACGCTTTGAGCACACTGCTATGACAGAAGGCGCCCCCGTGCTTTCTGTTCGGGATCTGCACTTTCCCGCATTGCCGCCGATGACGTTTGATATCAGGCGCGGCGAGATTGCTTTTCTGCGCGATGAAAACTACAACACCGGCCGCCGCCTGCATGAATGCTTTCTGGGCGATCGCGGCTGGACGAGCGGCTTTTTCCGGCTCAACGGCCGCCTGTACCAGCCCGGCGATCTCGGCCGCGTCATCGGCAGCGAGATCGGCATTCAGATTGAGCGACCCGACCGCCCCGGCGGCGTGCTGTTCGACAACATGACCGCGCTCGACAATCTGTGCACCAGCCTTATCCCCAAGGCCGGACAGCATATCATCCGCAAAAAGATTGTATCCAGCATTTTATCCGAGGCTTTACGCTGGTTTCCGAAGGAAATGCTGCTGCAGCCACTGAGCAGCTGGTCCTACCCCGAACGGCTTCGTTTTTCGTATTATCGGTGGTATCTGCTTAATCCGCGCCTGCTTATCTGTTTTTTTCCGTTCGCCGGACAGGAGTCCACACATCACAAGATGATCATTGATCTGCTCGTACTGTGTACTCAGCGCGGCATGGCTGTATGGATTATTTCCTCAGGCATCGATGCCATCTGTGAAAAAACGGATAATGAAGAATTCCTTCGCCGTCTGCACTATCTCAATAAATGATGAGACCGCAGTCGGTTTCGGGATAGAAACCGAAAAAATACTGAGATTGTCAAAAAAACAGGACTCCGAGGAGTCCTGTTTTTTCAGTTATAGCCTGATATCTGTGTTGTACTGCTTACTTGCCCTGATACATACGGTACAGGAATGTAACAATCTGTGCTCGGGTACAGCTGCTGTCCGGGCCGAACAGGCTGCTGCTGATACCGTTGGTAATGCCATTGTCAACCGCCCACTTGACCGCACTTGCATAATATGCGTTCGCGTCTACATCAGCGAAATTGCTGTTGCCGGAAGCGGTATTTGCCTTGGCTGCGCGAGACAGGAACGTTACGCCGTGTGCTCTCGTGCAGATGGTGCCGGGTGCAAACGTTGTATCGCTCGTGCCATCGGTAATGCCGTTCTCAACTGCCCATGCAACTGCCTTGGCGTAGTACGCGTCTGCCGGAACATCGCCAAAGGTACTCAGCTGCTTCGGCTCGGGCGAACCCGCCGCACGCCACAGGAATGTTACGATCTGCGCTCTGGTGCAGGCAGCGTTCGGAGCGAACAGCGTGTCGCTCATACCGCCGGTAATGCCCTTCTGCGCCGCCCAGAGGACTGCGTCATAGTAGTAATCCTCCGCGTGAACGTCGGTGAAGAAGTTGAGCATGGTGTTGTCGTCCATAAAGACCGCCTTCACCGTGACCTTGCCCGCCGGCATGACGAAGGTGTACTTTCCGCCGCCCTTGTCGTTCAGCTCGAGCGCCTTGCCGTCCTTGTCCAGCACGGTCAGGCTTTCGAGGGTGTAGCCCTTGTCGGGGGTTGCCGTGATGGTCACAGTGTCGCCCTTGGAGGCAGATTTGGGAGATACGGCGATGGCGCCGTTTTCGGTCTTATCCGCAGAAACGGTGTAGCCGGGTGTGGACGTGCCGCCGCCACCGCCGCCGGAAGAACCGCCGCCAGAGGACGAGCCGTTCGCCTTCCAGTTGACCGTCACCGTCACATTATGCGCGGGCATCTCGAAGGAAATACCCCGAGTTGTGCTTTCCGCGTCCTTTGCCTGCCATTGCAGCTGCTCTTCGCTGATTCCCTCGAGCGTCAGATCCTGCAGGGTGAAGCCGTCGCGTTTGCCGATCTGAAGACCGACCTGAGCGCCGACCGTGTATCGTGCGGTATAATCCTCGCCCGGGGTAATCCCCATGACTCCGCCGTACAGCCCATGAGCCGTGACAGTGTACTGCGTCGAGATTTCCAGTGTAAATGTTGTCGTAAAATCCTTTCCGCAGTCATAGTCGTAAGTAACCTCATCGACATCGCTGTTTAGCGTCAGGATATTGCCGCTGACCGTGCCGCCCTGCCAGTGGCTGGTCTTTGCTACATCAAAACCCGCAGGCAGAGAGGCAAGATAAAATCTGTCGTTGACCGGAGTAATCGTATATGTGTTGTTCTCTGCATCCAACTCGGCCAGCTTGGTATTCCGACTGAGGTCCAGACTTGTAAGGTGATTACCGGCACAATCCAGATATTTCAACTCCGTAAAATATTCAATACCCGTAAGATCAGCGATTTCCATATCGTAGACATCAATATCCTGCACCAGCGCAATTTCCCATGTGCTGAGTTTCCCATCCTGATTCCGATCAATATTGGCTTCTTTATCAAGAAGAAACTCTCGGAAGTCCTTATACGGGAAGTTGGTCTCGTTGATAGCGATATCCGTGCCGCGTCCTGCAATCGCCAGTGTGAAAATAACGTCCTTTTCCTCGTCATCCAGTTCCGTACCGGTATAACTGATGTCATAGGAATAGATCACGACAGCAGCATTGCCATCTACTGTAAGAGTATTTCCGCTGACTGTGCCGCCCTGCCAGTTTCTGGCCTTTGAGACATCAAAGCCGGTCAGGCTCGACAGATCAAAGGTATTGCCTGGCAGTGTAATCTCGCGAATATTACCCGATGCATTCAGATCCGTCAGCTTGGAGTTACTGCTGAGATTGAGCGCGGTCAGCGCGTTATCGGAGCAAATCACCCTTTTCAGCTTCGGATTTTGGCTGAGATCCAATACCGTCAAGCGATTTGTACTGCAATTCAGCTCTTTCAGCTTGGTATTCCGTCTGAGATCGAGTTCTGTTAACTCGTTATCGTAACAGTACAGATACTCAAGCGCAGTAAAATACTCGATGCCCTTCAAGTTGGTAATGGCTCTGCCCTTGCAGTCGATTTTCTTTACTGCGGCAATCTCAGTATCGCTGAGGATATTGTTATCGTCAGTATCAAACGTTTTCACGACATCGCGGAAGTTCTTGTCGGGGAAATTGAACGTATCAACGGCAACGCCATCGACAATCTTAATAAAAGCAGCTGTGACGATATCACTATCGGCTTTGCCCATCTTTTCAGCCCAGGCTGTGATGTTCGCCGATTCCGTCAGCGTGAACGGATCCCTGTAATGAGACTTTACACCATTTATGGTGTAATATATCCATGCACCCTCCGTGTCACAAGTAAGTGTAACGGTCTCCGTATCATTGAAGCTGCCGCCGTTAGGGCTGATCACCGGAGCCGCAGTTTTTTCCTGAAAAACAGCCTTGACGGTCACAGGCTTGGCAGGCATGATAAAAGTATCATTGGTAATGGCAACGCCGCCACGGATAACCTCCCATGTCTTAAAAGCATAACCCGTATCGGGAATCGCGGTGAGCGTGACCGTTTCATCTGTCTTGGCGAAGGCCGGAGACGCACCGGCGGTGCCGTGTCCATCAACCTCAACAGTGACAGCATAAGTGTCGGCAGCATTCACATAGCCGCAGATGGAGCAGGTATTGCCGCCCTTGTAATCATGAGGACTCTTTATCATCCCCTGGTTCGCACCCGTGCAAAAATTGGTGCATTTCTTCCAATGTTCATTGGCGTTATATTCCCAGGAATCATCATATATATGAATATGCAGTATGACATGCATCTCGATGTTATTACCGCACTGATAGTTATAGGTGACCTTCTTTGCTCCTTCATCAATCGTCAGAATGCCGTTTTCAACCTTGCCGCCAACCCAGTCACTGGTTTTGTCAACATCCAGTTCAGCAAGATTGATCGTGTTGTTCTCATCCGGTTCAATAGGACACCAGCTATCACAGTAGGTATAAGTCAGCTTATTATTCCGGCTGAGATCTAGACTGGTAAGCCGATTATGATAGCAGGACAGCTTTTCGAGATTATGATTGCTGCTGACATCCAAATGGGTAATCTCATTGCTGCTGCAGTCCAATTCTATTAACTGGGTATTCGCACTCAAATCCAGTTCGGTAAGTTGATTGCCGTAGCATAGTACACTTGTCAATCCGGTATTTCGGCTAAGGTCTAATTCCGTCAGGTCTTGATAGGAACAATCCAAACTCGTCAAGGCAGTGAAGTACTCGATACCTTTCAAAGACGTAATTCCCGCTACACCTGTATTAGGATCATCCGGGTACTGAAACGTAAGTTCTGTCACGGCAGCAATCTCATCCGCGCTGAAAAAGTCGTTATTGTCCTTATCAAACACTTTCTGTATATAGTTCCGGAAGGTTTTATTGGGAAAATTACTTGCATCAATGGCAACCCCTTCTTCCGCTGCCCAAGCCGTCGCAGGCAGCAGTCCGAAACACATCGCCACCGCCAGAAATGCGCTCAGCCCTTGCCGTCGTATCATCTGCTTTTTACTCATACCATTTTCCTCCTTTTCTGTGGTGTTCCTGCTCGGCCATGGAAAACAGCTCGTTATGGCTCATCTCCACATCGCCGAAGCGGACAAAAATACCGTTTGTCACCGCGCTGTTCCACACCTGCGGGTCGGAAAGTGACCGGAATCGGAATTTATCCAGATAGGGCTTCATATCCAGCAGCAGGCGGCTGCCGGAGATAAAATCGACCTGCAGAACGTGGTCGGTCAGCGGTTTGACTGACTGAATGTATTTCCGGTCCAAATGCGTACCTCCTCTCGCCTACACAAAATGAAAGGTTCACCGTACCTATAGGATACGGTGAACCTTTCAAAAAAACCATTCACAAGTTGTTAGTTTTTATCCGCAAGCAGGTCGAGCAGCATTGGACTTTGTGTTAAGCGGCACACTCATTCTTCCCTATACTGTCTTATATGATTTCTATTCATCGGTTCGGGAGTTTGCCCGTCATTTTTTTGCTGACCCTCGGCTTCTTTGTTACTGCCCATATCGGACGCACCGCAAAAAACCAGGTTGCGGCTTAATGCGATCCACGCGCAAAGATAACATCAACAACCGCTTAGAGCAATGCTAAATTAAGGGGCGCGATTTATAATAAATCGCGCCCCTTTAACATTGCATATAGTAATCAGGAATTCCGTCAGCGTTATATATTGCCGGAGCAGCGGATTCGATACAATCGGCATGTGCTGCACTTCATTCTGAAACATATGATTTTAAAGAAGAAGGAGCTTGTTGAAAATATGAATTCATTGAAGATTCATCGGATACGCAACGGCAAAAATGTGCATAAGAACTAATTTATGCGTTAAGAACTGCGCTTCTCGCGTTAAAAGTGTATAAATCAAATTGACATTTTTCTACTAAACTAATAAACTTATCTCAAGTGAGAGAGATGATTTTGCGGCACTCAAAATCATCACTGCAAAGCGAAAATCCCACAAAATCGCATACTGTGAATAAGAGAGGAGGCTGGCTGCCGCGCCTTAAACCATATTATTATTGTAGGAGGTTATTTTATGTCAGGGAAAAATACTACTACACCTGCAAAGCAGGATGGATTCAAATCTCAATGGGGTTTTATCATGGCTGCAGTCGGCTCCTGCGTCGGCATGGCAAACGTTTGGCGGTTTCCCATGCTGGTCTCCCGGTACGGCGGCCTGACGTTCCTGATTCCTTATTTCATTTTCGTGATCGTCATCAGCCAGTCCGGCATGATGGAGGAATTCTCTCTGGGCCGTTGGGCGGGTTATGGACCGGTAGGCTCTTTCGGCAAAGCCATGGAAAATGGCGGTAAATCCAAGAAGGTCGGTGAACTCATTGGCGGCGTCCCTGTGTTTGCGTCCCTTTGCCTCGGTATCGGTTACTCCGTCATCATGGGCTGGGTATTCTACTATGCCAAAATGGCGCTGACCGGTGAACTGGTCGCTATGGGAAACGATATGAATGTCATCGGCGGGACTTTTGGCGCTGTCGCACCGGAGACAGCCAGCCTGCCGGAAGCCATTAAGATGACCTTCGCAACAGGCGGCGCCAATAATTTCTGGATCATTCTCGCGATTGCAGTGTCCTTTCTTATTATGATTCTGGGTATTGCGGGCGGCATTGAAAAATCCTGCAAGGTCATGATTCCCGCCCTGTATGTACTGTTCATCATACTGGCGATTATGATGCCCTTTGTGCCTGGCAGCAGCGAGGGCTACAAGTACATTTTCTCTTTGGATCTCAGAGGTCTGCTGGATGTGAACGTATGGGTGTTTGCCTTTGGTCAGTGCTTCTTCTCTCTGTCTGTGGCCGGTTCCGGTTCTGTTATTTATGGCTCCTATCTCGGTAAGGACGTTAAGATCCGCCAGTCCGCGATCCTCTGTGCACTGTTCGATACCTCTGCGGCATTACTGGCCATGTTCATCGTTATTCCCGCAATGGCCACCACCGGTGCCGACCTTGGCAACGGCGGCCCCGGCCTGATGTTCATTTATCTGATCCCCGTGTTTAACAATATGGGCGGAATTGCTCGGATCATGTTCATCTTCTTCTATGTGGCCGTCCTCTTTGCAGGTCTTTCCTCTATTATCAACCTGTTTGAGACCCCTGTCGCTTTCCTTCAGGAGAAATTGCATTTCAATCGCGTAACGGCCACCGCCGTGATCCACATTATAGGCGTGGCGATAGCTTTGACGATCCAGCCCTGGACCTCTCAGTGGATGGATATGGTATCCATTTACCTTTGCCCTCTGGGCGCACTTACCGCCGGTATCATGTTCTTCTGGATCATGAAGAAGGACACTGCTCTGGCGGCCGTGCAGGAGGGCGATCCGAAGCCTGTCATGCACTGGTTCCTCTCCTTCGGCAAGTATGTATTTGTACCTCTGTGCGCAGCCTGCTTCATTTTGGGTATTGTGTTCGGCGGCATTGGCTAATAAAATCTGCAAGTTCCATAAAAAATCACCGGAATCAAATGATTTCGGTGATTTTTATGGAAATTTTGTCAAATTATCACTCAAAAGCAAAGAAAAACCGCCCATTTTAAAGAAACAAGCGGTTTAACACGGTACGCCCGGTGCGATTTGAACGCATGGCCTTTGGAGTCGGAGCGGTGCTATGTGAGGTGTTTGCATCGCAGC
>OHAY01003272.1_pt1 | contig 11353 bp, 10 predicted proteins | sample 1577191 | NCBI WGS metagenome assembly OHAY01 (sample SAMEA3541504, study PRJEB24748) | human gut metagenome | biome: human gut; feature: human-associated habitat; material: faeces | place: China | collected 2012 | reverse complement strand
GCTTCGGCTTTTATTTTCTTATATTTTAAATTTAATAACTTAAAATGATAATTCATTTATTGGTGCTTTCCATTAGAGAGCTGATTCCAGAAAATCCATGGATAACTGCCCTGTCTCCGTATTCTGCTCATTTCCACCTGTCAGCACAAGTTTAGAAGGTTTATCCCTTTTTGCCACCGACAGATCAAAGGGCAGTACATTCATCCCCAATTCTTCCCACAGCTTACATTTGACCGCTTCATAAGCAAGCTCCGGATAATTATTTTCCTTGGAAAGATGTGCCAGAAAGATATATTTCAGATCATCATGAAGAAGCCGGCATAAAAGCTCTCCCGCATCCTCATTGGACAAATGTCCCCGTTCACTTAAAATACGACATTTTAATGAATACGGGTAGGGTCCTGTTTCCAGCATACTGATGTCGTGATTTGCCTCCAGAAGAATGACCTCACTCCCCTCCAGATGAGAGATCGTGTAGTCATCATAAACACCTAAGTCTGTCGCCATACCAACCTTGTGGCCGGAAGCCTCTACTGTATAGCACACCGGGTCTGCCGCATCGTGAGACATGTGAAACGGTGTCACTTCCAGACTTCCAATCGTCACCGGACGATCTGCATAAACCTGATATAAATGCTCCATAGTCACAAGCCCCTTGCTGTCCTTCTGACGGATTCCGTCCAAAGTTCCGGCAGTGCCGTAAATCGGCACATGGAAATACTTTGTCATCATTGGAATCCCCTGAATATGATCTGTATGCTCGTGGGTCACAAAAATCGCATCAAGACTTTCCGGTGACACATGAATCGACTTCAAACCGTCCACAATCCTTTTGCGGCTGACTCCCGCATCGATCAGAATTCTGGAATCTCCGTCTCCTATATAAATGCAATTGCCACTGCTTCCGCTGGCAATACTACATATCTGCATGATCTTTCTCTTCCTTTCCTTGTTATACCCAGTATATTTTTACCTCATCATTTTCATGTACCGGCGACGTAAAATCAGAGGATACACCATTGATCAGAGTTTCCAGACGATTTCCTTTTGCCACGGACAGATCAAATGGATAAAAATCAAGAACATCTACGAGAATATAGTCCTTTTTGTTTTTCAGTACCACCGGATCTCCATTGACTGTTATGGGCAGTTCAACACCTTCCGGTGATGTCTTTTGCAAGCCGGAAACCGGCTGCTGTGACTCTAAGGCTCCTTCTGCCGTCTGGTAATCTGACGCTCCTTTCACCTTAGGAATATCCAGTCCTGTTTCTTCGATCCGCGCCGTGATCAAAGCTTCGTTAAATACATCTGACTTCGGATGTCCTTCATTAAAAACCTTCACAATGTAGTCATCACATTTGTAAACTGATTTGTAAGCACGTTTCACGATGAGATTTTTTTCTTCTAACTTCATAATATAGACCTCCTTATATCTTGAACACACCTGCTTGTCTGCTCTTATTTTATCTCAGCTCTGCGGGGCTGTTCCTCTTGCCTTACGGCTCTTACTTTGTTTTGATGATGTCATTATATCTCACAATTTTTAAAAATAAAACCCCTTCAGCGCAAGTTTGTGCAGTTTTTAACAAGTTTTTTCACCCGCTATATATTGTCTATTTCTTAACAATTACAGACTCTGGCTCGTTGCTCGCGTATACTTGGAAAACTCAAAAACTCTATTTTCCAAGTTATCGCGGCAGTCGCCAAGGTCTTGTGCAAGCACAGACTTTGGCTCGTTGCTCGCGTAAAAAAAGAGATAGAACAATGCTTTTCAACATCATTCTATCTCTCTCGTATATTTTAGATTCTAACGGTCATATGCCTGCTTATGCAATGCAATTTATTTTCCGTAGTAGCATTTCAGGTACAGATCTTTGATCTCCTGGATGAGTGGGTATCTTGGGTTAGCTCCTGTACACTGATCGTTGAATGCCTGCTCTGACATTTCATCAAGTGTATCAAGGAAGTACTTCTCATCGATACCGTAATCTTTGATTGTCTTCTTGATCCCAATCTTCTCTTTGAGTTCTTCAAGCTTAGCAATGAAGTTCTCAAATACTTCTTTATCATCTTTACCTGTGCATCCTGCGAAACGTCCGAGTTCTGCGTATCTTGCAAGTGCATGTGGGTACTGATACTGTGAGAATGTTCCCATCTTTGTCGGAACTTCTGCTGCGTTGTATCTCATAACCTCTGTAAGGATTACTGCGTTAGCAACACCGTGTGGCAGGTGGTGGAAAGCACCAAGCTTATGAGCCATGGAGTGGTTAACACCAAGGAATGCATTTGCGAATGCCATACCAGCCATACAGGAAGCATTTGCCATTTCTTCACGAGCCTTCGGATCGTTTGCTCCGTTCTCATATGCAGATGGAAGGTTCTCGAATACAAGCTTAACAGCCTTCATAGCAAGACCATCTGTGTAATCTGTAGCCATGATAGATACATATGCCTCAATTGCATGTGTCATAACGTCGATACCTGAAGCACTTGTCAGTCCCTTCGGCTGTGTCATCATGTTGTCTACGTCTACGATTGCCATGTTTGGAAGCAGAGCGTAGTCAGCGATTGGCCATTTAACACCTGTGTCAGCGTCTGTGATGATTGCAAATGGTGTTACCTCAGAACCTGTTCCTGAAGATGTTGGGATAGCTACGAAGTAAGCTTTCTCTCCCATCTTAGGGAATGTAAATACTCTCTTACGGATGTCCATGAAGTCCATAGCCATATCTTCGAAGTTTGCTTCCGGATGCTCATACATAATCCACATGATCTTAGCAGCGTCCATTGCAGATCCACCACCAAGAGCAATGATTGTATCTGGCTCAAACTGTCTCATCTGGTCAACACCCTTGCGTGCACACTGAAGTGTCGGGTCTGGTGCTACCTCGAAGAAGCATGTATGCTGGATTCCCATTTCATCTAATTTATCTTCGATTGGTTTTACATATCCGTTCTTGTAAAGGAAAGAGTCAGTTACGATAAATGCTTTCTTCTTGTGCATTACTGTTCCAAGCTCATCCAGTGCAACCGGCATAGAACCTTTCTTGAAGTAAACTTTCTCAGGTGTTCTGAACCACAGCATATTTTCTCTCCTCTCTGCAACTGTCTTGATGTTAAGCAGATGTTTTACTCCTACGTTCTCTGATACAGAGTTTCCACCCCATGATCCACATCCAAGTGTAAGGGACGGAGCCATCTTGAAGTTATAAAGGTCTCCGATTCCACCGTGAGAAGAAGGTGTATTGATCAGTACACGACAAGTCTTCATTGCTGCTGCATGTTTTGCAATCTTCTCTGTCTCTGCCGGATGTACGTAGAGGGAAGATGTATGTCCATATCCACCGTCTGCTACAAGCTGAGCTGCTTTCTCAAGCGCCTCATCAAATGTTTTGGCTTTGTACATACCAAGTACCGGTGATAATTTCTCATGTGCAAATTCTTCTGAGATATCTACAGATTCAACTTCTCCGATTAGAATCTTTGTATTCTTCGGTACCTCAACGCCTGCCATCTGAGCGATTTCATAAGCTGATTTTCCTGGGATTTTGCTGTTCAGCGCACCGTTGATGATGATTGTCTTACGAACTTTGTCAAGCTCCTCGCCTGGTTTCAGGAAGTAGCATCCTCTATACTGGAATTCTTTCTTTGCTTCTTCATATACGCTTTCAAGTACTGTTACAGACTGCTCAGAAGCACAGATCATACCATTGTCAAATGTCTTAGAGTGGATGATTGAGTTAACTGCCATTCTTACATCTGCTGTGTCGTCGATGATAACCGGTGTGTTACCAGCTCCAACTCCGAGTGCCGGCTTTCCTGAAGAGTAAGCTGCTTTAACCATTCCAGGACCACCTGTTGCAAGGATGATGTCTGCATCTCTCATTACTGTGTTTGTAAGTTCCAGTGACGGAGCATCGATCCATCCGATGATTCCTTCCGGAGCTCCTGCCTTAACCGCTGCATCAAGAACAACTTTAGCTGCTGCAATTGTAGATGCTTTAGCAGCCGGGTGTGGGCTGATGATGATTGCATTTCTTGTCTTTAAGCAGATCAGTGTTTTGAAGATTGCTGTTGATGTCGGGTTTGTTGTAGGGATAACTGCTGCAACAAGTCCGATTGGCTCTGCAATCTTTTTGATTCCGAAAGCCTTATCTTCTTCTACAACACCACATGTCTTTGTATCTTTGTATGCGTTGTAAATATACTCTGCTGCGTAATGGTTTTTGATAACCTTATCCTCGAGAATACCTCTCTGAGTTTCTTCTACCGCAAGTCTTGCAAGCGGGATACGCTGCTTGTTTGCTGCCATAGCTGCTTCATAGAAGATTTTGTCAACCTGCTCCTGTGTAAATGTAGCGAAGATTTTCTGTGCTTCGCGCATTTCTTTCATTTTTGCTTCAAGAGCTTCTACGTTATCAACGAATCCGGTATTTACTGTCTTTGTCTCTACAGTTTTTGCCGCCTCTTTCTTTGCCATCTGAGTATTCCTCCTGTACTTGAATAAATCATTTTTATAGTCACTGTTTTTGTAACCTGCAAGTTTTATCCGATCGGGTTCTTTTTATGTTTCCCGATTACAGTTAATAGTATACTGGTTCGTTAATTAATTGTCAATGTACCTTTCGTTAAAGTTTTAACGTTATTTTTTTAACATCAGTTGTGCACTTTTTACAAAAATGATTTTTTTCTTGACAGCGAACAGTTTTGACACATCCCAAGCGGAGTGTTTTTTATATATTAGGATAGAACTTTCCTAATATATAAAAACTCCCATGCAGGACATTCATCCTACATGGGAGTCTAAGTTCAGCTATAAATTCAAAATAGATTAAACAAGCTCGATCAGAACTTCCATAGCTGCGTCACCTTTACGCTGACCAATCTTTACGATTCTTGTGTAACCACCGTTACGATCTGCGTATTTTGGTGCGATCTCATCAAAGAGTTTTGCAACCATGTCAACATCTTTCATGTTTCTCTTCTCGCCTTCTTTAACCGGGAAGAGAACCTTCAGCATCTGACGTCTAGCGTGCAGTCTGCTTGGCTTATCTTTTTTGATTGTCTTCTCAACTTCGTCATAAACAGTAACTTTCTTACCGTCAACAACTTCTTTCACACGTTTGCCATCAGCATCTTTACGTGCTACTTTAGCCATTACTGTAACTTCTTCGAAGTTATCTTTCTCTTTTACAGCAAGAGCGATCAGGCTTTCTGCCTGCTTACGAATCTCTTTTGCCTTAGCTTCTGTTGTAACGATCTTTCCATTGTTAAGAAGAGCTGTTACCTGGTTTCTAAGTAAAGCTTTTCTCTGGCTTGCTGTTCTGCCAAGTTTTCTATACTTTGCCATTTTAAATTTCCTCCATTAATTAACATTTGGTTATGCATCTTCGGGCTTACTAATCAAATGCTCCTGTCGTGCTCTTCGGGCTTACCGCCAGGATATTTAATCTTCAGCGGGCTACTGTTCACAAAATTGTGAATGCAGCCTGTGCAGGACATAAGTGTCCTGATAATTTATCATAGTACGGATATAGAATATTATTCTTCTCCGTGGTTCAGTTCCAGATTGAGTTCTTTCAGTTTTGCAAGAACTTCTTCGAGAGACTTGCGACCAAGGTTACGAACCTTCATCATGTCTTCCGGAGTCTTGTTTGTGAGCTCTTCAACTGTGTTGATTCCGGCTCTCTTCAGACAATTGTAAGAACGAACAGAAAGTTCAAGTTCATCGATACTCATCTCAAGAACTTTTTCTTTCTCGTCATCCTCTTTCTCAATCATAACTTCTGCCTGCTGAGCTACCTCTGACAGGTCGATGAAGAGTTTCAGATGCTCACTTAACACTTTTGCTGCAAGGCTGACAGCCTCATCAGGAGCCATTGTACCTTTTGTCCAGACATCAAGTGTCAGTTTGTCATAATCTGTAACCTGACCTACACGTGTATCCTGAACTGTCAGGTTAACACGATCGATCGGTGTATAGATAGAATCGATCGGAAGAACACCGATTGGCATATCTTCTGTTTTATTCTTATCTGAGCTTACATATCCTCTACCTTTAGTGATTGTAAGTTCCATGTAAAGCTTGCTGTCTTTGCCACCGCTTAATGTAGCAATTACCTGCTCCGGGTTTACAATCTCAATATCAGAGTCACACTGGATGTCAGCACCTGTTACAACGCCTTCTCCTTCAAACTCGATATAAGCTGTCTTCACTTCATCAGACTCAGATGTGTTCTTGATAGCCAGAGATTTCAAGTTCATGATGATCTCTGTCACATCTTCTTTAACACCCGGGATGGAACTGAACTCGTGCAGTACACCGTCGATTTTCACAGAACTAACTGCTGCTCCCGGCAGGGAAGAAAGCATAATTCTTCTCAGCGCGTTACCAAGCGTAGTTCCGTATCCTCTCTCCAGCGGTTCTACGACAAATCTTCCGTATTTCTTGTCATCTGAAACATCTGTAATTTCAATATTCGGTTTATTAAAATCAAACACTACACAGACCCTCCTTATGGGCTTAATATATGTTGAGGGGGTACAAAACTGTATCTAATCAACTTATTCAGATTAGTTAGGATTGCCCTGCATAATAGCCTGCGCAATCCTTTCAAATCGAAATTATTGTAAATGTTCAGAGCCAACCTCCAAAATGCTACGCATTTCGTCGGTGTGGCGTATCCGCCAAATAAAATTTCAAAAACAGTCTTAAAAATGCAAGCATTTTATAGCTGTTTTATGAAATTTTGCTTGGCTCTGAACAGTTACAAATTATTATTTAGAATACAGCTCAACGATAAGCATCTCGTCAACCGGTACATCGATTGCTTCTCTGTTAGGAAGCTCTTTTACTGTACCTCTAAGATTCTCAGCGTCTGCCTCAAGCCACTCTGGTACCATGTTTCCAGCTGTAGCTTCAAGAATCTCTTTGTATCTCTGTGAACCTTTTTTGTTCTCTTTGATTTCAATAACATCTCCAACCTTTACAAGGTAAGATGGGATGTTAACCTGTTTGCCGTTTACAAGAACGTGCTTGTGATCAACGATCTGTCTAGCTTCTTTTCTTGTTCTAGCAAGTCCAAGACGGAAAACAACGTTGTCAAGTCTTGACTCAAGGATGATCATAAGGTTTTCACCTGTCATTCCTTCCTGCTGTTTTGCCTTTGCATAGTAGTTTCTGAAAGGTTTTTCAAGAACACCGTAGATGAATTTTGCTTTCTGTTTCTCGCGAAGCTGAAGACCATACTCGCTCATCTTTCTGTTTGCTCTTTTTAACTGTCTGTTAGATTTCTTATTGATTCCGAGGTAAATCGGATCCATTCCTAATGAACGGCATCTTTTAAGAACAGGAACTCTATTTACTGCCATTTCTATCCTCCTAATATTATACATGCCAGCGGTACTCATGCCGCTGCGTCAACATTTACTATTAAATAACTGCTTTTCTTATACAGCAGAGTATAATTACACTCTTCTGCGTTTCGGTGGACGACATCCGTTGTGCGGTACCGGTGTTACGTCCTTGATGCTTACTACATCAATTCCGCATGCCTGAAGTGCACGGATTGCTGCTTCTCTTCCTGATCCCGGTCCTTTTACGAATACATCTACTGTCTTAAGACCATGTACTAATGCTGCTTTAGCTGCTGTCTCAGCTGCCATCTGTGCTGCATATGGAGTAGATTTTCTTGAACCTCTAAATCCCAGACCGCCTGCACTTGCCCATGAAAGAGCATTTCCCTGAGCGTCAGTCAGTGTAACAATTGTATTGTTGAATGATGACTGAATATGTGCCTGTCCGCGTTCAACGTTTTTCTTGACACGTTTTTTTGTTACTTTTTTCGCAACTCTCTTAGCCATTTAAACTAACCTACTTTCTTTATTTTATACGATATTATTTCTTCTTATTTGCTACAGTTCTCTTAGGACCTTTGCATGTTCTTGCATTAGTCTTAGTCTTCTGTCCACGTACCGGAAGTCCTTTTCTATGACGGATTCCACGGTAGCATCCGATCTCTTTAAGTCTCTTGATGTTGAGCTGGATCTCTCTTCTAAGATCACCTTCTACAACCTGAGTCTCATCGATCACTGCGCTGATTTTCTTTACTTCTTCACTTGTAAGATCTCTTACACGAGTGTCAGGATTAACTCCTGCATCCTTTAAGATACGTTCTGCACTTGTTCTACCGATTCCGTAGATATAAGTAAGACCGATTTCTACACGTTTGTCTCTTGGTAAGTCTACACCTGCAATACGAGCCATGTGTCTTTCCTCCATTTTCTTTTCTGGTTTTCTTGTTCATTGTCCCTAATTGAGGCTGCGAATGCGAAATGAGTATCTTCTATTTATAAATGAAGTCTGGTGTAACTCATTTACTGCTGCATCCTACCGGAATGTATCCTTCCGATATCCCAGCCCAGGCATGTACGGAAACTACATACCCTTTCCCGGCACGGATCATACTCTCATCCGCCAATGCAAATGCCGGGTATTATAAGCAATATACAATAGCATCTTCCCTCTTTAATAGAAAGACGACAAACGCCTGTCAGATGCCCAGACTACACGCTCTGTCGGTACCTGCGAACAGATGCGATGTATCCTTACTGTATATTAAACAGCTCCACACACCTCCTGGTGTGTCATGCTGTCAGCCGCTTGATAATTGCACAAAACATCAGTAGCATCACTCGACTAGGTTCGATAATACCTCACCAAGTCTCCTGATAGGCTTTCTCACTAAATTCGTGCTACGCTTACGCTTGCACTCATCAAGTGTTCAATGCCTTAGCCCTGACGCTGTTTGTGCTTCGGGTTCTCACAGATTACTCTGATACTACCTTTTCTTCTAATAATTTTGCATTTTTCACAAATTGGTTTAACTGATGATCTAACCTTCATGTCAAATCCTCCTTCCCTACTTTGCTCTGCCTATATATTCCGGTATTTTTGGACACACCTCTCCAAAAATGACCATTTCATACTTTACCACAAAACATATGGTAAAGTCAAGACCTAAATTAAAAAAGATATTATTTTCTAAAAATACTTTTCAGAAAATAATATCTTTTTATCTTTTCAGATACGGAATGTTGTAAACAACAGCATTCCTGTTATTTGATGTGTAGAATTCTTACTTGTCTCTCCAGACAATTCTTCCTTTGCTCAGGTCATAAGGTGACATCTCAAGTGTAACCTTATCTCCCGGCAGAATCTTGATGAAGTTCATACGCAGCTTACCGCTGATATGCGCCAGTACAATATGGCCATTCTCAAGTTCTACTTTGAACATTGCGTTAGGAAGTTTCTCAACTACAACTCCTTCAATTTCAATCACGTCAGTTTTTGACATTTTTAATCCTCCTGAATGAAATCAACAAAACTTACTCTCCAAGGATCTGAACGATTGCAGCAAATACATCGTTGATATCGATTGTACCATCAACTTCTCTGAGTACTCCTGCTTCTGTATAATAATCGATCAGCGGCTGTGTCTGCTCATGATAAACACCAAGTCTCTTAAGTACTGTCTCTGGTTTATCATCGTCTCTCAAGATAAGCTCTCCGCCACACTTGTCGCAGATGCCTTCTTTTGCAGTCGGAGCATATACGATATGATAAGTAGCACCACAATCAACACAAGCTCTTCTTCCAGACATACGGTTTACAATATTCTCATCCGGAACTTCAACATCGATCGCATAATCAATCTTCTGTCCCATTGCAGCAAGTGCACGATCAAGTGCCTCTGCCTGTGGAATTGTACGCGGGAATCCATCAAGTACATATCCATTCTTACAATCTTCCTGGTTTACTCTGTCTACAACGAGATCAACAACCAGTTCATCTGGAACAAGAAGACCCTGATCCATGAAAGTTTTTGCTTTCTTACCAAGTTCTGTTCCGTTCTTGATGTTTGCTCTAAAGATATCTCCAGTAGAAATATGCGGAATAGTATATTTCTCAGCAATCTTCTTTGCCTGTGTTCCTTTTCCTGCTCCTGGGGCTCCTAACATGATGAGTTTCATATCTTTATCCTCCTTATACAAGTTTAACCCGCTCTGTTCGTCCTGCAATTGAGGACAGAACAAAGCGAGCTAAAAGACATTTAATAGAAAACAATATCAATAACTGTTATCTCTTATTATTTAAAAATCCTGTGTAATTTCTTACAAGCATCTGTGATTCAATCTTCTTAATTGTCTCAAGTACAACACCTACAATAATGATAAGTGATGTTCCACCAAAGGAAACGTTTGCACCGAAAACACCATTGAAGAAATATGGAATCACCTGTACGATGATCAAACCACACGCACCAACAAAGATGATATAATTCAAAATCTTTGTAAGGTAGTCAACTGTTGGTTTGCCCGGACGAATTCCAGGGATAAATCCACCGCTCTTTTTCATATTATTTGCAATCTCCATCGGATTGAAAGTAATCGATGTATAGAAATATGCAAAGAATATTGTAAGTAAAATGTAAAGCACAAGTCCGACTGAATAAATCGGATTCTCTGGATCACACCAGTTATTGGAGTTTAAACCTGCGAGAATCTTACTTCCGATTCCTGTTCCATTTCCTTTTCCAAGGAACTGTGCAATCACGATTGGTGTCTGCATCAGTGAAGAAGAGAAGATAACCGGGATTACTCCGGCTGTATTCACCTTCAACGGAATATGTGTTGACTGACCGCCAACCATCTTTCTTCCCTGTACTTTTTTGGAATACTGAACTGCAATTCTTCTTTCACCGTCCTGAAGAATGATGACAAATACAACTACAACCAAAAGGACTGCAAGGATAATAACACCGGCAAGTCCTGCCTTTGCAATTGTTTTGCCTTTCATGAACTGTGTATACAGTGTTACAAAATCATCCGGAACACGGGAAACAATGTTGATCAGAAGTACGATAGAAATACCGTTTCCAACTCCCTTTTCAGTAATACGCTCACCAATCCACATAAGGAATGCACTACCAGCTGTAAGCGTACATACAACGATTGCACAATTTACGAAATTATATTCTTCCAGAAGTCCCTGACGTCCAAATCCTACAGCCATTGCGATAGATTCAATCAGTGCAAGACCAACTGTCACATATCTTGTAATCGCTGCGATTTTCTTTCTTCCATCTTCACCATCTTTCTGCATTTCTTCAAGCTTTGGGATCGCTATTGTGAGAAGCTGCATGATGATAGATGATGTGATGTAAGGAGTAATGCTCAGGGCAAATACTGACATTCTCGTAAATGAGCCGCCGGTGAACGCCTCAAAAAAGTTAAATGCGTCACCGGTCTGCTGTGCAAAAAAATTCTGAATAAATGTCGGATCTACTCCCGG
>OHAY01003267.1_pt1 | contig 11361 bp, 10 predicted proteins | sample 1577191 | NCBI WGS metagenome assembly OHAY01 (sample SAMEA3541504, study PRJEB24748) | human gut metagenome | biome: human gut; feature: human-associated habitat; material: faeces | place: China | collected 2012 | reverse complement strand
TCGTATACTCTTGTTTCGACAAGCCGCGGATGACATTCGATTGCGTCAAGTACATCTAGGATTCACCTCCTCTGTTATCTACCATTATACCGTAGCCGAGGTGAAAAGGCTAAGACAGAAATGACATAGGGTGGATTTCGCAGGCATCGAACCTGCGAAATCCATCGCCATTCATCCCCTACCTAAGAGGAAGGAGTCTTCTGGCAAAACTGTGATAAAAGGCTCATCAACATACCAAGTCTCTCTTCGCCTTCTTTACGACCTTTGGCCTCTCCCTCTTTACGCCCCTCAGCTTTGCCTTCTTCAAAGGCATCGCGATGATCCGAGTTATAGTCGAGGATGGTGAGTTCGCGATTGATGTAAGCCAACCAGCGTTCCATTTTCGTCATGTCACGAATCCGCTTCTTCGGCAATAAAAAACAGCACTGTTGGACAGAGTTCTTATCACACTTTATTTTTTCAAAATACCCGTTGCTATAAGAGCTATAAACCCGAGTCCACTTAAGCCTGCAAATGTAATATTGCCCAAATATAGACTATAAAAAACCACCCCTAAGATAGCCATGCAAATAACAAACGCCATCCATTGGCCTCTTCGGTCCCGATTTATGGTGCCTTGAACTTCCAGTAATTCTTTTTGCCGTATATGTTCTGAATTCTCTTTAAACTCTTGTAATATTATTTTAGGAGCATCGGCATAAATATTTTTATATTTTTCCATCATTTCAGGCGGTGGAATAGGGCCTTGATACTGATATGCAGATTGATGTTGAAGCACTACTCCAGTCGCATTACGATTATTAGATTTATTTTTGATTTCGTTCCTTTTGGGTACAGGTTGATTATTCAACTGGTTATTTTTCTTGTTCAATCCGGCTGCCCACCTCCTCAATAGTAGTCCATAGCGTTTTTCCTGTTTTAGCCCAACTTTCGTTAGTTATAGAAGCAGCATCATTGTGCGTATTTTTTGAATAATCAGTCTGTGGAAAAACAGTAAATGTCGAGAGGCCGCACATCAGCATCGCAAATAAAGCTTTCATTTTCATATTTAATTTTCTTGCCATATTGCCACCTCCTATTAGGATAAATAGAATAAATACAATAGCGGATTTCATGGGCAGTCAATTGATTTTTCAACAGATTCACCATTCCTTTCTTTATTATAGCATGAAACAGAACGAGTAGGATATATCCATACCTCCATGATACAACAGAAAAAGGACGGTTCTGGAAAACTTAATCATTTTTGAACCAAATCCAAAATATTTAAGGAACCATTAATGTAGATTGGAGCCGACGCCCCTGCCGTTAGCAGTCCGCCGTTCGCTTCGGGTGACCCTCGGCTCGTAAAGAAAAGCCCCCAATCGGGGTTATCGTAGGGGCCGCCCAAAACATGCTAACACATCAGGTACAGGACGGTTACCTGGACGAATGGCAACGGCGGGCGGCCCGCTACGCGCTGAGGGTATCCCGAAGCGTCGTTGTTAGTTTGAGTCTGTCGCGGCGGAACGCCGCATCTGAGTCGGAGAATAACCCAGATACCAAAAGAAGCTGCCGCATTAAGCAAACACCTGCATAATGCGGCAGCCTCTTTAAATTGTGCCCCGCTTATGCGGGAAAGACTTCATTTGGTGGAGAAATTCATGTACAGCAACAGGATCACCCCCGCGCGTGCGGGAAAGATTATGCCCTTTTCTTGATTCCATTTTACCATAGAACATACTTTCGTCAAGTTTTCTGCTATTTCATTTTTTATCCGGGATATACTGTAAGATTTGATTTATACAATCATCAAGATGTTTCATCACATCGGACGAGCAAAACCGCAACACAAGCCATCCTGCCTCAGTTAATGCGTCATTGACAGCTTTATCCCGTTCCACATTATTTCTTAACTTCTTTTGCCAGTATTCTTTATTGGATGCGACCTGTTCACCAGGAGAATCTTGATGACCGCGGGCGTGCCAAAAATCCCCATCGACAAAGATAGCAATCTTATAGCGGGTTAAGGCAATATCCGGTTTTCCCGGAAGAGCTGCATAATTCTTGCGGTATCGAATCCCCCGCTTCCACAACGCCTTGCGAAGTAAGACTTCCGGTTTAGTATCCTTGGACCGGATATGACTCATATTTTTATGACGCTGTTCTCTGGTCATATCATCCATAACTGCTCTTCCTGTCTTAAAATCTTTAATGCATTACTTTTCCCATATATATGAAAGTATTTTTTCCGCAATTACCCTTGCCAGCATTGGTGGCACAGCATTTCCAACCTGCTGGTATTGGGAATCTTTTGTTCCATAAAAGCGAAAAGAATCCGGGAAGGTCTGCAAACGCGCTGCTTCCCTGATAGATATAGCTCTATCCTTATGAGGATGAATCCACATGGATTTTCTTACATTGACTACCGTACCTGAAGGTTCATCATATTTAAGCCGCAGATAAATTGTATTTTGAGTTCTTTTAGCATCTGTATATGTATCCTCAATTAAGGCTTTATCTAAAGAATGAAAATTTTGCCCCTCTTTAATCGCTTTAAAACGCTTCAAGACCCGAGCAGTTGTTTGAGGAATTATATGATTATAAGCAATGCCATCGTTATCTCTCAAATTGTTTAACTTTTCAGCTGCATCTCTAGACCGTGCTTGAAGCCTAATCCCCCCCTTTTCTTCATCTTCCTGCACAGTAAAATACGGCGTTACATCTTCAAGATCTTCAATAGCATCTCTTACTGTAGCAGGTTGTATTTTCTTAGAAGGCACCGGCATCTCTACTTTATCTGTATATTTTTTTTGAACCCCCATCAGGACAAATCGTTTCCGTTTCTGCGGAATCCCAAATTCAACAGCAGATAAAATACTGTCGCTAATAGAGTACCCATGTTGGACAGATCCAAGGATTTTCACCAAATAATCTCGTACTGCACATGAATGGGTTTCAGCTACTATGTTTTCATCTTCCTTAAAATCCGCTTCAATGTGGTTTTTATAAATCTCTTCTGCTCGATTAAGCATTCTCTGGATTGCTATGGCTTCATATGCATTCGCAATAAATTTATCATCAAATTCTTCTTCATTAATTTCCTGTTCAAAATATGCGGAGAAGATTTTAAATAACTTTTCATTCACTTCATTTATATGTACATTATTTGACGCATTATGTTCGGAAATAAGTTTAATGATAGATCTGCAATGCCGATTTAAAGCTTCATTTAATTTGTCTTTATTTTTTATACTTTTATACAATATATTAACATTTTTATAAAGTTCTGATTTCCACTTATTTCTACGCACACTGCTGTATTCCTGTAAAATATCCATAACACCGTTAAAACGATATTTCTTCGAAAGTAGAAAAATCTCTGTTTTTTCAATTGGAATTTGATATTCAGCCACTAAGGAAGAATCTGACTCTTCTATATAAAACCGATGTACATCCGACTTAAGCATGCCAACATTTTCCATCACAAAGGCTTTAGGCTTAAGTGCAAGTATTGCCTTTATGTATTCTTTGACAAGTTTATTATTTTGGTTAATCGCATGATTATGCTGTCGATTGGCATTACTGAATCCTTGGCAGGGAGGGCCGCCAATAACAACATCTATTTTTCCGCATCTCTCTAGAATTTCATTAAAATTAACATTTCTGATATCCGAATAAAAATCAACTCCTTTAAAATTATGTTCATACGTTTCTTTTGCATGGATATCCTTTTCAACAGCAGCAACAATATTAAACATTTCCGTCTTTTGGAATCCCAAGCTTAATCCCCCAGCCCCCGCAAAAAGATCAATGACATTTAATTTATCCATATCTATTTTTAATCGCTCCTTTTTCATAATTCATGATTCTGATATCGGGACTGTAAAAGTTGCCAACATTCTTCTTTTTTACACCACTGGCTGATGTTGACGCCTTTAATAACAGGGTTTTGAAAATGTTCCCATACCTTATTTGCCAAATCAGTAATAATATTTATCACTTCCGGAGAAATCGTCTGATTTTTCCATATATAGTCTGCATCAAATTGACTTTGATAATACTTTCCAAACAGTGCTATGACATAATAGTTAATCTGAGCCTTATATCCGCCAAAATTTAATCCAGCAACAATCTTATCGCATTGCTGAAATAAAATAACCTTTGCAATCATATCAATATAAACATTTCGAGTAGGCTGCGGAATAGTTCCACTCTTAACCATGTCAGAAAAAATGACAAAATTCGATTCAAGGCCTTTACTTACATAATAAGGAAATCCCATATAAGTCATAATACATTTTGCCGCTACTGTTTTTGAAACACACCGTTTCTTCGGTATACGATTTTTAAATTCCCGTTTAGCTTTCGGTGTTGGTTGACGATTCAATTCAACCATATATTGGCCTCTTGCTCGTTCATAAAACCACTGTTCTGTTTCTTTGCCTTTTTCTACAGGAATAAAAGTTCTCCTAGAAATCTGTTCCATTTTAATATGGTAATCATCATTGGCATTAAAATCGGACATATTGATTTTATTTTGACTATTCGCATATTTTGAAATATTGCTTGCTATTTCAGTTGCCCTCTCAGTATCTTTAATGACTGAAAGTTTTACTTGAACATTAACCTCATCAAGAGGCAATTTACTCTGCATAGCATTATAAATAGAGGCTGTCGTCTGCCCACCATTAACAATCTGCCAACCGATTATGTCCGTAATCACAACAATCTCTTTATTAGATTTCTTTTCATCTATTTTTATAGAATCTGCAATTGTAGATATTCCATTATTGTAAGCCATGAACATTTCCGGCTCTTTAGAAAGCGAATTCTTTATTCCTTTATTTACTTTGCCTTTTGCCTGTAGATAGGATCTAACATTTTTTTGAATAAGTTCTTGTCCTTCATCTATATATATATCTGCCAATAGTTCCCCTGAAATAACACCAACATAGCAATCATAAATTGCATTATTCCCAAGAACTTTAATCATAGACAGCTCTTGATGATATTTATTTTTCAATCGTATCACCAAAGGTTTATAATCTATATCTCCAGCCATTACCATATGATATACTTTTTCGATATCATAGACATCAAATTTAATAGTACATTTCCGAAATTTCATATCAGCTGGAATATAATTCTTTGCAACATCATTAGTGATGAAAACAACATTTACTGTCTCAACGTTTTTAACAACATTTTTAATCGCTTGAAATGCATCATATCCATCGCTGGTTGGTTCGAGATTTTGGAAATAGTCACTATCGCAGGTTTTAAGAAATTTAACAGCTTTCTTTACATATTTATCTATATCTTTTTTCCAAAGCATTGCCGGATTCGGACTTGAATTATATTTACATACCAGCAAGGTTAAAGAATGGAAATATTCATTGTAGGAATATCCATCAAGCCGCATATTTTCTGAATCTTTTTTGTATTCTACGAAATCCATATCAGCAAGAATAGTAACCGCATTTTCATTCAAGTACGACAAAAAAACCTCTTTGAAGGCTGCATTTTGAGACATACTATAATTGGTCATATATTGTTTGACTTCTTCATTCATTTCTTGATAGAAATCCTGCATTTTTTGTTCCATTGCTATTCCTCTAATTTTCTAAAAAATTCGTCATCTTCAACAGCATAGTTCATTCCTTCGCTGATAGAGATATCATATTCTATATGGTAAATGCCATTAGGTATATCTTTTTTAACCAATCTAGGAAAACCTGGCTTCACCTCAAACAAATATACATCACGGAGTGTATATCCAGTATAATAATAGTCTTCTGCTGCATCAAAATAACCTAGCGTCTCCAGTTTTTTATCAAATATATTCAAAACAGCAATATCTGATTTTAGCAAATCTCGGATATTCCAGATTAATTCCGAAAGTTTTTGTCCGCCGCTCCTATCGCTTCTCAGTGCATACATTTTCAAATACAAATGGCCATTAACATCGCTGTCATCCAGCTGATATTCACTATTAATATGTGCATAGTAAGGTGCTTGTTTATCAGATGTTTTGACCTCAACACCATGCTGGCCTATATAAAAATCATGTGTATTTTTTTCACTATACCACGTATTTACCGCATTAAGACCAAACCGCTGAATAAGGCCTTCTAAAAACAGCAATTCGCCATAAAGCCCCTGCGCTTCACTAGCTGTCAACAAGGGAACTCTCCCATGGCTGAAAAAAAACTCCCATTTTTTCAGTACATTAAGCACTGTATCAGCAGTCCCCTTCGAAGAAGACAACGTTTCCACGACACGTCTGAGATTTTCAACTACAATTTCAAAAATATAGGCCTCTGTCCCGGTTATTTGCTGAAGCACAATATACGTCCGGGATGGGTCATCATATTCCGGCATTGATGCAAGATAAATTTTTACACCTTTCCATACAGGGAACTGCGTTTCACTCAGCGTTTTGTCTGAAGGAATTGCAAGTGCCCTCATGCGCTCTCCTGAAAAAACAGAATAAATCAATCCAATTCCATTGGAACTAGTATATTTTCTACTGATAATTTTATCCGGGCCAATCGTTTTTTCTTGTAGCTCCTGCAGTAAAGAATCATATATTTCTCTAGTCTTATTCATCATCCGTCATCTCCACAGCTACTTCATTCAATTTATACGAACGAAGATTCCCGACTCCCTTGCGGTCTGGAAATACAACAGCAAATGCATATGGAGCTTTGTGGTTCTCCGTCTTTAAGTCGCTTGCAGCCTGTTCAATAGGATATAGCAACAGAAATCCATGTTTAAAATCTCTAATTTTTATTCTAACTTGTTTCGCAATTGATACCGTATTCGAAATGTTTTTTTTCAATTTTTCTTTTTCCTCATACGCTTTATCCAAATCAGACTGTAAATAATCCAGTTCTTCATCACCAGCTGAAGTCAAAACATGCAAATCCCGTGTAACCTTATCAACAAAAGAATCGCTATCCTGCCTGTTTTTATTGCGAGTAATGCCGTGAACCCAAATCGGATAAGCAGAGCGTGAAGCAATAACAGATGTCTTATTAGGTTCATTTGTTCCAGCAAGGCAGATAGTCCAATCAATTAAGCCATTGTGTTCCAGCATTTCATCGATATAGTCCGCAATATGACTGCTACTGGCTTTTACTGCGGATTTCGATGTATGATACTGTTTGAAAAATTGGGATACTGTCCGTCCAGGAACACCGACCCAAAAAGTTTTTCCGCCTGCTTTTTGTTTTCTGTGAGTATATTCAGTATAAGACGGCCTTCCCTTAATATCGAGACGATACATGTCCAGAGAAGAAAGCAAATTGTCAACAGCTTCATAGTTAGAAACAATAATATCTGAATCTGCATCAAGAAGTCTTGTCTGAGTCAATACACCCGAAAAATCAGATTTATAATCCGAACCAGTGCGTACCTTGTTTCTTGCTGAAATTAAAATACTTGGATCCATCGCTACTTTAAGCCCAAAATGTTCCGGATCAGCCTTCAAAAGATTCATGTCATCAAACTGTGCAATCAAATTGGCCACAGAATAGGAAATAATTTCAAATTTATTAAAAAGGTCCTCAGTTGTAAACAACCGGCACAAATCCAAATACCCTGGCCGATAGCCAAACCATCTTCCCATCTGCATAAGCGTGTCCATAGTTCCGGCAGCTCTTGTAAAATAACTGATTGTCAAGCCTTCCAGAGTAAGTCCCCTTGAAAGTTTGTCACCACCGATAGCAATAACATTAAAAGGGGTATTCTGGTGGTTCTTATAAATCAAGCCATCCTTAGACTGTGAATTAACAGTCCAAACTTCAATTTCATTATGCTTAACAATCCGAATGATTTCATTCCAGACCTCTTCAAAATCAACTTTGCTGCATCCTTCCATATATTTCTTAAATTGACTTCTGAGATGTTCCGCAGTTGGAATATAGTCTTCATTATAAAGAATTTCAAAGCCACTGCAAATTTCAGTATCACCATATTCAATCAAATCGAAAAGATAGTTTTTATATTCTTCTAATTTTCGTTTAATCAATCTTTGATCATCAATTAAACGAATAATATGTACAAGCATAGTGTTTGGCTTATTTCGCTGTCCACGAAGATTTCGAACTGCAGTAGAAATAAGAAAACATTTGACTGCCTGTTTCAATTCATCCGGTATTTCTGAAACAGTATAATTTTCATCTCTTCCTTTAGCTAAAAAATTACGACCTTTATCAATCAGCCTCCATAAAGACATAGGGTTAATATCCGCATCATCTCCAAGTCCAAAAAATTCCTGTGCCCCTATATATAAATTAGGGCGCGGCGCACAGGCAATAAAGTCTTTCGGAAAAAGATCTTTTCCATATATATCGTCTTCTGTTCTATGCGGAATAAAAATATTGGCAAAAGGAGTTGCCGTATATCCTATGTAGGACTTACACTTAAATATGCTGATAATTTTTCTGATAAGGCCATTGATAGTCGTCGGATCACTCTTTTCATCCTTTGTATTGATAGAGGCTTGATCTGCTTCATCATCAATAATCAAAGCAGGGTACTTAGCAGGTATGACATTTTTTCTATTTTCTGATTCGGCAATCGTGCTGGACGATAAAAATTTTAAAATATTCTGCAACGGCGTTTTAATTTTCTTAGTGACTATAATATAAGGAGGTATAAATGAGCCTTTTTTTAAGTCTTTATTAAAATCGCCATTGTTGTCGCGGTTAGTAAGCGACTGCAGAATAGCACCAACTTTTGAATTAGTCATCACCTTAGCTACCCCAATAGAATTTTGAATAGCCTCTTCTGTTCCTTTGTTCATAAATTGGCTGATAAGTTCCGAACTTGTTTCATATCCCAGAACTTCTTCATCAATTCGAGACTGAGTCTGGCTACGGAGACTGTTCTGCATCCCAGTAAGAACAATAATAATTTTATATCCGGCACTGTATGCTTTATTAATTATCCCAATATAGTGAGCTGTCTTTCCGGATTGTACATCCCCATATACCAGACCTCTTCGTTCATCGGCTTTACCGATTCTCGGATTAGCCAAGGCATTCATCACTTCATCAGTAGATTTATCAAGATCATCAATAGAAGTACGACTCCATCCCGTCTTGCTGGATAAATAATCATAATATCTTATCCAATAATTTTGAGGGAAAGATGTATCATCCCTAAATTCCGTCCACCAATTACGATTTTTCACGTCTTTCGACTTGATTGTATTATATCGACTGCTTACCTGCGATACTTCTTCATATAAAGCTTTCCTTAATCGCCCAAAATCAGAAATAATCGTAAGCTTTTGATATTCAGATATAATTTGCTCAACTGCATCTTTAATAGATACGTTTTCATCAATTTTCTTTTTACAACAATCTATCGCTGCCAAATAAAAATATCTTTCAGATGTACTGAGATCACTAATGTCACTAATCATAAAGTTTCCTCCACTAAACGAATGATTGTATCTCTTAAATATTCATATGAAGGCATCCGCAGCAGCGTATCCTGTATTTCCTGCTTGGAAAAGCCGAGATTCGTAAATACAGTAATATATTTTTTTATATCTGCAATATTTTTTACTGTTTGACTTTCATCATGCTTTGCTGTGCCGGTATTAACAGTATTAACAATTCCATTATGCATAAAAGGAGCAAAATCCTCAACAAGCGCAAGATAAGTACTCAGCTGACTCCGTCCTTTTTCATCCAGCTGCTGGCGGACAGCATTCAGCAAAGCATGCTTCTTGTTAATCTTAAAAGTATAATTTCCATTATTCCTTACTTGTTCCCAGACAAAATCAAGATTCGGAGCATACGGACTCTTTTTAGTATAAGCCCCTCTTGAATTAAATACCTTAGTCGATCTTGTCGTGCAATTTTCAACAGCTGAACGGACTCGTTCGCGCAAATAAACAGGGAGAGACGCTCTAGATTTTTTAATATCGATTTTCCAGTCAGCATCTGCACTTGAAGAGATGTCAATGCGAATGCGTGCCAGGCTGAAAGCCGGCTCTTTTCGTATTAAGTCAAACCAAGTCCCATATATAATCAGCCTTCGATTTCTGTATAAATAAATACCTTGATGCCGATTCCACCCTTTATATCCTTCAGCATCTTTATATGACTCTTCCGAATAAAATTTTGTTTTATGAGGAAGGACATATGGTTGGATATATGTGACATTTTTATTTTCAGGGTCCCATACTTCTTCATCTGCTAGTTCCTGTGTTGCTGGATTACTGCGCACAAACGGATCCCATGCTTTAATAGGTTCATTACTATTGATAAAAATATGCAGACCATCTTCACTGATAAAACGATGAAATATTAAACTTAAATGATTTTTCACTCTACGTATTACCGAATAAAAGTACTTTTTGGATTTTATTGGGTCCGTATCATCAATGATTTTATCTAAAGTACTGATTATTACTGCAGTCCCGTGCTTTTCAAGGCCCTGCAGAAAAGAATCATATTTTTTATCATCACTCACCAGAAGATTCCAGCCAATATCATCAACCTGATTGAGATCCCAAGCCGCGTTGCTAATATAACCATCTTTGGATGTGACAACGGTCACTTTCTTCCCTAAAGAAAACGCTGCTGTCTTCATTCCAATTCCAAAACGCCCCAAATCATGTTCTGAACGAGCCATATTAGGATTTGCTGAACCAATCTGCATATTTTTATACAGTTCATCTTGAGCCATTCCTTGTCCGTTATCTATAATTGAGATAATTTTGTTATCCCAATCAAAGGTAATATGAATTTCAGATGCACCTGCAGCTATGGAATTGTCTGTAATGTCAGCAATCGCCGCTTCTTCTGTATATCCGACCGACCGCAGCGAGGCAAGCAACATTCCGGCTTGTGGTATAGATGGAATTTTCTTCATAAACAAGATTCTCCTAAAAGTAATTAATCATTGTCCTACTATCCTTATATTATATTGCATTAATTTATTTTTATTTTACATTTATATTCAATATTAATACCTATTTCATAAAAATGCCGGCATAAAAATAATTCACTTTTATTATAATAAGCTAATAGTGTCTAGTCAACAAAGCATGAATTATTAGCCATATAATTTTGATGATTTATATATAATGGTGCTTAAGCATATTACATAGTGACCTCAAGATCCTCCTCAAGCCACTGCAACTCGATAAAAAAAAGACTGTTTACAACGATCATCATTGTAAACAGTCTTTATGATATGCATCAGTGTTATATTTATTTATTAATTTGTTTTTATAATCTCATCTCCACTGGCTGAATTATCCTTGCTCAACAAAATCCGCATCCTCAGCAACCCCCTTTTGACAGGGTGTGTCAAGAGTTTTGTGTAAATCGATTCAATAAGCAACATCGTATTGCT
>OHAY01003264.1_pt1 | contig 11365 bp, 12 predicted proteins | sample 1577191 | NCBI WGS metagenome assembly OHAY01 (sample SAMEA3541504, study PRJEB24748) | human gut metagenome | biome: human gut; feature: human-associated habitat; material: faeces | place: China | collected 2012 | reverse complement strand
ATTCCTGTTTTAAACAAGAAAAAATCGGTTTCCGGGTATATTGATAGAACTATTGCTAATGAGGAAAATGAATGAAAAGACTTTTCGGTCTGAAAATCTGAAAAAGAAAGAGATTTTCAGAAAATGGGCCGTTTTTCCTCACTTTCTGTGCCGTCTGCACAGAAACCGGACCAAAAATGTGGGCAATGCGCCTCTTGCACACCCGGTTTGTTTCTTTTATACTTTTTGATGTAAGAAGGTGTAGGAAATAAGTCGGCGGCTGCCCTTTGTGCAGCGGTCGGGTAAGGAGAAGGAAATGTCTACAAATTTTTGGGAGCTGCTGCAGCAGCATCAGGGCGACCTGACAAGATCCGGCCGCACGGTGGCGGACTATCTGGTGCAGCACGCCGCGGAGGCACAGTATCTGTCCATATCGTCGCTGGCCAGAGAGTGTCAGGTGGCTGAGGCCACGGTGTTCCGGTTCTGCCGGGCGCTGGGCTTTGAGGGCTACCATGAAATGCGCATTGCGCTGGCACAGGCCAACGCCACCGGCGTGCTGGTGAACCAGCAGGAGCCCGCCCCGGACGCCGACACCGCCACTTTGTGCGAGCACGCTTCGGCGCTGTTCATGACCGCCATCAACGGCACCCAGAACGCCCTTTCGCCGCAGGCGGTGGAGCAGGCCGTGGCGCTGCTGCACAGTGCCCGGCAGGTGTTCTGCATGGGACAGGGCGGCAGCATGGCAGCCGCCAACGAGATCTGCGCCCGGTTTGCCTGCATCACCAACAAGTTCCGCGCCGTTGCCGACAGCCATATGCAGGTAATGGCTGCCAGCCTGATGACCGAGCAGGACGTGGTGCTGTTCGTCTCCTACTCCGGCGCTACCCGCGACCTGATGGAGACCCTGCGCACCGCCAAGGCCAACGGCGCAAAGATCGCTGTTAAGAAGTTCGTCCGCTTCGAGACCGGCGAGGGAATGGAAAAGAAGAACGAGGACTTTGCAGCAGAGGTTGCAAAGCAGATGGGACAGTAGTTCTCATTTTCAAGAAATGTCCAAAACGTCGGAATCGAAAGGTTTCGGCGTTTTTTGCGTCTATGTGCTAGTCCATCTGCTCTGGATTGGAAGGACAGCCAGAAAGGGGAATGTTGACAGTCCGCCCCCCAGGATATATAATATTTCTCAGGAAATAACACCAGCATGGAAGGGGAAACAAATAGAATGAAGAAAATTATTTTAACCGGCGATCGTCCTACCGGGCGCTTACATGTCGGACATTATGTTGGCTCTCTGAGCGAGAGAGTGAGACTTCAGAATTCCGGCAAATTCGACGAGATCTATATTATGATTGCCGATGCACAGGCGCTGACAGATAACGCAGATCATCCGGAAAAGGTGCGTAAAAATATTCTGCAGGTTGCCCTGGACTATCTGGCTTGTGGAATTGACCCGGAGAAATCCACCATCTTTATCCAGTCGATGGTGCCGGAGCTGACAGAGCTTACTTTTTACTATATGAACCTGGTTACGGTATCCCGTGTACAGCGAAATCCTACCGTAAAAGCAGAGATTCAGATGCGTAATTTTGAGGCAAGCATCCCGGTTGGATTCTTTACTTATCCGATTAGCCAGGCGGCGGATATCACTGCATTCCGCGCGACGACCGTTCCGGTTGGAGAGGATCAGATGCCGATGTTAGAGCAGTGCAAGGAGATCGTCCACAAATTCAACAGCGTGTACGGCGAGACTCTGACGGAACCGGAGATCCTGCTTCCGTCCAACAAGGCATGTCTGCGTCTGCCGGGTATCGATGGAAAGGCAAAGATGAGTAAATCGCTTGGAAACTGCATCTACCTTTCTGATTCGGAAGCAGATGTGAAGAAGAAGATCATGTCCATGTTTACAGATCCAAATCACCTGCGTGTCGAGGATCCGGGTAAAGTCGAGGGCAATCCGGTCTTCATCTATCTGGATGCATTCTGCCGTCAGGAGTATTTTGCAGAGTTCCTGCCGGATTACCAGAACCTGGACGAGCTGAAAGCACATTACCAGAGAGGCGGTCTGGGCGATGTGAAGGTGAAGAAGTTCTTAAATAATGTTATGCAGGCTGAACTTTCACCGATCCGTGCAAGACGTCAGGAGTGGGAGAAGAGAATCCCGGATGTATTTGACATTCTGAAAGAGGGAAGCAAGGCAGCAGAGGCGAAGGCTGCGGAGACGCTTCGCGATGTGAAGGCTTCAATGCGGATCAATTACTTTGATGATGACAGCCTGATTGATACGATCGAGGACTAAGATAAAAAGTGGAAATTCGGCGTGGCTTTCTGGAATGCCGGGAGTGTGCTGCCGGAAATGAATTGAATTAAGAAATAGAGAAAAGTCTGTCTTCTGGCATGGGAAAGGTGTCGGGGGACAGGCTTTTTTGCGTGATTCCCACTTAAAAACGGTTTACATAGTCCCTAAAATTCGATATAATAGTCTGTATCGCGTTATAACACAAGGTTATATCAAATATGAAATGAAAGAATACTAAGAGGGCTACACATGAGCAAAAACAAACAATGGGCGAGTAAGCTGGGCTTTATTATGGCGACGGCTGGGGCGGCGATTGGATTGGGAAATCTGTGGAAATTTCCATATCTGATGGGAAAGAACGGTGGATTTCCATTTCTGGTTGCGTATCTGTTTTTTATCGTCGTTCTCGGACTGCCGGTTATGATCACGGAAATGTCCCTGGGACGGAAGACGCGGCATGATCCGGTGCAGGCATATGCGGACATTCATCCGCACGCACGGATTGTCGGTATATTCGGCGTACTGGCGGCGTTTATTATTTTGAGTTATTACAGCGTCATCGGCGGCTGGATTTTAAAGTATATTGCCAGCTATGTGACGACGGCGGCAGCGCCGGATTTTAACGCCTTTATCGGCAGCAGCGAGCCGGTGATCTGGCATATTGTATTTATGGCAGCGACTATAGCTGTCTGCTATTTTGGCATCAATGGCATTGAGAAAGCGAGCAAATTGATGATGCCGATGCTTATGGTTCTGTTATTTGTCATCATTTTCAGAAGCGTGACGCTTCCGGGAGCTTCGAAAGGACTGTTATTTATCTTCCAGCCGGATTTTTCGGCGTTCACGCTTTCTTCTGTCAGCGCGGCACTGGGACAGGTGTTTTATTCCCTGAGTCTCTGTATGGGTATCACGATCACCTACGGAAGCTATCTGAGTGGAAAGGAAAATATTCCAAAAAGCTGTATGATCGTCGGTGGTCTGGACACCGTGATTGCGGTTCTCGCGGGTATCGCGATCTTTCCGGCAGTATTTGCCTTCGGTCTGGAGCCGGGACAGGGACCGGGACTGATTTTCGGTACACTGCCGATGGTATTTGCGAATATTGCGGGGGGAACTTTCTTCGCAATTCTGTTTTTTGCGCTGGTTTTTTTCGCAGCCGTTACGAGTGCGATCGCACTTCTGGAAGTCTGTGCCTCCTTTGCGATTGATTCGCTGGGCTGGGAACGCAAGCATGCGGCGCTTGTGATTGGTACGGCGATCACGCTGCTTGGCATTCCGAGTGCGCTGTCCTTCGGCGTCTTGAGTGATGTCACAATCCTGAATCAGTCGGTCTTTGATTTCGCTGGACTGGTAACGGATAATATTCTGATGCCGCTCGGCGGACTCACGATGTGCTACTATGTAGGCTGGAAATGGAAACCGGAGTATCTGCTTGCGGAGATCGAGGCGGACGGTACGAAGTTCCGTCTGGGAAAACTCTGGGTGTTCTGCATCCGATTCCTGACGCCGGTTATGGTGGGAATCGTCAGTGTAACTGGATTTTATAATTTGTACTTGGCGATTCGGTAGGAAGAGCGGTTTTGTTGACAAAAACAGGAAATTGCCGTATAATTTGTTAAAGTTCAGACAAGGTCATGGAAATAGGGATAGGATGTGCTTGACGGTGGATCAAGGGCGGAAAAAGACCATTTGTGTGATAATCTGAATGGACAGACAACTTGGGGAAACTTGAATATAAGACAATTAAATTATGGGGATACCGCAGAATGACAAGGATGTGATTAGGCGGTGTCCCTACTTCGACTGTCGGGAATGAATCGGATATGAGGCATTGCCGCAGGCGGAAAAGCTGCGCCGTGTGAGTGAGCACAGAATCACAAGCCGGAAGACGTTGCGGAGAAAGCAGAGAAGGAGGATGAGATATATGGTTCAGAGAAAGAAAACATTAGCCAAGACAGCGGCAAAGAAATCTGTTTCAACGGAAGAGAAAAAGGTTCCGTCTGTTGTGGAGAAAAAAGAGACAGCCGTAGCTGAAGTGGCGAAGAAAGAAACGGCAGTGGCAGCAGTCGCAAAGAAAGAGACAGCGGTAGCGGAAGTGGCAAAGAAGGAAACAGCTGTTGCAGCGGTGGAGAAAAAGGAGACGGCAGTAGCATCCGTTCCGAAAAAGGAAACTGCACTGGCACATGTAGAGAAGAAAGAAACAGCCGTAGCGCCGGTACAGAAGAAGGAGACCGCCCTCGCAGAGAAGAAAGAGATGGCAGCAGCCGCAGAGAAAAAGGAGACAGATGTGACCGTAAAGAAAACAACTGCAAAGAGAACTACAAAGACAACCACAAAGACAACCACTGCAGCAAAGAAGACAGCTGCGAAGAAGGAAGTAAAGACAGTTGCATACGTACAGTACGCAGGTGCTGAGATTTCTATCGAGAAGCTGGAGGCAGAAGCAAAGAAAGCATATGCAGCTCTGGGACATAAAGAGGACGAGATTGAGACTCTGACCCTGTATGTTAAACCGGAAGAGCGTGCCGTTTACTATGTGGTAAATGGAGAAGGTTCCAGCGAGTACAAGATTGTGTACTAAGGTGGGCGTTCGGTGAAGTTTCCGGCTCTGTATGACGGGAAGTTTACATACCATATCTGCTTAAAATGAGGGAGCAGGTATAAAAATCTAAGAATGGTAAAAAGCCAGTTTTTATATCTTTGGTGTATTAAGAGAGATATAGAACTGGCTTTTTTGTTGATAGGGAGATGTTTTAAAAACGCTTTGCAAGAATTACAACAGGGAATGCGGATGATTCGATGCCAGGCGTAGTGAAGGAAAAAACAGCCAGAACAGTACGCCAGCGGTTAAGGTCAGGCAAATTTCCATGGCACTGTTGATGATTCCCGATAAAATCCAGCTGTCCAGACAGAAAACACAAGAAATCCAGAGAAGCAGGAGGCAGAGGCGCCCACGGGCAGCAGGAGAATCCAAAGAGTGAGTCAATTTGCTGAAAAAGGCAGTATGGGAGTTTGTTTGGGAATAACGGGCAGGAGCTGGGGACGAAAGATAGAACTGCAAGCTTAAATAAAACAGATTATAAAGAAATAACAGTGCAGCCGCCAGCGCCAGAAGCGTGTGAAGGATAGCACAGACTGGGAGGTGCTCCGGGGTATAGGGCAGCAGGGCAGCGGCAGTGAGGAGAAGCAGGCAGCATTTTGCCTGGCGGGGGCGGTACAGGGAGAGTTGGGAGTAGAAAAAGCCGCCGCAGAGCAGGCACCAGAGAAAAAATTCGCCGCGTCGGTGCAGTGCGATGCTGATACTGGAAAAATTGGAAGAAAACAGATTGCATCCGCGTGTGAGTGAGAAACTAAAAAATGGGAGGAGAACGAACGTAAATATCCATCGAATCATGAGGATAGTGTGGGAAAATGGGGCGGAAAAGATACTGGAAAGAAGAGGCAGAAATAGTTGACGGAATTGCTGTTTATGTAATAGTATTATTATTTAGGAAAGATGAATTATATGTTTGATTAAGAAGGATAATACAAAACCATGATAAATTTACCAGCAGCATTTACTGAACGAATGAAACAGATGCTCGGCAGGGAGTACGATGCGTTTATCGCCAGTTACGACAAGGAGCGCTCACAGGGACTGCGCGTGAACGGACTGAAAACGAATCCGGCGGAATTTGCTAAGACGGCTCCATTTTCTCTGAATCCGGTTGCGTGGGCGGCGGAGGGATTCGCTTATGGGGCGGAGGATCGTCCGGGGCGTCATCCGTACCACGATGCGGGCGTTTACTATATTCAGGAGCCGAGCGCGATGATTGCGGCTTCGCTTTTAAACCCGCAGCCGGGGGAAATGATTCTGGATCTCTGTGCGGCACCGGGCGGAAAATCGACGCAGGCGGCGGCGAGACTGGGTGGAGAAGGACTTCTGGTGAGCAATGAGATCCATCCGGCGCGGGCAAAGATTCTCTCGCATAATATCGAGCGCATGGGAATCCGGAATGCGGTTGTGACAAATGAAGATTCCGGGCGGCTGACGAAGTATTTTCCGGCATTTTTTGATGGGATCATCGTGGATGCACCGTGTTCCGGCGAGGGAATGTTCCGCAAGGATGAGACGGCGGTCACGGAATGGAGCCCGGAGAATGTGCGTCGCTGTGCTGGGCGGCAGCAGGAGATTCTTGAAAATGCGGCGATGATGCTGAAACCGGGCGGACGGCTGGTGTACTCTACATGTACTTTTGCACCGGAGGAGGACGAGCAGGCGATCGGACGTTTCTTAGAGGCACATCCAGAGTTTGCGCTAGAGGAAACGCCGGACTATCCGGGACTTTCGCACGGCGTTCCAGCCTGGGGCGCGGGTGTGACGGATGGAATTGAGAAAACGATCCGTATCTGGCCGCACCGGACCGAGGGAGAAGGTCATTATGCGGCACTTCTTCGAAAAACGGGCGAGCCGGAGAGCGTGAAGCGTAAATATCCGGCTTCGGTGAAAGACAAGAAGCTTCTGGCAGTCTATGAGGATTTTTGCAAGGAGATATTTATAGAGCCGAAGAAATGGACGGCGGACAGTACGATGACGATGTTTGGCGACCAGCTTTACCGGACGCCGGAGGAGATGGTCGATTTTAAGGGGCTGCGGGTGCTGCGCCCGGGGCTTCAGATGGGAGAATTTAAGAAAAACCGTTTTGAGCCGTCCCACGCGCTGGCACTTGCCCTGCATTCATCGGAGGTAAAACAGAACGTGAACCTGTCTGCCGACGCGCCGGAGACGGCGGCATACCTGCGCGGCGAGACGATCCAGCTTTCGGAGGAAGACGCCGGAAAAGGCTGGTGCCTTGTGAGTGTGGACGGGTATTCGCTCGGATGGGGCAAGAAGAGCGGCGGGACGCTGAAAAACCATTATCCGAAGGGACTGCGGAAGCAGTATTAATAGAAGAAGGAAAAATCCTCCGGCATCGGAGCCGTAAACTCCATTGCTTCCCCAGTGATCGGATGCCGGAATGCCACCGTATAGGAGTGAAGTGCCTGCCGTCCGATGAAGCGGTAATCCGGGTTGTATAGAAAATCACCTAAAAGCGGGTGTCCGATAGCTTTCATGTGGACCCGGATCTGGTGGGTGCGCCCCGTTTCCAGGCGAAGCCGGACGAGGGAGCAGCCGAGATCGTCCCGGTAATCGAGACACCGGTAATGGGTGACGGCGTGTTCCCCATGATCCATATCGATGCAGCGCTCGATGGTAGAACCATCTTTTCGGGCGATCGGCAGGTCAATGGTGCCGTATTCTTCTGGTTTCCCGGAGACAATCGCGAGATATTCGCGGCGTATTTCTTTTTTCGCAGTCATGGCGGAGAGAAATGCGCCGCTTATTTTATGTTTAGCGATCAGCAGAAGACCGGTGGTGTCTCGGTCTAAGCGGTTCACGGCACGGAATACGAAATGTTCGCCGCGCGAGGCAAAACGGTACGCGAGGGCGTTTGCCAGCGTATTTTCATGGTGTCCCTGGGACGGGTGGACAGGCATTCCGGCGGCTTTGTTGAGTATTATGAGATCTTCGTCTTCATATACTATATCGATCGGAAGATTGACCGGAAGAATATCTGAAGAAACGGGTTCGTCCGGGAGAAAGAGCGTCAGGGTGTCTCCGATCTGAAGCGGTGTGTTCAGCCAGGACGGTGTTCCGTTCAGGCAGATCTGCTCAGGGTTCTGTTTGAGTTCGATGAGGATGCGGCGGGAATATCCGGCATCGCGGAGGAAGGCGCCGATGGTGTCAGCTTTGTTTTTATTTGTAATCGTGTATGATAATGTCCGTTTCATTTAGGGAACCTCTTTGTAATCATTGTGATGCCAATAAGGATAACATAAAAGCAAGGAGGCTGCAATCTCATAGTATTTTTTGAAGGATTCTCGAAACCCTATTGACTTGCGATCAAAAACCTAGTATCATTACTAATAAGTAAGGCTGTTTTTATTCAAATTACTTATAAGTAGAACTAATAAATACAATGCAGAGAAAAGGAGAATGAACGATGGCAAAAGTAGGAATTGTAATGGGAAGCGATTCGGACATGCCGATCATGGCACAGGCAGCAGATTTTCTGGACAAGATGGGGATTGATTATGAAATGACAATCATTTCTGCACACCGTGAGCCAGACATCTTTTTTAACTATGCAAAATCCGCTGAGGAGAAAGGCTTTAAGGTTATCATTGCAGGTGCTGGTAAGGCAGCGCATCTGCCGGGTATGTGTGCGGCACTGTTTCCGATGCCAGTGATCGGTATTCCGATGAAAACCTCGGATTTAGGCGGAGTTGATTCTCTGTATTCGATCGTACAGATGCCATCCGGTATTCCGGTTGCAACGGTAGCGATCAACGGCGGTAAGAACGCGGGTATTCTGGCAGCCAAGATTCTGGCAACTTCCGATCCGGAGCTGTTAGCGAAATTAAAGGCATACTCCGAGGAGATGAAGAATGAAGTAGCCGGTAAGGATGAGAAATTACAGAAGCTGGGACATAAAGAGTATCTGGCACAGAAATAAAAACAAAAAATATAAACAAGGACATACGGAGGAAAACCATGGATTACAAGAATTCCGGAGTAGATATTGAGGCTGGTTATAAGTCAGTAGAACTGATGAAAGAGCATGTAAAGAAAACGATGCGCGAGGAGGTGCTGGGAGGTCTGGGAGGCTTTGCCGGTGCATTCTCCCTGGCAAAGATTAAAGAGATGGAAGAGCCGGTTCTCTTATCTGGTACGGACGGCTGCGGCACAAAGGTAAAGCTGGCGATCATCATGGACAAGCATGACACGATCGGTATCGATGCAGTTGCGATGTGTGTCAACGACATTGCATGTGCAGGTGGCGAGCCGTTGTTTTTCCTAGACTATATTGCCTGCGGCAAGAACTATCCGGAAAAGATCGCGGATATCGTAAAAGGCGTTGCAGAAGGCTGCTTACAGTCGGAGGCAGCTCTGATCGGCGGCGAGACAGCTGAGCATCCGGGGCTGATGCCGGAGGAAGATTATGATCTGGCTGGTTTTGCTGTCGGTGTGGTTGATAAAAAAGACATGATTACCGGCGAAAACCTGAAACCGGGTGATGTACTGATCGGTATGGCATCCACCGGCGTTCACAGCAATGGTTTCTCCCTGGTCCGCAAGGTGTTTGAGAAGGAACTTAACAAAGAGGGGCTGGAGACCTACTATGAGGAGTTGGGAACCACGCTTGGCGAGGCACTTCTGGCACCGACCCGTATCTATGTAAAGGCGCTGAAAGCAGTGAAGAATGCGGGCGTGACTGTGAAAGCGTGCAGCCATATCACAGGCGGCGGCTTCTATGAGAATGTTCCGCGTATGCTGAAAGACGGCGTCCGCGCAGTCATCAAGAAAGACAGCTATCAGATTCCGCCAATCTTTGGTATGCTGGCGAAGAAAGGCGATATCGAGGAGCATATGATGTACAATACCTACAATATGGGTATTGGCATGGTCGTAGCAGTCGATGCGGCTGATGCAGAGCGTGCGATGGAGGCAATGAAGTCCGCTGGCGATACAACGTACATCATCGGTTCTATTGAGGCAGGAGAAAAGGGAGTAACATTATGCTAAGAGTCGTTGTAATGGTGTCTGGCGGCGGTACAAATCTGCAGGCAATCCTGGATGCGGTTGATAACGGCAAGATCACGAACGCAGAGGTTGCAGCGGTTATCAGCAACAATGAGGGCGTTTATGCGATTGAGCGCGCGAAAAAACACGGTGTCCCGGCATTTGTTGTGACTCCGAAGGCGTATGAGACGCGAGATGCATTCGATGAGGCGCTTTTAGAGACCGTCAAGGCGTGTAAGCCGGATCTCATCGTTCTGGCTGGATTTCTTGTGAAGATTCCGGCGGCGATGATCGAGGCATACAGAAATAAAATTATCAATATTCACCCGTCCCTGATTCCGTCTTTCTGTGGCGTCGGCTATTATGGACTGAAGGTGCATGAGGCGGCACTGGCGCGCGGCGTCAAGGTGACGGGCGCGACGGTTCACTATGTGGATGAGGGAACTGATACCGGTCCGATCCTCTTCCAGAAAGCCGTAGAGGTGCAGCCGGATGATACGCCGAAGACGCTGCAGCAGCGCGTGATGGAACAGGCAGAGTGGGTACTGCTTCCGCAGGCGATCGATGCGATTGCAAACGGAAGAATATAAGGAGAAGAACATGAAAGTTTTAATCGTTGGCAGCGGCGGACGTGAGCATGCGATCGCATGGAAAGTGGCTCAGAGTCCGAAGGTAGATAAAATTTATTGTGCACCGGGCAATGCGGGAATTGCAGAGTATGCAGAGTGTGTGCCGATCAGTGCGATGGAATTTGATAAGCTGGCGGCATTTGCAAAAGAGCATGAGGTTGACCTGACCGTGATCGGCATGGACGATCCGCTGGTTGGCGGTATCGTGGATGTGTTCGAGGCACAGGGACTGCGTGTATTTGGACCGAGAAAAAATGCTGCAATTCTGGAAGGAAGTAAGGCTTTTTCAAAAGATCTGATGAAAAAATATGATATTCCGGACAAAAAATGAAGAAATTCTTATTTTTTTCAAAAATGGCGGCGCGGGCGAAAAAAAGCTTTGAAAAATCCCAGTTTTTGTATATAATAATGCTGTATATGTAAAAATATGATTAAATGCATCTTTATGTCCTTTTGGACGTGAAGAAAGATTCAACGAATAGATGAACCATTGGCAGAGAAAAGAAAGGGGCAGATTAGAATATGATGAGTACGGACATCGGTATCGATCTTGGTACTGCAAGTATCCTGGTATATATTAAAGGCAAAGGTGTAGTGTTAAAGGAGCCGTCAGTAGTGGCTTTTGATCGTGATACAAACAAAATCAAGGCAATCGGAGAGGAAGCGAGACTGATGCTCGGCAGAACGCCCGGCAACATTGTAGCAGTCCGTCCGCTGCGTCAGGGAGTCATCTCTGATTTCACGGTAACAGAGAAGATGCTGGATCATTTTATTAAGAAGGCAGTTGGAAAGAAGACGTTCCGTAAGCCGAAGATCGCTGTCTGCGTACCGAGCGGTGTTACTGAGGTAGAGAAGAAGGCA
>OHAY01003261.1_pt1 | contig 11379 bp, 6 predicted proteins | sample 1577191 | NCBI WGS metagenome assembly OHAY01 (sample SAMEA3541504, study PRJEB24748) | human gut metagenome | biome: human gut; feature: human-associated habitat; material: faeces | place: China | collected 2012 | reverse complement strand
GTGCTGACGGCTCATGTACTCCTGGATATCAGCAGTCAGGTCGTCACCGGCTGTACGGATGGAGTTGTTGCTCACAATACCGCCAAGTGAGATGACAGCAATCTCGGTGGAACCGCCACCTATATCAACTATCATGTTTCCCTCTGGCGCCTCCACATCGATACCGATACCGATAGCTGCTGCCATAGGCTCAAAAATCAAGTAAACATCACGTCCGTCGGCATGCTCGGCAGAATCGCGTACAGCACGGAGCTCCACCTCGGTAGAACCAGAAGGCACACCAATTACCATACGGAGTGAGGGAGAGAAAAGACGGCTTCCTGTATGCACCATCTTGATAAGACCGCGCATCATCTGCTCGCATGCAGTAAAGTCGGCTATCACGCCATCACGCAAAGGACGGATAGTACGGATATTGTCATGAGTCTTCTCGTACATCATCTTAGCCTTCTCACCTACAGCAATCATCTTGTCTGTACGGCGGTCGAGGGCTACAACAGAGGGCTCATCCACCACAATCTTATCATCGCTGATAATAATGGTGTTGGCTGTTCCCAAGTCCATTGCGATTTCCTGAATAAATGAAAAAAATCCCATTTTCTTTTGTAATTACTAATTGTTTATTTTAAGCTTAAAATATCTACGCCAGCACTAAAACTTGACGAACATTACTTAGCGAACCAAGCGTGGATAGCTGTATCGTAGTGTGAGCTTACGCCAAAGGCACGCTCTGCAAACATTTTGCGATCCTCGATATCGGTCTCAGCACCTTTCTTCTTCAAGATATCGAGCAGCACACCGTACTCAGCCTTGCTGGGCACGATAACAACATCCTTGAAGTTCTTGGCTCCGGCACGGATCAGAGAGATTCCGCCTATATCGATCTTCTCAATGATATCGGCATCACTTGCACCGCTTGCCACAGTCTGCTCGAAAGGATAAAGGTCTACTATCACGAGGTCGATGCTTGGAATCTCATACTCCTTCATCTGCTCCTGGTCGCCCTCATTGTCGCGACGGGCCAAGATACCTCCAAATATTTTTGGATGAAGAGTCTTCACACGACCACCGAGGATTGATGGATATGTGGTGACATCCTCAACTTTTTCACATTCATAACCCAAAGATTCGATAAACTTCTGAGTACCACCTGTGCTCAGGAACTTAACACCCTCTTCATTCAACTTGGCGAGCAACTCGTCCAAGCCATCCTTGTGAAAGACAGACACCAAAGCTGTCTTGATCTTCTTTGTTTCAGCCATTGACTTTATATATTACGAATTTTTATATTCAATATGGTTTCTAAAAACGCTGCAAAGATACAAAGAATATTTGAAATACACAAATATTTAATACCTATTATCACATTATTTAAAGGATATTTGCGATAAATCAAGTAATGGTTCAGCCATTTTGACAGAAGCTTTTCTGCGAATAGGGAAAAAGGAAGGAAAAAACAGACAAAATGTCAGAAAAACGCCCAAAAACACGCAATGGGCACGCTATTCGCATCCACGGATTGCGATGCCGGAAGCCATCAAGGCTGAAGCATCATCCAAGGCTGAAAGTCCGGAAGAACTGAAGCCAGACAACAAGAAGTAGAACAAATAACACTTAGAAAGGAGATTAAGATATGACATTCGACAAATTTACAATCAAGGCGCAGGAAGCGGTGCAGGCCGCTGTGAACATAGCGCAGAGAAATGGTCAGCAGACCATCGAACCGGTGCATCTTCTCAGTGGTATCATCGAGAAAGCACCTGATGTAACCAACTACATCTTCCAGAAGCTGGGCATGAACGGCAATCAGATTGCTATGCTCCTGCAGCAGGAGATGCAGCACCTGCCTCGTGTGCAGGGTGCCGGTCAGCCATACCTCTCGGGCGATACCAACCAGATATTGCTCAATGCCGAGGACATCGCCAAGAAGATGGGAGATGAATTCGTAAGCGTGGAGCCTATCCTTCTCGCTATCCTCAAAGGCAACTCTACCGCTGCCCGAATCCTCAAGGATGCGGGTGCCAACGAGAAGGACCTCACTGCAGCCATCCAGGCTTTGCGACAGGGTCAGAACGTGAAGAGCCAGAGTGCCGACGAGAACTATCAGAGTCTTGAAAAATATGCCAAGAACCTAGTAGAACAGGCTCGCAGCGGCAAGCTCGACCCGGTTATCGGCCGTGATGAAGAGATTCGCCGTGTGCTCCAGATTCTCTCTCGCCGTACCAAGAACAACCCTATCCTTATCGGTGAGCCGGGTACTGGTAAAACCGCTATCGTCGAGGGACTTGCAGAGCGTATCGTTCGTGGCGACGTACCGGAGAACCTGAAGAACAAGCAGCTCTATTCGCTCGATATGGGTGCACTGGTTGCCGGTGCCAAATACAAGGGTGAGTTTGAGGAGCGTCTGAAGAGCGTCATCAAGGAGGTAACCAATGCCAACGGTCAGATTATCCTCTTCATCGATGAGATTCACACCCTGGTAGGTGCTGGCGGTGGCGAGGGTGCCATGGATGCTGCCAACATTCTGAAACCTGCCTTGGCACGTGGCGAACTGAGAGCCATCGGTGCTACTACCCTCAACGAGTATCAGAAGTACTTCGAGAAGGATAAGGCGCTGGAACGTCGATTCCAGACTGTGATGGTGAATGAGCCAGACGAGGTAGATGCCATCAGCATTCTTCGTGGTATCAAGGAGCGTTACGAGAACCACCACAAGGTTCGTATCCAGGATGATGCCTGCATAGCAGCTGTCAAGTTATCAGAGAGATATATCTCTGACAGATTCCTACCGGACAAGGCCATCGACCTGATGGATGAAGCCGCAGCCAAACTCCGTATGGAACGCGACTCCGTGCCAGAGGAACTGGATGAAATAACCCGTCACCTGAAGCAGTTGGAAATTGAACGTGAGGCTATTAAGCGTGAAAACGACCAGCCTAAGATTCAGCAGCTCGACAAGGAGATTGCAGAGTTGAAAGATAAGGAGCACGACTTCCGTGCAAAGTGGGAAGGCGAAAAGACTCTTGTTAACAAAATTCAGCAAGACAAGCAGGAGATAGAGAACCTCAAGTTCGAGGCTGAGCGCATGGAACGTGAAGGCAATTACGAGCGTGTTGCCGAGATTCGCTACTCCAAACTGGTAGCTCTCGAAGAGGATATCAAGAAGATTCAGGAGCAGCTGAAGAGTATCCAGGGCGGTGAGGCGATGATTCGCGAAGAGGTGACTGCCGATGATATTGCAGAGGTAGTAAGCCGCTGGACCGGAATACCAGTAAGCCGTATGATGCAGAGCGAACGTGAGAAACTGCTCCATCTGGAGGAGGAACTCCACAAGAGAGTCATCGGTCAGGACGAGGCAATCACTGCCGTAAGTGATGCCGTACGCCGCAGCCGTGCCGGCTTGCAGGATCCAAAGCGTCCTATCGCCAGCTTCATCTTCCTCGGTACCACTGGTGTCGGTAAGACTGAGCTTGCCAAGGCTTTAGCAGAATATCTCTTCAACGACGAGTCGATGATGACGAGAATTGATATGAGTGAGTATCAGGAAAAGTTCAGTGTCACCCGTTTGATTGGAGCGCCTCCGGGGTATGTAGGATACGATGAGGGTGGTCAGTTGACCGAGGCTGTTCGCCGCAAACCATACAGTGTGGTTCTCTTCGATGAGATAGAGAAAGCTCACCCTGACGTCTTCAACACCTTACTTCAGGTATTGGACGATGGCCGTCTGACCGACAATAAGGGTCGTGTGGTAAACTTCAAGAACACCATCATCATCATGACTTCCAATGCAAGCCGTGAGATGTTGAAGAAGACCTTCCGTCCTGAGTTCCTGAACCGTATCGACGACATCATCACCTTCAAGCCTCTCACCCAGGAGCAGATAGCCAAAGTGGTTGAACTCCAGATGAATAGAGTCAAGAAGATGTTGGAGCCTCAAGGCTTTGAACTCTGCTGGACTCCTGCCGCCATCAGTTATCTTGCTGAGGTAGGTTACGATCCAGAGTTTGGTGCCCGCCCTGTAAAGCGTGCTATTCAGGATTACGTATTGAACGACTTGAGTAAGAAGATTCTTTCCGAAGAAGTAAGTCGTGAGAAGCCAATCACCATCGATTACACCAAGGAAGGTGGATTGGTATTCGAGAACAAGTAATACAAAATTGAAGAAAAGTAATTCAATAGGTTAAAGATAGAAAGAAAACAAGAAAAAAGGTTCCTTCGGGGAGTAACATCCTTCGAAGGAACCTTTTTTTATGCTTTAAAGCAAACCATTTGGTTTCATCAAACAGTAAGTTATTCGATGATGATTCCGCCATTAGGCTGGATTACCACCTTAGCCTTACCATCCTTACCTACCTTCAAAGTCTTCTTGACAGAAGTGAAGAACTTCTCGCCCTTTTTCTTAGGCTGGTCGGTGAGATAAGTCACGGTCTTACCTGCAAACATCGGCAAATTCAGGGTCAGAGCAAGTGGTTTATCTGTTGCATTCAGACCACCAACAAACCATCTGCCTGCACTGGCTGCAGCTGTACCTGTATTGGCAGCAGAAGCTTTACGAGCCACTACAGCATACTGGGTAGGATAACCAGCAATAAACTTCACGTCGTCCCAAGCCGTAGGCACAGCCTTCAGCCAATCCAACTCCCACTGAGGCACATCCTGCAGATTGTTAGGATAGAGACAAACACAGTTTACGCTGCTCTGATTGGTAATCGCAGTAGCCATCTCGAAAATATCGCTTGTATAGCGCTGATGACGACTCTTATTGTCCTTGGAGAAATACTTGTTCATCATCACACCACCCCAGTCGAAACTACCTACAGCATTACGGGAGAAAGGATGCATTGTCATTTCGAAAGCCTCCTTCTTTGCATGATAATCAGTAAAGTAAACATTCTCTGAAGCCAAGGCAGCCTCACTGGAAACATAGTTAGGATACATGCGCTCCCAACCACGTGGCATGGTGCAGCCATGGAAGATTACCTCCAAGCCATAATCGTTGGCATCGCTGAGAATATCTTCATAAAGTTTCATAGTCTCCTGCTTGTCGCCACCGAAGAAGTCCACCTTGATGCCCACTACTCCGATTTTCTTCATCCATGCCATCTCCTTCTTGCGGGCGATGGAATTGTTCATAATCTGACGAGGAGTCTGTGGAGCATCATTCTCGAAACCGTTGGAATTGTACCAGAGCATCAGGCTTACCTTCTTGCTCTTGGCATATTTACTCAACTCTTCAATGCGCTTTCTGCCTATCTGCTTGTCCCACCAGGCATCCACCAAGATGGCTTCATAACCCTGAGCAGCAGCCACATCAATCATCTTCACCTGATCATCATAATTGACAGAGTTATCCTGCCAGATCAGCCAGCTCCAAGTATAGCGGGAAGGCTTATAATTCTGAGAAGCCTCATAGAGAGGTTCTACCACATCATAAGGAATGGTGGTTTCCACGATAGGAGCCAGCGATGCACCTACGGTGATGGTACGCCAAGGAGTCTCACCTGGCAAAGGAATGCCAGCAAACTCAGATCCCACACCATTATTTTCACCCTTCTGAGGGAAGGCAACCGTATAACCCTTACCAGGTTCATAATCAGAGAGACGGCTGCCAGGATAAGCGCTGGAAACACCCGTTTCGCTCACCAGTACCCATCCATCTTCACCGACCTTGAAAAGACAAGGGAAAGTATAGCCCACACCAAACTGAGATTTCACGTTCATCTGGGCATTAGGTGTGTACTCCTCCTCATAAGAAGGTTTGGTACGCTCCCATCCTGTCATCGGAGTAATCTGAGGACAGAGGAAGGTGGTGGTCTTTTCAGGGAAATTAAAACCGCTCACCTCTTTATATATAATCACCGACTTAGGATTATCCTTCTCTGGACGGATCATCTCATACTTGTAAGCCACATCATTGTCAGAAACATGAAGGTGAAGCGTCATGGAATCCTTCTTTGCATTGAGGAATCCGATAGTAGCCTCATACACATCTTTCTCTACATGAGATTTCTTCGTATGGTCCATAACATAGGTCAGATGCTTAGGTGCGCCCTTCAGAGCTCCCATGGTAAGTCCCTGAGAGAAATCTCCATAATTCGCTACCAGACCGAGAGCCGAAGCTGCCAACATCTGCTTTCCATTCAAAACCACCGTGTAGGAAGCCTTGCCTCCCTCACACTTCACATTCATTACCAACTTGCCATTTGGCGAAGTCACTGTGTAATTGTTGGCTTGCGCACAAACAGCGCCAAGCAACAAAATACTACTTAGAATACTTTTTTGCATTTTGTTATTCTACTATTTAGGTTGATACATTTTCATTTTTAATTATTATTGAATAAGAAACACATGATCTTCATAACGCATTTTCGAATGACAAAGCATCATATATAATTATGACGACGCATGACATATAACATGTAACTTTCCTCAGCGCCAGCTAATAAAGTGTTATTCCTACATTCGCTTGCAAAGATAAGCATTTAAAAGGAGAACAAGGTGCATTTTTCATTCAAAAAACGTTCATATTTGTCACAAACGGCTATTTTCTACTAATTTCACCACGATTAGAAGAGCATTTTAAACATATTTGTGTACTTACAACAAATCAAAAGACTCCTACACCCTCTGTCATTACCTATTTAAATATTAATCCAAATCTACAAAAGCAATACTGCAAATTACAGCGAAAGGAAAAACCATAGTGAAAGGAGTAAGGAGAAATACAGCGGACCAAAGGAAAACTAAAGAGGAAACATACTGGCGATTAAAAGAATTCGATAGTGTAAAGCATAGAAAACGATGAGAGGAAACCAGGAAAACGCAGCAAAAAAACTACAACTACCAGGGCTTAAAACGAAAAAAGCCCCGACATCACGCCGGGACTATTTCAAAGTTTTTAAAATGTTTCAGCAGTTTTGCACTTTATGTAGTTATGATTTTATTTTTGAAAATCAGTTTTGTTTTACGTGTGCAAAATTAATAAAATTATTGATGTAAATCAAAAAAAATCTACTTTTTTATTCAAAAAACCACGCAAACGTTTGCGAATTTTCGACGCCATTTTGCGGTATTTGTGCGAAATGTGTATCAAATACAAGCTGTGCAATTGCGGTATTTCGATAATTCAAATTCCTTCAAAAGGCTTGGATTCATTCTTTCTGAAGGAACAACTAACGACTCCAGAAGGAGCAACTAACGACTCCATGAAGAAACGACAAACGACATTCTGAAGGATCGACAAACGACATTCTGAAGGATCGACTAACGCTTTCATGAAGAAACAACAAATGACAATTACAATAAAAAACTATAAATAATTCCTCTATCTTTATTCAAGTAGATATTTTTTTGTTACCTTTGCACATTATATATAATACGCGTGCGCACGAGGACGATGCTTATATCTTGCGCACGAGAGTGAAACCAAATAAAATATATTCTACAGTAGAACATAAATGAAAGAATTTGTAATTTCAGAAGTCAAGGCAGAAACCGCAGTGCTCGTAGGTCTGGTAACCAAGACACAGGACGAAGCCAAGACAAAAGAATACCTCGACGAGTTGGAATTCCTCGCCGATACTGCTGGTGCGGTCACCGTGAAGAGATTCACACAGAAGGTGATTTCACCTAACCAGACCACATACGTGGGAAAAGGTAAGTTGGAGGAAATCAAACAATACATCAAGGAAGAGGAAGAAGAAGATAGAGAAATCGGTATGGTCATCTTTGATGATGAACTTTCTGCCAAGCAGATACGCAACATCGAACAAGAGTTGCAAGTGAAGATTCTCGACCGTACCTCACTCATCCTCGACATCTTTGCCATGCGTGCACAGACCGCTGCAGCAAAGACTCAGGTAGAATTGGCACAATATCGCTACATGCTTCCACGACTACAACGTCTTTGGACTCACCTTGAGCGTCAGGGAGGCGGTTCTGGTTCTGGCGGCGGTAAGGGTTCTGTTGGTTTGCGTGGTCCGGGTGAAACCCAGCTGGAGATGGACCGCCGTATCATCCTCGGCAGAATGAGTCTGCTGAAAGAGCGACTGGCAGAAATCGACAAGCAGAAGACAACCCAGAGAAAAAACCGCGGACGTCTTATCCGTGTAGCACTCGTAGGTTACACCAACGTGGGAAAGAGTACCATCATGAACCTCCTCTCCAAGAGTGAAGTCTTCGCAGAAAACAAACTCTTCGCCACACTCGACACTACCGTGCGCAAGGTTGTGGTAGAAAATCTTCCGTTCCTCCTCGCCGACACCGTTGGATTCATCCGCAAGTTACCTACCGACCTGGTAGATTCCTTCAAGAGTACACTGGATGAGACTCGCGAGGCCGACCTGCTGTTGCACGTAGTAGATATTTCGCACCCTGATTTCGAAGAGCAGATACAGGTGGTAGAGAAAACGCTGGAGGAATTGGGATGTTCAGACAAGCCATCAATGATTATCTTCAACAAGATAGACAACTATACCTGGGTAGAGAAAGAGGAAGATGACCTGACACCTATGGAGAAGGAAAACATTCCTCTGGAAGACCTGAAGAAGACATGGATGGCGAAACTCCACGATGACTGCCTTTTCATCTCGGCAAAGAACAAAGACAACATCGATGAGTTCCGCGAAGTACTCTATAAGAAAGTAAGAGAGCTCCACGTACAGAAGTATCCATACAATGACTTCCTGTACCAGGATTACGAATAAATAATACCTGGAGTTTTCCCGAAAAGATAACTCCACAAAAACGTATCAACAATGAATGACTACAGACCTCTAACCTCAGAAGAAATCGAGGTGCTCAAGAGTAATGACTGTTGGGCAGAAGACTGGACCTCCGTGAATGTATCGGAGAACTTCAAGCCCAACTTTATGCATCGCGTGATGCTCTATGGTGAAGTAAACATCGGCGGATTCGACAAGAATGTAGAAGTAAGCCAAGGCTTTGTGAAGCATTCTGGCATCAACAATGCCACCCTGAGAAATGTAACCATCGGAGATGATTGCCTCATTGAAAACGTGGGCAATTTCATCAATAACTACACCATCGGTGATGATTGCTACATTTCCAATATTTCAACCATGGAGACCACAGAGGGAGCTACCTATGGCGAAGGAAACCTGGTAAGTGTACTCAATGAGGTGGGCGAAGGAAATGTCATTCTTTTCAGCGACCTGAACAGTCAGTTGGCTGCATTCATGGTGAAACACTTCTCTGACAAGGAACTGAAGGAGAAGATACGCCTGCTCATCAAGAGCGATATAGACACCAAGATGCCGGAACGCGGACAGATAGGAAACAACGTGAAGATTATCAACACCAAGGAGATAACCAACTGCGTGATCAATGACTTCTGCGAGGTAAACGGTGCTTCCCGACTCAGCGACTGCACCCTGTTGGGCTCCATCCATGGTAATGTGTACATCGGTACTGGCGTAATAGCAGAAAACAGTATCATCGCTGAAGGTTCGAGCGTTATCAACAGTGTGAAGATACAAGACTGCTTCATCGGTGAAACTTGCCAGTTGAGCAATGGTTTCACGGCCTCAGCTTCCGTATTCTTCGCCAACAGCTATATGAGTAATGGCGAGGCATGTGCCGCCTTCTGTGGTCCATTCACAGCCTCTCACCACAAGAGCAGTCTCCTCATCGGAGGTATGTTCTCGTTCTATAATGCAGGTTCGGCCACCAATTTCTCCAACCATGCCTACAAGATGGGACCTATGCACTGGGGAATCCTGGAACGCGGTTCGAAGACAGCCAGCGGCGCTTACCTGCTGATGCCTGCCACGTTAGGAACCTACTCTGTATGTTTCGGCAAACTGATGCACCATCCCGATACCCGCAATCTGCCATTCGCCTATCTGATAGCCGATGGCGACAAGATGTTCCTCATACCAGGCAGAAACATCACAACCGTAGGTCTGTATCGAGACATCAAGAAATGGCCAAAGCGAGATCTCCGTGCTCCAGAAAACCGCAAGAGTATCGTCAATTTCGACTGGCTTTCCCCATTCTCTGTGGGAGAAGTTCTCAAAGGCAAGAAAATCCTCGAAAATCTGCGTGAGGTAACGGGCGATAATGTTTCACAATACCTCTATCATGAGTACATCATACCAGCCACCTCGCTTCACAAGGGCATCAAGTATTACGACATTGCTCTTCGCATCTACATGGGCGCCGTACTGAAGAGAGTCCTCAAGCGCGACCCGAGCATCACCCCACCAAGCACACAGATTGGTTTGGGCGACTGGGACGACCTGTCGGGCCTCCTCCTTCCTGTATCAGAGGAAGAGAGAATCATCAACGACCTGAAAGATGGAAACATCGAGACCATCCAGGAACTCATCGATCGATTCGAAAATATCGATGCCAACTACCGCGAGTACCAGTGGACATGGACTTACAAGATGATCTGCGATTACTACGGCATTAACGAGATTACACTCGAAGATGCCAACCGCATTCACGAGGACTACATCAAAGCCCGCCGTTCATGGATTGCCGAAATCAAGAAGGATGCAGAGAAAGAATTTGCCATGGGAGATGTGGAAGAAGAAGTCTTCCGCAATTTCGTGGATAGTCTTGATCAGGAAATAGATTACGAGAATTAAAAAAAACTGACGATGGATTACTCAACGTGTCTGTCAGATAGTTTCAGCTATTAAATTTGAATGTTTCAACAGTAAAAAAGAATATTTCAACAGTTTTAAATTATAACAAAAAACATTATGGCAAAAGCTCCAGAATTTAAGTACGCTCCAATGTTTCAGCTTGGAGAGGACAAGACAGAGTACCGCCTTATCTCTAAAGAAGGCGTAAGCACAGCAGAGTTTGAGGGTAAGACAATCCTCAAGGTTTCTAAAGAAGCTTTGACTTTGCTGGCGCAGCAGGGTTTCCACGACGTAGAGTTCATGCTCCGTCGTGAGCACAATGCTCAGGTAGCTAAGATTTTGACCGACCCAGAGGCTTCTGAGAACGACAAGTACGTAGCTCTCCAGTTCCTCCGCAACGCAGAGACTGCCGTAAAGGGCATTCTCCCATTCTGTCAGGATACAGGTACTGCCATCATCCATGGTGAGAAAGGCCAGCGCGTATGGACTGACTTTGAGGATGAAGAGGCTTTGAGCCTTGGTGTCTATAACACATACACACAAGACAACCTCCGCTATTCACAAAATGCTCCTCTCAATATGTATGATGAGGTGAACACCCGTTGCAACCTCCCTGCCCAGATTGACATCGAGGCAACAGAAGGTGATGAGTACCGTTTCGTGATGGTAGCTAAGGGTGGTGGCTCTGCCAACAAGACTTACTTCTACCCAATGACCAAGGCTACTATCCAGAACGAGGGCACACTGCTCCCATTCCTCGTAGAGA
>OHAY01003260.1_pt1 | contig 11388 bp, 9 predicted proteins | sample 1577191 | NCBI WGS metagenome assembly OHAY01 (sample SAMEA3541504, study PRJEB24748) | human gut metagenome | biome: human gut; feature: human-associated habitat; material: faeces | place: China | collected 2012 | reverse complement strand
CTATTCCGGCCGCGCAGACTGGGACGCCATCGGCGAGGTCGTGCGCGCCGTCTCCATCCCCGTTATCGCAAACGGCGATATCTCCGACCCCGAGCAGCTTCTGCGCTGCCGGGCGCACAGCGGCGCTTCGCTGTTCATGGCGGGACGCGCCGCCTTCGGCGACCCGTGGCTTTTCGAGCGGCTGCGCGCTGCCCTGCGCGGCAAGACGCCCCCGGAGCTGCCGCCGCTCGCCGACCGCGTGGACACGGCCCTGCAGCAATTCGCACTGGCGCTCGAGGACAAGGGCGAGCATATTGCCTGCCTCGAGGCGCGCAAGCATTTTGCATGGTACCTGCGCGGCGTGCCGCACAGCGGATTTTATAAGGAACAAATCTCCAACATTTCCGCCTTTTCCGACATAGAACGTCTGGCAAAAGAGATCAAGCGTGATCTGAGGTGATCCCCATCGACGAAAAGCACATGATCCGGCTGGCAGCCGACGGCGATATGGCGGCGTTTGAGCAGCTCGTCACGACGCATCAGCCCGCCATCTACCGGCTCGCGCTGCGCATGACCGGCAATCCGGAGGATGCCGCCGACATGACGCAGGAGGCCTTCCTGCGCGCGTGGCGCGGGCTTGGCAGCTTTCAGGCCGATTCCAGCCTGTCCACCTGGCTGTTCCGGCTGACGTCCAACGTCTGCATCGACTTTCTGCGTGCTGCGCGCCGCCACCTGGTCGTTCCCATCTCCGGGCTGGACGCCGACGGGGAGGAATATACCCTCGATGCACCCGACCCGGCCAAGCTGCCGGAGGAGGAGCTGCTTGCGCGCGAGGAGCGGGAGGAGCTGCGGGCCGCCATGGCCCTGCTGGCCCCGGAGCAGCGGCTGATCCTGTCGCTGCGCGTGGAAAATGACCTGAGCTATACGGACATCGCCGCTGTGCTTGGCGTGCGGGAGGGAACGGTCAAGTCCCGTCTCGCCCGCGCCCGCGACCAGCTGCGAAAAAAGCTGTCCCAGAGCGGGAACAAAGCGGCCGCCGCCTCGTCTAATCCGCAGAAAGGAGGTCGGGGCCGTGAACTGTAACGATTATCTTCCACTTTTGAGCGGACATCTCGACGGCGAAAACTCGCCGGAGGAAGAGCAGCGGCTGCAGGCGCATCTGGCGCAGTGTGCAAGCTGCCGCGCGCGGCTGCAGGCCTTTGAACGCGGGGACCGTCTGCTGCGGGCAGACACCGCCGTCCCGCCCGCCGGGCTGACAGCCTCCATTCTGGCAGCCGCCGCCAAAACACCGCAGCGGCCGGTCAAAAAGCCACGCCGCGCCTACTGGTGCGGGCTTGCCACAGGCCTTGCCGCTGCCGCGCTGGTCGTCTTCACTCTGCTCGGTCCGCTGAAGGGCTTTGCGCAGCAGAAGGCCAACGATACTGCCGCTACTGCCGCGCACGGCGACATCGTGATGGGATACAGCGGCAATGTCACGTCATTTTACCATGATGCCGCAACATCCGGTGTTGAGGCGCCCGAGTGCAAGGCTGCGGATACGGACGACGCAGCGGCCGCATACGACGGAACCGCCGCGGAGCCGCTGCTCGTCGTGCTGAAGGGCGCGCACGCCGACGTTCTGCCGGAGAGCAGCGAGCAGCTGTCCTCAAAAGAGCGCGACAGCTGGAGCGAGACGGCCGGGCTTTGGCCGGAGGACGTCCGCGCCGCATATCGCCTGCCGGCGGAAGCGCTGCCAAAGCTTCTGGCGGACTGCAGCGGGATCTACGCCTTCACGCTCTCCGCTCCGGTGAAGGAGGCAGCGGAATGCATCATTCTGCTGGCCGCAGAGGATTGAACCGATACCGCTGCAGAGCAAGCCGTTCTGCAGCGGTATCATATTATCAGGAGGTATTATGTGCACTGCAATCACCTATCAGCCGCGTGAGCTCTATATGGGCCGCTCGCTGGATTACGAGGCATCCTATGGCGAGGAGATCGTCATGCTTCCCCGCCGGTTCCCGCTCCGCTTCCGCCACGGCGGCGGCTCGGAGCAGGGCTATGCCATCCTCGGCACGGCCCATGTGGCGGACGGCTATCCGCTGTATTACGATGCCGTGAACGAAAAAGGCCTCGGTATTGCCGGGCTGAACTTCGTCGGCAACGCCCGCTATGCCGCGCCGCAGGACGGGCGGCAGAACGTGGCGCAGTTCGAATTCATTCCGTGGCTGCTGCGGCAGTGCGCCACGCTGGCGGAGGCCCGGCAGCTGCTGCAGGCCGTCAACCTGACGGGAACGCCGTTCAGCCCGCACTTCCCTGCCGCCCAGCTGCACTGGCTGCTGGCGGACACCACCGGTGCACTCACGCTGGAGCCGACGGCCGAGGGGCTGCAGATCTACGAAAATCCCGTTGGCGTGCTGACGAATAACCCACCGTTCCCGCAGCAGCTCTTCGCGCTGAACAACTATATGCATCTGTCGCCGAGACAGCCGGAGAATACCTTTGCTCCGGACGTGCCGCTGCAGGCCTACAGCCGCGGCATGGGCGCGCTCGGCCTGCCGGGCGACCTGTCCTCCGGCTCGCGCTTCGTGCGCGCCGCCTTCACGAAGCTCCACTCCGTCTGCGGCGAGAGCGAGGCCGACTGCGTCGGGCAGTTTTTCCACATCATGGAGACGGTCTCGCAGACGCGCGGCTGCTGTGAGGTCGCACCGGGAGAATTTGAGCGCACGATCTACACCTCGTGCTGGAATGCCGCGCGCGGCATCTATTACTACACGACCTACGGCAACCGCCGCATCACAGCCGTCGACCTGCACCGCGAGCCGCTGGACGGCACGGCGCTGCGCCGGTACCCCATGCTGACGGCAGAGGATATTCTCATGCAGAACGGAGGCGCGGGCACATGATCCTCAGGCTTCTGATCCTGATCGGTCTGGTGCTGGCCGGGTGCGCAGCACTGTTTTACCTTGTCTCGCGCGTGCATCGCTTCCGTTTCTCGCTGGCGCTGGCCCGCGGCAGGCATGGCTGGAGCTGGGTGATCTCCGCGCTGGCTGTGCTGCTTCCTTCCGCCGCGATCTGGCTGGCGTGGGGCTATATGAACGCCATCATCTGCCTGCTCCATCTGGCGCTGTTCTGGCTGCTGAGCGACGCGCTGTTCGCCCTGCTGAAGCGGCTGCACGGCAAGCCGTGGCGGCGGTATTATGCCGGGCTCACGGCCCTGCTGCTCACAGTCGCCTATCTTTCGGCCGGTTGGGTGCAGGCGCACCACGTCTGGCAGACAAACTATATCATTCATACGGACAAGCCTGTCGGCACGCTCCGCGTCGCGCTGCTCGCCGATTCCCACATGGGCACCACGTTCCACGCAGACGGCTTTGCCCGCGAGCTGGACCGCATCGCGGCGCAGAAGCCCGACCTGCTCGTGATCGCAGGCGACTTTGTCGACGAGGATACGGAGAAGGACGACATGCTCGCCGCCTGCAGGGCGCTCGGGCAGCTGGATATGCCGGTCTACTACGTCTTCGGCAATCATGACAAGGGCCTGTATGACAGCAAGTGCACCCGCGGCTTCACGGGCGACGACCTCGCCGCCGAACTGACGGCAAACGGCGTGCATGTGCTGGAGGACGAGATCGTGCCGATCGGCGATGCCTTCTGGCTCATCGGCCGGCAGGACGCCTCAGAGGAGCTGGGCCTCGGCGGCGGCCGCGCATCCATGGCTGAGCTGACACGGGGGCTGGATACGGCGCGCTACTCCATCGTGCTGGACCATCAGCCGCATGACTATGATGCCGAGGCTGCCTCGGGCGTCGATCTCGTGCTCTCCGGCCACACCCACGGCGGGCAACTCATCCCCCTTGTGCAGCTCATCCGCTGGTTCCACCTGCACGGCGACGATGCCGTCTACGGGCAGGAGCGGCGCGGGGATACGGACTTCCTGGTCACGTCCGGCATTTCGGACTGGGCCATCCTGTTCAAGACCGGCTGCCGGTCGGAATATGTGATCATCGAAATTCAGGGGACATAAATACGGACGAATGCCGAGAGGCAGCCTGTAGCGGCGCTCACTGCGCGCCGCTACAGTCAAATTTGGTAGCGATTGCGTTCGGCGGCACTCCGTGTATATCGGCGGTGCCTTCCCGAGATTGCACCCCAAGGGCACTTCCTCGCGCTTCGCGCTCATGGTGCCACGTCAACCTTTGGCCTTCTCGCAATGACAACTCAGGGAAGAACCGGCAGCCAACCGGCTCTCTTACGACGACATAAACAAACCCTCCCGCCGGGCGGCGGGAGGGTCTTCAGCTTGTCAAAAAAGTCCCTTCGGGATTTTTCGCCAAGCTGCTTTCAGGATTGCAAAATGAATTTCTGTAGTACTTATTTTGCAATCCTGCCGCTGCGGCGGGTTATTTAACGTGAAAGGACACCCTGACGGTTTCCTTTCACACTTTTCTTCCCTCCGAAACTTTCAGCTGGGCAATTTTTTGACAGTCTGCCCCTCCCGCCGGCCGGCGGGAGGGTCTTTTGCTGTTTGTTGGCTTATCTGCCGAGGTCCTCGACATAGAGCTCGCGGACCGCATTGGGATCGGCGGCCTTCTTCTCGGGCTCTGCGGGCTTCGGGTTGTTGCGGGCTTCCATGAACTTGCGCGCGACCTGCGGGAACAGGGCGTAGGACAGAACGTCCTCCTCGCAGCGGGCGATGTCCTTGGACTCCTCGCGGTACTGCGGCAGCTCCGGCTTGAGCAGGTCAGCCGGGCGGCAGGTGATGACCTTGTCATCGCCGATGCACTTACGGCGGACTTCCTCATTTACTTTACCGGGCAGCTTGCCGTATTCGCCGCGGAGCAGGCCCTTGGATTCCTTCGGGACCATCTTGTAGCGCTCACCGGCGACGATGTTCATAACTGCCTGCGTGCCGACGATCTGGCTCGTCGGGGTGACGAGCGGAGGATAGCCGAAGTCCTTGCGGACGCGGGGCACCTCAGCCAGAACATCGTAATAGCGATCCTCCTGGCCTGCCTGCTTGAGCTGGCCGAGCATGTTCGAGAGCATGCCGCCGGGGACCTGATACATCAGGGCCTTCGTATCGACCTGCAGGACCTTCGGATCGAGGAAGCCTTCCTTCTTCAGCTTGTCGGCGACCTTGCGGAAGTGCGTGGCGGCCTCGTTCAGCTTGGCAAGGTCCAGCCCGGTGTCGCGGTCGGAGCCCTGCAGCGTCGCCACGAGGGACTCGGTGGCGGGCTGGGACGTGCCGTTGGCAAGCGGAGACAGCGCGCAGTCCACGATGTCCACACCGGCCTGACAGGCCATGAGGTTGACCATGTCGCCGGTACCGGCCGTGTTGTGCGTGTGCAGGTGGATGGGCACGGAGACGCTGTCCTTCAGCTTACGCACGAGGTCATAGGCGTGCAGCGGCAGCAGCAGGTTCGCCATATCCTTGATGCAGATGGAATCTGCGCCCATCTTCTCGAGGTCCTTGGCGAGGCCGACGAAGTAATCGTCGTTATGCACAGGGCTGACGGTGTAGCTCAGCGCGACCTCGGCCCAGCCGCCGTACTTCTTCACGGATTCGACGGCCTTGCGCAGGTTGCGGATGTCGTTCAGCGCATCGAACACGCGGACGACATCGATGCCGTTTTCGATGGACTTCTGGCAGAATTCCTCAACGACATCATCGGCATAGTGCTTGTAGCCCAGGATGTTCTGGCCGCGGAAGAGCATCTGCAGCTTCGTCTTGGGCATGTGGGCCTTCAGGGTGCGCAGGCGCTCCCACGGGTCCTCGTTCAGGAAGCGCATGCAGACGTCAAACGTTGCACCGCCCCAGCACTCCAGCGACCAGTAGCCCATATTGTCCAGGAGCTCGCAGGCAGGGAGCATATCCTCGATACGCATACGCGTGGCAGCCTGAGACTGGTGCGCGTCGCGGAGGATGGTTTCTGTAATTCGCAGCGGATTCTTCTTTTCCATAACGGACATACCTCCTTATCAGCCGAACAGGGCGATGAACACGCCCGCGGCGACGGCGGAGCCGATGACACCGGCGACATTCGGGCCCATGGCGTGCATGAGCAGGAAGTTACTGGGATCCTCGCGCTGGCCTTCCTTCTGGGAGACACGCGCAGCCATCGGAACAGCGGAAACACCGGCAGAGCCGATGAGCGGGTTGATCTTTTTGCCTTCCGGCAGGAAAATGTTCATGAACTTGGCAAGCAGGACGCCGCCGGCCGTGCCGCACATGAAGGCGACGATGCCCATGGCGAGGATGCCGAGCGTCATCGGGCTGAGGAAGGACTCGGCCTTCGCCGTAGCGCCGACGGAGACGCCGAGGAAAATGACGACGATGTTCATGAGCTCGTTCTGCGCGGTCTTGGACAGACGGTCGACCACGCCGCACTCACGGAACAGGTTGCCGAGCATCAGGCTGCCGACCAGCGGAGCTGCGCTCGGAACGAGCAGAGCGACGAACGCGGTGACGGCAATCGGGAAAACGATCTTTTCCTTCTTGGAAACCGTACGCAGGGCGTCCATGCGGATCATGCGCTCCTTCTTCGTGGTCAGGCCGCGCATGATGGGCGGCTGGATGACCGGGACGAGCGCCATGTAGGAATAAGCGGCAATGGCGATCGGGCCGAGCAGCTCGGAGGCCAGCCGGGACGTGACATAGATTGCGGTGGGGCCGTCCGCGCCGCCGATGATGCCGATGGAGGCAGCCATCTTCTGCGTGAACTCAAGACCCGGGATACCCAGCTTGCTCAGACCGAGCGCGCCGAGGTAAGCGATGAAAATACCGAGCTGTGCGGCAGCGCCGAGCAGCAGGCTCTTCGGGTTGGCGATCAGCGGACCGAAGTCCGTCATGGCACCGACGCCGATGAAGATCAGGCAGGGGTAGATACCCAGCTTTACGCCGAGGTAGAGGATGTCGATGAGACCGGCGGCTTCATTCGCACCATTCGAGAGCGTGACGCCGTTCTTGATGAGGTCCCAGTGGATATGACCGCCCTCGAAGATCTCGGAGTGGAACATACCTGCGCCGGGCAGGTTCGTCAGCAGCATACCGAAGGCGATCGGCAGGAGCAGCAGCGGCTCAAAGCCCTTACCGATGGCCAGATACATCAGGACGAAGGAAATGAGGATCATGACGATCGATTTCCAGTCCGCATTGTGGATCAGGGTGGCGATGCCAGCCTGATTCAGGAAATTCGTCATTGCTTCCGTATTGGACTGTGCGCCCTGCTCCTCTACAGCGGTGGTCTCCGCGGCTGACGAGGAGTCCGGGTCAGCGGTGGCGGCGGAGGCGAGGGTAAAGCACAGGCACACCAGAAGCCCCAGCACCATGAGCGCAATGAGCGCGCGGTGCAGGTTCTTATTCTTTTTCTTGAACATACGGCATCTCCTTACCCGCTTACGCGATGGTGCAGAGGAGAGCCTGAGTCTCGACGGAGTCGCCCTTGCGGACGTTCACACCGGTGATCTTGCCGTCGGAGGGAGCGCAGATCTCGTTCTCCATCTTCATGGCTTCCAGAATGACGAGAACGTCGCCCTTCTTCACGGACTGACCGGCCTGGACCTTGACATCCAGAATGGTGCCGGGCATCGGAGCCTTGACCTGAGCGCCTGCACCGGCAGGAGCGGGAGCGGCGGCGGGAGCAGCGGCGGGAGCGGCAGCAGGAGCTGCGGCGCTCATCTTCGCGGGAGCAGCCATTTCTTCGATCTCGATCTCATAGAGGGAGCCATTGACGTTCACACGATACTTTTTCATACTTCTTGTTCACCTTTCTCAATATGTTTTTACAGCTTCTTGACGGAAAGAATGCGGATCGCAGACGCATCCGTACCGCTGGCCTCGGCAATGGCTGCCGAAACGGCGGCAAGGAATTCTGCGCGGTTGGGAATGCTGCTTTCCTGTGCAGGCGCAGCAGCGGCAGCGGCCTGCAGTTCCTCCTTCTTCGAGCTGCCGCGGCATGCCAGACCCAGCAGCCAGCACAGTCCGATGATGAGGATCAGGACGACGAACACCGTCACCAGTCCCATGACTACAACAAACCAGTTTTGCATTATTTGCCTCCTCGCTTTGGACGGCAGAGCCGTCTTAATAAAATTTTTATACTCCCGGCCGGGGTTTCCTGCTCCGGCCGGATAGTTAACGAAAGAGAATCAGGAGATCGCGAAATCGATGGATTTCAGCAGCTGGCGGTTCACATAGACCTCCAGCGTGTACTCCCCTGCCGCGCCCGGATTCGGGATCGTGCTGGTATGGCGGCGCTCATGCCACATCTGGTCCCAGGTGAGCTGCGCCGAGGCATCGCTCACGGGCTCGCCGTTGGCATTGCGGATGACATACAGCAGGGTGATCTCGTCGTCGGAGTCCTCCTTGCGCGTCAGCTCCAGGCACAGGGCGATGTCCTCGTCCGCCGAGAAGGAGGTCTTGGACGTCGTCAGGGAGCGGTAATCCCAGTTGACCTCCGCCGGCGTCTCCCACAGGGAAATATAGGTCGTGGAGGGCGTTGCGCCGTAGCGGTCGAAGCGGCCGCCGGACGGCGTTCTGGCGCTGGCCTCGACCGTGCCGAACACATCCGCACCGTCTGCAGGCGTCAGGGAGATCGTGTAATCCGCATCGGGGATGAGGCCCTTGAGCGTGACGGAGTTTTCCGTGCACTCCTGCAGACGCGGCTCGTGATTGCTCGTCGGCACGCCGTAGGTCACATACCAGCCGCCGGCGGGCGCACCGGAGGCCGTCTGCCACGAGGCGGTGATGGTGCCGTCCTCATTGGCCGTGGCCTGCAGACCCGTCACAACGAGCGGGTTGGCGGGCAGCGTGAGCACGGCGGGCGCGGGCATACCCTCGGCCGAGACGGTGAAGGTATAATCGCGCTTGAGGTCGGGCAGCTCGAAGACACAGCTGCTCTCCGTGACGGTCTGCGTGACCGTCGTGAACTGACGAGCCTCGCAGGTGACCGTCCAGCCTGCGGGAATGTTTTCGCCCGTTTCCCATGTCACGGTGACGGTGTTTCCCTCGATGCTGCTGACATTCAGCTTATCGACCTTCACAACGGGGATGGGCGTGAACTCCGTCGTCGTCGTGCCGGTGAGGAAGACGGTATCCGTTCCCTCGAGCGTGAACGTGTAATTCTGCTGCAGCGTCAGGCCGGTGACCGTGACGGTATTGCCGGTGAACTGCTGCGACTGCTTCTGGCCATCGCCCGCCGCATAGGACACGGTCCACTGGGCAGGGGTCGGGCCGTTGGCGCTGAAGCTCAGCACCACGCTGCCGTCGGCATCGCCGAGCGAGGCGGTCAGATCCGTGATCTCCGTGGCCTCCGGCGTCGTGACGGAGAGGGTGCTGACGCCGCGGCTGCTCAGGCGGTGGCCGTCGGCCGCCGTGACGGTGATGGTATACTGCGTGTTTTCCGACAGGCCGGAGAAGACGTACTGACCGTTGGCCGCCGTGGCGGGATAGGAATTGCCATACATGTCGGAGCAGGTCAGGCGGAAGTCCGCCGCCTTGTCGCCGCTCTCCAGCGCGACCGTCAGCTCCTCCGTCGTGCAGCGCACGACGCGCAGGGCATCGGCCCGCACAAAGTAATACGAAAGCAGGAACCACGCCGCCGCGCCCAGCAGGGCGATGAGCGCAGTCACGATGCCGATCGTGACGGCGCGGCGCTTTTTCTTCGGTTTTTTCTCCGGTTCGGGTGGGAGCGTGCTCTCCGCGTCGTTATCGACATAGGTCGCCTCCGGCTCGGCGGACTGCTCCGGCTCGTCCGGGGACGCTTCCTGCTCCGGTTCCTCCGGCTGCGGCGGTACGTCGCCGACGGCCGCATTCACCGAGGCAAGGAAAGCGTCGAGGTCCATCTGATCCGGGTCCTCGTCCTCCGGCTCTGCCGGGGCAGGTCCGGCTTCCTCCGCCGGTCCGGTCTCTTCTGCAGGCTCGTCCGCTTCCGGCTCGGTATCTTTGACCGGCTCTGCCTCCTTGACCGGCTCCGCCGGTTTTTCTGGCTCGGCAGGCGGCTGCGGCTTTTCTTCGGCCTTCTGCTCCGGCTTCGGTGCGTCCGGCACGGCGTCGGGATCGATGTCCTTTTCCGTGCCCGCGCCGGAAAGGTCCGGGGCAAAGCTCGTGCGGAACTTCTCGTCGAGCTTCTCCGCGTCCGTCATGCGGGCAGGCGCGTCCTCCCCGTCCGTCTCCGCCTCGGGCGCGAGCGGCGCCTCCGGCGTGACGATGGGCGGCACGATGAGCGTGTCCGACACCTCGTTGCGCTGCATATAATAGACCAGCGCCTGCTTCAGCTCCGCCGGGGTCTGGAAGCGATCCTCCGGACGCGGAGCGCAGGTCTTCAGGATGATGGCAGCCAGCTCATAATCGGCATAGATCGGTGTCGGCATGGCCTTGCCGGTCAGGCGGAGCTTGTCCGCCATGGCCTCGCCCGTGGCCTCGTCCTCAAACGGGCCGTGGTTGCCGTTATAGATGCGGTAGAGCAGCATGCCGATGGCATACAGGTCGATCGTGGGGTTTGGGGATGCCGTGATGGCGGAAAGCTCCGGCGCGGAATACGGGCCGAGGTAATTCTCCGGCACCGAGGCATACTGCAGGTCCTCCAGCGGCGCAAGGCCGAGGTCCCCGAGCAGGAACCGCCCGGACTGCGTGAGGAACACGTTCTCCGGCTTGAGGTTTTCAAACAGATAGCCCGCATCGCGGCAGGCCGTGAGCGCGTCGCACAGGTCGATGCCGAGGTTCACGGCGCGCAGGCCGGTCATGGCGCTGTGGTCGAGGAAGGCGCGCAGCGAGACCATGCGCGGATAGAGGATATAGACATCGTAGCCGATGCCGCTCTCCTTCGGCTCGATCTGGTAAGAGCTCGCGCCCGCAAAATAGCCGTTCTCTGCCAGACGCATGCCGGTGTCGAGCTCGTTTTTGATATCCTCGGCAACACTGCCGTAATAGGCATGGACGGCGGCGTCATCCGGGTAAGCGCCGGAGAGGATCAGCGCCCGCACCTGCAGGTCAGACGCGGGGACGGAGATCCGCTTTACGACAAAGCGCTCGCCCGACTGGACGTGGCGGAGGGCGTAGCAGGTACAGCCATTGTGCCCGGCGATCTCCTCCTCAACGGACATCTGATCCAGCAGAGGGGAGACAAGTTTCAGTTCGGACATCGGGTTCGCCTCCTAAATCAAGAACTCAAATTATTTCTAGTATATACTATGATATTTTTGCAAAAAATGCAAGAACATTCTTGTCATATTCTTCGGAAAATGGTATGATAGGAAAAACCGGCGGAGGCGATTCCTGTCGTATGCCGGAGGAAAGGAGACCAAGCATAGCACGATATGCGTTGAGATATGGAAAACAAAGTTGTTTGTGACTACTGCGGCACGATTTATGACGGTTCGCGCGAAAAGTGCCCGCTCTGCGGCAGCACCACCCGCGCCGAGGCCGCGCCC
>OHAY01003255.1_pt1 | contig 11409 bp, 5 predicted proteins | sample 1577191 | NCBI WGS metagenome assembly OHAY01 (sample SAMEA3541504, study PRJEB24748) | human gut metagenome | biome: human gut; feature: human-associated habitat; material: faeces | place: China | collected 2012 | reverse complement strand
AGGCAAACGCCCAACTTCTTGATTTTCAATCAAAGTCCAAATTAGAGCGAGTTAGTATTTTTAACTTTTTAGCCCATTTTCTATCTTTTTTACGCCTAAACGGCCCAAAACAGAGGCTTTTAAATCTTCTTCTTATAGCAGCGATGACGGCGATGCTGTTCGCTCTCCAGATACTGCCACTGGCTCTGAACACCGGTATTGGTCTCCATCTGCGGCATTGCCTCTGCCCACTTAAAGCCATAACGGCGATACTGCTTTATAAGATCGGCAAAAATAAGTGCATTGGCTCCCTTCTTGCGATATTCCGGAAGAACACCTATCAAGAGCAAATCCACAGTATCCGTCTTGTGCCACTTCAGTACCTTCAGCACCTTCAGCCAACCCGTAGGGAAAAGCTTGCCATTGCCTATCTCGCGCAGCGCATCGGTAAACGAAGGGAAGGAAACACCAAAGGCTACCAGCTTGTTGCCAGCGTTGCCATCCACCACACCCGTTACCAGGTTCAAGTCAGCCTTCTTGATATAAGTATTTACATATTCATCTATCTGCTTCTCCGTAAGTTGCTGGAAATCATAGAGATTCTTATAAGTCTCGTTCACGATTTCGAACACCTTCCTGCCCATTCCTCCCGAGGTCAGTTCCTGGCGGGTGAACTTATGCACATGCAGATTATATCGGCTCTCTATCATCTGGGCAGTCTTGGCAAACTTAGCCGGCGTCACTTCCGGAATCCTGATGCGGTACTCCAACCAGTCGTTATCCTTCTCATAGAGCGGATAACTCTCCAGATGCGTCTTGTAATAAGGATAATTGTAATTGATATACATCGTAGACTTCCGGTCGAAGCCCTCGATGAGCAAGCCTTCACGATCCATATCCGTAAATCCGAGCGGACCTACGCATTCGTTCATTCCCCTGCTCTTGCCCCAGTTTTCTACCGCACGCAACAAGGCACAGGAAACCGCAACATTATCCACGAAATCGAACCAGCCGAAGCGAACCTGCTTCTTGTTCCAATGTGCGTTGGCACGATGGTTGATAATGGCAGCAATTCTACCTACGATACGAGCCTCGCTGTCAACCGCCAGGAAGTATTGAGCCTCGCAGAATTCGAAGGCAGGATTCTTCTTCGGGTCCAGCGTATTCATCTCGTCGAAACGCAAAAAAGGAATGGCAAACTTATGGCCTCTGTAGAGATCATAATGAAACTGAATGAAGGTTTTCAGCCCTTTTTTAGTCGTTATCGGTATGATTCTTATCTCATCATTCATTAGTATATTGTTTTATGTATATATATTCAATTGCAGTGCAAAAATACAATAAATTTATGAATAATGCAACTCTTTTCTTATAAATTTATAAAAGTTTGTTCATAATTGTCCAACTTTGTGGATATTTATGTACCTTTGCAGGTTGAAATGCCCCAAAAGAGCATCATAAAGTTATGAAGAAAGAGAAAAGAGACAACTATACGTTCCTCACACATGCCCCTGTGCATCATGTGATTTTTACGATGGCCATACCAACGATTATCAGTATGCTGTCGACGAGCATGTACAATCTCGCCGACACTTATTTCGTGGGCAGCATCAACACGCAGAGTGTGGCAGCGGTAGGCGTTTCCTTTGCAGCAATGGCTGTGATTCAGGCAATAGGTTTCTTCTTCGGTCACGGAGCAGGCAATTATGTTTCGCGACAGTTGGGCGCCAAGCATACGGAAGAGGCACAGAAGATGGCAACCACGGGTTTTGTGCTGAGTTTTCTTACCGGTCTCCTCATCGCCATCCTGGGTCATCTTTTTCTCACACCGCTCTGCCTTCTGATGGGTTCTACGCCCACCATTCTTCCTTATACAGAGCGCTATCTGGGCATTATCCTGCTGGGTGCTCCCTTTATGACCACCTCGCTTACGCTGAATAATCTGATGCGATTTCAGGGCAATACGATGTATGCGATGAAGGGCATCATGTCGGGTGTGCTGCTCAATCTGATTCTGGCTCCTCTGCTCATTCTCTACTTCCAGCTGGGCATTACCGGAGCCGCCGTAGCCACCCTCATCAGCCAGTGTTTCGGCTGCACCATGCTCTTCAGGATGACGCATAAAGGCGAGAACATCCGCATCCGTCTCAGCAATTTCACCCCTACCCGCGCCTTTGCCAAGGAGATTATCTTCGGCGGAACCCCTTCGCTGTCAAGACAGGGACTGGGAAGTATAGCTACGCTGATGCTCAATGTGGCAGCAGGTGCGTTTGGCGATGCAGCCATTGCGGGCATGAGCATCGTTACCCGCATCTCCTTCTTCACCTATGCGATGGTCATCGGTCTGGGACAGGGATTCCAGCCGCTCTGCGGATTCTGCTACGGCGCCAAACTCTATGGGCGCGTAAGAGAAGCCTACTTTTTCTGCATCAGATGCGGCACGGTTTTCCTCTGCGTCTGTGCCATTCTCGGCTTCATCTTCTCAACTTCCATCATCAGTATCTTCCGCGATGATGCAGCAGTTGTAGCCGTAGGTTCGGCAGCTTTGAGATGGCAGGTGCTCAGTTTTCCGCTCATAGCCAGCATCGTGCTCACCAACATGCTGATGCAGACCATCCGCAAACCGGTGAGAGCCAACATCGTAGCGGCAGCACGCAGCGGACTTTTCTTCATTCCGCTCATCTTCATCCTGCCCTATTTCTTCGGACTGCTGGGCGTGGAGATGTGTCAGATGTGGGCAGATTGCTGCTCGTTTGCCGTTGCGGTTCCGATAGCCTGGAGCGCTTTCAGGGATATGAGAAGAGAGCAGATGGAACTCGGGGAAAAACACTAGAATAAAAGAAAATACTTGAGATAAGAGAAATGAAGAAGACTTATTACATAGGATTGGACGTTGGCTCTACGACAGCCAAAATAGCCGTTATCGACAGCGATAATCGGGTAATTTACTCAAAATACGAACGCCACAACGCTCGTGTCAACGAACTTGTGTCACAATATTTCGATGAGATTTTAGCCCTTGTGGGCGATGCAGAGGCAAGAATCTGCGTAACGGGAAGCGTAGGAATGGCTACTGCCGAACAGCTCCAGGCGGAGTTTGTACAGGAGGTGGTGGCTGCATCGGTCTATGCCCGTACTGCCCATCCTGAGGCGAAAGCACTCATCGATATCGGTGGCGAGGACGCGAAGGTTATCTTCTTCAAGAAAAACGGAAATATGGAACTGCGCATGAACGGCAACTGTGCCGGCGGAACGGGCGCTTTCATCGACCAGATGAGTGTGCTGATGGGCGTAGAGAACCAGAAGATGAGCGAGTTGGCGATGAAGGCAGAGCACGTTTATCCGATGGCTGCCCGCTGCGGCGTATTCGCTAAGACCGACATCCAGAACCTGATGGCGCGCAATCTGCCCGAAGCCGATATTGCAGCCAGCATCTTCCATTCCATCGCCGTACAGACGGTGGTAACGCTTTCTCACGGCATCAGTTTCGAGGCTCCTATCCTGCTCTGCGGCGGTCCGCTTACCTTTCTTCCGGCTCTCCGCAAGGCTTTCTGCGATTATCTCCATCTCTCTCCAAACGATTTCATCGTATCCGGAAACAGCAATCTCATTCCGGCTCTGGGCTGTGCTTACCGGGCTAAATCGGCAGATTCTGCAGCCTCAGTATCTGTTCTCAGAAGTCGGATGAAGAAAGAAATACAAACGGAATGGACCAGCAGTCTGCTGCCCCTGTTCAAGAATGAGAAAGAGCACCAGGAATGGCTCAAATCCAAGGCGAAATTCGCTACGGAAACCAAACCGCTGAATAAAGGAAAACAGCAGGTTGTGATTGGTATTGACTCGGGCTCTACTACGACGAAGATTGTTGCGGTAAGGGTGAATACGGAGACGCCTACGGGAGATATTGTCTTTACCAATTACCGCCTGAATCTGGGAAATCCGATCAAGGCAGTAGCGGATGGACTGAACGCCCTGAAGCAGGAAGCTGCATTGCGAGGCGCTGAACTGGAAATCGTAGGCTCCTGCTCTACAGGTTACGGCGAAGAACTCATCAAGGCGGCTTTCGGCCTCGACAGCGGCATTATCGAAACAATGGCGCACGAAAGAGCTGCTGCCTCACTCATGCCTGACGTGAGTTTTATCCTGGACATCGGCGGACAGGACATGAAGGCTATCTTCGTTGAGAAAGGGGCTGTGGTGCGCATGGAACTCAACGAGGCGTGCAGTTCGGGCTGCGGAACATTCATCCAGACCTTTGCCAACAATATGGGTTATTCTGTAGGCGATTTTGCCCAACTCGCCTGCCAGTCGAAGGCTCCCTGCGACCTGGGAACCCGCTGCACCGTCTTCATGAACTCAAAGGTGAAGCAGGTGCTCAGAGAGGGCGCATCTGTAGCTGATATTTCTGCCGGAATCTCTTATTCGGTCATCAAGAACTGTCTTTATAAGGTATTGAAACTCCATGGTAATGAGAACCTTGGAGGCAAAATCGTTGTACAGGGTGGTACGATGAGAAACGATGCGGTGGTAAGAGCATTTGAGTTGCTCACCCATACCGAAGTAGCACGAAGCAACATGCCTGAACTGATGGGCGCCTACGGCTGTGCCCTTCATGCGGCGGCAGATTATAAACATCGCACTTCTGCAGAAGATTCGCACCCTGCCTCATCAAGAACCATCGATGAGCTGCAGAATCTGGCTCATTATGAAACCAAACAGCTGCGTTGCAAAGGCTGCGAAAACCATTGTTATGTTTCCCGCTACACCTTTGCCGGCGGCAACCGATTCTACTCCGGAAACAAGTGTGAGCGTGTGTTCAACAACAAGGGAGCAAACGGGATAAAAGGCAAAAATATTTACGAATACAAATACAGTTTACTGTTTAATAGAGAGACAGTTAACCAACTTGACGTTGTAAAACACAACGTCAAAGTAGGCATTCCTCGCATCCTCAACATGTACGAGGAATATCCGTTCTGGAATGCGCTGCTCCGGGCAGCCGGATTGGGCGTGATTCTCTCTTCCGATTCCACTTTCAGCCAGTATGAAGGAGCCTTGAATACGGTGATGAGCGATAATATCTGCTTCCCGGCTAAACTGGCTCACAGTCATCTGAAGGAACTCAACGAGAACCCGAAGGTTGACCGCATCCTCATGCCATACGTGGTTTATGAGCATAATGACGACCCGAAGAATACGCTGAACAGCTTCAACTGTCCAGTCGTTTCGGGCTACAGCGATGTCATCAAGTCGGTCATCAATCTGAAGAAACCAATCGATACGCCCGTCATCAACTTTGCCCAGCCTAAGGCGCTGGAAAAACAGATTACCGATTATCTCAAGCAACTGGGAGTAAGCAAGAAGACTGCCCGTAAAGCGCTGAGAGAGGCTCTCTATTCTCAGGCAGTATATGCTGCTGAGATTAAGAAACAGGGCTGGGAGATGCTGAAAAATGAAGAAACAGAGGCTCAGAAGCCGAACAAGGGACTTACGATTCTGCTGGCCGGCCGTCCTTATCATACTGACCCGCTGATTCAGCACAAGCTGAGCGAGATGATTGCCAATCTGGGAGTCAACGTCATCAGCGAAGACATCGCCCGGGGTAATCTCTTTGCAGATTTCAAAGACTTCAATCTGGAGAACCTGGCGGCAGAAAGAAATGAGGCAGCATTAGCCAGCCAAGACAACAACGAAGCATACAACTGTCAGCCAGAGACTTATCTCGTGAAGCAATGGGCGTATATGAACCGCATTCTGAAGGCAGCGCAATGGGCAGCCGAACAGGGCGATGAGGTTCATTTCGTCCAGATGACCAGCTTCGGCTGCGGTCCTGACAGTTTTATCCAGGACGAGATTCGCGACATCATGAAGCGCCACAACAAGCCGTTCACGCTGCTGAAGATAGATGATGTGAGCAATATCGGCTCACTGAAGCTCCGTGTCCGCTCGCTCATAGAAAGCCTGAAGGGAGTAAAGGAAGTGAAGAGTGAAGAACGAAGAGTGAAAAATTCAACAGCAGAAGAAATTCAACATTCAACACTCAACATTCAACATTTACAACAGACCAAGGTATTCACCAAGCAGGATATTCATCGCAAGATTCTCGCTCCTTTCATGACCGAATACCTCACCCCTATCATTCCGCCTATCCTGAAACTGATAGGCTATGATGTAGAGGTACTTCCGATGAGCGATGAGGTGAGCGCCGAACTCGGCTTGAAGTTTGCCAACAACGAAGTCTGCTATCCGGCAACCCTCATCGTCGGCGACATCATCAAAGCCTTGAAATCAGGCAGATACGACCTGAATAATACGGCAGTAGTGATGAGTCAGACGGGCGGTCAGTGTCGCGCAACCAACTACGCCGGTCTCATCAAGCGTGCGATGATTTCCAATGGATTCCAGGACATTCCGCTGCTCACTCTCGGTGTAACAGCCTCAACAGGCGAAGCATCAGGCTCAACAGACGACAAGCAAGACTACAACGAGCAGGACGGCTTCAATGTGCCTTGGCTGAAATACAGTCAGATTATCGTTACCGCCATTTTCTATGGCGATGCAATCAACGAGATGTACAACGCCTGCATCGTAAGAGAGCGTAAACCGGGCATTGCCAGAGAGTTGCGCGATAAATACATGCAGCTGATAGACGGACCTATCGCCCGCAATTCAGCCAAGGAACTCATCCGACTCCTGGAACAGGCAGCCGAAGAATTCGACCAGATGACCATCGACCGAGAACTGCCGAAGGTAGGAATCGTAGGCGAAATCTTCCTGAAGTTCAATCCTTTCGCCCACCAGTTCCTGGAGCAGAACATCATATCCCGCGGCATTGAGGTGGTTCCGCCTCTGCTTGCCCCTTTCTTCCTGCAGGAATTTGTGAATGTAGAGATACAGAAACACATGCGGCTGAGTTGCACCAAAGTGCCCGATTTCATCATCAAGGGCACTTATCAGGCGCTGATAGGCAGAAGATTGCGCCAGGTTAACAAGGCAGCCGGCAAGTTCCACTACTTCCGTCCGTTCACCAACATCTATGATGATGCGAAGGACGTACAGGGACTGGTTTCGCTCGCAGCCCAGTTTGGCGAAGGCTGGCTTCTGCCTGCCGACATCGTAGGTTACATCCGTGATGGCGTGAACAACATCATCTCGCTCCAGCCTTTCGGCTGCATCGCTAACCACGTGATTTCCAAGGGCATCGAGAAACGTCTCCACGACCGGTTCCCAATGCTCAACCTCGTATCGCTCGACTTCGATTCCGGTGTTTCAGAGGTAAACGTCACCAACCGACTGCTCCTCTTTCTGGACAGCATCGCAAAATAAGACAGAGGGTGTGGCATAAACTTTTTCATAGTTTTTAGGCACGGATTACACGGATTTTTCATGAGGCTATAATTGCTTTATTTACATGAGCGGCATAAATCCGTGTAATCCGTGTAATCCGTGCCTTATCTATCCCCTAGGCAAACTACTTATGACACACATCTTCTTTCATCCCCCAAAGAATCACTAAAAAAAATACAAAAAACCGTAGCTATTTCTTTGTCATTCAAGAAAATAATCGTATCTTTGCACTCAAATTTTATTGAGACATTAAGAAAATGAGTAAAGATACATTAACTCATCAGCTGACAGAGACCATCGAGGAGCTTTCGAGCGCCGAATCTTTGAAGGGTCTCTTCCATCAGCATCGAGACGGGAATCCACTTCCTTCGGGCAAGGCGCTCGAAGAAATCATCAGTTTGTCCCGTTCTATCCTCTTTCCGGGATATTTCGGCAATTCTTCTGTAAATATCTCAACCATCAAATATCATATTGGAGTAAGAGTAGAAAAACTCTATGAGATGCTGTCAGAGCAGATTCTCGCCGGTCTCTGCTTCGCCAACGACTGCGAAACGGAAACCCAGGCTGAACTGCAGCACCAGCGTGCCAAGGCAGGCGTGATTGCAGCCAAGGCAATCATGGAATTCCCGAGACTGCGCAAGATTCTGGCTACCGATGTAGAGGCTGCCTACGAGGGCGACCCGGCTGCCATGAGCCACGGAGAAATCATCTCCTGCTACCCGGTCATCAAGGCGATTACCAACTACCGCATCGCTCACGTGCTGCACGAACTGGGAGTGCCGCTCATTCCGAGAATGATGACTGAACTGGCTCATTCGGAAACCGGTATTGATATTAACCCGGAGGCTACCATCGGCAAGCACTTCACCATCGACCACGGTACGGGTGTGGTAATTGGAGCTACCTGCATCATCGGCGACAATGTGAAACTCTACCAGGGTGTTACCCTCGGAGCCAAGAGTTTCCCACTCGATAAGGACGGCAATCCTATCAAGGGAATCCCTCGCCACCCTATCCTCGAAAATGATGTCATCGTCTACGCCAATGCCACCATCCTCGGTCGCATCACCATCGGAGAAGGCTGCGTAGTGGGAGCCAACGTATGGGTTACCAAGGATATGAAACCGAAAACAAAGAAATATAAAAAAGAAAAACAAAGTTTATTAGATATAGAATTCAATAATGGAACAGGAATTTGAACTCATTGCCAAGACCTTCATGGGCCTCGAGCCTGTCTTGGCTGAAGAGCTCACCCAGTTGGGTGCCAATAATGTACAGATCGGTCGCCGCATGGTGTCTTTCACAGGCGACAAGGAAATGATGTATCGTGCTAACTTCCAGTTGCACACAGCCATCCGTATCTTAAAGCCTATCAAGCACTTCAAGGCGAGAAGCGCTGAAGAGGTGTATGATCAGATCCAGAAGATCAAGTGGGATGACATCTTAGACGTGAAGAAGACTTTCTCTGTTGACTCAGTAGTCTACTCAGAGGAGTTCCGCAACTCACGCTTCGTAACCTACAAGGTAAAGGATGCGATTGTAGACTGGTTCCGCGAGAAGCAGGGTACACGTCCAAATATTAGCGTATCTAACCCGGATATCCGCCTCAACATCCACATTGCAGAAGACAATGCCACCTTGAGTCTCGATTCGAGTGGTGAGAGTCTGCACCGCCGTGGCTACCGCCAGGAGCAAGTAGAGGCTCCTCTGAACGAGGTTCTCGCTGCAGGTATGATTCTGATGACCGGCTGGAAGGGCGAATGCGATTTCATCGACCCGATGTGTGGTTCAGGTACCATCGCCATCGAAGCTGCCCTCATCGCCCGCAACATCTCTCCAGGTGTATTCCGCAAGGAGTTTGCCTTCGAGAAATGGAACGATTTCGACCAGGATCTCTTCGACATGATCTATAACGACGACTCTCAGGAGCGCGAGTTCGAGCACCATATCTATGGTTACGATGTTGACATGAAGGCTGTAAACACAGCTAACCTCAACGTTCGTGCTGCCGGTCTTAGCAAGGACATCACCATCTCACAGGCTGATTTCAAGGACTTCACCCAGCCAGCCGAGAAGAGCATCATCGTGATGAACCCTCCATACGGTGAGCGCATCTCTACCCCTAACCTCCTGAACACCTACAAGATGATAGGCGAGCGCTTCAAGAAGGCTTTTGCCGGCAACGAGGCTTGGGTATTGAGCTACCGCGAGGAATGCTTCGAGCAGATTGGTCTGAAACCATCTATCAAGATTCCTGTATTCAACGGAAGCTTGGAGTGCGAATTCCGCAAGTATGTGATGTTCGACGGCAAGATGAAGGACTTCCGTTCTGAAGGCGGTATTGTGAAGACTGAGCGCGAGAAGAGCGAGATGGCTCAGAAGCACCGTTTCAAGAAGGAACGTGAATTCAAGAAGCGTGTAAGCGAGGAGACTGAAAACGAGGAGGACGATATCCGTTCTTTCAAGTTCCATACTCACCGTCTGGAAGACTTCGAGAAGAAGCGTGCTGAGTTCCACAAGGGCGGTCGTTCACGTATCGGTGGCGGTCGACGCAATAATGACGACGATGACAAGCGTGGCAGCCGCAGCTTCAAGGGCGACCGCAAGGGTGGCCGTGACTTCGGTGGCAAGCGCGACGGAAAGCGTTTCGAGAAAGGCGACAAGCGTGGTGGCTTCAAGGGCGACAAACGTGGTGGCCGTGATTTCGGAGGCAAGCGCGGAGGCAAGAAGAACTTCAGCGTTGACTTCGACGACGAGGATTAAAGTAAAGAACTGAACTTTCGCATATCAGGAAGTTAAAGGAGTTAAGGAAGTTAAGGAGTTAAGACGTATGTCTTGCTGCTTAAAAAATACGCCAAAAAGACTATTGTCTTAACTCCTCAGCGACCGTAGGGAGCGATAACTCCTTTAACTCCTTTAACTTCTGAACTTGCGAAACTTGAATAAAGAATATAATGAATCTGAAGAATTCAATTTATAAATTATCTTTTGCTGCTATGATCATGATGGCTATGAATGCAACCGACTTACAGGCTCAGGGCGTGGTTCCTGCTCAGAAAGGCGAGAAAACCTTTACATTGGAAGACCTGAACTTCGGCGGCAACAACTATCGTAACATGGTGGCTAAGAACCGCTGGTGCACCTGGTGGGGCAATGAACTCGTTCGCCAGGATGTGGATGCCTGCTATCTCGTCAACAAGACGACAGGCAAGGAGACCAGACTCTTCGGCATCAATGACATCAACCAGTGGATTGCTCCTACCAAAGACATCAAGGTAAGAGCCCTCTACAATGCTCTCTTCCCTTTTGCAGGCAAGAGCATCGTGATGGTAAGCAATGACAGCAAGACTTATACCGTAGACTTCAAGAAGCATAAGCTGCTGAGTGAGATGGATTTTGCTGACGGCGAGAACCTCCTGGAGGCTAACGCCCAGCAGAACGCCTTCGCCTATCTGAAGGGCAGCAACCTCTATGTGCGTACCTTCGATGTAACCAGCAACGCCCTGACAAAAGAAAAGAAATCTCACGATTTCCAGCTCTCAAAGGACGGAAGCCGCGAAATTGTTTATGGACAGAGTGTTCACCGCGATGAGTTCGGTATCAGCAAGGGAACCTTCTGGAGTCCGAACGGCGAACTGCTCGCCTTCTATCGCATGGACCAGAGTATGGTAACCGACTATCCGCAGGTCGACATCCCGGAAATTGGTTTCAATCATCCTGAAACACAGAGTTGCATTGCTACTCCTGCACCAGACAAGTATCCGATGACTGGCGAGACATCACACAAGGTAACCGTAGGCGTGTTCGACTGCATGACCGGCAAGACCATCTATCTGAAGGCTGGCGATCCAACCGACCGCTACTTCACCAACATCGCATGGAGTCCGGACAGCAAGACCATCTATATGTTCGAACTGAACCGCGACCAGAACGACTGCCGTCTGACTGCCTACAATGCAGAAACCGGCGAGAAGACAGGCGAACTCTATCGCGAGACCGATGAGAAATATGTAGAACCATGTCACCCAATCCAGTTCCTGCCTTGGGACAGCAACAGCTTTATCATGCAGAGCCGCAAGGATG
>OHAY01003251.1_pt1 | contig 11416 bp, 6 predicted proteins | sample 1577191 | NCBI WGS metagenome assembly OHAY01 (sample SAMEA3541504, study PRJEB24748) | human gut metagenome | biome: human gut; feature: human-associated habitat; material: faeces | place: China | collected 2012 | reverse complement strand
GCCTCCACTCCACTCTTCGGTTTCAAAGGCTGCCGTTGTTCCCCAGGTACCCCATTCCTGTCCTACGAACCAGGTATACTGGTACGCGTTCATATTTTCCGCATAGGAAACCTGTACGGAGGCATCTGAACATGGCATCGTAAAGCAATACACCGTCGGATTCTCCAGATTGCAAATTGTCGCATTCACTTTTGAATTATTCTCACCGGTAATCGTTACTTCGCTTACGACATCTTTCGGATCCAGACCCGTAAATGCAAGGTACACTTTTTCTCCGGCTTTCCGTGAAAATGTAAATGTACCAGTTTCACTACCTATCGTAGAAATCGGATTTGTTTCCTTTTTTGCATCATCCAGGGATGCATACGCTTTCACAACTGCATTCAGGGAGTTTATCGTATTCTCCCGTCCTACTGTAACTGTGTGCTCCGCCGTATCAACTGTCAGCTGGCATTCTGCCTGCTTGGAAGGATCCGCCTTGCTGATGGCTGTGATTATATAGGTTCCATTTGCCACATCCGCAGCGGTTACCAAGCCGTCCTCTACCTTGACTGCCGGATCACTGCTTTTCCACGTCACTTCTCTGGACGCTCCGTTTGCCACATCGACGGTTGCAGTAAGCTGGACGCTTCCTCTCGGATAAATCGTCTCATTGGTCTTATCCAGCGTAATTCCAGTAACCGACGGTTTCAGATCCAGCGTCAGATTCGGACGTAAGGTCTGGTTTTTCAGAATCGGGAAGGCATACTCGCCGGTTGAATCCATCGTCCAGGTAGAATCAAAATCCCAGCCCAGTTTTTCATAAAATTCTGAATTTTTCAGTTCTGCCTCTGTTACGTCCGCTCCATATAGCTTGTCTGCCCCCATCGTATTCGGATCTGGGGTCAAAATCGTCCCATCTAATTTTCTCGCAACTGTGCCGGCAAAGCCGTAGTTATTCATATACTTTCCTGACGTTCCACCAATCCGGTTGAGCGATCGCATCTCCGGGAAAATGCTGACACAGGAGGAAATCGAACCGTTGTCGGAAATGCCCGCCACGGCTGCGCCAGTGGAATTTTTTGTCAGCGCTTCGCCTGCCGCGTAGCTGTGGGAGATCGTTACGTTGCCGCTTCCTACCAGTCCGCCGATATAAAATCCCTTATCAACGTCCATATCCACAACTGCATAGCTGTTGTCAATGGTTGTAGTTCCACCGGTCCAGCCGACCAAACCACCCGCAAACCCCCTGTCGGTGGTTCTTTTGATTTTAGCATCTGCATAGCAGGACTGAATCTTTACCGAATAATTCTTCATTACGTTTCCAATCAAACCACCTGCCGATTCAATCTTATTCGTTCCATCTGCAGTTTCGATTGTTCCACTGACGTAACAATTTTCTACTGTCAGAGAACCATATACATCACCAACCAGGATACCAACTCTCGCATCATCGTTGGAAGCTCTAACCACCGCATTTTCTATGGTCAGATTCTTAATTTCACACTTTGAAGAAATTGCTTGAAACAATCCCACATAAGCTTTGCCGACTGCATTCAAGCCTCGAATCGTATGTCCGCATCCATCAAATTCAGCTCCGGCATTACGAATCGAAGCAAAGTCGTGACCGCCCATATCAATATCGCACATCAGTTTCGCTTTCCAGTTTGAAATGTTCGTATCTCTGAAATACGCAAGCTCTGCCCCTGTACTAATTTGATAATAACCATGTTCGTCTTTGGTCGGTTCCACAGCTGTTATTCCATCCCACTGATCCTGCACCCATACCGCCTCAAATGCCACATTTCTTTCCGGCATTGTATAACCTGCACCACTGGCATATGTATTAGTTCCGTCACTCCAGCCTTTAAAATTCATGCCGTATACCTTAAAGGTATTCTTTGGAAGCGTAATCACAGTTCCGGCTGCGGCATTTTCCAGTGTCGGTGCATCTCCCTGTGAATCCTTACGTCCAGACGTAAAGGTAATTTTATACTTCGCTGCAATCGAAAGATCCACCTTGATTGTTTCTAGCGTATCATTCCTGGATTTATAACTCAAAAAAATCGTTCCTGTGATACTTCCGTTTACTCCCGGTTCTGTTCCGTCTGTTGCCTGCTTTTTCTGGAAATCAGACGGTTTCGACCATGTTGCCTGAATTTTTTTATTTGTGATAACGTTCCGTACAACCTGCAAAATTTCATCCGCTGTCGTCTCATTTGTCACTGTCTTCGCCTGCAGCGCTGCCGCTGCCGCTTTTTTGACATCCACTAAGGTCTGCTCGGAAAATACATATTCTTCACTTGTCGCTTTTTCACTATCCCCATAGACGGAATTACCGGTTGCCCAAACTTTAAACGTATAGGTTCCGCTTTCCGCTATCTGGGAGGTAAAATCGTGGCTGGTTGCATTCGCCCCAAGTGTTACTTCAGCCCCCAGTTCTGAATTATCCTTATAGAGCTGTACTTTATAACCCGACGCATGCTCAACCTGATTCCAGACCGCTTTTCCTTTTACTGTCTCATCCCATTTGACATCCACAGGTGCCGCAAGCTGAACAAGGTTTACCTTTTTTTTCAGCTTGATTGAGCCGATCAAACTTCCCTTGTAATGGACATAAAGCTGTTTTTCATTTGCACTGCCAAGAGGCAGCGATTTAGCAAATTGAATCTTTATACTGCCAATTCCATTTTCGGTATTCACTCCAAGAATTGTAACTCCGCCATATGCCGTTCCATCTTCCTCGGATGAAAGTTTAAAATCCTCCGCCTTTAAATTTTCATTTCCAGTATATGTAAGTGCAATTTTTCCATCTGCCGTGACAGTTTCCGCATCGGTTGTCTGGAAAGTTCCGGTCACAGTTTGTTCCGCAGGCATGGAAACCGGGTTTACATCCAAAGTGAAATCAAGAACATCTGAATTCGCATCCGAAATCGTAACTGTCGTCTCAACCGTAAAATATCCGGTTTGTTTAATTGTTACGTCATAGTCTCCATTTGCGAGATCAATGCTAAAATTTCCATTTGAATCTGTTGTCGCCTTTTTCTCACTGCTGCCCTTCTTAAAAGTAATCTCTGCGCCCGCGATTCCGGTTTCTCCAGACTTTACACTTCCCTTTAACGAATTGGTCGCCTGAAGATAATCCGGTAAATCATCCTCTGAAAATATAGTTGTTTCTCCACATTTTAATTCTGGGAAATGACCATCTCTAATATCCCAATTAGATTCTCCCCAACCAAGAGTTTTTTTCCAGAAATTGCTTGTCAAAAGAGCTGTTTTGGAAACATCTTTTCCATAATACAGTGGATATGGCTCCTCTATCTTTTTAGAACCACTAGCAAATGTAAGTGTCATATCCTTATATGCATAATTTCCCTCTCCCTGTACATAATCACCCGTATATCCAAAAATTCTATTCACATAATATCCTAAACTATTTGTGACAATCGTTTCTTGCAGTGCCACGCTCTTATTAATCGTAACTGTTTTATTTGGTCCACCAACCAATCCACCTGTACCGCGACCTAAATTTGTTGAAACACTTCCCATTGCAATACAGTTCTTAATATTCAACTGGCTTCCACTTACCACTCGAACCGAGCCAACCAAACCTCCAGCTAAAGAATCATTAACACTACCTTGGTTTTTAATATCTGCATTAACAATACAATTTTGAATTGTCAGCGCCCCCGACTGAACCTGTCCAATTAATCCACCTGCGGCACAATTTCCTGTAGTAGCAAGACTGCCACTGATATAACAATTTTCAATCTGCGAATCAGCACCTACAGTTCTCGCAACCGCTCCTACATGCTCTCCATCTCCCGTAATGGTCACATTAGACAAAATCAAATTTTTAACAGTCCCCTCCAAAACACTAAACAACGGCTGCGAAATTCCACTCAACTTATGTCCATCACCATCTAAACAAGCCGTTAGTGTTCTTGATTCCCACGACTCACCGCTTAGATCGATATCAGCCCCCAATTTAATATATTTACTTACACCATAGAAACTTCCATTATATTGATTTCTTTTGTTTTCACCCATAACCGTAGACCACTGGTCTACAGTACAAATCACATAGGGATCCGTTTCCGTACCATGTCCCGCAATCTCATTATCCGCATACAGCGCAATCCCCGCGTCTCCCACCTGCACATGGATCTCCGGCAAAGCAGTGTCTTCCGGTATCTCTTCGCTTTCCGGAATCACCGGAATATAGGTATAGATCGCCCCATTGTATTCTTCATTGGCTTTATCGTAGCCCTCCCAGGTCTTTTCTTCAGTTTCTTCTGGTTCGCCGTCCTCATCGAAGCGGTCAAAATAGTCCTCCGGTGCCAGTCCGCCCTGAAATTCGGAATAGTCGCTGTTTTCCTCATCCAGTTTCCACGTGATACCCGACAAAGTCCGCTCGGTGGTTTCTTCTCCCATCGTCTCACGCACGGTGAGAGTCTCCGGGAACTGGATGTCGGATTCTTTGCTTCCAAGCGGGAGAATCTGATCGGTGATCGATTCTTCCAACGGTGCAAATTCCAGCGTCGTTTTCGCCTGCTCTTCTTCCAGGACCGTGATCTGGATCACTGGAAGTTCGTCCTCATCTACCTCATAATTGCTGCTTTTCAGCTCTGCACGGAACAGGTAGATACCCGGATTTTCTCCATCATAACGGGATGCCTGGCTCTCTTCTGCATCCAGAACCCAGCGCACCTTTACTTTTCGCCAGAAACCTTCCTTTTCGTCAATCTCTTCCTCGGTCTTCTCATCCGTCTTGACATCTTCCCTCGGTTCATCCGTTTTTCCGTTCGAAGAACTGCCCTCTTCATTCAAATCTACATTTCCACCTGAAGAACCAGAATCTGTCTTACCGGAATCGTCTTTCTCATCGGATTCACCGTTCCCCGGATTTGCATTTTCATCCTGAGAGTCCCCATTTTCCGCCGAATTTCCATCTTTCCCAGAATCTCCCTGTTCACCTGAACCGGATTCCGCTTTCTCTAAGCCCTCTCCACCTTCGCTTTTGTCTTTGCTATTCTCTCCAGCATCTTTTCCTTCGGTATCTTCGTTTTCTCCCTTCTCTTCGCTGTCCAGTTTTTCCAGCACGGCATCATCATCTGTGCGGTTGGCAAACGCAGCTACATTCTCATCGTTCCCTGCGTCAGGCACATCTTCATTTTGCCCCCCCCGCTGACAAAAACGTCTATGCTGTCCGGCATCTCCAGATCCTGATACCGGGTGCCATAGGGAACTTTCTGATACAGAACCTGTTCCGATAAACTCTCGATCTCCCTGATCTGATAAAAATTCGTGTTCGCATAAACTCTAGGCACAGAGCCATATGAACTGCACGTTATCACTACCACCATTCCTGCTGCCAGGATTCTTCTTTTTCTCCTTCTCATACGCTTTTTCCTCTCATTCTCGAAATGTTGATTATCCGTCATAAAGTGTGTATACACAAATGAGTCGTCACTATATTTATATTATAATAATCAACTCTCACAAATTCAAGACAGAATCTGTTCTTTTAAGCGCATAAAGAAAAACGAGACGACCGAAGTCGTCTCGTAAAAGTCTAACTTTGAGGGGGCACCTCATTCTCTTGACTTCTTTTTTTATTTCCGTTCTTTATATCATTGTTTTCCCAGGTTCTCCGGGGTTCTGCACCATGTCAGGAGCATTCCTTTTAAAAATTCCAGTTCCTGCGTGTGGTCTTCCTTGTGATCGTCCGCCCACACAATTCCCTGTGCATAGCGCTCAGCCACCGCCAGCATCGCAATCGCAACGCTTGTAAATAACTGCTGCTCCGGGATATCGGTCCGGATGCTTTTATCGCTCCTCGCCTGCTCATAGAACTTATGATACAGCGCTCCTGCCGGCTTCAAAACATCCAGATGTTCAGCCAGCGCTTCCCCCTTGACTTTCTCCCGGGAGATAAAGTTTTTATAGTTATTACTGAACCGGAGTATTTCCGGGCGTTCCCGGTAAATCCGGACGATCTGGTCCGTATAAAACTCAATGTACTGATACGCCGTGAATGATTCAAATATCTCCGGTCCCTTTTCTTCCAGAATCTCCTTCCAGAGATCGCCCCAGATTTTTCCGCTGATCGCTATCACAAGCTTGACCTTCGTCTGATAATAGTTATATAGGGTCGCAACGCCCACTTCCGCAGCGTCCGCCACCCTCTGTAAACTGACATTCTCGATCCCATATTGCGAAAACAGCCTGAATCCAGCTTCCATCAGCTGTTCTTTCCGGCGCATCGCCTCTTTTTCATCCCGCTCTATATTTCTTGGCATTTCGTCCTCCGCGCCTTTTACTGACGTCTCTTGGATTTTTACAGGTATTCAAACATTTCTTTGGCATCTTCCTTGCGGATGGTCTCCTGTACGCTTGTAATGCGGACCTTCACCGATTTATTGCCGAAGGCAATTTCAATCACATCCCCAACCTTAACCTCTGCACTGGCTCTTGCCACTTTATCATTCAGCATCACTCGTCCGCTGTCACACGCTTCATTGGCTACGGTTCTTCTCTTGATGATGCGGGACACTTTCAAATACTTATCTAGCCTCATATTTTTCCTTTCCATACCCCCTTGCAGGGCACTTTCATATCCTGGCGGAATCCCTTCGCTCCTATAATACTAAAGCCCTCCATGATATTTCATCACGAAGGGCTGTCTGTCACACATATATGTCTGAGATAATTATGCGTTTACCATATCCTTTAATGCTTTACCAGCTTTGAACTTCGGAGTCTTGGAAGCTGCGATCGGCATGGTCTCGCCGGTCTTCGGGTTTCTTCCCTCTCTAGCTGCTCTCTCAGCTACCTCAAAAGTACCAAAGCCAACCAGCTGAATCTTTCCGCCCTTAACCAGTTCCTCGGATACTGCATCTGTGAAAGCCTTGATTGCCTTCTCTGCGTCTTTCTTGGAAAGCTCTGCTTTCTCAGCTACAACTGCGATTAATTCTGTCTTGTTCATCGTATATTCCTCCTAGCTTATATCTTTGCACATGAATCCTCTTAGTTTTCTTCGTACATGCCCGCAAATCTTACTTTACATTTATATACATTTCTCCTTGCTTTGTCAAGGTTTTTTGCACTTTTCCTCACATTCCGAACCTACAATCGTTACGACTCGCAAATAGGAATTTTCTAAACTGAAAATTCCGTACGATGCCGTTTAGGCAGCAGATTATTCCGATTTTAAATGCGAAGCATCGCCAAAATCATAGTGTGAAGCACACGCAAGCACTTCACACTGTGATTTTTTGGTGAAAACCCGTGTAGTATCTGTGAAATCCCTTGTGCTTTTATCTCATTTCCGATCATATTTTCTATCGTTTTTGCATGCTTTTCTCCGTCTTTCAGAATATCGTTTTTACAGGCTTTCGTCAACCTTTTCGTTACAGTTACACTGTCTTCTTTACTTGCCTGAATCCCATTCTTATGGTAAGATCAAATAATGTATATCCGGTCTATTACGGCAAACATATAGAAAGGCTGAAAATTATTATGAAAAAGCAAAAACTATCTTCCCTTCTGCCTATCGCTGTATTTCTGATCTTTTATCTGGGGCTAGGAATCTGGTCAGAATATATCATGAAGATCCCGATGGGCTTTTACAACATTCCGATTGTTGTCGCATTTATGCTTGCGATCCTGACGGCCTGTTTCCAGAACCGTTCTCTTTCCTTTGACCGGAAACTGGAGCTGATGGGGCAAGGCATCGGAGATAAGAACATCATCACCATGCTTCTCATCTTCCTGACAGCCGGAACCTTTGTCGGTGTCGTAGGACGAAGCAGTGCTGAAAGCGTTGCTTATCTGATGCTGTCTCTTATCCCGGCCCGTTTTTCCGTTGCTGTTCTCTTTGTGGTAGCGTGCTTTGTCTCTACCTCCATGGGAACCTCCGTTGGAACCATCACCCTGATCGTTCCGATTGCCACTGCCGTATCTGAGACCTCTGGTTTCTCTCTGGCCCTTTGCGTCGCATCTGTCATCGGCGGTGCCATGTTTGGAGATAATCTCTCTTTCATCTCCGATACAACCATCGCAGCCTGCAACGGTCAGGGATGTGCTATGAAGGATAAATTCCGTGAGAACTTCGGCATCGCACTTCCGGCTGCCATCGCTTCCCTGGCACTTATCCTGGTCGTTTCCTTCCATCAGGATCCGGGAGCTGCCATCATAAAACCATACAACCTGATTCAGCTGATCCCCTATCTTCTGGTATTAGCAGGCGGTATTGCCGGTATTCAGGTATTTGTCGTTCTGTTAGTCGGAATCGTATCCGGTGCCATCATTATGCTGGGCTCCGGCCAGACTACTCCCTGGGAAATGCTTACCAACATGGGGTCCGGCACTTCCGGCATGTTTGAGACCAGTATGGTTGCCATCTTAGTTGCAGCTATGTGTGCACTGATCCGTGAAAACGGTGGCTTCGATGTTCTTCTTAACGTTATTCATCGCATCTTCCGCGGAAAACGCGGCGGTCAGTTTGGTGTCGGCCTTTTAGTTACCCTGCTGGATATCGCAACTGCCAATAACACAGTAGCTATCGTTATGGCCAACCCTATTGCAAAAGAAATTTCTGAAGATTATGGCATCAGTGCCAGAAAGACAGCCTCCCTTCTGGATACCTTTTCCTGTATCTCCCAGGGAATCCTGCCTTACGGTGCTCAGATGCTGGTAGCATTATCGGCGGTTCATGAGCTGGGCTATGAACTGTCTGCCTTTGAGGTCATGCCGCTTCTGTTCTATCCAAGCATGCTGTTTATCAGTTCTTTAATCTGTATCTTTCTGCTTCCAGAGCGCGGAGACCGTGTCAAAGCAAAAAAATAACAGCGGAACCCTTTCCACTGCACACATAAACGCATTGAGGCATAAAGAAGAGCTGTCCGACTTTCTCGTCATCAGACAGCTCTTTTATGAAATATCTCAAAGTTTCACTATATAACCTCTCTTTCTTAATTTTAACAAAAAAGGGGGCGTGTTCACAATTTATTTACTCATGCGTTTGTCATGCGCCTTGCTGTGCTTTTTCTGTGAAAAATCATGGAGTATCTGTGAACTCTCCTGCGCTTTCGTCTGTTTTTCGATATATCTGTTATATCAAATACCAGTTTTTATCAAATACAGGACTATCAAAAACAGGATCGATGGACAACCGATCAGGAGTTTTATCTCTCTTTACGTTTTCCATCGATCCCGTCTTCTTTTTTCTCTCACCGCCTGTTTCCAGGCAGATTTATCTCATTTATCTTTTTTATCCTTCCATCTGACGTCCCAGAAATCCGGCTGCCGTCGCTGCCAGCTTCATCTCCGCCCCTCCAAGCGCCTGCTTTGCCTCCCGGCTGAGGAGAATCACCGCCCCGATCGCATCGCCCTCGCTCAAAATCGGCACAATCACCTCGGCGCTGCTCTCCTCCACCTCATCCGAGGTAATCGGGATAAATGCTTTTTCTCCCCGCGCCGCACAGATATTCTGACGTTCGGAGACTGCCAGCTCCAGCGCCCGGCTGATCGTCTTCTGGTAATATTCCTTCTTTGGTCCCCCGGATACCGCGATGATCTGATCCCGGTCCGCGATGCAGACCATCAGCCCCGTGGACTGCGCCATCGCCTCCGCGTACTGCACGGCAAATGCCGCCAGCTCCACCATCGGTGAATATTTTTTCAATATAATCTCGCCTTCGCGGTCCGTGAATATCTCAAGCGGCGTCCCTTCCCGAAGGCGCAGCGTCCGGCGTATCTCTTTCGGGATGACAACGCGACCCAGATCATCGATTCTTCTCACAATTCCTGTAGCTTTCATGATTCTTCCTCCTGCATACCACGTTTGCCATATCGTGTGTCTTATGGGTAGTATGTGGAAATGCAGGCGGATTATACATCTGAAATGGTTCGTCCTAATTTTAGAACTGAAAATTTTTGCGTTTTTTATTCCTGCCGTTTCTTCGGATTCGGATTGATCGCCACACCGCGGTTGATGTCGCCCTGTAAATTCTTGCCGAACTGGTAATCATTACCCGGAAGAATCACATTGAGCAGAACGCCCGCAATCGCTGCGATCGCAAGACCTGTCAGGGTAACCGAGGTTCCTGCCGCCTCAAAGGTCAGACCGTCGGAGAATCCCAGCCCGCAGACCAGAATTACCGCAGCGATTACCAGGTTCCGGGATTTGGTTAAATCCACCTGGTTTTCGACCACGTTGCGGACACCGATCGCAGAGATCATACCGTATAGCATGAAACTAACGCCACCGATGATGGCAGACGGCATCGAACCGATGACCTCTGCCATCTTCGGAATAAAGCTCAGAATCACAGCAAAGACAGCTGCAATCCGGATAACACGCGGGTCATGAACACGGCTTAATTCCAGAACGCCCGTATTTTCACCGTAAGTCGTATTGGCAGGACCGCCAACGAGTGCCGACAGAGATGTTGCGATACCATCGCCGACCAGCGTCCGGTGCAGTCCCGGATCCGCAAGGAAATTTTCTCCGACCGTCGCAGAGATCGCCGACATATCGCCGATATGTTCCATCATCGTCGCAAGCGCGATCGGCGCCATTACCATGACCGCCGTCGGGTCAAATTTGCACAACTGAAACGGAGGAAGTCCGACCCAGGAAGCCGTCGCTACCTCTGAGAAATTCAGGATCGCATTTCCGTCCGGGTTTGTCATTCCCATCATCTGGAAAACTGCCGCCGCTGCATAGGAGATCACAACGCCCATCAGAATCGGAATGATCTTGAACATTCCCTTGCCCCAGATATTAAAAATGATGATGGTTCCCAGCGCAATCAACGCAATCAGCCAGTTTGTCGATGCGTTGGCGATCGCGGACGGCGCCAGTGAAAGACCGATACAGATAATGATCGGACCTGTCACAACCGGCGGCAGATAGTGCATGACACGCTCCACGCCTGCCAGCTTGATGATCAGCGCCAGAATCAGGTACAGCGCACCCGCTACCACGATACCGCCGCAGGCATACGGCAATTTCTCGCCCATCGTCATATCTGCAAAAATACCGCTGTCCAAGTTTGCCACCGTCGCAAATCCACCGAGGAATGCGAACGAGGAACCGAGGAACGCCGGGACTTTTAACTTAGAGCAGGCATGGAAAAACAGTGTTCCCAGACCCGCACACATCAGCGTTACCTGAATCGAAAGTCCCTCTCCCTCAAAATAGGTATTGACCAGAATCGGCACCAGGATCGTTGCGCCGAACATCGCGAACATATGCTGCAAACCTAAAAGCAGCATCTTCGGCAGCCCCAGTGTTCTGGCGTCTTTAATGACCATGTCGTTTTCATTCATTTTAGATAGATACCTCCAACAATTCCCTTCATTTTATAATGTACATAGGCGTTTGCGAAACGCTACAAGCCGCATAAATACGGCATTTTTTGTTACCTAA
>OHAY01003250.1_pt1 | contig 11418 bp, 7 predicted proteins | sample 1577191 | NCBI WGS metagenome assembly OHAY01 (sample SAMEA3541504, study PRJEB24748) | human gut metagenome | biome: human gut; feature: human-associated habitat; material: faeces | place: China | collected 2012 | reverse complement strand
CAGCTGTCGGAGCGGCGGTCGGCCTGCTCGGCGTGGGCACAGTGGCGCAGGTCAACAGCATCACGACGGCGGTCGAGGGCTTTTTCGACCCGCTGAAGCGCAGCGTCGCCATGACGGCCGGCGGGAACGCCGTAACCTGGGCGGCTGTCATCGCGGGCGGTCTGACGGTCCTGTTCTCCGCCATGGTGCTGCTCGGCGGAGCGGATCGCATCTCGCGCGTGTGCTCGCTCGTTGTTCCGCTGATGTCCGCCGTGTATGTCCTCTGCTCCGTGCTCATCCTTGTGCGCTGCCGGGCGCAGATCCCGGCGGCGCTGCGTCTGATCGCGGTCTCAGCATTTTCTCCGCGTGCGGCCGCCGGCGCAGCGGGCGGGCTGACGATGCGGCGCATCCTGCGCATGGGGATCGGCCGCGGCGTCTTTACGAATGAGGCTGGCCTCGGCTCCACGCCGATCGCGGCGGCCTGCTCCAGCAACGAGGACCCGGTCCGGCAGGGTCTTGTGACCATGACGGGGACGTTCCTCGACACCATCGTCATCTGCTCCTTGACCGGCCTGTGCTTGGTCGTGACGGGCGCGTGGTGTGTGCCGGGGCTTGCAGGCTTCCGCATCACGGAGCAGGCGTGGCGCGCGGCGCTGCCATGGCCTGCGGGGCTGTCGTCGTTCCTGCTGCTGGCCTGTCTGGTCTTCTTTGCATTCTCCACGATCATCGGTTGGAATTTTTATGGCGAGCAGTGCCTGCGCTACCTGACGGGCGGCTCGCAGCGGGCGCAGCGCCTGTACCGATGGTGCTATCTTGCCGCGCTGTGCGCCGCGCCGCTTTTGTCCGTGAAGGCGGCGTGGGAACTGGCAGATATCCTCAATGCGTGCATGGCCCTGCCGAATCTCACGGCCCTGCTGCTGCTCTGGAGACAGGTCGTCGAAGGGAGCAGGCGTCCTGCGGGAAAAACGTAATTATGTAAATTAGTGCTTGCAATCCGCCGGAATTCTGATAGAATGAGAGAGAAAAAACTGTCGAAAGAGGTGGACTGCCTATGGAATTTTCAAGCCTGTATTTCCTCTATCTGTTTCTGCCGCTGACGCTGCTGGTCTATTTTCTGGTGCCCGGCCTGCGGCTGAAGAATATCGTCCTGCTGGCGGCCAGCCTGCTGTTCTATGCCATGGGGCAGCCGGTCTATGTGCTGCTGCTCGTCGGCCTTTCCTATGCAAACTTCGCCATGGCGCGGTGCATCCGGCCGGGGAAGCGCAATACGCTCCTCCTGCCGGTCGTCGTCAATCTGGCGGTGCTGGGCCTGTTCAAATATCTGGACTTCTTCCTCGGCATCTTCGGCATCACCGTCGCGGACGGCGGCGTGATGCTTGCCGCGCTGCGCGGCATTACGAACGGCCTGAATTCCATCGGCTTTGCCTTCCGGTCGCCGACGAGCGCCCTGCCCCTCGGCCTGTCGTTCTATGCCTTCCAGGTTATCTCCTATGTGGCGGATGTCTATCGCGGTAAGGTCAAGGCGGAGCGTTCGTTCTTCAATCTGCTGCTCTACCTCTCTATGTTCCCGAAGATGATGCAGGGCCCCATTGTGCGCTATGAGCAGGTTGCCCGGCAGCTCATGGACCGCCGCACCACGCCGCGCGCGGCCTTCGAGGGCGCACAGCGCTTTATCATTGGCCTTGCCAAGAAGGTCCTGCTTGCCGATTATGCGGGCAAGGTCGTTGCGTCGCTGAGTACCGGCGGCGGGAACGGCACGTTCGTCGGCGCATGGCTCGCTGCGCTGATGTTCATGTTCCAGATCTATTTCGATTTCTCCGGCTATTCCGATATGGCCATTGGCCTTGGCCGCATCTTTGGCTTCCGCTACTGCGAGAACTTTGACCTGCCGTACATCTCCACGTCCATCACGGAGTTCTGGCGCCGCTGGCATATGTCGCTCGGCAGCTTCTTCCGCGACTATGTCTATATCCCGCTCGGCGGCAACCGCCGCGGCAAAGCTCGTCAGATCCTCAATCTGCTGGCTGTCTGGGCACTGACAGGTCTGTGGCACGGCGCAAGCTGGAACTTTGTGCTGTGGGGCCTGTATTTCTTCGTGCTGCTGTCCATCGAAAAGCAGATCGCCCCGAAGCTGGAAACGCTCCCGTTTATCGTGCGCAACCTCGTGACGATGTTCTTTGTGCTCATCGGCTGGGTGCTGTTCATGAATACGTCGCTCTCCGGCATCGGCTCGGCATTTGCCGCCATGTTCGGCGGCGGAACGAGCTTTGCTGGCTCAGGTGTTTCGCTGCAGCTCAAAAACTCGCTGCCGCTGCTCCTGACCTGCCTCATCGGTTCGTCCGTGCTTCCGCGCTGGTTCGGCTTTATCTGGAGCGGCCTGTTCGGCATGGGGCGTTCCGACCGCCGCGGCGCCGTGACGGTGAAAAAGGGCATCTACCTTGCCAGCGTCTTCCTGTTCCTCATCCTGCTGCTGTGGCTGTGCACGGTGTCCCTTGTCGGTTCGACGAGTTCGCCGTCCATGTATGCGCAATTCTGACCCCCGGAGGTGCTCTGCATGAAACGAATCTACACCATCCTGTCCTGCCTGCTGCTGGCCGGCATGCTCTGCATCGGCCTGTATGCCCTGCTGGACAAGGATGCGACCTATTCCGAATCCGAGCGGCGCAAGCTGAAGACCCGCCCGAAGCTGACGTTCTCCGCCATGCTCGACGGCAGCTACGCCTCGGATTACCGCGACTATTTTGCCGATACGTTCCCGAACCGCGAAAAGCTGATGAATGCGAACCGCTCGCTCAACGGCTTCTATTACTTCAGCGGCGGCTCGAAGGACGGCGCGCAGCTCGTCATCAATATGAACGGCGGCGCGGCCAACCACGGTGAGGCCCTGCAGACGACGGACGCCGCGACGCCCTCGTCCTCGACCCAGCCCAGCGGGACGAGCGGGACGGCCACCGACTCCACCGAGCCGACGGAGCCGACTCAGCCCACCCAGACGCAGGATCCCGACGCTGCTGCAGAGGAGCTCGGCTCCGTGCTCGTCGTGGGCGACCGCGCCATGGAGGTCCCCTATGGCGACAAGGACACCATCCGCTCCTATGCCGATGCGGTGAACGACATTGCTGCGAAGCTTGGCAGCAGCGTGCGCACGTTCTCCATCGCCGTGCCGAATGCGGCCGCGTTCTACGCCCCGGCGGAGAACCAGCACATGCTGCAGACGGACATGATCGCGGCGTGCTATGACCGACTGAAGGAGCTCAAGAGCACGGCGATCGCGGTCGATGCCTACAGCAAGCTTGAGGCACACAAGGACGAATACCTCTACTTCCGTTCGGACCACCACTGGACGGCCCTCGGCGCCTATTATGCCTACACAGCCTTCTGCGAGAGCGCGGGCCTCAAGGCCGAGCCGCTGAGCAAGTTTGAAAGCGGCGAATACACCGGCTTCCTCGGCTCGCTCTACAGCGCCATCAAGGCCTATCCCCAGAGTCAGGCCCTTGCGGACAACCCGGACACCGTGCAGTTCTGGCGCCCGTTCGTCGATCTGGACACGAAGTGGTACCCGGATGCGGAGTTCTCTATGGAATATTTCGGCGGCACGCTTTGCAAGGTGGACGATACGTCGAACAAATACCTGACATTCCTCGGCGGCGACCATCCCATCACCGTCATCAAGACAAATGTCGACGGCCCGGTGTGCATGATCCTCAAGGAGTCCTACGGCAACGCCTTCACGCCGTGGCTCACGAGCCACTACAGCAAGATCATCGCCATCGATCCGCGCGAATTCAACCGCGACGGCAAGCCAAGCCTCGACCTGGCCGCCTTTGCAAAGGAGCAGAGCGTGAACGACTGCATCGTGCTGGACTATCCCATCATGCTGAATTCCGATTCCTACATCACCTGGCTCGAGCGCCTTGTCGACTGAACCATATGATCCCCAAAAGCGGAAGCCGCCCGGCTTCCGCTTTTTTGTACCCCTCAGCAAAATAGTGAATAAATGTGAAAAATAATTCTGTATATTTTTATTCAAATTAAACAAATCTTAAGAAATCCTTACGGGTATCTCCCTTGTTCTGCCGGGGCGGAAATGGTATACTCAGGCTGCAAAAAAGGGAGGGAAAACAGATGAACACATCGATCGGAAAACGGCTGGCTCTGCTCCTGTCTGGCGTTCTGCTTCTGACCGGCTGCTATGCCGCGCCTGCGGCTGAAAGCGTCCGGCAGGGGAGCACGCCGCCGGAGAGCGCGCAGCCAACTCAGCCGCCCGCGGCGGAGACCGCCATCACGACTTACCCGGTCCCGGAGGAAAATCTTCTGGTCTCCATCAACATGGCCGATTCGCCGTCGACCGGCGGGTTCTGGCAGTGGGATATGATGCTCCATCCCTATATTGAGGCCTACGATCCTGTGACCCGCACAGCCTATGTTCCGTGTTATCAAAGCGGCTGCCGGCACAATGACAGCACCTGCAGCGCCTGCTTCGGCAACCTGAGCGCGCTGGCGGAATATCGGGACAGCCTCTATGCGCTTGTCCTGCAGGACGGCGAGTCCGCAGCGTCGCTCGTCTCGCGGCCGCTCTCCGGCGGGGCGCTCCGGGTCCTTGCAAGCTGGGAGCCGGAGAACGAGGGCGAGAAATACCGCTGCGCGCTGCGCTGTATTTCCTTCGGGAAGGCCTATCTCACCGTGACCAGAGCCGCCTATCTGCCGGAAGACGGCCAGCTGACGCGGGACGAGCAGGAAAACCGCCTTGTCTCCGTTGATCTGCAGACGGGAGAGGAGGCGACGATCCTCGAACATGCCGAAAATTATGACCTGTACGGCGTCTGGGGCGACTGCGCCGTTTTTCAGGTGCAGGAAACGGCGGAGGGCGCGCCGGACTTTGCGGACTGGGCCGCGCAGCAGCCGGAGGAGGCCTCGTGGGACGAGTACGAGCGGCTCTATATCCGCTATCGCATCCTTTCGCGGGACCTGAGAACCGGGGTGGAAACGACGATCGTGGACGGGTCGGAGCCTTTTGTCTGGTCGGCGGATCCGCATAGGAGCTGGGGAAAATATGCCGTATATCAGGTCGGTCGCAGCGTTTATGTCTACGACATGGAGACACAGGAGACCAAAAAGCTCTTCACCCACGAGCAGGAACGGAAATTCTACAACTATCTGCTTCTGGACGGCCATGCGATCGTCCTGTGCGGAACGGAGAACGCCTGTAATGCCTGGGCGGTCGACCTTGCGGACGGCTCCGTGATCGAGCTGGATACCCGCGGCGAGAACGCGATGCCGTTCTCTGCGCATTATGAGTGCGACGGGTATTTCGCCGGTTTGCTGAGCAATTCGCCCGGAAATTACGAGCTGTGTCATATCAGCAAAGAAGACTTTTACCGAAGCAATTATGACGGAGCGTTCCGCTGACAGGCTGCAATGAATATTCGTTAAAATATACAAGATTTAAGACAATAACGTAAACGTTTCCAACAAAATCTACAAAAATTTGTGGATAATTTCGCCAAGACCTCTTGCACTGAAAATTCAGAAGTGATATACTCAGGCTACAAAATGTATCAAGAGATGAAAATTCTGCGGAGACCTCTGCAGTGGGAATTCTGTACGAAAGGCAAAGGTGATTCCAATGGTCGAATAGAGGCGGGAGCGGCAGAGAAGAAATTATTCGCTGTTGACTCCCATCTGGTATAGTCTAGTTGAATGGGAGGCGGAACATATGAAAAAACGCTTTTTGGCCTTTATGGTTTGCATGGCAGTGCTGTTGGCTTCCTTTACGGGATGCTATTCTGCTAAGAAGGATGGCCCCTCGACTGCATCGTCCGCGCAGACTGCGCAGTTGGGTTCCGGCAGCGGAACAGAGGAATCCGTAGAGATCAGGACTTATGTGCTTCCAGAGGAAAATGTACGGGCGGATTCCATATATGTTCCGTCTCCCTCAACCGGTGGTTTCTGGACATGGGCAGTCTTCACGTCAAAAACAATTCAAGCCTACGATCCGGTGACGAGAACGACCTATTATCCCTGCTATCAGGCAGGCTGTAAACATAATGATGCATCCTGTTCGGCTTATTTCGGAGAAATTTCCTCGCTGGCAGAGTATCGGGGCAATTTCTATGCCATGATCTATTACAACGACGATACCGCTTCGGCGTTCGTCACGCGGCCGGTCTCCGGAGGTCCTCTTCAGATCCTCGCAAGCTGGGAACCGGAAAATGAAAACGAGGAATGCCGGTGCAGCCTGTATGGACTTTCTTTTGGAAAGGCTTATCTCATAGTGGCAAAAGAAACCTATACGATGACGGAGGATGGCCAGCAGGCATGTGTCGGTCAGGAGTACAGCAGGTGGAGTTTTGATCTGGAAACGGGGGAAATGGTGGAACTTATGACCGATACTGACGGTATCCTTCCATATATGTATGGCGTTTGGGAGGATATCGCTGTTTACCAGACGGTGAAAACAGTGGAGGGCGCGCCCGAGTTTGAAGAATGGATCATGCAGCAGCCGGAGGGCACAACGTCGTATCAGTACGGCCTGCAATATTACAAATATCGCGTTTATTCCAAAAATCTCAAAACAGGAGAAGAAAAAACGATCGTAGACGAGTCGGAAAATTTCGTATGGACGGCGGACCCACACATGAGCTGGGGACAGTACGTCGTGTATCAGATTGACCGGAGTGTGTACGTCTATGACATGGAGACGCAGACATCCAAGAAGCTGTTTACCCATGATCCGGGCTGGGATTTTTATAATTACATGATTCAGGATGGACATGTGATGGTTATTGGCGGAACGGAGGATACCTGCCGTGCATGGGCGGTCGACATTGCAGATGGATCAGTCATTGAGCTGGACACTCGCGGCGGGAATGTAGTGGCATTTGGCGCGAATTATGAATGCAACGGTTACTTCGCTGGTTTGAAGCGCAATTCGAGTGGAGATTTCGAGCAGTGTTACATCAGTAAGGAGGACTTTTATCGGAGCAATTATGACGCGGCGTTCCGCTGATCTGCCTTACAAAACTAGGGAGGTGGCCATGTTGACCAGTCGAAGAATGCTGAGCCTGCTGCTTGCAGCAGCTGCCGCGATAGTGCTCCTGACCGGCTGCTATGCACCCGCGAGTACAGAGACAGACGCAGAACGATCAACGCAGGAAAGCAATGCGTCCTCAACGGTCAAGCTTGGCGGATATCCTGTCCCAACGGAGAATGTCACTTCGGGCATCATGTGTGCATGCATGCAGACGCAGGATGGATTCTGGCTATGGACAATGGGCGGGAAACAGATCACTGCATTTGAACCGGCGAACGGCGCAACTTATACACCCTGCTCTCAGGTTGGCTGCAAGCACACGGATACGACCTGCTCGGCGTATTTTGGCACAATTGAGGATCTGGTCGAGTATGACGGCAGCTTCTATGCGCTTGTCAGCGGAGACGATTTCTCATCTATCTCTCTGGTTACCAGACCAGTTTCAGGCGGAGCACTGCAGACGCTTGCCAGCTGGAAAGCTACGGATGAAAATACAGACTATCGCTGCAACCTGCGCTGCATTTCTTTCGGAAAGGCCTATATAGGCGTGATAAAGTTGATCCGCGGCGATATTGCGGAGAACGGAAGTTATACAGAGGAGCAGCAGAGCAAGCTGGTCTCTGTGGACCTGAAAACGGGCGAGATATCGACCGCCATCGAGGAAGCTTCGCAGTATGCCTTGTACGGTGTTTGGGAAAATACTGCGATCTTTCGCGTGACGGAGATGGCAGAAGATGCGCCGGAATTTGAGGAATGGCTTGCGCAGCAGCCAGAGGGAACAGCATGGGATGAGTACGACCGGCAGTTCATCCGGTATCGTTTCCTTACCAGAAATCTCCAGACGGGCGAGGAACAGGTGCTCGTGGATACTTCGGAGAATTTTGTGATGACGGTAGACTTCAATCGGTGCTGGAATCAGTTCGTTGTATATCAGGTCAACAACAGCCTGTATGTCTATGATATGGAGAAGAAAGCTTCTAAGCTTTTGGTGACGCCGAAGGAGTCTGTCAGAAATTACTGGATCATGGACGGGTGCGTCAATTATCTGGTCAGATGGGACGATGCGGTCGGTGCTTTCGCGGTCGATGTGGCTACCGGTGAAATATCTGAAATCGATAATCACGGCGCAGGACTTCTGGAATACTCCCCACTCTATGAATCAGATGGATATTTTGTCGGTGTAAACGGTAAAAGTGAAAATGATGCCCGAAACTACTATATTCGCAAAGAGGACTACTACAGCGGAAACTTCTCTGCGGCGTTTTACTGACCATATTTCACAGAAGCAATGATAATCCGGCTGAATGGGAGGCGGAACATATGAAAAAACGCTTTTTGGCATTTTTGGTATGCATGGCAGTGCTGCTGGCTTCCTTTACGGGCTGTTATTCTGCTCAGGATGGTCCCTTGACTCTATCATCCTCGCAGACCATGCAGTCAAATTCCGGCAGCGGTGCGGAAGAACCTGTAGAGATCAAAACTTACCCTCTTCCGGAGGAGAACGTTCAGGCGAACATCATATATGTTCCGTCTCCCTCGACCGGCGGCTTTTGGACATGCGCAGTGTTCAATGCAAAAACGATCCAGGCCTATGATCCGGCGACGAGAACGACCTACTTCCCCTGCTATCAGGCAGGCTGCAAGCACACGGATGCCTCCTGTACGGCGAATTTCGGCGGGGGGATCTCCGGGTTTGCAGAGTATCGGGGCAATTTCTATGCCATGATCTATTACAACGACGAAACCGCTTCGGCGTTCGTCACGCGGCCGGTCTCCGGCGGTCCTCTTCAGATCCTCGCAAGCTGGGAACCGGAAAATGAGAATGAGGAATGCCGGTGCGGCTTCTACGGCCTTTCGTTCGGGAAGGCTTATCTCACGGTGTCAAAAGAAACCTATGCGACAGAGGACGGGCAGTCCGTGGCAGTCAGGGAGGAAAACAGTAAGTGCAGCCTTGATCTGGAAACAGGCGAGCTCGTGGAGTATATGGCCGACGAGGACGGATATCTCCCATATATGCACGGTGTCTGGGGCGATGTCGCTGTTTTTCAGGACTGGTATGCGGACCGGCCGGATGGAACGCCGGTGAAGCGGGACGGATCGGAGGATTACAACTTCCGCCTGTATTCCAAAAATCTCAGAACAGGCGAAGAGAAAACGATCGTGGATGTGACGGAAAATTTCATATGGACGGCGGACCCACATGTCAGCTGGGGGCAGTATACCGTGTATCAGGTCGACCGTAGCGTATACGTCTATGACATGGAGACGCAGACATCGAAAAAACTGTTTACCCATGATCCGGATTGGGACTTTTATAACTACATGATTCTGGATGGACATGTGATAGTTATTGGCGGAACGGAGGATACCTGCCGAGCATGGGCGGTCGATATTGCAGAAGGCTCTGTGATCGAACTGGATACCCTCGGGGGGAATGTGATGCCGTTCTCTGCACATTATGAGTGCAACGGTTACTTTGTCGGCCTGCTGCATAATTCGAACAACGCTGATCAGTATTATATCAGCAAGGAGGACTATTACCGGAGCAATTATGACGCGGCGTTCCGCTGATCTGCCTTACAAAACAAGGGAGGTGGCCATGTTGACCAGTCGAAGAATGCTGAGCCTGCTGCTTGCAGCATCTGCCGTGATAGCGATCCTGAGCGGCTGCTATGCCGCTCCTGTGAGCGAGACTACGGAGCAGGGAGGCGAGACCTCGGGTGCGATCGTTACAGACTCGGAGATTCCTGTTACGACTTATCCGGTTTCGGAGGAGAACATTCGAGTATTTGGTAACATGGCCGCCTCCGCTTCGACCGGCGGGTTCTGGCAGTGGGATACGTTCTTCCGGCCCTATATTCAGGCCTATGACCCCGTGACCAGAACGACCTATGTCCCGTGCTACCAGAGCGGCTGCCGGCATAATGATCCCACCTGCAATGCCTGCTTCGGCGACCTGCAGTCTCTGGTGGAATACCGGGAAAACTACTATGCTATGGTTTATACGGACGACGAGACAGCCTCGGCGCTCGTCACGCGTCCGCTGTCCGGCGGCCCGCTTCAAATTCTCGCCAGTTGGAAACCGGAAAACGAGGATGAGGCATGCCGGTGTGTGCTGCGATATGTTTCCTTTGGGAAGGCATATGTTACCGCGAACAGAGAGACCTATGCACTGACAGAGGACGGACAGCTGACAACTGCCGCGCAGGAGAGCAGCCTTGTCTCCGTCGACCTGCAGACGGGAGAGGTATCGACGATCCTTGAAAACGACGATGGCTACGATCTCTACAGCGTCTGGGAGGATATCGCGGCCTTCCGCATGCTGGAGATGGCGGAAGACGCGCCGGAATTTGAAGACTGGCTTGCGCAGCAGCCGGAAGGAACATCTTGGGACGAGTATGACCGGCAGTTTCTTGGCATTCGCTTTCTGGTCCGAAATCTCAAAACGGGCGAGGAGACTGTGCTTGTGGATGCGTCGGAGAACTATGTCCGGACAGTCGACCCGCATCGAAGCTGGGGCCAGTATGCTGTGTATCAGGTCGACCGCAGTCTGTATGTCTATGATCTGGAGGAGCAGGCAAAAAGAAAGCTCTTTACCTATGAGCGGGACTGGGGGTTCTATAATTACCAGATTATGGACGGGCATGTGATCGCCATTTGCGGAACGGAAGATGTCTGCCGGGTTTGGGCAATCGATATTACAGATGAGGTCGTGACCGAACTGGACACCCGCAGCGGAAATGTAATGGTATTTTCCACGGAGTATGAGTGCGATGGTTATTTCAAGGGCTTGCTGACAGAGCCATCCGGCAATGTCGAAGAGTGCTACATCAGTAAGGAGGATTTTTACCGAAGCAATTATGACGGAGCGTTTCGCTGAGACGGCGGGGGAGATGGACGATGGAACTGACATTTGATGCCCTGAGCAAGAATTACGGAAAAAAACAGGCGCTGATCGGCTTTTCGGCCGAGCTGACGGGCGGCATCTACGGCCTGCTCGGGCCGAACGGAGCGGGCAAGAGCACGCTCATGAATATCCTGACCGGGAACCTGCGCCAGACGGCGGGGGAGATCCGCTTCAACGGCGCGGAGATCCACTCGCTCGGCGCGGCCTTCCGCGGCCGTGTGGGCTACATGCCCCAGCAGCAGACGCTCTATCCGGGCTTTACGGCGGAGCGCTTCCTGCTGTACATGGCCTCGCTGCGCCGCATGCCGCGCGCACGGGCGCTGGAGCGCATCGACTGGGCGCTCGGCGCGGTCGGCCTGTCCGACGTGCGCGGCAAGACGATCCGCAGCCTCTCCGGCGGCATGAAGCAGCGCCTGCTGCTGGCGCAGGCCATTCTGGACGAGCCGGACATTCTCATCCTCGATGAGCCGACGGCCGGACTGGACCCGCGGCAGCGCAT
>OHAY01003247.1_pt1 | contig 11424 bp, 6 predicted proteins | sample 1577191 | NCBI WGS metagenome assembly OHAY01 (sample SAMEA3541504, study PRJEB24748) | human gut metagenome | biome: human gut; feature: human-associated habitat; material: faeces | place: China | collected 2012 | reverse complement strand
TCGTATTCCGTATGCGTGAGTTCGAGCAGATGGAGATGCAGTTCTTCTGCCAGCCAGGTACAGAGATGAAGTGGTTTGAGTATTGGAAGAAGGTTCGCCTGGCTTGGCATGAGGCGCTGGGCATGGGCAACGAGAACTATCGCTACCACGACCACGAGAAGTTGGCTCACTATGCTAACGCTGCTACCGACATCGAGTTCAAGATGCCATTCGGCTTCAAGGAGGTGGAGGGTATCCACAGCCGTACCGATTTCGACCTTTCTCAGCACGAGAAGTACAGCGGTCGCTCTATCAAGTACTTCGATCCAGAGAAGAACGAGAGCTATGTGCCTTACGATGTAGAGACCTCTATCGGTGTTGACCGTATGTTCCTCAGCGTGATGTGCCATTCTTACTGCGAGGAGAAGCTTGAGAATGGTGAGACACGTGTGGTATTGCGCCTGCCAGAGGCATTGGCTCCAGTGAAGTGTGCCGTATTCCCATTGGATAAGAAGTATGGTTTGCCAGAGTTGGCTCATGAAATCGTAGATGAGTTGAAGTTCCACTTCAATACCCACTATGGCGATCCTAAGGATTCTATCGGTAAGCGTTATCGCCGTCAGGATGCCATCGGTACTCCATTCTGTATCACCGTTGACCATGAGACTCCAAACGACCATAAGGTAACTCTGCGTTATCGTGATACTATGGAGCAGGAGCGTGTAGCTATCTCTGACCTCCGCAGCATCATCGAGGAGCGCGTAAGTATTACTAGCATATTAAAGAAACTTGGTAATGAAATTAAGAATTTCTAAATATCTCTTCTTGCTCGTGATGGCAGTGTTCGCCCTGTCATCATGCAGCGAGGATGATAACACTGTAGATGAGTATGCCAACTGGCAGGAACGCAATGAGCAGGCTTTTGCCGACACTTTGGATTATGCCCGTCAGCAGATAGCCAACGGCAGCACCGAATGGAAGGTGATTCGTAAGTGGTCGCTCCAGAACCAGACATCTAACAAGGATCAGAATGGTGTGGAGGTTCCGCTTTCCTACAAGGTTTACGATCACATCGTGGTTCGCGTGTTGAAGGAAGGCAAGGGCAGCGGATGCCCTATGTACACCGATTCTGTGAAGGTGAGCTATCTCGGCAGATTGCTGGGCACTGATACTTATCCTGCAGGTTATGTATTCGATAAGACTTTTGAGGGTACCTACGACAAGGCTACTGCTCAGGTAACTACCAATTTGGCAAGTGGCTGGATAGATGGTTTTACCACCGCCATGCTCAATATGCACATCGGCGATCATTGGCTGGTGTATATCCCATACCAGCTGGCTTATAATACTACTCCGAATGGCAAGATCCCTGCCTATTCCATGCTTCGCTTCGAGATTGTGCTCGACAGCTACTATCGTCCGGGTCAGGTAATACCGGGTTCTAGAGCTGCTGCCCAGGCACTCAAGGGAGAATGGATTACTGAGTAGGATTTTTTCGGATTTACACCTTATTATATATAGGGAGATTCTTTCCTTTTACAGGTAGGATTCATACCTTATTCATATATAGGGGATAGAATAGGAGCGTTCCTAGGATTGCCGTGTGATGGCATTCCTAGGAACGCTTTGTGTTAACATACCTTTTTGATGTGTTAACAAGTGTTTGTGCTCGCGCACAAAACGTTGTCGATATTAAAAAAAATGTTAGTTTTCTGCATTTTTTCGGGTAAAAGTATTGCAGTTTCAGAAATTAGTTGTACCTTTGCATCAGAAAAAATAAGTTTTAGGTTTTTAGTTAGGTAATAGATTTTATTAGGTTTAGTTGTTAGGTAAATTTAAGATTGTTGTTCATTGGTTTATTGGTTTTAGTTAAGGTAGTTAGAAAAGATTGTTTATTCAGTGACGACAGGTGTTAGTTAAGGTAAAAATAAGATTGTTTATTCAGTGACGACAAAAAACAGTACTGTTCCGTTATGCGGAAGTTAAGTTTTGGGAAAAACAAAGGTACGAAATTCATGTAATTAAATAAAAGGTGGCGATTCCTTCTCGGAGTCGCCATTTTTTTCGTTAACGCAATTAATAAGAGAAAAATATGTTATTCAAGAATAAGACAGATTATCTGATGGAGTCGATACGCGAGGGTAGGGCGATGGCTCGCAGCGAGAAACTCAATCTCATCGTGGGGTTGAGTATTCCCTCTATGCTGGCACAGATTTCCACCGTGATGATGTTCTTCATTGATGCATCCATGGTGGGACATCTGGGTGCTGAGGCTTCGGCAAGCATCGGACTTATCGAGTCAACCAACTGGCTCATTGGCAGTTTGCTCAGTGCGGCAGCTACCGGTTTCTCGGTGCAGGTGGCTCATTTCATTGGAGCCAACGATTTCGTGAAGGCTCGCCAGGTATTCCGCCATGCCCTGATATGCGGTTTGGCGTTCAGCCTTTGTGTTACCCTGGCATGTGTAGGAGTGCATTCCCATCTGCCTTATTGGCTGGGTGGCGGTGCTGATATTGCGGGCAATTCCTCGCGGTATTTTCTGATATACGGTTTGGCGTTGCCCTTCGTATTCCTGTATCATATCTCTGAGATGATGCTCAAGTCGGCAGGCAACATGCATACCCCGAGTGTGATGGCGGTGCTGATATGCATCTGCGATGTGGTGTTCAATTACCTCTTTATCTACGTCATGAAGATGGGCGTGGTGGGAGCTGCCTGCGGCACGGCGCTTGCCTATATCTGCATCTCGCTGCCTAATCTCTACCTCACGGCATGTCGGAACCGGATTCTCAATCTGCGTCAGGACAAGGAACCTTTCCGATGGGTGCAGGAATACCTGCACCATGCCTGCAAGATCAGCATCCCGATAGCCATACAGAATGTGCTGATGAGCGGTGCGCAGATTGTGAGCACCATGATCGTGGCACCATTGGGCAATATCGCCATTGCTGCCCACTCGTTTGCCATCACTGCCGAGAGCCTCTGCTATATGCCGGGTTATGGTATCGGTGATGCCGCTACCACCCTGGTGGGTCAGACGCATGGTGCCGGGCGTACCGATCTCTGCCGCAGTTTCGCCTATATGACGGTGGGATTGGGCATGTGCGTGATGGCATTGATGGGAGTGGTGATGTATGTCTTTGCCCCCGAGATGATAGGTGTGCTGTCGCCGGTGGAGAGCATCCGCGAGCTGGGTACTGCCTGCCTTCGCATCGAGGCCTTTGCCGAGCCATTCTTTGCAGCGAGCATCGTAACCTATTGTGTCTGCGTGGGAGCGGGCGATACCCGAAAGCCAGCCGCCATCAATCTGGGTACCATGTGGCTGGTGCGCCTCACCCTGGCTTACGCCCTTTCCAAGAGTTATGGTCTGGAGGGTGTCTGGATTGCGATGGCTACGGAGCTTACCCTCAGGGGCACGCTTTTCCTCATCCGCCTTTACCGGGGGGCGTGGATGAAGAGCTTCCAATGTTAGTTTTATGTTAAGATTTGCAGGTGTTGGGGAAGATAATCTCCCAAATGCTTGCAAATCTTTTTTATTTTGTGTAATTTTGCAAGCGGAATATTTGAAACAAGTAATTTTATAAATCAATAGCTGATGAAACTAAGAAAGATTTTTGCAGCGTTTCTGCTGTGTTTATCTGTGGGAAGTGCGATGGCACAGATGCCAGCCATTCCTGTGGACAAGAATGTGAAGATTGGTCATCTCGACAATGGATTGACTTACTACATCCGTCACAACAGTTATCCTGAGCATGTAGCCAGCTTCTACATCGCCCAGAAAGTGGGTTCTATCAATGAGAACGATGATCAGCGCGGTTTGGCTCACCTCCTCGAGCACCTCGCCTTCAACGGTACCGATCACTTCAAGGGTAATTCCCTCCAGGATTACCTGCAGAGCATCGGTGTGGAGTATGGTAGAAATCTCAATGCCTATACCAGCGTAGAGAAAACCGTATATTACTTCACCGATGTACCTACCACCCGTCCTACAGCCGTAGATTCATGCATGCTCATCCTCAAGGATTGGAGCAATGGCATCTCTCTTACCGAGGATGCTATCGAGAGCGAGCGCGATGTGGTACACAATGAGTACCGTATGCGCATCGTGGGGCAGCAGCGCATGATAGAGCGCTCTTTGCCAAAGCTTTATCAGAACAACAAGTATGGCTATCGTTTCCCTATCGGATTGATGAGCGTCATCGACGGCTGCAAGCCGGAAACCCTGCGTGCTTACTATCGTAAGTGGTATCGCCCAGACAATCAGGCAATCATCATCGTGGGTGATGTAGATGTCAACCATATCGAGAACAAGATCAAGGAGCTTTTCTCGGGCATCAAGGTTCCTGCCGATGCCGCCAAGATAGAGTCGGTAGAAGTTGCCGATAATGATACAGCCATCTACGTAATCGACAAGGACAAGGAGCAGCAGTATGACATCTTCAATATCTTCATGAAGCATCCAGCCATCCCTAATGCGATGAAGGGCGACATGAGCTATCTGCTCAAGGGATATATGGACAATGTGGTTACCTCTATGCTGGGTGCACGCTATGCCGAGATTGCCCAGGAAGCTGACTGCCCATTCCTTCAGGCAGGTGCCGACGACGGCGACTTCCTGCTCTCTTCTACCAAGGGTGCCTTCAGTCTTATCGGAGTGGCAAAGCCAGGAAAGGTGAAGGAGGCTTATGCTGCCGTATTGCGCGAGGCAAAGCGCATGCACGACTTCGGATTCACCGCCACTGAGTATCAGCGTGCCAAGGAGGAGTTCCTGAGCCGGGTAGATAAGACGCTTGCCAACAAGGATAAGATGAAGAACGAGCAGTTTACCACCCAGTATGTGGATCACTTCATCTCCAACGAGCCGATTCCATCGGTAGAGGACGAGAGCCAGATCTACAAGATGGTGGTACCTCAGCTGCCATTGGAGACCATCAATGCCTATGCCAAGCAGCTGGTTTGCCAGAGCGATACCAACCTGGTATCAATGGTGCTGATGCGCGAGGCAGAGGGTGCCGTTTATCCTACCGAGCAGGAGCTTGCCGATATTGTGAAGCAGGTGCGCTCAGAGAAGCTGGAGGCATACGTGGACAATGTGAAGCAGGAGCCATTGATGGCTCAGTTGCCTAAGCCAGGCAAAATCAAGAAGACCGTAGAGAACAAGCAGCTGGGTTACAAGCAGCTTACCCTTTCCAACGGAGCCAAGGTGGTATTGAAGAAGACCGATTTCAAGGATAATGAGATTCTCTTCTCTGCCAATGCCAAGGTGGGTTACTCAGCTCTCGAGAAGAGCGATTACCCTAGCATCATGCTGATGAGCGAGGCTTGGGGTGCCAGCGGTTTGGGTGATTTCTCAAGCACCGAGCTTGAAAAGGCGCTCGCAGGCAAGCAGGCAGGTGTAGGCTTCTCCATCAAGCCTTACAGCCATGGCCTCTCGGGTAATTCTACTCCTAAGGACATCGAGACCCTGATGCAGCTCATCTATCTCAAGATGACAGCATTGAGCAAGGATGAGAAGTCGTTCAAGAATCTTCAGAACACCTTTGCTACTGTATTGGCTAACCAGAGCAACAATCCTAACATGGTATATCAGGATTCATTGCAGAGTACCCTTTACCTGGGCAGCAAGATTGGCCGCATTCCTACTTCTGATGAGATCAAGGCCATCAACTACAATCGCCTGATGTCGCTTGCCAAGGAGTATTACGGCAATGCCAAGGACTTCACCTTCTATTTCGTGGGCAACTACGATGAGAAGACCCTCTTGCCACTCATTGAGCAGTATATCGCCAGCTTGCCAAACCATGGCTTCAAGCTGAAGAACAAGGAGATTCCATACGCCAAGGGCGAGGTGAAGAATAACTTTACCAAGGCGATGTCCAATCCTCAAACCCAGGCATCAGAGATATGGAGCACCAAGTTGCCATTCTCTATGCAGAACATGGTACTGGCAGATGTAACCGCCCGACTGCTGGAGATGCAGTATCTGCGCACCATCCGTGAGCAGTTGAGTGCAGCTTACCATGCAGGAGCCACCTTCGGCATGCTCCGCGATTTCGACGACAAGGCAGCCATCAGCATTACCGCCAATGCCGGCTTGAATCCGGAGAAGGCTGATACTGCCATCACCTATTTCTTCAAGGGTGTGGAAGAGGTAGAGAAGCAGGTAGATGCTGCCGACTTGCAGAAGGTGAAGGAGATTCTCCTGAAGCAGGCAGGTGTGGATGAGAAGAACAATGGCTACTGGCTCGGCGTTCTTGCCAACTATACTGGTCTCGGTTTCGATAACTATACCGGCTATAAGGAGTTTGTGAAGAACCTCCGTGGCGAACAGATTTCCGACTTCCTCAAGAATGTACTCCTGAAGAGCGGCAACCACGTCGAGGTGATCATGAAGGCTGAAAAGAGCCAGGAATAATATCCCAGCTTGGATATCATCCCGGTTGGCATAAAAACAAAAAAGTCCCGTTGAACGATTTTACTCGACAGCGGGACTTTTTGCCTTTTCTCTTTGTAGTACCAAAGAGTCATTCTGAAAATAATCTTTTTACGTAATTTCCTTTCTCTCTTACGTAATTTTCCTCAAGAGCACTCTCTTGCGAAAGTTACCCTTAGTCATTCTTCTTTGCCTTTGAAGCAAGAGCCTCACGGCGATCGTTGAGAATCTCCTGGCACTTGTTCAATGCCATGTTCTCACTCATTGTGTTGACCTTAATTAAATCATTCATAACCTATTGTGATTTGTTAACGGTGCAAAGATAGGGTTTTCTTATCATATTCGGGTAAACTTTTTGAGAAATCTATGCTAATAATCGTTCTTTTTTGATGTATGTCAAAAAAATGAAACATTTATGTCTTTTCTGAACGATATTTTGAACCTTTTGATGCCTCTTTCGTCTAAGAAAATAACAAATAATGATGAAAAAAGCATTTTTTGAAACGATAGTTACAATTATAATAAATAGAAAGTAAAAAATGAAAAAGGTATTTTTTATGGCTGCCCTGGTGCTTGCCAGCACTTCCGGCAGCAATGTATGCGCAATGAATGAAGCTGTTCAGGAGGCTTCACTTTCAGAATTGATGCCTGTGAAGAAAACAACTAAAAAGACATCGAAGAAGAAAACTACTACCGGCAGCAGCATCATCAGTGGCATTCTGAACAATGTGATAGGTTCTGCCTCCTTCTCGCAGGCAGATCTCTGTGCCCATACCTGGAAGTACAGCAAGCCGGGTTGCGCCTTCACCTCAGAGAACCTGCTGGCAAAGGCTGGCGGCGAGATTGCTGCCAGCAAGATTGAGGAGGATCTGAGCAAGTACTACAATAAGTTCGGTTTCAGCAAGAGCAATACCTACTTTACCTTCAATACCAATGGCACCTTTGCAGCCAAGATTGACGGCAAGTCATGGAGCGGCACCTATACCTTCGATGAGAAGACGCATGCCATCCAGCTGAAGGGTTTGCTGCTGAGTGCTTCGGGTTTTGCCACCCGCACCACCAATGGCATCAGCCTTCTCTTTGAGCAGAAGAAGCTGCTCACTCTGATCAAGACCCTGAGCAAGCTGAATCTTACCGGCAGCACTACGATGAGTGCCGTGAGCAGCATTGTGGATAACTACGATGGCGTGCGCATGGGCTTCGAGATGACGAAGTAAGATTGATTGCACTATAAGATTTAAGTTTTTTAGAAGAATGAGTATTTCTTGTATTCTTAATTAAAAACTATATTCAGCAGTGTTGAACTTAAGTTCAGCAATGCTGAACTTGTATTCCGCAGTGTTGAACTTAAGTTCAACACTGCGGAACATAACTTTCTTCGTGGATTACAAACATTTACACCGTGAAGAGACCAATATTTCCTAGTGAGATAAAAAAAGTATTCGAAGGGGAAGCAATAAAAAAATAAAGACTTTGTCTCGACTTGATATTGTCGGGACAAAGTCTTTTATAGATACTTTTCTTGATGTTTTTTACATGCCAATCGTTAATGGTTGCATCTTCACATCATTGCTGTTGGTGCCCACCATGATTTCGAAATCTCCAGGTTCCAAGATGTGCTTCAATTCGGCATTATAGAACTTGAGCATCTCTGGGGTGATGTCGAAACTTACTTCCCGGCTCTCACCTGCTGCCAGGTGGATGCGCTGGAAGCCCTTTAGCTCTTTGATAGGGCGAGAGATTGAGCACACCATATCGCGGATGTAGAGCTGTACCACCTCGTCGGCATCCTTGTTGCCTGTGTTTTGTACCGTGATGGTGGCTGTAATCTTCTCATCATTCTTCCAGGCATCAGCCTCATTCGTGGCGATGGATGCTTGGCTTTGACTCAAGCGTAAGTCGCCGTAAGAGAAGGTGGTGTAGCTCAGTCCATATCCAAATGGATAGAGCGGACCATTACTTACGTCCAGATAGTTGCTGGCAAACTTGGCGAAGCGAGGGTTGTCGTCAGGTACAGGGCGTCCTGTGTTCTGGTGGTTATAGTAGAGAGGCTCCTGACCCGTGGTCTTTGGTAGGGAAGTGGTGAGTTTGCCCGATGGAACCTTATCGCCGAAGAGTACATCGCAGATGGCATCGCCCACTTCTGATCCGCCAAACCATACGTTCATGATGGCAGGCACATGCTCTTTCTCCCAAGTCAATACCGTTGGGCGACCAGAGAAGTTGAGAAGCACAACAGGTTTACCTAGTTTCACAAGTTCGGCTAATAGTTCATGTTGCACATCAGGCATCTCCAGATTGGTGCGTGAGCCGCATTCGCCGCTCATGTCGGCACTTTCTCCCATGGCACATACGATGATATCGGCATCCTTGGCTACCTTTATGGCCTCTGCCTTCAGTAGCTCGTTGTCACCACGTTGTATCGGCTTGTCAAGCTCGCCATTCTTCTGCAGCTGTGCATCTCTCCAGATATTGCTACCTTGTGCATAGAGTAGTTCAGCCTTGCCTTTGAGGGCTTGCTGCATAGCTTCCTTGAGGGTGGTATATTTCTCTGGTGCTTGTGCCACACTCCATGTGCCAGCAATATTGTTGCGGGTGTCGGCGAGCGGACCTATCAGAGCCACTTTTCCTTCCTTCTTCAGTGGCAGGATGTTGTTCTCATTCTTTAATAATACAAAGGTCTCGGCAGCCACATCCCTTGCCACCTTGCGGTTATCCAGGGTGTAAATGTCCTTTTTGCTGCGCTTGGTGTCGCAGTAGCGGTAAGGATCCTTGAAGAGTCCCAATCGGTATTTTGCCTCCAGTACTCGGCGGCAAGCCTGGTTGATTTCCTCCTCGCTCACCTTGCCCTCCTTCACGCTTTGGGCTCCCAATGCCCACGCGACCGTCATCCTCTGCCACGGCTATCACAGCCGCGCCGAGCACGACTTCGGCGCGCAGTTTCCGGCTCTGTATGCCTCCGGCGGCTGCAACCTGCTGCTGATCGACGAGCGCGCGCACGGCCTGAGTGAGGGCAAGTGCCTCACCTTCGGCCAGCTCGAGCGCTATGACATCGCGCAGTGGGTGCACTGGGTGCGCGAGCACTCGCGTGTGCAGCGGCCCATCGCACTCTACGGTGTGTCCATGGGCGCGGCATCGGTGCTGCTGGCCGCTCAGCTTCCGGAGCTGCGCGGCGAGCTTGCCTGCGTCGTGGCTGACTGCGGCTACTCCAGCTTCGAGCTCGAGGTCACGGACGCCGTGCACCATGCGACGAACGCGCCGCGCTGGCTGCAGGGGCCGCTTGCGCGCGCCTGCGTCCGCATCCTGCGCCGCAATGGGCTGGATTTTGACGCGGTCGACACCACGCCCGGCATGGCGGCGCTCGATATCCCGATCCTGTTTTTCCACGGCGACGCGGATACCTTTGTGCCGCTGCGCCATAGCGAGCGCAACCTCGCTGCCTGCAGGCGCGAGCAGCGGCTCATTGTCATCCCCGGCGCGGAGCACGCCATGGCAGCGCAGGTCGACCCCGAGCGCTACCGGCGCGAGCTGCTGGTTTTCCTGTGGCGCAACACGAATTATCTCTGGGCGGAGCGCAACAAACCGCTGCGGTGATCACTCCCCACTTGCAGTGCATTTTTGCGTGTTTTCAAAACGCAGAACACCACTTTGGCACAAAAAAGCCGGATGTCTGTGACATCCGGCTTTTTGTGTGTCTTCTCAGCCTTGCAGCAGCGCTGCAGCCGCAGCGCCCACGGCAGAGGCGTTGGATATGGGCTTGCACACGCAATAACGCTGCAGCTTCTGGACGAGGAAGCGGTCGAGCTCCTCGTTGACGGCGGGGTGCAGAAGCGCCGAATTGCGAAACAGCGACCCGTCCACGGCCACGACCATGGGACGGTGGCGGTTTTGTGCGCCGCCGGTCAGCAGCACCATGGCGGCGACGTTTGCGACGAGCACCTTGGCCGCACGGCCGAACACGCCCTGAATGACCATGGCGGCGGTCTTGCGGTCGCTGTCTGCGGCATCGGCCAGCGCTGCGATCGCGCCGCTGTCCGGATCTGCGCCGAAGGTGTCCGCATCGCTGGCGGAGAGCGTGCCAAGCACGCGCAGCTTGTCGGCGGTCTCAGCGGCGAACAGGCCGTCATCCGCGGCGGCGATGAGCGCGAGGCGGCAGAGTTCACCGAGGTAGCGGCCGCTCGTCATCTTTTCGAGACGGTACGCGCCCGGCGCGGCGGAGGCTGCATCGATCGCCTGATCGAAGCGGCTCTGCGGCAGCTCGGTGAACGAGCCGGACTCGAGGTTTACGAGCATCACGCCGTCTTCGTCGCGGCCGAGCTTTTCGATCGCGCGCACCGGCAGCAGGCAGCAGGTGTTCGTGCCCGTGCCGTTGACGAGTCCGGCGAAGCCGTTGGCATAGTTGTTGGAGATGGTGGCCACGCCGCTCAGGTACGTGGCAGGGGTGTCGTTGACGACCGCGATGGGCAGCTTCGGGCAGCCGCGGCGCGCGAGCTCCTCGGCGAGGTCGGCGCCCACGAGGCGCTCCTCCCAGCCGGTGAGCTGCACTTCCTTGGTCATGCTGAGCACCTTCGCGTCCAGCTCCGGCGTGTTCTGTGCAGGATAGCTGAAGCAGATGCCGATGTGCGTGGCGTCTGCCAGCAGCGGTGCGAGCGCATCGGCGGTCAGACGGATGAAATCGGCCCAGCCGGCCGCGCCGTCCGTGCCGGGCATGGGCAGCTTGCGCTCGTTTTCGAGGACCGGGTGACCGAATTCATACCGCACGGTGGCGACGCGAAAATGCGTGCCGCCCGCGTCGACGACGGCGACGCGCTTGCCCTCCGTGTCGGGCAGATGCTTGCCCGGCGCGAGGTAGGTCGGCAGCATCGGCAGACCGCCGGGTTCCCCGCGCAGGCCGCGCTGCATCGCGGCGAGCAGGGCGTCGGTGAGCGCCTGTGTGTCAAGCTGGTCAGGTGCGGCGTCATACTTGCGCAGGAAGGCGAGCACGCGCGCGTCGATGTGGATCGCGGGCACCT
>OHAY01003240.1_pt1 | contig 11440 bp, 6 predicted proteins | sample 1577191 | NCBI WGS metagenome assembly OHAY01 (sample SAMEA3541504, study PRJEB24748) | human gut metagenome | biome: human gut; feature: human-associated habitat; material: faeces | place: China | collected 2012 | reverse complement strand
GTCTGGGCAGCGGCGATGCCACCATCAACCTGCAGATCGACCGGGATAAGGTCCGCTCCTACGGCCTGACCGTGGCGCAGGTCTACCAGCAGATCGCCGCCAAGCTGACCACCACCACTACGGCCCAGACCCCCGTTGCCATCGATGGCTCCACCATGAACGTCCAGATCAGCAACAATCTGGACCCCATGACCAAGGAAAACATGATGGATATGACCTTTACGACCTCCGTTATGGCCGCCGATGGCACCACCGAGACCGGCACCTGCACGCTGGGCGATATGGCCACCTGGGTCACCGGCTCCACCCCGGACTCCATCACCAGCAAGAACCAGACCCGCTATATCAGCGTGACGGCGGACGCGGTGGAGGGCACCAATACCACCACCGAGACCCGCGCGCTGGAAAAGAAGCTGAACGAGTTTGCCGCATCCGATGAAATGCCCGAGGGCTGCAGCTTCTATATGGGCGGCGGCTCTGAGATCAACGGCATGGTGGTGGATCAGATGGGCCAGTGGATGTTCCTGGCGCTGCCCTTTGTCTACCTTGTTATGGTGGCCCAGTTCCAGAGCCTGCTCTCCCCCTTCATCGTTCTGTTCACCATCCCGCTGGCCTTTACCGGCGGCCTGCTGGGCCTGCTGCTCACCGGCCAGCAGCTGACCATGATCTCCCTGATGGGCTTCATCGTCCTGATGGGCACGGTCGTCAACAACGGCATCGTGTTCGTGGATTATGCCAACCAGCTGCGCATCGGCGGCATGGAGCGCCGCGCGGCCCTGATCGCCACCGGCAAAACACGAATGCGCCCCATCCTGATGACCACCCTGACCACCGTTCTGGCCATGCTCCAGCTGGTGTTCAGCGGCGATATGGCCAGCCAGCTGATGAGCGGCATGGCCATCGTCATCATCTTCGGCCTGACCTACGCCACCCTGATGACCCTGTACGTTGTGCCCCTGATGTACGACATCCTCTTCAAGAAGCCGCCGCTGAACGTGGATATCGGCGATGAGAACCTTGACGACATCCCCGATGATGCCGCCGAGTATATCGCCCAGAACACCGCTCAGCCGGAGTAAGAAAACTTCCCCCAAAGCACCCTTCACAGCCATGTGAGGGGTGCTTTTTGTCAACTTGCTAAAAAAATCGCCGCAGCTTTGGCACAGTCTCCAAAAATTGGGGAATTCAATAAAAAATATTGACAGGGGGGGGGGGGGATGTAAAATGAGTTCACAATGCAGAAGGTGTAGGGGTATGCTTTCTGTGTGGTAAAATATCATTTTACATTGGAGGTTCTACAAATGAAAATGCTCAAGAAAATCGCAGCAGCTATCATGGCTGTGGCAATGGCAACTCTGATGCTGACCGCTTGCGGCGAGGACAGCGCACCTTCCTACCGTCTGCAGAAGATTGTGGAAGCAAATCAGAAGACCGGAAAGGTTTATTCCGAAGTTGTCGTATATGAAACGGGAGCAACTCCTGCAACTGTGAAGTTTGCTGTTGATGGTGAGAAGATGTTCGTTAACATGGGTACAGCATATGATATGGTTGTTAAGGATGAAGCATGCTATATTTTAAACCAGGGATATTATAAGAAGATGGCTAAGCCTACGGATCTTGTGAGTGCAGGTAATGCCACAGTTCCTTCTACGGACATTGTAAAGAGCATCAAGGTTATTCCTGAATATAAGATTGAAGCCACTGGTGAGACTATGTATGCTGAGTCTGTTATGGTTGATGGACAGCAGGTTGTTTATTGCTTCAACGGCGATAAGCTGGCATACATTGTGGAAACTGTTTCTGGTAAGACTGTAACCCTGAAAGTTAATAAATGGATCAATGAGATTCCTGAAGAAATTCAGAATAAGATTGACCTGAAGGGTTATAAAGAGTATACCCAGCAGTAATATCTGATCTGACATACAAGCCCCGGAGCGCCTACCCCTGGCCCTCCGGGGCTTTTTTCTGCCTATGGGGCAGAACTTACAAAAAATCTCTCGAAATATTGGATAGATTCCCTTAAAAAATGCCAACACAGAAGGGGAAAATTGTGATATAATCAAAACAATAAAGGATAAAACAGAGAGTGTGCTGTCCCCAAAAAATACAAAAGGAGGCGAGCCCTATGGCACAGTTTCTCTCCAAGCCCTTTGGCATGACCCCAAACGGCGAAAAGATCAATGAATACATCATCTCGAACCCCGGCGGGCTGGCGGTCAGTGTGCTGAACTACGGCTGTATCATCAAGAATATCTGGGTGCCCACCAAGCGCGGGCCAGTGGATGTGGTGCTGGGCCACGACACCTACGCCGATTACGTCAAGGACTTTGAATCGTCCGGCAGTACCTGCTGCGGCGCGTTCGTGGGCCGGTACGCCAACCGCATCGAGAATGCCGTGTTCAACGTGGGCGGCAAGACCTATCAGCTGGAAGCCAACAACGGCAAAAACCACCTGCACGGCACCTTCCCGCGCAAGCTGTATGAAGTAAAGGCCTTTGGCGATACCCTGCTTCTGGAGGCGGAAAGCCCCGATGGAGAGGATGGTTTCCCGGGAAATCTGAAGATCTCGGTGCGGTATATCCTGACCGAGGACAACGCCCTGCGGATGGATTATCGTGTCTCCTCCGATGCCGACACCATCATCAACCTGACCAACCACACCTACTTCAATCTGGATGGCGGCGGCGATGTGCTGGGCCAGAAGCTGCGCATCTATGCGTCCCGCTATCTGGAGGGCAACAACGAGACCTGCCCCACCGGCAATATCCTGCCTGTGGCGGGCACGCCGATGGATTTCCGGGCGGGCAAGCCCATTGGCCGGGACATCGACACCGGCTTTTCCCAGACCACCATGGTGGGCGGCGGCTATGACCACTGCTTTGTCATCGACAGGGGCCGCGGGGCCAGCCAGAGCCTGTGCGCCTGGGCTTCCAGCGATAAGACCGGCATCAGCATGAAGGTCTATACCACCCAGCCCGGCGTGCAGCTCTACACCGGCAATTTCCTGCAGGACTGCCCCGCCCCCGGCAAGGGCGGCGTGCCGATGCAGAAATACGGCGGCTTTGCGCTGGAGACCCAGCACTTCCCCTGCAGTCCCTCCCACCCGGAGTTCCCCTCCACCGCCCTGCGGGCCGGGAAAGTGTTCCGCGCCAACACCACCCTGCGGTTCTTCACCGGCAAACAGTGCGGGAAACTGTAAAATGCAGCCCTCTCATTCAAAGCCTGACGGCTCTGCCTGAGAGGGGGTTTTCTCTGATTTGCACAAAGCGTTCCATCACTCCATGTGCAAAACACAAAAAACGCTTGTAAATCAATGCGCGGAAAAATAAATGGAAACAAAAATCCATCCTTATAAAATTCCCGTTACTTGATTCTGCGGCCAAAACGTTGTATCCTTGTGGCAGAAGGCGGGCCTGCCCCGCGCAAGCAACTTTGGTGACGAGAAGAGAGGTACTTTTATGGCAATTTTGGTTTCCGGCGGTGCCGGTTATATCGGCAGCCACACCTGTATCGAACTGCTGAACGCTGGCTTTGACATCGTGGTGGCAGATAACTATTACAACGCTTCCCCCGTGGTGCTGGATCGGGTCAAGCAGATCACCGGCAAGGACTTCCGGTTCTATCAGGCCGATATGACAAAGCACGAGGACGTGGAGAAGATCTTCACCGAGTGCCCCGATATCGATGCCGTCATCCAGTTTGCCGCCTATAAGGCTGTGGGCGAGAGCGTCTCCAAGCCCATCGAGTACTACTATAACAACCTCAACTGCACCCTGGTCATTCTGGACGTGATGCGCCGCCACAACTGCCGCAACTTCGTGTTCAGCTCCTCTGCCACCGTCTACGGCGACCCCGCCAGCGTGCCCATCACCGAGGACTTCCCCGTGGGTGCCACCACCAACCCCTACGGCACCACCAAGGCCTTTACTGAGCGCATCCTGACCGATGTCTGCAAGGCTGACCCCACTCTGAATGTGGCCCTGCTCCGTTACTTCAACCCCATCGGTGCCCACAAGTCCGGCCTGATCGGCGAGGACCCCAACGGCATCCCCAACAACCTGATGCCTTACATCGCCAAGGTGGCCGTGGGCAAGCTGGAAAAGGTGCACGTCTTTGGCAATGACTACCCCACTCCCGACGGCACCGGCGTGCGCGATTACATCCATGTGGTTGACCTGGCCCGGGGCCATGTCTGCGCCATCAAGAAGCTGCAGACCAACTGCGGCCTGTTCATCTGCAACCTGGGCACCGGCCACGGCTACAGCGTGCTGGATGTCATCCATGCCTTTGAGAAGGCCTGCGGCAAGAAGCTCCCCTATGTGATCGATCCCCGCCGCCCCGGCGATATCGCCGAGTGCTATGCCGATCCCACCAAGGCCAAGAATGAGCTGGGCTGGGTGGCTGAGTATGGCATCGAGGAGATGTGTGCCGACAGCTGGAACTGGCAGAAGAACAACCCCGATGGCTACCACACCGTGAAGTAAACAGAACTGTTCTCAAAACGCACCTTTGAACGTGAAAATTCAGGGGTGCGTTTTCTTTTGCCCGGAAATCTGCCGGAACAGGAGAAAGATTTCTACAAAAAACAGCGGGGACAGGCGAGAATTTTTGCCGCTTCCTGCCTTGACAATGCCTTTGAGTTAGCTTATATTAAGACTGTTCACATACACTAACATTTTGTCGAAGGAAAGGCATCTGCCATGACATTAAAGGAACTGAAGATCGGCGAAAGTGCCGTGATCGATACAGTGGGCGGAACGGGAGAACTCCGCCAGCATTTTCTGGATATGGGGCTGATTCCCGGCGAGAAGGTCACGCTGGTGAAATTTGCGCCCATGGGGGATCCCATGGAGCTGCAGATCCACGGCTATGAGCTGACCCTGCGGCTGGACGATGCGGCACGGATCGAGATCACCCCGGCGGAAGCACCCGCAGCAGCTCCGGCACGGAAGGCCGGCCGGATGGTGGAGCACCCGGGCCTGGGCGAGGGCGGCCGCTACCACACCAAAAAGGGTGAACACCCGCTGCCGGATGGAACGGTGCTGACATTTGCGCTGGCCGGAAATCAGAACTGCGGCAAAACGACCCTGTTCAACCAGCTCACCGGCTCCAACCAGCATGTGGGCAACTTTCCGGGCGTGACGGTGGACCGCAAGAGCGGTGCCATCCGGGAGTACCCCGATACCGAAGTCACCGACCTGCCCGGTATCTACTCCATGTCGCCCTATTCCAGCGAGGAGATCGTGACCCGGCAGTTCATCATTGGCGAAAAGCCCACGGGCATCATCAACATCGTGGATGCCACCAACATCGAGCGCAACCTGTACTTAACGATGCAGCTGATGGAGCTGGACACCCCCATGGTGCTGGCACTGAATATGATGGATGAGGTGCGCGGCAACGGCGGCACCATCAACATCAACGAGATGGAAGCGATGCTGGGCATCCCGGTGGTCCCCATTTCCGCCGCAAAGAACGAGGGCGTGGATGAGCTGGTGGATCACGCCATCCATGTGGCAAAGTATCAGGAGCGTCCGGGCCGGATGGACTTCTGCGGCGAGGATGACCACGGCGGTGCGGTTCACCGCTGTATCCACGGCATCATCCACCTCATCGAGGACCACGCCCGGGCGGCGGGGATCCCGGTGCGCTTTGCCGCCACAAAGCTGGTGGAGGGCGACCCCCGCATTGAGGAGGCCCTGAAGCTGGATCAGAACGAAAAAGAGATGATCGAGCATATCATCCTGCAGATGGAGCAGGAGCGCGGCCTGGACCGCGCCGCCGCCATTGCAGATATGCGGTTCCACTTTATCCATCAGCTGGTGAATCAGACTGTGGTAAAGCCACACCAGAGCAAGGAGCAGCTGCGCAGCGCAAGGATCGACCGCTTCCTCACTGGAAAATATACGGCGATCCCGGCATTCGTGGGCATCATGGCGCTGGTGTTCTATCTGACCTTCGGCGTGATTGGCGCGGGGCTGCAAGGCCTGCTGGAACTGGGCATTGAGAACCTGACGATCCTTGTGGACAATGCCCTGACGGCGTGGAACGTCAACGATGCAGTGCATTCGCTGGTGATCGACGGCATCTTTACCGGTGTGGGCAGTGTGCTGAGCTTCCTGCCCATCATCGTGACCCTGTTCTTCTTCCTTTCCCTGCTGGAGGATACCGGCTATATGGCCCGCGTGGCCTTTGTGATGGACAAGCTGCTGCGGCGCATCGGTCTTTCGGGCCGCAGCATCGTGCCCATGCTCATCGGCTTTGGCTGCACGGTCCCCGGCGTGATGGCAAGCCGCACGCTGCCCTCGGAGCGGGACCGGAAAATGACCATCCTGCTTACGCCCTTTATGAGCTGCTCGGCCAAGCTCCCGATCTACAGCCTGTTTGCGGTGACCTTCTTCCCGGAGTACGCCGCACTGGTCATGGTGGGCCTGTATTTCCTGGGTATCCTTGTGGGCATTGGTATGGCCTTTCTGCTCAAGGGGACGCTGTTCAAAGGCGAGGCCGTGCCCTTTGTCATGGAGCTGCCCAACTACCGCCTGCCCGGCCTGAAAAATGTGGCCCAGCTGCTCTGGGAAAAGGCCCGGGATTTCCTCGAGCGTGCCTTTACAGTCATCTTCCTGGCAACCATCATCATCTGGTTCCTGCAGAACTTTGATTTCCAGCTCAGCCTGACTGCAGACCCGCAGGAGAGCATCCTAGCCTGGATCGCCAGCGGCATCGCGCCGTTGTTTGCACCGCTGGGCTTTGGCGACTGGCGGGTGTCCACGGCGCTGATCACCGGCTTTATGGCAAAGGAGAGCGTCGTCTCCACCCTTACCATCCTGTATGGCTCCTCTGCCGCACTGGGCGCGGCGCTCAGCCCGGCGGCAGCGGCTCCCCTGCTGGTGTTCTGCCTGCTCTACACCCCCTGCATTGCCGCTGTGGCATCGGTCAAGCGGGAGATGGGCGGCCGCTGGGCCACCGTTATGGTCGTAAACCAGTGCGTTGTGGCATGGCTTGCCGCGCTCGTTGTGCGGTTCCTCGCCGTGGCGGTGCTGTGACCCTGTCCTGAAGCATATCAAAAGCCCGTACCGTGAAAATTTTCATGGTGCGGGCTTTTTGCGTTGGACAAAATATATGGAGCAGGAGATTTCACGCCGCCTGCCCTTGACAACAGAGATTTCCTGTGCTAAAATATTTCAAAAATGAATAATTCAAAAAGAGAGAAAGAAGGGCGCGCAATGCGTGAGCTGAACCCCAGTGTGGAATTTGCCAACAAGACGGGCCTTGCGTACAGCGCCGTCTGCAAGCCGCTGTGCCAGAAGCTGCATCTGCCGCAGACGGCGTTTGATATCCTGATGTTCCTTGCCAACAACCCCAACTACACGACCGCCCGCGATATCGTGGAGGTGCGCCACATCAAGGCGAACCTTGTCTCGGTGAATGTGGACAAGCTGGTGCAGGAGGGCTTTCTGGAGCGCCGTCCGGTGTTGGGGGACCGCCGCAAAACGGAGCTTGCCTGCACCGAAAAGGCGCAGTCCATCATCGAACAGGGCCGCAGGATGCAGGATGATTTCATCCGCCGCCTGATGGCAGGGCTGGAGGAAGAAAAACTCGAGATATTTTTTGAGGTCATCGATACGATGAACGAAAATCTGGATGCGATCCTAGAAGGAGAAGAATAAGATGAACCTGCTGTTTACCATCATCGTTACCTTTTTTGCCGGAATGGGCGCGGGCCTGGGCACCGGCTTTGCGGGCATGAGCGCCGCTGCTGTCATCAGCCCGATGCTCATCACTTTCCTGGGGATGGACCCCTATATGGCAGTCGGCATTGCCCTTTCCTCGGATGTGCTGGCCAGTGCGGTGTCTGCCTACACCTACCACAAAAACAAGAACCTTGATATCAAAAACGGCCTGATCATGATGGCCAGTGTGCTGCTGTTCACCGTGGTGGGCAGCTGGGTGGCAAGCCTGGTGCCTTCCACCACCATGGGCAGCTTCTCGGTGTTTATGACGTTCCTGCTGGGCATTAAATTCATCGTCAAGCCCGTTATGACCACCAAAGAAGCCATGCAGGGGGTCTCTGCTAAGAAGCGTGCCCTCCAGTCCATCGTCTGCGGTGTGGTCATCGGGATGATCTGCGGCTTCATTGGTGCCGGCGGCGGCATGATGATGCTGCTCATCCTGACCAGTGTGCTGGGCTACGAGCTCAAGACTGCCGTGGGCACCAGCGTGTTCATTATGACCTTCACCGCCCTGACCGGTGCGGTCTCCCACTTTGCCATCGGCGGCGCACCGGACTGGACCGTGTTCATCCTCTGCGTCCTGTTCACCCTGCTGTGGGCCCGCATCGCCGCTGTCTTTGCCAATAAGGCCGATGCCAAGACCCTGAACCGTGCAACCGGCATCGTTCTGGTCGTGCTGGGCATCGTGGTCATGGGCTTTAATCTCCTGACAAAATAAACTGTAAAAGAAAAGGGCCTGTCTCCCGAAATTCCCTGGAGACAGGCCATTTGAGAAGGGCGAGTAAGCACAAGGCCCCCGAAGAGCGGACATCTCTTCGGGGGCCATTTTGCGTGGATAGCTTAGAACCTCATGAATTCCTTGCAACCTTAGTATATGCGATTTTTGAAAAAAGTCAAGTGGTACGCAAAAAGTTTACTTTTCTTCGATGGTGGAGTGCTCGATCACCCAGTCGGCGGCGCGGCGGATAGCCTCGCTGCGCTGCATGGCGGGGATGTTGGCGTTGGCCTTGACCTCTTCCAGCGTTTTCTTGGTGCGGTCGGCGCGCTCCTGCAGGTTCTTGGTGATCTCCTCGTCGGTGGGCACCAGACCCTCGTTCTGGGCGACCTGCAGCAGAGCCATCCGGGCGCGGGTGTTCTTCTCGGCGGCGGCGTGAACGTTGGCCGTGAAGTTCTCGCGGGTCTGGTGGATCTGGCTCAGGTAGCGGTCCAGGCTCATGCGCTGCATCTGGAGCTGCTGCTGGATGTTCTGCATCTCCTGCTGGTAGGTGCTCTCCACCAGAACGCTGGGCAGCTCGCCCTCAGCGGCGTCGGCCAGCTTGGCCAGCACCTGATCCTTGGCGCGGTTCAGTGCACCGCCGTGACGGCCGTCGTACAGCTGCTTGCGCACCTTCTCGCGGAACTCTTCCATGGTGTCCACGCCGCCCACTTTCTTGGCAAAGTCGCTGTTCATGGAAGGCAGCTGGCGCACGCACACGTCGTGCAGCTTGATCTTGAACACCACAGCCTTGCCGGCCAGGTCCTTTGCATGGTAGCGCTCCGGGAAGGTGACGTGGATGTCGAATTCGTCGCCTGCCTTGTGGCCCAGGATGCCGTCCTCAAAGCCGGGGATCATGCGGCCGCTGCCCAGCTGCACGGACTGGTCCTTTGCCGTGCCGCCCTCAAAGGGCACGCCGTCCAGAAGACCCTCAAAGTCCATGTGCACCACGTTGCCCTTTACAGCGGGGCCCTTGTGGGGCACCAGCTCTGCAGCGTAATTGCGGCGGCGCTCCAGCACCGTGTCGATCTCCTTGTCGGTCACCTCCGGGGTGACGCACTGGGAGGTAAAGCCGGTGGTCTTGGTCAGCTTCAGCTCGGGCTGCAGCGCCACGGTGGCGGTAGCCACAAAGCCCTCGTCCTTCTTCACGCTTACCAGATCGTAGCTGGGATCATCCACCGGCGCAAAGCCGTGTTCCTTCAAAGCAGCCTCGTACAAAGCAGGCACATCCTGATCCATCAGGTCGTTGATGGCATCGTACCAGAAGGTGTGCTCGCCGCGGTCAGCCTCGATCTGTGCGCGGTCCGCTTCGCCCTTCTTGAAGCCGCGGATCGTATAGGAGGCGCGGGTGCGTTCGTAAACGGCGTTGGATGCAGCTTCCAGCTCTTCGGGGCTGGCGCTGAAGGTCATTTTGCAGACACTCTTTTCGGGAGTTTCCACGCTTACCAGTTTCATAGGATCTACCCTCCGTGGTGTCTCGCTGCAGAGAAAACCCGGCGGCGCAGCCTCCACGCGGTGCTGCCCGCAAAGCTCCTGTACCCCTGCACGGACACAGATTAAAAACATATAGTAAAGCTATTATAGCACAAGAACGACAAAAACGATACAAGAAAAATCATAAAAAATGCTGCTTTTTGAAAAAGATAAAAATATTTGCAAAAAACGGTTGACAAAACCCAGTCCGAGTGATAAAATACATCATGTTCCGAACGGAACGTATGCGTTGGTAGCTCAGCTGGATAGAGTGACTGACTACGAATCAGTAGGCCGGGGGTTCGAGTCCCTTCCATCGCACCAAGTAAAATCCCACGATTGACCGTTGAAAATACGGTGTAAATCGTGGGATTTCTTGTTTTATAACGACCCCGAAATGGCTGGAATGTGCCTTACGACTCAAAAAATGCCTCTCGTGTGCCTTATGTTGGTGTTTTGGCTGGGGGAGTCGTACTGTTGGACTTCTGAATACGAGTTTATAAAAAACATTGTATTCATTTTGAAAATCGTTGAAAAATTACAGAAAATTCGTGCGGAATTGCCTTGACGGATGAATTTGTTTTGGGTATTCTAATATTGGGAGGTGTTGACCGTGATTTTAAAATCATTAACAGTGAGTGGTTTCAAAAATGTAAAATCCACTTGTTTGGATTTTACGAGCAAGACGCTTGCCGTTGTTTCACCAAACAATTATGGCAAGAGTAATTTATTAGAAGCACTGACTTTTGCGACAGACTTTATTTCTGCAGGAACAAAGCAGCGAACCATGATGATGTCTTGGATTGATGGTATTCCAATTGTGAAGGGATTAGATAGTTCGCCGTTTCAATTTGATATGGAATTTGAACTCCCAAATCAAGAAGAATACCGTTTTGTTCATTACGGCTTTACCTTTTTGTGGTACCGTGATGATAAAACGGGACAGAAGATTATAGATGAGCGATTGGAGATGAGGCCAACAGAAAGTGTAAGGTACTCAGCTTATTTAAAACGTTCGTCTAATCAATACAGAAAAGGCAAGTCAACTAATGCTTTTCGAAATCTTATGCTAGATTCGAATACACTGGCGATAGATGTATTGCCTTCGATTAAAGATTTAGAGTATGGTCCTATAATACAAGCTGTTCGAGAATTTGAGTACCGTGTTTGTGACACGTTAGATGTCAAAGAACGTTTTCAACCTACCCCGATTCGACTAGCTGATGACGATGATAAACATATTCGATTTGATGATGAAGATATTCCGCGCGCACTTCACCAACTTAAAGAATTGTACCCGAATCAGTATTATGAATTTGAAGATGCGGTATATTCTTTATTCCCGGATTTTTCATCTATTGATATTCAAGCCCATGAATTAAACTTAACCGAGAATAAAAACGTACGAGTGATATATTCTGATGATCCGGATGCACAAGCTGAAGATTTGCCACTAGTGCCGTTTCATTTAAAAGATAAGGTA
>OHAY01003235.1_pt1 | contig 11461 bp, 7 predicted proteins | sample 1577191 | NCBI WGS metagenome assembly OHAY01 (sample SAMEA3541504, study PRJEB24748) | human gut metagenome | biome: human gut; feature: human-associated habitat; material: faeces | place: China | collected 2012 | reverse complement strand
TACCGTCTTCACAGCAAGGGCATCCGTCTGCGTGCTCCGCCCTCCTGTTGGTTTACTGCATAAAACAGACAAGTAAAAACCACCCTTACACATTTTATCCCTGCACGTTCTATCCTCTCCCATGAGATGTATAGAACCCGATACTTGCATACACCCTGCACGTGTATGAGAGCGTGTATTCCCGTATTTCATTTTATAAAACCGGACAAACGCCCTCAGCACCCTTTCATGCCGTATGCACGAAAGGGAAGATTGTGTACGGACAAAAACAGGAACCAATTTTATAATTACAAAAGAAATGAAAACTTTATATACATTCGTTTTAGGAATCATATTCACCTTGATTCCCTGTACTTTATATGCATATAATCCGGAAGGATCGGATGCCAACTTATTAGGACACGTAGTAGACAAGCATACACAGGAACATCTGTCGTTCATCAATATCTCACTGAAAGGAACTACCATCGGAACCGTGACCGACGAAACCGGACACTATTTCCTCAAGAATCTGCCGGAAGGGGATTTTACCGTAGAAGTCCGCTCGGTAGGCTATAAGACCGTAACCAAAAACGTTCATCTGAAAAAGGGTAAAACCGTAGAGATGAACTTCGAAATAGAAGAAGACATGATTGCCCTGGACGGTGTAGTGGTATCGGCCAACCGCAACGAAACGACTCGCCGACTGGCTCCTACACTGGTCAACGTAATGGACATGAAGGTGTTCGAAAACACCAACTCCAGCTGTCTGGCACAGGGCCTCAACTTCCAACCGGGTGTACGTGTAGAAAATAACTGTCAGAACTGCGGCTTCCAGCAGGTACGTATCAACGGTCTGGACGGACCTTATACACAGATTCTCATCGACTCACGCCCTATCTTCAGTGCCTTGTCGGGAGTATACGGACTGGAACAGATTCCTGCCAATATGATTGAACGTGTAGAAGTAATGCGCGGAGGAGGTTCTGCCTTGTTCGGCTCTTCAGCCATTGCCGGAACCATCAACATCATCACCAAAGAACCTACACACAACTCCGGACAGTTCTCGCATACCCTTACCGGTATTGGCGGTACTTCTGTATTCGAAAACAATACTACACTGAATGCATCGCTGGTGACAGACAATCATAAGGCGGGACTTTACGTATTCGGGCAGAACAGAGAACGCAGCGGTTATGATGCCGACGGTGATGGTTTTACCGAACTGCCGGAACTGAATAACCAGACCCTGGGGTTCCGTTCGTTCCTCAAGACTAGTACGTATACCAAGCTGACTTTCGAATACCATCATCTACAGGAATACAGAAGAGGAGGTAATCTGCTGGAACGTCCTGCCCACGAAGCAGACATTGCCGAACAAACCAAACACAGCATCAATACCGGAAGTGTGAAGTTCGACTATTTCTCGCCCAATGAAAAACAGCGTCTGAGCATCTATGCATCGGCACAGCACATCAACCGCGACAGCTACTATGGCGGAAACCAGGACCTCAATGCCTATGGTTCTACTACCGACCTCACCTGGGTGGCAGGTGCACAATACAACTACAACTTCGACCGATGCCTGTTCATGCCGGCCGAATTTACCGGAGGTATCGAGTACAACGAAGACAAGCTGCACGACGAAATGTGGGGATACAACCGCTATACAGACCAGCGAGTGAGCATTGCCAGCGCGTTCTTCCAGAACGAATGGAAAAACAAGAAATGGGGATTCCTCATCGGAGGACGTCTCGACAAGCATAATCTGATGAATCATATCATCTTCAGTCCGAGAGCAAACCTCCGTTTCAACCCGACAGAAAACCTGAACTTCCGTGCCAGCTACTCATTCGGTTTCCGTGCGCCTCAGGCTTTCGATGAAGACCTGCACATTGCCAATGTAGGAGGCACTGTTTCGATGATTCAGTTGGCCAAAGATCTGACCGAAGAGAAATCGCAGAGTGTAAGCCTGTCTGCCGACATGTATCACCGCTGGGGAGACTGGCAGGGCAACTTGCTGATAGAGGGTTTCTACACCTCTCTGTCTGACGTATTTGCATTGAGACAACTGGGCACCATCGACGGTATCCTGATAAACGAACGCTACAACGAAAGTGGTGCTCAAGTATACGGCATGACCGTAGAAGGCAAGTTGGCTTACCGCAGTCTGCTGCAGTTCCAGGCCGGTGTCACCTTACAGCAAGCCGAATACAAGGAAGCACGAAACTGGAGCGACGACGCTGATCTCCCGCTGGAGAAACGTATGTTCCGCACTCCGAATCTTTACGGATACTTCACGCTGACTTACAATCCGGTGAAACCGCTTACCTTAGCTTTGTCGGGCACTTATACCGGTTCCATGCTGGTAGAACACCGTGCCGGATACATCGAAAAAGACCGTACGGAAAAAACTCCGTCGTTCATGGAAGTGAACTTCAAGGCTGGTTACGAGTTTAATCTGTACAAGAACATCAACCTGCAGATTAATGCAGGTGTACAGAATCTCTTCAATGCATACCAGAAGGATTTCGACCAGGGTAAAGACCGTGACTCGGGCTACATCTACGGACCGGGTATGCCGCGCTCTTACTTTGCCGGAGTAAAACTCAGTTACTAACCCCGAAGTCTGTACAGTATCTGCACAAAGCCGTACAGGCAAAAAGGAAACAATAATCAGACCAGTCTGATAGTACAGTCACAAAAGAGGCTGTATCGGAAAACGAGAAAGCGATTTCCTCACTTCTCCTTCCCGGTACAGCCTCTTTTTCTGTCCTCTCTCCTGCCACTTCTACCCCCGTTTTACGCGACTTGTATCGTTGCCTGTCGATACTTGTATCGTAAGCCAACGGTAATAGTATCGTGAGCTCACGATACAAGTCGCGTAAAACGGAGATTCAAAGAGGGCTATCAAACACTCTCCTGACTTCTATTTCCAATAAAAAAGATAAAAACCATCATTCTCTACGACTACATTCAATAAAATAAAACCACCCTGATTATCGAAGATTATCATTATATTCGCAGAATAAATTACTTCTCATAATAATAATTATTAGGAATATATGACACCAGAAGAAAAAGCAAGGCAAAAAATAGACCAGTGGTTTGTCGATGCTGGCTGGAAAGTAGTTGACCGGGAAGATTACGAACCAACATGTACAGCAGTTGCTATAAGAGAAGGGTTACTAAAAGGTAATCTTGAGGCTGATTATTTCCTTTTCATTCACGGAAAGGCTATTGGTGTGCTTGAAGCTAAAAGAGAAGAGGTGAATGCCTTTTCTAACAAAGTATGCGGACAAGCTGTTTTATATGCCAGAAATGTTCCTAAAATTTATCAGACATACCAAAATCCTCTGCCTTTTATTTTTACATCAAACGGCAAAGATCTGTATTTCTGCGATTTTCGTAAACAAGATGCTAGTTTCAAGCAGATAATGACGATTCCTTCTCCTCATGAACTGGTTAAACTGTTGGGAATTAACGATTATTTTGCCGGACTTCCAACTTTGCGAAAAAAAGGATTACGTGATTGTCAGTATGAGGCAGTTACTGAACTGGAAAAAAGTTTCAGGAGTGGTCAGAATCGCGCCTTGATGGTATTGGCAACAGGTGCAGGTAAGACATATACCGCATGTCTTGCTGCATATCGTCTTCTTTCATATACCCCAATGAGAAGAGTATTATTTCTTGTGGACCGGAATAATCTTGGTAAGCAGGCAGAGGGAGAGTTCGGAACTTTTCGACTGACAGAAAACGGAGATGCATTCAATACAATATTTACAGTGAATCGTCTTCGCTCCTCTTCTATACCCTCTGATAGCAATGTCGTTATTTCCACAATACAGCGTCTTTTTTCTTTTCTGAAAGGAGATACCATTGAGGATAATGACAACGATGATGACAATGAGCCTACAGAAGAAGTAATATTACCACCTAACCCTAATTTGCCACATGATTATTTTGATTTGATTATCATAGACGAGTGCCATCGTTCCATTTATGGGAATTGGCGTAAGGTTTTGGAATATTTCGATACAGCCAGACTTGTAGGATTAACAGCCACACCTATACCCGAAACAATAGCCTTCTTCAATAATAATCGCATAGTCAACTACACATTGGAACAAAGTATTGTTGACGGTGTAAATGTAGATTGTCGTATTTATAGAATCAAAACCCAAGTTACCGAAAACGGTGGTGCTATATTAGAAGGAGAAAAGGTAAAAGAAGAAACACGATATACCGGGAGTGTAAAAACCATTTCCAATAAAGAGACGAAAACTTATACCAATAAGGAGTTGAACCGGAGTGTCATCAATCCTGCACAAATCAAACTAATCTTGTCTACATATCGGGATGTAGTCTACACTGAACTGTTCAATGATCCACAGCGAGAAGTTAATTTTGACTATCTTCCAAAAACATTAATCTTTGCTCTCAACGAGACTCATGCCACCAATATTGTGCAGATAGCCAAAGAGGTATTTGGGCGTACAGACGACCGCTTTGTACAAAAAATCACCTATTCGGCAGGCGACAGCAACGAATTGATACGTCAGTTCCGAAATGACAAGGATTTCAGAATAGCGGTGACTTGTACATTGGTAGCAACAGGCACAGATGTTAAGCCTCTTGAAGTATTGATTTTCATGCGTGATGTAGAGTCTTTACCGCTCTATATACAGATGAAAGGACGTGGTGTACGCACAATTGGAGATGAGCAGTTACGAAATGTTACTCCGAATGCGTTCAGTAAAGACTGTTTCTATCTGGTCGATGCAGTCGGGGTAACTGAGCACGAAAAAATAACACCCAAAGTAACTAATGAACCAACTACCAAAACAATTACTCTTAAAGAATTATTAGAACAAATCAGTCATGGTTATCTTCCGGATGAACATTTGAGACGTCTTGCGGCCACACTTTCCCGAATATATAACAAGGCAGATTATTCACAACGGAATGAATTTTCAAGTTTGGCTCATGAAGATATGAAAGAGCTTGCATCCAGAATTTATAATGCACTTGAAAATAATAAGCTTCCGGCATTTGTCAGTACAGAAGAACCGAACAATGAACGAAAGGGATTAGTTGCTCCATTAGCCAATCATGCAGATGCACGCCGGTATCTACTTATCCTTGCAGCCGGGTTTATCAACACACTGATGCCTGGTGAGGACACGCTTATATCGAAAGGATTTTCAATAGAAGAAGCTAAAAGTACAACAGAAGCCTTTGAAGATTTCTGCAAAGAGCATAGTGATGAAATAGAAGCTCTACGTATAATTTATAATAATGAAGGTGAGCCAATTACCTATTCAATGCTAAAAGATTTGGAAAACAAACTTAAAATAGCTAACAACCATTTCACCTCCAAACAACTATGGAATTCGTATGCTATTCTGAGTCCTAATAGTGTCCGACGTTCCACAACGAAAGAAGAAACCGAAGCATTGACCAATATTATACAACTTGTACGTTTTGCTTTACACCAAATAGAGCGGTTAGATAGTGTTGTTTCCACTTCTAAACAGTATTTTAATCTATGGTTAGGACAAAACCAGCGCGAAATAACAGATAAACAACGTGAAGTTATCAGTCGTATTGTAGATTATATTGCGTCTAACGGAGCTTGTACAATCAAAGAGATTCGTGAAGATGATGCTACTCAGGCAGCACAGATGATCCGTGCATTCGGCAACATACAGAAAGCCAACGAAGCTTTACAGTCTCTATATACATTTGTAGTTTTAAGAAAAGCAGCATAAATTTATGGCAACAAATAATACAACAGAACAATCGCTTACCAAAAAAGTTTGGAATCTGGCAACAACTCTTGCCGGACAAGGAATCGGATTCACCGATTACATCACACAGCTCACCTATCTTCTTTTTTTGAAGATGGACGCTGAGAATGTAGAAATATTTGGAGAAGAATCAGCAATACCATCTGGTTATCAATGGAGTGACTTAATATCTCTTGACGGTTTGGATTTAGTAAAGCAATATGAAGATACTCTAAAGCTTTTAAGTGAACAGGAAAACTTAATCGGCACAATTTATACAAAAGCGCAAAACAAGATTGACAAGCCTGTCTATTTAAAAAAAGTCATTACCATGATTGATGAGGAGCAATGGCTGATCATGGATGGAGACGTGAAAGGCGCTATCTACGAAAGCATCCTTGAGAAGAATGGGCAGGACAAGAAAAGTGGTGCCGGCCAGTATTTTACTCCACGTCCACTCATCAAAGCAATGGTAGATTGTATCGCCCCGCAAATTGGAGAAACAGTCTGTGACCCGGCTTGTGGTACTGCAGGATTCCTCTTGACAGCATACGATTATATGAAAGAACAGTCTGCAAGCAAGGAGAAACGTGATTTTTTACGCAACAAAGCACTGCATGGTGTAGACAACACTCCATTGGTAGTAACACTTGCTTCCATGAACCTATATTTGCATGGTGTGGGAACAGACCGAAGTCCGATTGTTTGTGAGGATTCTTTGGAAAAAGAACCATCCACCCTTGTAGATGTAATACTTGCCAATCCTCCTTTCGGCACACGTCCGGCAGGTTCAGTGGATATTAACCGTCCGGATTTCTATGTAGAAACGAAAAACAATCAGTTGAACTTTCTTCAACACATGATGCTGATGCTCAAAACCGGAGGGCGTGCAGCTGTAGTATTACCAGACAATGTCCTTTTTGAAGGTGGTGCGGGAGAAACAATTCGCAAGAAGTTACTTTCAGACTTCAACTTACACACGATACTTCGTTTGCCTACAGGTATTTTCTATGCACAAGGTGTAAAAGCAAATGTATTGTTCTTTTCCAAAGGTCAACCGACAAAAGAGATTTGGTTCTATGATTATCGTACTGACATCAAACATACACTTGCTACTAATAAATTAGAAAGACATCATTTGGATGATTTTGTCACATGCTATAATGCAGGAAACTTAGAAGGACGCAAAGAGACATATGATGCAGACAATAATCCTCAAGGACGTTGGCGTAAATATCCGGTAGAAGATATTCTGAAGCGCGACAAAACAAGCCTTGATATAACCTGGATAAAACAAGGTGGTGAGACTGACGACCGTTCTCTGGCCGAGTTGATGGCTGATATAAAAGAGAAAAGCCAAACGATAAGTTCTGCTGTTGCAGAACTCGAAAAACTGCTTGCAAACATCAATGAAAATTGAGCGTATGAAGGACAATAATATCGTAATATCAATAGAACAACAGTTTGGAGAAATCGTAAATATTATTCTCCAACATAAAAGTAATGCTTCGAGAGCCGTCAACGAAGAATTACTGCTTACGGCATGGCATGTAGGAAGATATGTATCAACCAAACTGAAAAATGAAGAATGGGGAAGCAAAGTTGTTTCGCAATTATCCGAATACATACGTTCTCAACACCCTGATATTAAAGGATATAGCAAAAGAAGTATTTACAACATGGTAATGTTTTATGATGAATATTCATCAGAAACATTCATAGCAACAATAAAAAAATATTTGAATACAGAATTTGTGCAGCCAAAAACTGCACAAATTGAAGCGAGTGACCATAAACAGGAAGTACCTGTAATTGTGCAGTCCAAAACTGCACAATTTATCCAGCCGGCAGTTGGACAAATGCCTAAAATTTTGGAATTGACAACCTTGACTAATCACATAGAAATTTTATGCCGATGTAAAAGCAACGAAGAACGGTTGTTTTATATACTCTATGCCAATAAAGAGCATTTGGTAAAACGAGAACTTCAACGTTGTATTTCCAACCAGACTTATACGGCTTTATTAGGCAGTAAGGACAACATGTCAAAAGGGTTACTCAAAATATATCCCAATGCGCCAGCCATGTTCAAAGACACTCTGTTCGTAGATTTCCTCAATCTGCCGAAAAAGCATAGCGAATCCAAACTAAGGAACGGCTTGGTAGAACATATGAAACAGTTCATTCTTGAACTGGGAAAGGACTTTATATTCATGGATCAAGAATACCGTCTTGATATTGGAACATCTACATTCAAGGCTGACCTACTGTTTTTTCACCGTGGGTTACAAGCGTTGGTTGCCGTAGAACTAAAAAAAACAAAGTTTCATCCTCGCGATCTTGGACAGCTGGAGTTTTATCTGGAAGCACTCGACCGGGATGTAAAACGTTCCAATGAGAACCCGTCTATCGGCATTATCCTTTGTCCGGAAGCAGACCGGGTAGTAGTAGAATATGCCATGAGCAGAAGTATGAGTCCCACAATGATAGCCGAATACAAACGCATTCTCATTCCACAGGAACGCATGCAACAGCAATTGAATGAGTTTTGCAATCTATTCTTAAACAAAGACTAACCCCTAATGGATACAAAGAAATTACGTCAAAAAATACTAGACCTCGCCATCCACGGTAAACTTGTTCCACAAGATCCGAATGACGAGCCTGCATCTGTATTGCTCGAACGCATTAAAGCAGAGAAAGAACGTTTAATAAAAGAGGGAAAAATAAAGCGCAGTAAAAAAACAACTAAAACTTCCGATACGCCCCATTATGAGAATGTGCCGTTTGAGGTACCAAGTTCGTGGGAGTGGACGACATTTGGTTCTATCTGCAAAAAACTTACAGATGGTTCACACAATCCTCCTCCCAAACGATCTAATGGATATACAGTCATAAGTGCTCAGAATATAAAAAATGGTAAAATTATTTTTACTGATAAAGATAGATATACTGATGAAATTGGATTTCAAAAGGAAAATCCAAGAACTCAAATAACAAAGGGGGATATAATATTAGGAATTATAGGAGGATCTATTGGAAATGTTGCCATTTATGACTTGTCAGATCCTGTAGTTGCTCAAAGAAGTATTTCTATAATAGATACATACGTATTAAATATCTATTGTTTTTATTTACTTCAATCCACTATTTTTCAATCTCTCTTTTTAGAAAAAAGTATTGGTAATGCACAAGCCGGTATTTATCTTGGAGAACTTGATAAATTATATATACCACTTCCCCCTATCAGAGAACAGAATCGTATCGTTTCAGAAATTAAGCGTTGGTTTACTTTGATTGATGAAATTGAACAAGGCAAAGCTGATTTGCAAACAACTATCAAGCAAATCAAAAGCAAGATACTAGACCTTGCCATTCATGGTAAACTTGTACCGCAAGACCCGAATGATGAACCGGCCTCTGAATTACTAAAACGCATAAATCCCGACTTTACACCTTGTGATAACGCGCATTATACGCAGTTACCTAAAGGATGGACTATTTGTAGACTTGAGCAAATTACTGATTATGAGCAACCAACGGATTATATCGTGGAATCTACAGACTATGATACTTCTTATTCAACTCCTGTTTTAACGGCTGGTAAGTCTTTTATAATTGGCTACACTAATGAAACGACAGGTATTTATTCAAATCTTCCTTGTATAATATTTGATGATTTTACAACAGATTCGAAACTAGTTAATTTTCCTTTCAAGGTAAAATCATCGGCAATGAAAATACTGAAAGTAAATCAAAATATTGAGATTGATTATGTAGCAATCTTTATGAGTATAACAAGATTGACAGGTAACACTCATAAACGATATTGGATTTCAGAATATTCTAAATTAAAGATTCCAATACCACCGAAGACAGAGCAAAAACGAATTGTTTCTGCTGTTCAGAATATATTTGCTAAATTAGATATGATAATGGAGAATTTATAAGTTCTCCATTATCATATCTAAAGACATAAACGCCTTATTTATAGCATTCACTATCCTTTGCTGTTCTTTATAAGGTGGTATAAAAACTTTGAGTTCTTTAAACAGTTTCTTGTTTAAATGAGGAATGGCAGAGCCAACCTTGTTCTCTCGTAATAACTTTCTATATAAGTTGATAACTTGTAACAAATATTCGGTATTCATATTTTCATTGATTAACAACCGTTTGAAAGTACTACCTTGATAGCCTTCTATTGGAGTTCTAAATACCTCACCAGAGTTCTCTCCATCGACTAAAATTAAAAAAGAGTTTGCAGATATATATTTGCCTGAAATCAAAGTCTTCGGATCTCGTTCTCCACGCAAATATTTAACATCAAGATTTATTCTTTCTATACCACTCTGTTTATTACCATCAATCAAAGAACATAGCATTTGCATGGATGCAACCGCCCACCCTTTAGGTAACTGCGTATAATGCGCGATACATTCTCTTATTTTGTTATTGTATTCATTATAAATCAATATAATATGGTAACAAAATTCAAAAATCATTTAGCAAGAACTAATCTTGCCAAAAACACCGTTAACTCGTATGTATGGACAGTGCAGTATTTTCTCAACCATTATGGGGATATCAACAAGAAAAACCTTTTGGCTTACAAGGGGTATTTAATGGAGAACTTCAAGCCACAAACCGTCAATTTGCGGTTGCAAGGCATCAACAAGTATCTTGAATTTACAAAGCAAGAGAAGCTGAAAGTGAAGTTCGTCAAAGTTCAACAGAAGAATTTTTTGGAGAACGTAATCAGTGATGCAGATTACAAGTTTCTAAAATCAAGCCTTAAAGCGGATGGTTATAATGAATGGTATTTCATCGTATGGTTTATGGCTGCTACTGGAGCACGAGTCAGTGAATTGCTCCATATCAAAGCAGAACATATCGGTGTAGGTTACCTTGACCTATATAGTAAAGGTGGAAAGATTCGCCGTTTATATATCCCAAAGAACTTGCGTTTAGAGGCCACAAGATGGTTAAAAGACAAAGGAATTAATTCGGGATATATCTTCCTCAATCGATTTGGTGAACGCATTACCACGCGCGGTATAGCTCAGCAGCTAAAACATTTTGCAAGCAAATACGGAATGAATAAGGAGGTAGTTTATCCTCATTCATTCCGTCATCGTTTTGCAAAAAATTTTCTTGACCGTTTCAATGATCTTGCTCTACTTGCCGATCTTATGGGGCATGAAAGTATTGAAACAACCCGCATTTATCTTCGCCGTACGGCTAGTGAACAACAGAAAATTGTAGATAAAGTTGTCAACTGGTAAATATTGCCTTAGGAGCGTGTTAAATTACGCTTCTAAGGCTTTTTGAATATTATCAAGAGAAGCAAATAATTCTTCTATTTTTTGCACAATGCGTATTTGCTCTGATTTTGGTGGCAGTAAATATTTAAATTTTACAAGTTGTCCATAATGACGGCTATATCCTTTATTTTCAATTTGTGAAGTTACATATGTTATTATATAATAGCTCCACTTTGTATTAACTTTAGGGCATAATATTTTTACACCATCTCCTCCAACAATGAAATTAAAATCGACGTATTTAACAACTCTTGTATGATCTCCAAAAATAATACAAGGTTCATTATGATTAAACACTTTACATAAATTAGAATATCCCCTCAAATCCGCAACTAAGCTCTTCAGCGTCCTTCTTGCGTCTAAACGTCCTCT
>OHAY01003234.1_pt1 | contig 11463 bp, 9 predicted proteins | sample 1577191 | NCBI WGS metagenome assembly OHAY01 (sample SAMEA3541504, study PRJEB24748) | human gut metagenome | biome: human gut; feature: human-associated habitat; material: faeces | place: China | collected 2012 | reverse complement strand
CAGCGCCAGGCATACCGCCGCTATATACCGTTTCATTTATACCTCCCGCCGATAAGCCTGACGCACCAGCAGCCCCACAAAGGCCGGCGCGCCCACTAACGATACGATAATCCCGATCGGCACTTCCACGCCGTCCAGCCAGGTGCGTCCTGCCAGATCGGCTGCCGCCAAAAAGACGGCGCCGCATACCGCGCTGATCGGCAGCAGACGGAAATGATTGCTCCCGGTCACCATGCGTACGATATGAGGAATGACCAGTCCCACAAATCCGATCATGCCGGACACGCAGACAATGCTTCCCACCAGGACTGCAACGAGCAAAATATATTTCTGCCGCGCCCCATTGATATCATATCCCAGGGTGAGCGCCGCTTCCTCTCCGGCCAGCATCATATTCAGCACCCGTCCGCGGCAGACAAAAAATGCCGTTCCCGCCAGCACCAGCGCGCCTATTATGCCGGCCTGCAAAAACGTCGCCCGCTGCAGGCTTCCCATCAGCCAATAGGTGATATTCTGAATCCCTTCCGTATCGGAAAACAAAGAGACCATCAGGCTGACAACGGCGGAACCCACCGCGTTGAGCGCCATGCCGCAGAGCAGTATCCCCAATTCGTTGGCTTTTCCCATCCAGCGGGCCGCCAGTACGATTGCCCCGGCAAAGGCCAGCGCGCCTAAAAAGGCAAACAAACCGACGAGCTCAACGCCATGCCAGGAACCAATCCCCAGCACGATCGCTCCGACCGCACCGGCTCCCGCCCCGGAAGAAATGCCCATCAGATACGGATCGGCCAGTCCGTTCCGCAGGACGGCCTGCATCACGCAGCCGCAGACCGCCAGCCCGCAGCCGGCTGCCAGCGCCAGCAAAAACCGGGGCAGCCGCAGATAATAGATCACGTCGCCGATCACGTCCGGCTCCCGCGTTCCCATCGCCGCCGTTTCCAGCACGCGCCACGCCGTTTCTATGGGCACGGAAATAATGCCCCGGCTCAGGCAATACAGCGCCAGCCCGATCATCACCAGTCCAATCCCTATGGCCTGTATCCAGGTTCTAAGTTCTTTTCTACGCTTCATATACGACCACAACGCTTCCATCGCCCCGTTCCAGAATCGCCGCTTCTACCTGAAACAGCGACCGAATCCGCTCCGTTGTCAGCACCTCTCTCGGCGTGCCTGCCGCCGCAATCCTGCCGTCTTTGACCGCGATCAGATAGTCGCAGTACATGGCTGCCAAATTCAAATCATGAATCGCCGCAATGACCGTCAGTCCCTGCTTTTTGACCGTCCGCAGCAGCTGGATCTGATACTGGATATCCAAATGATTCGTCGGTTCATCGAGGAGCAGGCATTCGGTCTGCTGCACCAGCGCCCGCGCCAGCATGACCCGCTGCTGCTCCCCGCCGGACAATTCGGAAAAATTCCGTTTTGCAAACTCCGCCAGTCCGACCGTTTCCAGCGCGCCGTACGCCAGCTCGTAATCTTCTTTCGTGTCCCGATCCATGATCTTTTTATACGGACTGCGTCCCATCAGAACCACGTCCAGCACGGCAAAATCAAACGAATAGGAATGATGCTGCGCCAGCACGTCCTGTTTTTGGGCGCTCTCTTTGACCGAATACGACGACAACGGCCGGCCGTCTAAATACAGGACGCCCCGCTGCGGCGACAGCACCCGGTACATGCATTTGAGCAGCGTGCTCTTTCCGCTGCCGTTAGGGCCGATGATCCCTGTAAACTTTCCTTCCGGAAACACCGTTGTCACACCGCGCAGTATTTCTTTTTTACCAAACGATACGGCAATATCCCGCACTTCTATCTTCATCTCACACCCCGCCAAACCGATATTTTTTACGCAGCACCAAATAGAAAAAACACGGCGCGCCCAAAAAGGCAAACAGCACGCCGATCGGCACTTCCACGCCGGGCACCGCCGTCCGCGACGCAATATCCATCACCACGGCGGCAATACCGCCCGTCCACAGCGCCGTTCCCAAATAACGGCGATGACAGCTGCCCAGAAGCGACCGCACCGCATGGGGCACCATCAGGCCGACAAACCCGATCATACCCGCATTATACACCACAAAGCCAACGACGATGCTGCTTACCAGGACATACCGCCATACATAGGAACGAACGGCCACGCCCAGCGTTACCGCTTCTTCTTCCCCCAGCAGCAGGATATCCAGCACCCGATGCTGACGCAGGATATACAGCGCCGCCGCGCCGACGATGGCCATAAGCACCATCACCTGTTCCAGCCGGGCGTTTGCCACGCTCCCCATCATCCAGTACGTCAGCGATTCCATACCGGCTTTATTCCTGCCGGCATACACCAAAAATCCCGACAGGCCTGCGCACACCGCATGAAGCGCCATTCCGCACAGGAGCAGCCGCCCCGGCGGCATGCGCCCGCCGATTTTAGCCAATCCCATAACCAGCCCCGATACGGCTACCGCACCCGCACAGGCGCACACGCCGACCGCCTCCGGTCCCCAGAAGTCGCCGGCGCCCAAAAAGATCGCTCCCGCCGCGCCCAGCGACGCACCGGCAGAAATCCCCAGAATATACGGATCCGCCAGCGGATTCTGCACCACCGCCTGCATGACTGCGCCCGACAAGGTCAGCCCCATGCCGACGGCAAAAGCAAGCAGCACCCTGGGCAGGCGAAGGGTAAGCGTCATATCCCAGAGAAACGCTTCTTCCTCCGTAAACGGCAGGGCGGCGCACCATTTCCAGAGCAGACTGCCCAGCTGCGCCAATGAAATCGAAATAAATCCCAGCGACAGCCCGGCGGTTATTACGATCACCGTCATAAGCAAGAGGAGGGCATACCGTCCTCTTTTCAGAAAACAGCTGCCCTTCTCCTGCAGAGACCGGCGGCTCATCGCCTCCCGTTCCCGTTTCATCTTATAAATCTACCGTAGCAGAAAGCACGAATGTCCGCGGCGCGCCTACCGATAAGGAACTGCTGCCCGCTCTTGCCGCCCAGTAATCTTTGCCGTTGATATTGTACAGCATCGCGTTGACCGTCAGCGGCGTTTCGCCGATTTTCGTTTTATACGATGCGCCCAAATCAAATTTCACATACGACGGCACGTCGAGTACCCCGTTATTGATCGTCGTGTTGCCTACATACATCATGCGTCCCAACAGCGACCATTCGCTGCTCGGCCGATAAATCGCACCCAATACGCCGGACCATTCGGAAGCGCCGTTTACGTCCCGGCCCTGATTATCTTTTGCATCGAGATACATCACTCCGCCGATCAGATCCCATTTTTTGCCGATTTCGCCGGTGATGGACCATTCTACGCCTTTATTGTCCTGCTCGCCGTCCAGACGCAGGTATTTCTGGCCGTTTTCATATACATCGATCGTATTGGCCTGCTTGATCTGGAACAAGCTCAGCGTATTGACGAACTTGCCGGACCGCACTTTTACGCCGATTTCATTCTGTTTCGTTTTGGAAGGATCGAGGATTTCGCCTGCATTGGCATAGCCGTTTGACGTCGATACCATGGACCCAATGCCGGAACTTTCCGTATGGCTGGCATAGACCATCGTATCCGGATTGAATTTATAGCTCACCGCAAACGTCGGAGAGACTGCGTCCGATTTCTGGTTTTCCCCATTTGCCGGCGTTTTGTCTACCTCATGGCCGTGTACGCCTACCATGACCTGCAGCGCATCGTCGAGCGCTTTCATCGTATCCACGATATGCCAGCCCGTCATGCGCACGTCCTGGCTGTGCGCCGGATTCCAGGTCATCTTGCCCGGATTTGCCCAGGAATTGTCTTCATACAGATTGCCGGAGCCCGTCCATTTTCCATCATTACCAAAATTCGGATTGGCAGAAAGATCATAGTTCTGCCAGTTCTTATCCACGCCGATCACATATTCATTGCGGACGCTGCCAATCATGAAATCCCCTTTTACGCCCAGGCCGATATATTCTTTAGTCAATGCCAGCGGATAGTTTGTTATGGATAACGTAAAGTTGCCCGCGTTGTCGATTACCATCGGATTGCCGTCGATATAGCCGTACCAGTCTTCCCGATGATAGCCGGCATTTACAAACGCCGTCACATGATCGCTTAATTTCTGTTCATGGTTCAGCGCCACAATCCAGTTATCGTATTCATTGTACGTCCAGTCCGGTTTATAAATCCGGCTCGCATCCGGCGCTCCGGGAAGAGCGGTCACGTCCGAACCAAAGCTGATTGCGCCCGGTCCCCCTTCATGATTCGTGTGGTCATAACCGATCAAGAGGTTCGTTTTCGAATGGCTCGTCTGCTGATCCAAGTTCACATACATGCCCTGCTGTTCCAGCGTTTCTCCGTCGATGCTCGTTTCGCCATGGATGTTGCTTGCCGTCACGCGGATGCCATACCGGCCGTCTTTACCGAATCGGCCGCCCACATCGATCGATTCCTCTGCGGAAGAACCGCCGCGGTACCCGACGCTCACACTGGCATTGGGCTCTTCGCCGGCTTTTTTAGACGTAAAGTTGACGACCCCTGCCGCCCCTTCGCTCAGGCTCGTGCCTGCCACACCTATGTTAGGACCGGAAATCACGCTGACGCTGTCTACCCAGAAATACGGAATCCGTTCCTGGCAAAGCAGATTCGGTATCCCATTGACATACATGCTGTGCCCCGACTGATACAGGCCGCGGATCGAAACGTCCGTATACGTGCCGCCCCGGTCCGTCCGAACAGACGGAGAAAAAGCGAGCGCGTCCGTCACGCCGTTATACGGGGAAGAAAACTGCCGGATCGTTTCATTATTCACCGTTGTAATAGAAAACGGCGTATCCATCACGTCCATCTGCCCCAGAAGTCCGACGGAGCCTTCTGCCTGCAAAAATCCGCCCGGCAGCGTATCCTGCGTGCCTTCTACCGTCACGCCGTCCAACCGGTACGATTCCAGCCCGTCCGTATCGGCTGCATATACGGACATACCCATGCACACTGCCGCCCAGGCTGCCAAAAACTGCGCTGCATTTCGTTTCTTTCTCATCATCTCATCGTCCACCCTTTACTTAGTACTTTATCTTTATTTTTGCCCCGAAGAACAAAAAATAAAAAACGCCTTTCTGCCAATGGTACAGAAAAGCGTATATAGCCCCAACAAACCGCGCGCCGTACGCGCAGCTGCCCTATATCCGTCTCCCCATCCAATCGCAGGAATTTTTATGACGTATACATCAGGCAGTTCTTCTGGCTCTGCTTCATCGCCGTCCTTGTCTTCCCAGTTTCCCAGTGACATAGCAGGACCGCTCCACATTACAGCTGCGGGACAGCACAGGCCTCTCACCTGTTTCTCTTTTAAGCGTACGCACCCAATCTATATCCCTATTGTTTTTTCTTTCAAGAGAATACCGTATCCGTCCTTTTCTTGTCAAGATCTTTGCCTTTACATTATTTTTACTTTATTTATTTCCTTTATCCTTTGTTTACAAAAAATCTTCTTTTCGTTTCAAAAAACATATAGCATGCATCAATATATCTTATTGTTTTTTTCACGGTTCAATGCTATACTCTAGACAGCAATATACAGGTGTCCTTGTACTTAAAAGAGAAATCGGTGCAAAGCCGATGCGGTCACGCCGCTGTAAGGACGAGCGCGCTTCACCATGTCACTGAACCGGGTTTGGGAAGACGAAGCAGCCATGACTCCGAGCCAGAAGAACTGCCTGCGTATTTTTCTGAATCCTGCGACTGATATGGATAGAAAAGCGTATGCAGCTTATTTGTCAAGGACGTTCGCATGCCTTTCTTTGCCACCGCGCAGGGAAAGGTATTTTTTATTTTTGGGAGGGTTTATGGAATGAATGATGTAGTTATGTATTTTGAAAAGGGCGGTCTGGTTATGTGGCCGCTGCTTCTCTGTTCGTTATTTGCCATCGCCATCGGCATCGAGCGGTTTATCTATTACCGCACGGCCGATTCTTCGACCGCATTTGCCAACGCGTACTGTGAGAAATTGGCGGCAGGCACGCTGCAGGACGCCGCTGAACTGGCGGCTGCTACCAAAGGCCAGCTGGCAGCGATCCTTACAGAAGCGGCGCCTATCGTTGGCGCTGCACAGACAGACGCCTTTACCGGCATGAAAGCCGGCGTTGCGATTTCCCGGCTCCGGCAACGCCTCAATTACCTGAGCGTCATCGTTACCTTGTCCCCGCTTCTCGGGCTTCTGGGCACCATCGTCGGCATGATCGGCGCGTTCAGCATCTTTGACGTCCAGGCCGGAGCGCCCATGGCCATTACCGGCGGGATCGGCGAAGCGCTGATTGCTACGGCTACCGGGCTTTGCGTGGCAATCCTTTCCCTTTGCATTCATTCCTTCTTCGCCCAATGGATGGATAACATGATCACCGATATGGAACAATGCTTCTCCGCCTTGTCGGAAGCCAAAGTCAGAGGTGGCTGCTGATGAAACTGCGCAATCCCAGAGAATTACGGCACCCGGAATTTATCATTATCCCCATGATCGATATCATGTTCTTCCTGCTCGTATTCTTCATGCTCAGCACGCTGTACATGGTCAATCTGAAAACGATCCCCGTCCAGCTGCCGCAGGCCACCAGCGCCGCCATTGATATGCGCACGACCTTTGCCGTGACCCTTAAAGCGGACGGCACCCTGCATTTGGGCGACCAGCAGACGGATATGCCGACCCTGCTCATGCAGGCCTCGATGGAGCAGAAGAACAACCCGTCCTTTGCCGTCGTAATCCGAGCGGAAAAAAATATTGACTACGGCAGAGTGATCGCACTGATCGACGGATTAAAACAAGCCGGTATCACCCGCTTCGGGCTGGCAACGGATGGAGCTGGTAACTAATGGATCATAAAAAACGCATGCAGCTCAGCTGGCTGGGTTCGCTCGGCGTACACGCCGTGCTGTTTCTCGTCCTCGCCGCGGCGGGCGTGTTCCATTTCACTCCGCCTCAGGACGATATCGTAGAAGTCGCCATTTTCGGCGGCGGAGGCGGCGGCCAGAGCGTTGCAGATGTTGTGCTCGCCGCCCACCTTCAACTCCACATGGGCGTAGACCTCGCCGTGGATCACAATGTCAAAGCTGGGGAGACCGTCGGCCCAGGTGATGTGCTCTGCGTGGCAGTCGGCCTTGGGATCGTGGAGGCTGAACCAGAACAGAGGGCGGTCCAGACCATTCAGAGCTGTTCTGGCGCTGGCGTTATCATAGTTGGCAACCACATGGCCGGTCTCCTGCGGTACTAACTCCGCAAAGGAGCGGAAGGAATGCTGGATGTCCCCCAGATCCTTGAAGAAATCCAAATGGTCGGCCTCTACGTTCAGAATCACCGCCACAGTGGGGTAAAAGCTGAGGAAGCTGTTGCAGTATTCGCAGGATTCCAGAATAATGGTGTCACCGTGGCCCACCCGGTAGCCGGAGTGGAGCAGGGGCAATGTGCCGCCGATCATCACGGTGGGGTCCTGCTCCGCCGCCATGAAAATGTGGGTGCACATGGAGGTGGTGGTGGTTTTGCCGTGGGTGCCGGAAACGCACAGGGCGTTGGGGTATTTCCGCATCAAGGCACCCCAGGCCTGCGCCCGCTCGTAGACGGGAATGCCCCGGGCGATGGCGCCGGCGATCTCCGGGTTGCCGTCATGGACGGCGGCGGTGCGGATCACAAAATCGCAGTCTCCTAAGTTTTCCGCGTTGTGGCCGATGGCAACAGAAATGCCCTTGGACCGCAGATGCTTGACGGAATCACTCTCCGTCATATCGGAGCCCTGCACCAGCAGACCCTTACCGGCCAGCACCTCTGCCAGCGGACACATGGACACGCCGCCGATGCCTACCAGATGGGCGCGCTTGCCGGGAACCAGAAATTCGGAAATGGGCTTGGGATTGTTCATCATATAAAGGCTCTTCCTTTCAAAAAACGCCGTGATTGCGTGACGGCGGAAAATGGTGTATAGTAGTACCGATTCCAAATCAACTTATTATAGTATGTGTTTTTGGAAAATGCAACTGAAAGGGGCGGGAAATATGCGGAAAAAGCAAGCGGCGTTGGAAATTCCCGCCTATGTGCGGGAAACGCTGACGGCACTGGAGACGGCGGGCCATCAGGCGTACTGCGTAGGCGGCTGTGTCCGGGACAGCCTGCTGGGCCGCATGCCGGAGGATTGGGACGTCACCACCTCCGCGCTGCCGGAGGAGACCATGAAGGTTTTCGGCAACCGGGCTATTCCCACGGGACTGAAGCACGGTACGGTGACCGTCTGCTGTCAGGAGGGCAAAGTGGAGACCACTACCTTCCGCCGGGACGGCGTTTACGCCGACCACCGCCACCCGGAACAGGTCACGTTTACCCCTGATCTGACAGAAGATCTGACCCGCCGGGATTTTACCGTCAACGCCATGGCAACAGACCTTCGAGGGACGGTGTATGACCCATTCGACGGACAGGCGGACCTGCAAGAGGGAATTTTGCGCTGCGTGGGCGATCCGGAGCGGCGGTTTTCAGAGGACGCCCTGCGGATCCTGCGCTGCCTGCGGTTTGCGGCGGTGCTGGGCTTTTCCATCGAACCGGAAACCGACAAGGCACTGATGACCTGTCGGGATCTGCTGCGGGAGATGGCCCCGGAGCGTGTCCACGAGGAACTGACGAAGCTGCTCTGCGGCCCGTGGGCTCCGGCCGTCCTGCGTCAGTATCCGCAGGTGGTGGGTGTGGTACTGCCGGAGATTTTACCGATGGTGGGATTTGACCAGCGGAATCCCCACCACTGTTATGACGTATGGGAGCACACGCTTCATGCTCTGGACGCCGCGCCGTCAGACTCGGTGCTCCGCTGGGCGGTGCTGTTTCACGATATGGGTAAGCCGGAGTGCTTCGCCTTGGACACGCAGGGCATCGGACATTTCATGGGACACGGCGTGGTTTCCCGCCGCATTGCCGACGGCGTCATGGACCGGCTGCGGTTCGACAATGCCGCCAAGGAGCGGATCGGTGAGCTGGTGGAGTGGCACGATCATCGAGTGGAGACGGAAAAGGGCATCCGCCGGATGCTGAACCGCTTTGGTGAGCAAAATTTCCGAGCGCTCCTCACTATCCAGCGGGCGGACAACATGGGGCAGGCGAAGGAATTCCGTGGCCGGCAGAAGGAGATCGACCGGATCGAGGCCATGCTGGACCGGGAACTGGAAAAGGGGAGCTGCTTTTCTCTGAAGCAGCTGGCGGTGAACGGAAACGATCTGCTGGGGCTGGGACTGTCCGGCCCGGCGGTGGGCCGGACGCTGCAAGGACTATTGGACCGGGTCATGGACGGAACGCTGCCCAATGACCGGGATGCGCTGCTGACGGCGGCCGGAAAAATCAGATGAGATCCACGCACAGCTTTGCGTCGGCGTCATACGCTGGGGCAAGGGGGTGCGTGGATTTTGCTGTTTGGAATCATCGGCGGTGACCGCCGACAGGAGGAATTGCTGGCGCTGCTGCGCCGGGACGGATACACAGTGGCGGCCTGCGGCGTGGCCGGAGAAATGGATTGGGACGCTGCCGTAGCGGCGGAGGTGGTGATTTTGCCGCTGCCGCTGTGCAAGGAGGGGGATACCCTGAACATAGAAGGCCCGCGGCGGGGCGCGGGGGCGCTGTTCCGCCAGCTTCGGCGGGATCAGCTGATCCTGGCGGGACAGGTGAAGCCTGCCCAGGCAGCCCTTGCGGCGGAGTTGGACCTGAAGCTTGTCGACTATTTCCGACGCGAAGAATTGACAGTGGCCAATGCCGCCGCCACGGCGGAGGGAACAGTCCAAGTAATTTTGGAACGCTTGGAACGGTCGCTGCTGGGGAGTCGGTGTCTGGTGCTGGGCTTTGGGCGCATCGGAAAGCTGCTGTGCCACCGGCTGACGGCCATGGGCGCCCATGTGACGGCGGCAGCTCGGCGGCCGGAAAGTCTTGCATGGGCCAGGGCGTATGGATACGAAACGGCGGACATCGGAAGGCTGGAAGGAAATCTGGGCGCGTTTGACGAGGTGGTCAACACCGTCCCGGAGCCAGTATTTGGTGCGGATCGTCTGCGGGAATTGAAACCGGAGTGCCTCTGCGTGGATGTGGCGTCCGTTCAGGGGATCGATTTGAGCGCCGCCGAAGCTTTGGGATTGGAATGTATCTGGGCCAGAGGACTGCCGGGAAAGCTGATGCCCAAGACGGCGGGTGCCGTGATCCGGGACACGGTTTATACTATTATAAAAGAACAGGGGGTCATTTTATGAGAACGGAGCGGGTGGGTTTTGCCCTGTGCGGGTCCTTCTGCACCCACGAAAAGGCGCTTACAGCGCTAAAACGGCTGACGGAAGAATACGTGACGGTCATTCCCATCGTGTCGGAGAACGCCGCTTTTACGGATACGCGGTTCGGAACGTCCGACGCACTGCTGGAGCAGCTGGAGGAATTGACAGGCCATGAGGTACTCTACGATATTCCGTCGGTGGAGCCGCTGGGACCAAAGGGGATGATCGACGTGCTGGTCATCGCCCCCTGCACCGGCAACACACTGGCGAAGCTGGCCCATGGCATCACCGATACAACGGTGACCATGGCGGCCAAATCCCATCTGCGGTGCGGCAGGCCCGTGGTGATCGCCTTTTCCACCAATGACGGCCTTTCTGCCTCGGCCAAGAACATCGGGGAGCTGTTGAACCGGAAGCATTATTACTTTGTGCCCTTCGGACAGGATGATCCGGAGAAGAAACCTACATCCCTGGCGGCGGATTTTGAACTGATCGGAAAAACAGTAGAGGCAGCACTGGAGGGAAAACAGCTTCAACCGCTGCTCTTAAAGTAGTTTTTTGAGGGGCCGGACACAGAAAAACGGTGTCCGGCCCTTTACATGAATTTGACAGCTGATTTACCTGATAAGGCAAAATGACGAAACGCGTCGAAAAATGGATAAGCACAGCTGATGATAACTATAATCTACATTAGTTAAACACGTAAAATAATAACATTATGTAAACTGTTCTAGAGGGGTTGGAAAAAAGTGAACAAACCGTCGAAAGACGTGTTGACTTTTCCTTGATCGTCTGGTATTCTAACTAAGCTGTTTGACGGCGATGAAGTGAATGAGTCGAGAGCTTGAAGATCTGAAAAGATCGGAAAGAAAAATCTGAAAAAGATTTGAAAAAAGTACTTGACAAATGAAACTGAGCCTGATATAATAGTGACTGTTCCGCTTGAGGGACGTGCACCTTGTAAATTAAACAACGTGAGAAAAGAAAGCACCAGCGGAGCGAGCTTTTCACGAGGCTCGCGACGAAGTTGTGGGTGAATAGGCCGTAGTCAATTCGGCTGAAAGCAGCAACTATAAAAGAGAAATAAATGAAGTCATGATAAATGACTCTATGATTGATTTAAGCGGCTACGGTCGTTTAGATACCATATTATAGAGAGTTTGATCCTGGCTCAGGACGAACGCTGGCGGCGTGCTTAACACAT
>OHAY01003211.1_pt1 | contig 11515 bp, 10 predicted proteins | sample 1577191 | NCBI WGS metagenome assembly OHAY01 (sample SAMEA3541504, study PRJEB24748) | human gut metagenome | biome: human gut; feature: human-associated habitat; material: faeces | place: China | collected 2012 | reverse complement strand
GGCTCCCACGCCGAACGGCAGGCCGCGGCGCAGCACCGTGATATCTCCTGCGGCAAGCGAGCCGCTGCGGTAGCCGAGCCAGATGCGCAGCAGGGCGGCAGCCAACAGCGCCAGCACGATGACGGCCAGGAAAAAGGCAGGCAGGCCCGCGCGCTTTTTCTTTCGTGCGGGACGGTGATAGCCCTCCTGTACGGGTCGATCCTCCATAAAACACGCTCCTTCCGGGAAGTACTTTTCTGCATTATATCACAGGAAGCGGCAGAAGGCCAGTACCGATACAAAAAAATAGCGGAGGAGAAGGCAAGCCTTCTCCCCCGCCGGATCGATGCGTCAGCAGCCGCAGCCCCCGCAGCCGCAGTTGTTGTTGGCCGCGTTGGCGCAGCCGCCGTTATTTCCGCAGCAGCAGAACAGCAGGAGCAGGATGATGATCCACCAGCAGTTGCCGCCGAAGCAATTGGAATTGCAATTCATAGTCAGGAACCTCCCGTTTGGATTCTGAGCACTCGGCTCATTCCATGTTATGACGGCGGGCCGCAAAAGTGCGGGAGGCGGGACAAAAAACAAGAGCCGCTGCATCAGCAGCGGCTCTGGCTATGCAAGAAAACGGGAATCAATAGCCGCGACGCTTGTTCTTACGAGCAGCTTCGGACTTCTGCTTCCGCTTGAGGCTCGGGCTGACGTAATGCTCACGCTTCTTGACCTCAGCGATAACGCCATCCTTCTGGCAGCTGCGCTTGAAACGCTTCAGCGCGCTCTCCAGAGACTCGTTCTCCTTCACGCGAATTTCAGACATTGATTTCCCTCCCTCCGGTGCATCCGGCTCAATCCGGGATGCTTTCAGGGCCGATATAACGGCATCAATTATTATAGTCAATCGCAAGTCAAAAGTCAAGCGATCTCTACAATTTTTTTCAAACTTTTGCCGATTTCAAGCCGAGCGGCCGGATTCCATCACTTTACGATGAGGTTGACCAGCTTGTTTTTGACAACGATGCTCTTGCGCAGCGCGCCGCCGGTCTTCTCGAGGAAGCGGGCGATCTTTTCGTCGGCCAGCGCCGTCTGAACGACGGTCTCGTCGTCAAGGTCGGCTGCAACATGGATCGTGCCGCGCAGCTTGCCGTTGACCTGAACGGCCATGTCGATCTCCGCATCGCGGCACTTCGACTCGTCATACGCCGGCCAGGCCGAGACGGAGCAGATGCCCTCGAAGCCGTGCTGCTGCCAGATCTCGTCGCAGATGTGCGGCGCAAACGGGCTGAGCAGCTGCAGGAGCGTTTTGAGCTCGGCAGCGTTGCAGCCGTTGTCCGTCAGCGTAGACGTCAGCGTCATGAGCGCGGCCAGCGCGGTGTTGCCCTTGAGCGCATCGATGTCCGACGTGACCTTGCGGATCGTCTTGTGCAGGATGGACTCGTTCTTGGCAGAGTATGCCGTCTCGTGATCGGTGACGGTCTCGGCCAGATTCCATACCTTGTCGAGAAAGCGCTTGCAGCCCTTCACGGCGTTCGTCGACCAGGAGGCGGCCTTCTCGAAATCGCCGATGAAGATGATATAGGTGCGCATGGTGTCCGCACCGTATTCGGCGATGACATCCGTGGGGTTGATGACATTGCCGCGGGACTTCGACATCTTGATGCCGCCCTCGCCGAGGATCATGCCGTGGCTCGTGCGCTTGGCATAGGGCTCCTTCGTGTGGACAACGCCGATGTCGTAGAGGAACTTGTGCCAGAAGCGGGAGTAGAGCAGGTGCAGCGTGGTGTGCTCCATGCCGCCGTTATACCAGTCCACAGGGCCCCAGTACTGCTCCGCCTCGTGAGAGACAGGCTCATGGTCGTTGTGCGGATCCATATAGCGCAGGAAGTACCACGAAGAACCCGCCCACTGGGGCATGGTGTCGGTCTCGCGCTTGGCGTCGCACCCACACTTGGGGCACTTGGTATTGACCCAGTCGGTCATCTTGGAGAGCGGGCTCTCGCCGTCGTCGGTCAGCTCGTAGCTGTCCACCTGCGGCAGGACGAGCGGCAGCTCCTCTTCGGGCACGGGCAGCCAGCCGCACTTCGGGCAGTTGACGAGGGGGATGGGCTCACCCCAGTAGCGCTGACGGGAGAAGACCCAGTCGCGCAGCTTGTAGTTGACCTTTTCATGGCCCCATCCCTGCTCGACGGCGTACTTCTTCATCGCGGGGATAGCCTCCTTGACGGTCATACCGTTTAAGAAGCCGGAGTTGACCATGATGCCGGTGTCATCCTTGAGCGTGAAGGCCTCCTTCGTGATGTCGCCGCCCTCGACGACCTCAACGATGGGCAGGCCGAACGCCTTGGCGAAGTCCCAGTCGCGCTGGTCGTGGCCCGGAACGCCCATGACGATGCCGGTGCCGTAGCCCATCAAAACGTAGTCCGAAACAAACATCGGCACGACCTTGCCGGTCGCGGGGTTGATGACTTCAATGCCGTCGAGGCGAACGCCGGTCTTATCCTTGTTGAGCTCGCCGCGCTCAAAGTCGCTTTTGCGGGCGGCGGCAGCCTGATATGCCTCGACCTCGTCCCAGTTCTTGATGATGCTCTTCCACTTTTTAAGCAGCGGGTGCTCGGGAGAGATGACCGTGTACGTCACGCCGAACAGCGTATCGACACGGGTGGTGTAAACGGTGATATCATCCTCGGTGTTGGTCTTGAACGTGACCTCGGTACCGGTGGAGCGGCCGATCCAGTTGCGCTGCTGTGTCTTCACGCGCTCGATGTAGTCGACGTCGTCGAGATCGTCGATGAGGCGGTCGGCATACTTCGTGATGCGCAGCATCCACTGGCTCTTTTCCTTGCGGATGACGGGCGCGCCGCAGCGCTCGCACACGCCCTCGACGACCTCTTCGTTGGCCAGCACACACTTGCAGCTCGTGCACCAGTTGACGGGCATTGTCGTCTTGTAGGCAAGGTCATTCTTAAAGAGCTGGAGGAAGATCCACTGCGTCCACTTATAATACTGCGGGTCGGTCGTGTCGATCACGCGGTCCCAGTCGAAGCCGTAGCCGAGCATCTTGAGCTGACGGGTGAAGTTCTTGATGTTCTGCTGCGTGACGATGGCGGGATGGATGTGGTTCTTGATGGCAAAGTTCTCCGTCGGCAGGCCGAAGGCATCAAAGCCGATGGGGTTCAAGACATTGTAGCCCTGCATGCGCTTTTTGCGGCAGATGATGTCCATCGCCGTGAACGGGCGCGGGTGGCCGACGTGCAGACCCGCGGCGGAGGGGTACGGGAATTCGATCAGGCCGTAGAACTTGGGGCGCTTGTCCCCCGTCACGGCGGCGTAGGGCTTTACCTGCTCCCACTTGTCCTGCCATTTTTTCTCAATGGCTGCGAAATCGTACTTCATGGATCTTCTCCTTTATGTGAAATAGTATTTTGATGCGAAAAAAAGTCCCTGACCGTTTTTCAAACGGTCAGGGACGTAACGAACACATTACGCGATACCACCCTGATTCAGCGCACGGTTTCCCGTAAGCCCTCAGCGGCTTCATAGCCTTGCCCGTAACGGGGGCGACCGTTCCGCCCTTTCAGGCGGACTGCTCGGGAGTGAGTCATCCACGCGCATTCTCCCACCGGCTCGCACCGACCGCCGGCTCTCTTCAGGTGAAAATCACGCGTCTTTTTGCTCCGTCATCGCGTTTTGCATAAATTCAGCATGACCATTTTAGGCGTTTTGTCCCGCCTTGTCAAGCGTTATTTTTCCTCGGCGTGGGGCAGGATGGCGCTCAGGTCGACTTCCTCGCCGTCGGCCCACAGGTGCTCGAGGGAATAGAACTTGCGCGCCTCGTCGTTGAAGACGTGGACGACAACGCAGCCGTAGTCGAGCAGAACCCACGTGCCGCCGCGGTAGCCCTCGCGGTGCAGCGGCTCCTCGCCCTTTTCGGTCAGTTCCTTTTCCACCGCGTCGCACAGCGCGTTGATCTGCGTGTTGGACGTACCGGTGCAGATGACAAAGTACTCCGCGAGCGTCGTGATCTTGTCGATGCGAATGAGTCTGATCTCCTTACCCTTTTTGCTGTCGAGTGCCTTGACGGCGATCTCGGCCAATTCTCTGGAAGGTAACATAGGGGGTCTCCTTTTCTTATTTTGAGTTTTTGATCTTTTTTATTCTTTTATGTTACGGGCGCAGCCAATCAGGCATCTCGTCGCTGCCGCTTGTTCCGCTGTCGCCGGTATTGCTGCCGTCACCCGTGCTTGGGTCGGTCGTTCCGGTATCACCGGTGTCGGGCGTGGTGGGCTCGCTTGGCGTGGTCGTACCGCTGTTATCGCCAGTGTTTCCGGGATCAACGGTCGTACCGCCGCTGTTGTCACCGGTATTGCCGGGGTCGACCGTCGTGCCGCTGTTGTCGCCGGTATTGCCGGGATCGGTGGCCGTACCCGGGTCGGTCGTCGTGCCGCTGTCCCCTGTGCCGGTCTGTGAGCCGGAGGAGGAATGGTGGTTCTGCGGCTGGGCGGCCTTGCTGTCCTCCACATGTCCCGTGGACGAGGACACCGAGCCATCCGCGTTGACGGACATGATGTCAAGGTCGCGCATCGTGAACTTCTCGACAAACGGGCTGAGCTCGTTGTTGACGAGATTCAAAAGCTCCTGCGCGTTTGGCGTCACGTAAGACTGCATTCTGTGGTACACGCGGCTGTAACACGATTTGTTCGTGTTCGGCATCGTGACGAAGTTGACATTCTCGATCTTGAGCCCGCCCATGACGGCCTGCGAGCCGAACCACAGCATTTCCTCAAACGTCAGGTCGGAGGTAACGTTGTTTTTCACCACGCGGGCAAAGTCGCCGATCTTCGTCACGTTCTTGAGCTGCAAAAGCTGCTCGATCATCGCCTTTAAAAGCGACTGCTGCGTCTTGATGCGGCCAAGGTCACCGTCGGCGTAGCCGTAGCGCGAGTCGGTGTCGTGGCGGTAACGCAGCACCTGCATCACGTCGCTGCCGCTGAGAAGCCGGTAACCCTTCGTCTGGTGGATGTGCAGGTCCTGATAGGGGTCGTCGTAGTTCATGTTGCGCGGCACATCGTAATAGACGCCGCCCATGGCCTTCACGATCTCGCCGACGGCGTCCCATTCGACAATGACCTGATAGTCCGGTTCAAAGCCGACGAGCTGGGCGATCTCCTTATAGAGCGCCTTGATGCCCTTTTCGCCCCCGCCGTAGTAGTTGTAGACGGAGTTGATACGCTTGATATCCCACGGGACGTTGACCATCGTGTCGCGCGGGATGGACATGACGGTCGCCTTCTGGTTCGTCACGTCATAGCTCGCGAGCAGCATCGTGTCGGTGTTGCCGCCGCCGCCCGTGTCGCGGCCGAGAATGAGCACGGTGTAGAAATCCTTGCTCTTTCGCTCGCCGCCCGCCTTCGGGCGCACGCCGTCGCCATAGTCGATATCGTCGATCTGCTCACTATTGTTATTCTTGCTGTCAGTGTCCTTGCTCGGCAGCTCCGGCGCGCGGATTTTCAGCAGATAGCTGCCGCCGGCGACCACACCGCACAGCAGCGCGATGAGCAGCACCTTGGCAAAGAGCCTCCCTGGGTGGGAAAAGGTCTCCTTGACCTGCTCCCAGGCCTCGTCGCAGTTGCGCTCGAAAAAGCCCTCTTTCCGGTGCGTGTGCCGCCCCTCGTAATAGGGGTCTTCCCAGTCTCTCTCGTAAAGCTTTCTTTGATCACTCATGGGTATGTCCTCTCAGATACTCCAGCGCTTGCAGCGTATTGTGGTGAACGGGGTTGCCCATCTGCTCCATTTCCTCCACGGTCATGGCAAGGCCCATTTCAAGGCCCTTGTCCAAGTCTTCCCACACGACCTTGCGGAGGTCCTCCACGCCGTCGAAGTCGCGGTTCGGCTCGATGTAATCGGCAAGGTAGATGACCTTTTCAAGTAACGTCATATTTGCCTTGCCCGTCGTGTGCCACAGGATCGCGTTGTAAATCTCGTCATCCGCGCCGTACATGTCGCGCGCGAGCGCCGCGCCGGTCTTGGCGTGCAGCAGCTTGAGCGCCTTTTTCTCCAGCTCGTCGAGTTCGATGTGGTAGTGCTCGCACATCGCGAGCTGCTCTTCCATCGAAAGGCGCTTGGTCGCGTCGTGCAGGAGCGCCGCAAAGCGCGCCTTTTCGACGTCCGCGCCGTACTTTTCCGCGAGCGCCTTGGCCGTCTGCTCGGTGCCGAGCACGTGCGGGATGCGCTTGGCCTTGAGATAGGAGAGCGCGATGGGTCTCAGGTCCTCTAAGGTTAGACGTTTTAAATCGAGATTTGTTCCATAAAGATGCTTGCGGTAAATATATCCCAGCACCGCGGGGGCCAGAAGCCCATCCGTTTCCCTCTTCGGGATACGCGCGCGCAGCTCCGTCGACGAGACGTCGACAAGGTTCGGCAGCGTCATCGTCACGACGCGGCTGCCCGGAAAGCACTGGCCGAGGTACTTGCGCTGCGGGGCGAAAAGCTCCTCGCCGTCCTTTTCCGTGCGGCCAAAGGCGCACAGGCCCGCATACCGCACGATCTCGTCCGGCTTGTACCAGTACTGGAACGTCAAGAACATGTCCGTCCCCATCAGAAGCCACAGCTCATCGTCGGGATGCTCCTCATGCAGAATGCGCAACGTGTCCGCGGTGTAGCTCTTGCCGCCGCGCGCGATCTCCATGTCGGAGACTGTGACCTTCACGCCCGTGTCGAGCGCGATCTGCTCGCCCATCAGGCGCGTCATCGCAAGGCGGTCGTCCGCCCCCGCCGCATCGGCGGAGAGCATCTTGTGCGGCGGGATACCCGCCGGGATGAGCAGGAGCTCGTCGAGCCCCAGATATTTTGCCGCGCTCTCAGCCGCGGCCATATGACCCAGATGCGGCGGGTTGAAGCTGCCGCCGTAAATTCCGATCTTCAAGTTTGTTCGACCTCTTTTTCTCTTTTACACGGTCTTCTTCGCTGCCTTGGGCAGCACGATCTTGTCCTTCTTGTCCTTTTTGTGCGAGGGGCGGTAGAGCACGAATTTCGTGCCGATGACCTGCACCTGCTCGCTGCGCGTCAAGGCGCTCAGCTCGTCGCACGCCTCGCGCGCGGTGAGCATGCTGTTTTCAAGCACGCGGCACTTGATGAGCTCACGCGCCTCCAGCGCGTCGTTCGCCTGCTTGACGAGGTTGTCGCCGATGCCGTCCTTGCCGATGTGGACGATCACGTCGAGGTCATTGGAAAGGCTGCGCAGATACGCGCGCTGTTTGCTGCTTAATTCCATAGTATTTCCTTATCCTTTTTATTGATGTTCCGCAAGATAATTCTTGAGCGTTTCCTTGAATGCCCGCAGTGCCTTGCCGCGGTGCGAGATCTCCGCCTTTTCTTCTGCCGAAAGCTGTGCAAAGGTCTTTCGCTTGTCAGGCACGAAGAACACGGGATCGTAGCCGAAGCCGTTTTCGCCCATCGGCGCGAACGCGATCGTGCCCTCGACCTCGCCGTCGTCCTGCAAGACGTCGCCGTTCGGGAACGCGCAGGTGATCGTCGTGTGGAAGTGGGCGCGGCGGTCGGCCTGACCGTGCATCATCTGCAAAAGCAGGCGGTAGCGGCCGGTGTCATCCAGCCCCTCGCCGCCAAAGCGCGCGCTGTACACGCCGGGGCCGCCGTTCAGCGCGTCGACGCACAGACCCGAATCGTCCGCGATGGCGGGCAGCTTCGTCGCCTCCATGACGGCCTTGGCCTTGAGAAGCGAATTCTCGGCAAAGGTCTCGCCCGTTTCCTCCACCTCGATCTTTACGCCGAGGTCGGCCTCCGACACCACCTCCACGCCGAGATCGCTCAGAATGGCGCTCATTTCCTTCAATTTCTTGGGGTTCTGCGTTGCCAAAACAAATTTCATCGTCAAACCTCCCACGGGTCTTTTTCCCGTCTCTTTCTGCTTTTTTCTTCCCGCTTTTCTTCCTCGCGCTGCGCCTTGCGCTCTTCGCGCTGCGCGCTCATCTTTTCCTGCCATGCCGTGAACTTTTTGTCGAGCTTATCGAGCGGCCACTCGATCTCCGGCACGGGCACGATGACCACCTTGCAGCTCTCACAGTAACGGGCGGGCGTGTAATAATCTCCTAACAGCCCCGCTCTGCCAAGCCAGACCTGTTCCTTCTCGTCGCCAAATCCGTCTTTGAGCATGCCGTCCTCACCTCTTGGACACCAGTAAATATCACGCAAGACAGGGATGGCTCCATCTCGCATTTCCTTTCCGCAATAGGGGCAAACAGAAGTGATTTCCATATTCGTCTCCTTATTGTCTCGCAGGTTTATGATTTTCCCATCAGATGAGCGCCTTGACGTATTCCTCCGCGTTGAACGGCTGGAGATCGTCGATGCCCTCGCCGAGGCCGACGTACTTCACCGGCACGCCCAGCTCCTGCGCGATGGCAACGCAGATGCCGCCTTTGGCCGTGCCGTCGAGCTTCGTCAGGATAATGCCCGTCAGGCCCGCCGTCTCGCGGAAGACCTTGGCCTGCTGAAGACCGTTCTGCCCCGTCGTCGCGTCGAGCACCAAAAGCGTTTCCTTCGCGGCGTCCGGCGTCTCGCGGTCGATGATCTTGCGGAGCTTCGAGAGCTCGTTCATGAGGTTCACCTTGTTGTGAAGTCTGCCCGCCGTGTCGCAGAGGACGACGTCGACACCTCTCGCCTTCGCCGCGGCGAGCGAGTCGAACAGCACCGCGCCGGGGTCCGCGCCTTCGACCGAGCGGACGATCTCGCACTCGGCGCGGTTTGCCCAAATTTCAAGCTGATCCGCCGCCGCCGCGCGGAATGTATCTGCCGCGCATAAAAGCACGCGCTTGCCCTCGCCCTTCAGGCGGTGGGCGATCTTGCCGATGGACGTGGTCTTGCCCACGCCGTTCACGCCGATGACCAGCACGACGCTCGGTTTGGTCGACAGGTCAAGCGCGGTGTCGCCCACGTTCAGCTTTTCGATGAGGATCTCGCGCAGCGCCTGCTTCACATCGTCGCCGCGCTGGATGCTCTTCTGGTACACGACGTCGCGCAGCTTTTTCACCGCGTCGTGCGCGACCGTCGCGCCGAGGTCGGCCATAATGAGGCTGTCCTCAAGCTCGTCATAGAATTCGTCGTCAATGGTCTCCCACACGATGGTGTCGAACCACGCCTTTTTGATCTTTGCAAAAATACCCATTTGTTTCTCCTCGCGCTTTATTCCTTAATGTTGAGTTCCTTCGCCATGTCGTTCATATTGATCGTCAGCACCTTGCTCACGCCGCGCTCCTGCATCGTGACGCCGTAAAGAACGTCCGCTGCCTCCATCGTGCCGCGGCGGTGCGTGATGACGATAAACTGCGTTTTGCTCGTGATGCGGCGCATGTAATTGGCCACGCGCACCACGTTCGGCTCGTCGAGCGCCGCCTCGATCTCATCCATGACGCAGAACGGCGTCGGATGAACCTTCAGGATGGCGAAGTACAGCGCGATGGCGACGAACGCCTTTTCGCCGCCCGAGAGCAGCGTGATCGTCTTGAGCGCCTTGCCCGGCGGCTGAACCTTGATCTCGATGCCGCAGGAGAGCACGTCGTTCTCGTCCTCGAGCTCGAGCGTGGCCTTGCCGCCGCCGAACAGCTCCAAAAACGTCTCCTGGAAGCTCTCGCGGATCAGCGCGAACTGTTCTTTAAAGATGACGGTCATCTCGCTTGTGATGCTGTCGATCACGCCGACAAGCTCACCCTTCGCCTTTTCCACATCGTCGCGCTGGGTCGTGAGGTAAGTGTAGCGCGTATTCACGCGCTCGAATTCCTCGATCGCGCCGACGTTGACCGCGCCAAGGCCGCTGATGGCGCGCTTGAGCTCGCCGATGCGGCGGCTCGCCTTGGCGACACTCTCGAGCTCAATGCGCTGCTCCTGCGCGGCGGAGTGCGACAGCTCGTAGTTTTCCCACAGCTTGTCGAGGATCTGCTGCTCCTCCATCGCGCTCGTCGCGCGCTTCTGTTCAAGCTTGCTGACGCTGCGCTCGACGTTGAGCACGTTTTCGTTGAGCTCGCGGCCGCGGCGGTCGCTCTGGCTGCGCTCGGCTTCAAGTGCGAGTTTCGCTTTGGAAAGCGCTTCGAGCTCGGCGCGCTTTTCCGTCATTTTGCCGCTCAGCGCGGCGATCTCAGTCTCATGTGTGCCGATCTCGCGCTGCGACTGCTCGCTCGCGGCCCTGTACTGCTCGATGAGCGCGCGTCTGCTCTGCTCGTCGCCCTGCATCTGAGCGCGCAGGCTCTCCAAACTTGCGAGCGACTTCTCCGTCGTCTCGCGCTCGGCGGCATAGCCTGCGAGTACGCTCTTTTTCTCGGCGATCTCGTCGCCGAGGCGCGAGGTCGAACGCAGCAGCTCGCTCTGGCCGGAAAGGCTCTTTTCCGCCTGTGCACGCAGCTCGCCCGCTTCCTTCTCCTGCGAAAGCGCGAGCGCTTCCTTTTCCTCCACCACGCGCTTCACTTCGCCGCGGCGGCGCGCGATGGTCTCGCGCTCGGTATCCAAACTCTCGAGCCGCTCGCGCAGCGACGAGAGCAATAAGTCATAATGATTTTTATCGCCCTGCAATTTGAGCACGGCGTCCTCCGCCGCGCGCTGCTGGCCCTGTGCGACCTCCAGCTCGTAGCGCGCTTTGGCCAGCTCGCGCTTGGCGTCCTCGGCGGCCTTGGCAGCAAGGTCGAGCTTTTCGGCAAGGCTGCCGCGCCGCGCCGTCAGCTCGCGCAGCTCGCCTGCGCGGCTCAGAATGCCTGCGCTGCGAGAGATCGAGCCGCCCGTCATCGAGCCGCCGCGGTTCAAAACCTGGCCGTCGAGCGTCACGATGCGGAACGCGTTCGAAAACCGGCGCGAGATCGTGATGCCGCAGTCAAGGTCCTCGACCACGACCGTGCGGCCGAGCAGATTCTTGAAAATGCCGTCGTATTCGCGGTCGTATTCCACCAGCTCGCTCGCAAGGCCGACGTAGCCGTACTCGTTCTGCACGCGCGCATCGCGCAACGCCTCGCCGCGGATCGACGAGAGCGGCAGGAACGTCGCGCGTCCGCCGTCGCGCTGCTTTAAGAGTTGGATGGCGCTCTTCGCGTCCTCCTCGCGCTCGACGACGATGTTCTGCAAGCCCGCGCCGAGCGCGATCTCGATCGCGACGGCGTATTTTTTGCCGACCTTCATCAGGTTGGCGACCGGCCCGCGCACACCGCGCAGCGCCTTGCGCTCCGATGCCTGCATGACCGTGCGCACCGCCTTGTTGAAGCCCTCGTACTCCTTTTCCATCTCGCCGAGCAGGCGGATGCGGGAGTCTAAGTTGTTCATCTCCATCGTGAGGGAAACGTGCTGCTCGCCCGTCTCCTTCTCGCGCTCGACGCGCCCCTGCATCTTCATCGTGTGGCCGGCGATGATGTTGCGGATGGCGTCGGCTTCCTCCTGCGCACTTTCGAGCGCGCGGCGGTTCTCCGCAGCGCTTTTGCGCGTTTCGGAAAGCTAAGTTCTATGCACTGCAAATCTAATGGGAAGAATGATGGATCTCGCTCATCAGCTC
>OHAY01003205.1_pt1 | contig 11537 bp, 7 predicted proteins | sample 1577191 | NCBI WGS metagenome assembly OHAY01 (sample SAMEA3541504, study PRJEB24748) | human gut metagenome | biome: human gut; feature: human-associated habitat; material: faeces | place: China | collected 2012 | reverse complement strand
GTGTGATCAGGTTATCATCAGCGGCCGTTCTCTGGTCGATAAGATCGCAGGGCCGGTTTTCGACTGTGCCGTATCATGCGGCAAAAAGACGATGCTCTGGGGCATGGATATTCCTCTGTGCAGTTCACTTCTCAGCAGCGGAATTTCCCACATCACCGGGTTTGTCGCCGACGATGCGGAAAAATGTCTTCAGCTCGTCAAACGCGCGGCGACGCGCGATGATATCATCCGTTTCGGTCATTTCGTATCGATCTCCGGATGATGCTTCCCTATCGTGGAGATGATCCTCTCTGCAGCGCGGAGGCGGTTCTCATATATCATTTTATGCGCCCGTATTTCAATGGATAGAAAGCAGGACTCCGACTCCTGAGATGCGGGTTCGATTCCCGCCGGGTGCAGTTTATGCTATGTGGCAAGGAAACAACTTACCCATGGAACGACAGGAAAAGCGGTGCGTCATGCACCGCTTTTTTACTGGACGAATAGTATGAGGTGTGGTATCATAAATGGAAAGATGCATTTTTATGGAGGGTTCATATGCAGAATGAAAAATTAAAAAAGTTTACAGACTTTTTTGTGAAATATAGACGATATTTTTGCGCAGCTGTTTTATTTGTGATTCTTGTTGTGATTCTGGTAAAGTGTACCGGTCCTCAGAAAGATCAGAAAGAGACACAAAACGGTACACAGGGAGTGACACAGACTACAGAATATCAGGAAATTGGTAAGCTGCAGAAAGATGCAGATCCGGAACTTGTGACACTGATGGAAAATTATTATGCGGCATATGCCGGTGGAGATACGGATTCGCTGGAGATGATTGCACAGCCGCTCAGTGACAATGAAAAGAGTTATATCACGACGTTTTCTGAGTATTATGAGGATTATCAGAACATCACCTGTTATTCCACAAAGGGGGCAACCGATGATTCTTATCTGGTATCTGTATGCTATGATCTGAAATTCAAAGGTGTGGATACTCCGGCACCGGGAATGGATTTCTTCTATGTGGAGAGAGACGGAAAGGGAAATCTGATCATCAATAACATATACTCTGCATACAATTTCAATTTCCTGGATCAGGATCTGGATGCAAATCTGTATTCCCTGATTCTGGCATATGAGAAGAGTGATGAAGTGGTTGCTCTGCAGAAAGAGGTGCAGACAAGCTATAATGAAGCTGTAAAGAGTGATGAAAAACTTGCCAATATGGTGGGTGGAACACTTCGAAATGCCATGGCAAAATGGAGAGAAACGATTGTAAGCAATACCGAAACCCAGACGACAGAGACGGAAAGCCAGACGCAGGAAACCCAGACCACAGAGACAAAGAAACAGGAAGAAACTCAAAAGACCGAGGAAACCCAGACAACGGAGTCTACGGAAAAGAAGGAAGATACCCAAAAGAGCGATTCCAAGAAATCTACCGGTACGGTCAAGACAAAAGATATCTGTAATGTCAGAAAGAGCCCGAGTACGGATGGTGAGCTCCTCGGAAAAGTGGATATTGGTGTGGAACTGAAGAAACTTGGAACGGAAGGTGACTGGACCAAGGTAAAATTCCAGGGAGAAACCGGATATGTAAAGAGCGAATTTGTAAAGGAAGTGTCTTCCAAGTCAGGTTCCGGCAAGGGAACCGTAAAAACGAAGGATATCTGCAATGTGCGTAAAACCGCAAGTACAGATGGAGAACTTCTTGGAAAAGTGGATGCGGGCGTAAAATTAAAGAAACTTGGCACCAAGGGAGAATGGACGAAGGTGAAGTTCCAGGGCAAAACCGGATACATCAAGAGCGATTTATTAAAAACGGTAAAATAATAAAGACATCATAAAGAAGCGGAGGCTGTGAGGTCTCCGCGATTTTTGTCAGACAGGGAAGAAACGTGGAAGTCAGAATTAATAAATTTTTAAGTGAAGCAGGGGTATGCTCCAGAAGAGAAGCAGATCGCCAGATTGAAGCAGGAAATGTAACCATCGACGGAAAAACCGCGCGGATGGGGGATCAGGTATCGGATGGACAGGAGGTCTGTTTCTGTGGAAGACCGGTACAAAAAGAAAAAGAAATGATACTGATCGCGCTTAACAAGCCGGCGGGTATTGTCTGCACGGCGGAAAAAAGGGAAAAAAATAATGTGATTGATTTCCTGCATTATCCGAAACGGATCTATCCGGTCGGGCGTCTGGATAAAGAGTCGGAAGGACTGTTGCTGTTGACGAATAACGGTGAGATTGTCAACAAAATTATGCGGTCGGGAAATATGCATGAAAAAGAATATGTTGTTACCGTGAACCGTCCGGTGACGGAGGCATTTCTGCATGGTATGGCAAACGGTGTTCCGCTTGTGGAACTTGGCACGACAACGCGCAAATGCAGGGTAGAACGGACAGGAAAAAAACAGTTCCGGATCATTCTGACACAGGGATTAAACCGACAGATCCGACGCATGTGTGAATATTTTGGGTACCGTGTACAGAAACTGGTACGTGTACGGATCATGAATATTGAACTGGGAGATCTCGAATCAGGAAAGTACCGGGATGTTACACCGGAGGAATTTAAAAAGTTAAAACAGTTGATCGCACATTCGAGCAATCAGCCCGTGCGACCAATGGAAAAAGCACAAAAATCAAAACGAAAACCACGCAATTCTGCCATACATGGCACGTATACGGTGGTAAATCATCATATAGATAGAGAGAACAAAAATGGAAACAGAAAAGCAACGGATTGAAGAACTGGTAAAACAGTTGAATGCAGCATCAGCTGCGTATTATAACGGACAAGATGAAATCATGCCAAATTATGAGTGGGATGCTTTGTTTGATGAGCTTACCACGCTGGAAGAAAAAACCGGATATATTATAAAGGACAGTCCGACGCAGAATGCCGGATATGAAGAATCCGGAAGCGGACAAAAAGAACCGCATGAGTATCCGGCACTTTCTCTGGCGAAGACCAAACAGGTGGAAGAACTGCAGCAATGGGCGGGAGCTTATCCGATCTGGCTGTCATGGAAACTGGACGGACTTACGCTGGTTCTGACGTATGATAACGGAAATCTTGTAAAAATTCTTACCAGAGGAAATGGAAACCTGGGTACCAACATTACATTTTTAAAGGGTGCGATCGGAGGATTCCCGCAAAAGATTTCGTATCAGGGGCATCTGGTTGTGCGAGGAGAAGCTGCCATATCCTATACAGATTTTGCACAGATCAACGACATGATTGAGGATGACGATGAAAAATATGCAAATCCGCGAAATCTGGCATCCGGAACGCTGAATCTGGAAGATCCGGCAGAAGTGAAGGCACGCCATGTCAGGTTTCATGCATTTACACTGGTGCATCTGGATGAGCCGATGGTATCGTGGGGAGAGCGGATGCACTTTCTGGAAGAACTGGGATTTGATGTGGTAGACAGGGAAGCGACAACCGCCCAAAAACTTCCGGAAGCCATTGACCGATGGACGAAACTTGTAGAGAGCGGAAAAATGGATATTCCGGTAGATGGTCTGGTGATCTGTTATGATGATACGGATTATGCGGCATCGGGAAGCGTGACCGGGCATCATGCGACACGCGCCGGTTTTGCGTTCAAATGGCAGGATGAGGCCGTGGATACAAAACTAAAATATATCGAATGGTCGTGTGCGGTGTCTACGATTTCCCCGGTTGCCGTGTTTGAACCGGTGCAGATTGAGGGAACAACGGTATCGAGAGCATCTCTATGCAATATCAGCGAGATCGAGCGTCTGGGAATCGGAAAAGAGTGTACACTTTCCGTGATCAAAGCCAATAAGATCATTCCGAAATGTATTGCGGTAAAAGATGCTGTAGGTGCTCCGGAGATTCCATCCCAGTGTCCGGTGTGCCATGCACCGACAAAAGTTCATGTGAGTGAAAACAGTGGCACAAAGACCCTGCATTGTACCAATCCGGACTGTACAGCCAAAAATGTCAAGAAATTTACCCGTTTTGTCAGCAAGTGGGGGATGGATATCGACGGACTTTCCATTCAGACGATGCTCCGTTTTATGAATGCGGGATTTATCCATGAATTTGCGGATATTTTCCGTTTGAAAGAGCATTTCGGGGAGATCAGCCAGATGGAGGGCTTTGGTGAAAAATCTGTGGCAAATATGGAACAGTCCATTGAAAAAAGCCGGCAGGTACATCCGGTGAACTTTATATTTGCCCTGTGCATACCGCTGATCGGTGTGGATGCCGGGAAAAAAATTGTTGCCGCCATTGGTTTTGAAGGCTTTTTGCAACGTCTGCATCAGGGGGACGGGTTTGAGGATATTGAGGGGATCGGAGCGGAACGTTCCCGATCAATTGTAACCTGGTATCAGAATGAAAAAAACCACAGTGGGTTTGAGGATCTGCTTCATGAACTTTCGATAGAACATGTAGAAGTGCAGGATACTTCTTCCGGAAGCTGTGCGGGACTGAGCTTTGTGATCACCGGAGATGTGCATCACTATAAAAACAGGGATGAATTTAAGGCCTATGTAGAAAGCCAGGGCGGAAAAGTGACAGGAAGCGTCTCAAAAAAGACGGCATATCTTGTCAACAATGACGTGGAATCCGCATCATCTAAGAATCGTAAGGCAAAAGAACTGGGAATTCCGATTATTTCCGAAGATACATTTATAGAACAATTTGGTGGGAGGTAGAAAAAGTTATGCCAATCAGAACACAAAGTGATCTGCCTGCAAAGGAGATCCTCGAACAGGAAAATATTTTCGTAATGGATGAGTCCCGTGCGATGCATCAGGATATTCGTCCGATCAATATCGTGATTCTGAACCTGATGCCACTGAAAGAAGAGACGGAATTGCAGATTTTCCGGTCATTGTCCAACACCCCGTTGCAGGTAGACGTATCGCTGCTTGCACCGGCATCCCATGCATCCACCCATACTTCAAAGAGCCACCTGAACAAGTTTTATCAGACGTTTCAGGAAATTAAGAACCAGTATTTTGACGGGCTGATCATTACCGGTGCACCGGTGGAACAGATGAAATATGAAGAAGTCGATTACTGGGATGAAGTGTGTGAGATTATGGAGTGGTCCAAAAAGCATGTGACATCCACCCTGCATTTGTGCTGGGGGGCGCAGGCTGCACTTTATTATCATTACGGAATCCAAAAATATGATCTAAAGCAGAAAATGTTCGGGGTATTCCGACACCATGTAATGAATCGCAAGATTCCGATGGTACGCGGATTTGATGATTATTTTTATGCTCCACATTCCCGGCATACCGAGATCCGGGAGGATGAAGAACTGACCATTCTGGCAAAATCAAAAGAGGCGGGGGGTTTTCTGGTAATCAATCAGGATGGCAGCCAGATTTTTGTGATGGGACACCCGGAATATGACCGGATGACATTAGACAGTGAATATAAGCGTGACAGGGAGAAGGGACTTGCGATCACGCTTCCGTGTAATTATTATCCGGATGATGATCCAACGCAGCGGCCGATGCTGCAGTGGCGGTCACATGGAAATATCCTTTATGCAAACTGGCTGAATTATTACGTTTACCAGCAGACACCGTATGAGTTTATCAATACCGATGAAATCATTGGGAAATAGGGCAGCCGTTATGGGTTGCAGTTTTTACAAGGGGAATATCCGTCTTTGATCAATTTCTTGCGGAGCCCCTTGTATTTTTTTCGGTTTTTACTGCTCATCTGCTTTACCGAATGACAGTCCGGTTTGTGGAATTTTTTGGTGTTGGTATTTAAAATATAGACCGCGGATGCGTGTTCCTTTGCAGAACTTTTATGGGAATTCTGGTTATTTTTTCCACTCAGATGACTGTCACCGGTGGCATAATCTATGGCAACACCTGGCTGTACATTGTAGCAGTAGGTACAAAAACAAATGCCCTTTCCCTGATCCTCCACAGAATAAGCTTCCATCAGGACACCGGAAGCGACCAGGTTACTGCCCTCAAAAACCGGTGTCACGCGGTATAAGACATGGTTATTGGTTTTGTCTATATATCGTGCGGTTTTTTCCTCAAAAGGAAGCATACCTTCATTGTTCATGTAGCGGGTGCCGGTGATCAGGTTCTTTTTATTGGCATTTTCCGCAGTAAGGCAGTAGGCGATGAGGTGGCAGCGGTTATACAGATAGTTGCCGTCCACGACACCGGTGTATTTGACTGTGTGCCAGCCGGATGGCCGGATCTGACCGATTTCCCCGCGCGCTTCGGTCGGCATGGTGTCTTTGCTCACATTGGCATAGGCCACACCGCATCGTCCGAGCTTGTCGAGTTTATGGTAGGATTCAAAAGTGTTGGTGTTTTGCTTTTCCCGGCTGGTGAAATATGGTTTATTTCCATGTACAGCCACAGAAGATTTTCCATTGTATTTTGGAACTTCTTTGATGGAAAAACGGTCTTTTGTGTTCTTTTGGGCAGCCTGTGCAGTCGTGATAAGCGCAGCAGAATCGGAACTTGTATCAGAAATGGGTGGTACAGGTACGAAAGCTACGGAAAAGGCAAGTAAAACAGCAAGCAAAGAAGTCCTGCATCTGGTGAAGTGTAATCGTTTCATGGGATTTCCTCCTTATTCCGTTATGAATTGTTTCCTATAGTATAGCATAAAAGAAGAAACTTTTGGGAAAAAGGAAAAAATCCCATAGATTGGAAACGTCAGTTTCGTATATTCTGATGTTGTAAGCGGAACTGTTTCGGTGTCATCTGATAGCGTTTTTTAAAGGTACGGATCAGATGGCTGCAATCGGCAAAGCCTGTTTCTCCCGCAATATAACTTAAATCATGCCCGGTAAATAAAAGGAGATTTTCCACTTTGCTCAGCCGCACAAATTCGATATACTGCTTGCAGCTTTGTCCATAGTATTTACGGAACTGCCGGGCAAAGTAAGAATAACTCATATGATATGTGCGCGCCAGAGATTCAATATTGATATTTTCCTGGGAATGATCATCGATATACATCAAAACATTCTGCATCGCTTCTTCCTCCACTTCCGGGATCTGATCCGTATCAAAAGAAATTCCCTGTTCCAGCCAGAAACGCAGCAGCTGTACGATCAGCCGGGCGAACTGGGCATAAACACAGGCATCATATCCGTAGCGTTTTTCCTGAACCTCTTTTAAGATATCCGTGAAAAACAGTTCAGCAGGAAAATCGGGCAGGTTGTCCGAATCAAAAACCAGCGGAGGGTTTGTGCTGTTTAAAATCTGGTGAAAGGCAAAGTTTAAATTTGGAAGATAATTCTCGGAAAGTTTTATGCGGTTGAGATTGAATTTACAGCAGATGTAAACATAGGGCTTATCATCGGTATGATAGATGGAGTGCATTGCCTGCGGAGGAAATACAATAAAGGCTCCTTTTTTCAGGAGACAGGTATTGTCATTACAGCTGACCGTTACAGATCCTTCCTGCACATAGACAAGTTCCAGAAAATAGTGCCAGTGGGAGGAAACGGGACCTTCCCAGTATCCGGTGCCACAGCAAAAAGCTTCAATAGGAGAGCGCAGCATATCACTGTATTCAAATAAATTTTCGTTCATATGACCCCCTGGTACTAAGACAAAAATCATAAAAATAGAATAGATTTGTTCTATTTTTATGTGATTGTATTATATCATAATTCAAAAATAATTGATACAATAACAGAAATTTGACAAGAAAGACAGTGGGGGCTTGTGATGAAAGTGAAAAAAGAAACATTGTTTCCAAAGACAAAAATACAGTGGCTGTGGGAAAATATGAAAGGCAGACGTGTATTATATGTGATCGGCATGCTGGGAACCGTTGTCTATAATATATTGCAACTGACGGTTCCGTATTATTCCGGAAGAATTGTGGATCTGTTTTTAAGTGGGGCAGATGCGTGGAAAAATATGAGAACGAATAGCGGTTTGTTCTATCATCTGCTCATCCTGATGATTGTATTTACCGTACTTCGCGGTGTGATTGTCTATGGAGACTGCATGATTTACGAGCATGTGTCACAGACGGTACTGTACCGTGTGCGCAATTTTTTGTATGACAAAATCCAGAGGCAGGATATGACCTTTTACAGCACATATCGTACCGGCGATCTGATGACGCGTGTTACGGGCGATCTGGATGCGGTGCGCCACATGGTTGCATGGGTGATCCGCATGGTGATCGAATCATTTTCCCTGTTTGGTGTGGTGGCAATATACTTCTTTTATATGAACTGGAAAATGGCTCTGAGCCTGTTAATTATTTCGCCGTTTGTGTTTTTTATCATTTATCTGTTCAAAAACAAGGTGGCACCGATGCATGCGAAACTGCGTGAAAAACTGGCACAGATGAACACCTATGCGCAGGAAAATATTTCCGGAAACCGTGTGGTAAAAGCGTTTGCCAGGGAAGCGTATGAAATTGAAAAATTTGACCGGGCAAACAAAGATTATGCAGAGACGAACAAAGAAACCAGCATGGTATGGCTGAAATTTTTCCCATATGTGGAAAGCATTGCAAACCTTATGCCGGTAGTGATGCTGGCCGTGGGCGGTGTCTTTTTAATTCGGGGCGAACTGACGATGGGAGATTATGTGGCATTTTCCGGACTGATCTGGGCAATTGCCAACCCAATGCGCCAGATGGGAAATATCATGAATGAATTTCAGCGGTTCTCGGCCGCATCCAAAAAGGTGATGGAGATCTATTATTCCGAACCAAAGATCAAAGATGCTTTGGATGCAGCTGCGCACACGGATCACTTTAAAGGAAAAATCGAATTCCGGGAGGTATCCTTTCAGTATGAAGATGGGGATCTTCCGGTGCTGCATGATATCTCCTTTACCGTAAAACCGGGGGAGACCATTGCAATCATGGGAGAAACCGGCTGCGGAAAGACTTCCCTGATCAACCTGATCCCGCGGTTTTATGAGCCGACGAAAGGGGAAGTGCGGATCGATGATATACCGGTGCAGAATTTCAGACTGTCCGACCTGCGCAAACAGATCGGACTTGCCACACAGGATGTGCTGTTGTATTCCGATACGATCGAGGGAAACATTGCCTACGGAGACAGCAGCATTGATCTCGAAGAAGTGGAAAAATTTGCAAAATATTCTGCGGCATCTGATTTTATCTCAAAGATGCCGGAAGGATATGATACGGTGGTCGGAGAGCGTGGCGTAGGTCTTTCCGGCGGACAGAAACAGCGAATTTCCCTGGCAAGAGCACTGGCGGTGCGGCCTTCGATTCTGATTCTGGACGATACGACCTCTGCGGTGGATATGGAAACGGAAAAACAGATTCAGGAAGCACTGCGGCATCTGGATTTTTCGTGTACGAAGGTAATTATCGCGCAGCGGATTTCCACTACGATGATGGCGGATCAGATTCTGGTGATGCAGCATGGACGGATCACGGAGATGGGAAATCATGAGGAACTTATGGCAAAAAAAGGATATTATTACGAACTGGTACAGCTGCAGACCGGCGAAGACCTGGTATAGGGGGTGAGACAATGGCAAAGAATACATATAAGCAGGATGAAATCTTGGAAGAACCGTTTGATATCCGGCATCTGCTCCGGGCGTCATCCTATATCAAAAAATATCGCAGGGGTATGATCCTTGCGATCGTCCTCAGCGGAATCGGAGGAGCGTTCGGGTACGTGGCACCGATGATTATTCAGCGGGCACTTGATATTGCGGTGCCTGATAAAAATATGAGACTGTTATTTTCCCTGGTGGCGGCGCTGATTGCCATCTATGTGGTCAGCGTGATTTTTACCACGATCCGCAGCCGCATCATGGTGGATGTCAGTCAGAATATTATTTATGATATCCGCAAGGACTTGTTTGAACATCTGCAGGAACTTCCGTTTCAGTATTACGACGACAGACCGCATGGAAAGATTCTGATCCGGGTGGTCAATTATGTCAATTCGGTATCGGATATGTTGTCAAACGGACTGATCAATATCGTGCTGGAAGCATTTAATCTGCTGTTTATTATTATTTTTATGTTTATGGTAGATGTGCAGATGGCACTGGTCGTGTTGTGTGGAGTTCCCGTGCTTGCCGTCTTTATGTTCTGGATCAAAAATAAGCAGAGAAAGGCGTGGCAGGCCGTATCCAACAAGAACTCAAACTTAAATGCGTATCTGCAGGAAAATATTGTAGGTGCCCGGATTACACAGATTTTTGCACGTGAGGATGAAAATGCAAAAATCTTTAACGGACTTTCCAAAGAATGCAGACGGACCTGGAATACCGCTGTGCGCTACTCAAACCTTGTATGGCCGGGCATTGATACCATTTCGGTGTTTGTCCGTGCTGCCATCTTTTTGTTTGGCCTTGTCATTTTCGGGCAGGGAAATAAGTCGCTGGGAACGATCGTGGCGATTTCCAGTTATGCTTCGTATTTCTGGCAGCCGATCATGAACCTTGGAAATATATTCAACAATTTTATCAATAATATCGCTTATCTGGAACGGATCTTTGAAACCATCGATGAGCCGGTTACCGTAAAAGATGCAGAGCATGCGATCAAGATGCCAAAGATCCGGGGGAAAGTTACGTTTGACCATGTGACCTTTGCATATGATGAGACAAAAACGATATTAAAAGACGTATCCTTTACGGTAAATCCCGGGGAGAGTGTTGCACTTGTAGGACCGACCGGGGCCGGAAAAAGTACCATCGTCAATCTGATTTCACGGTTCTACAATGTCAATGACGGAAAGGTACTGATCGATGATCAGGATATCGCAGATGTGACCATTCATTCTCTCCGTGCGCAGATGGGGATTATGATGCAGGACAGTTTTATTTTTTCGGGAACAATTGCAGATAATATCCGGTACGGAAAATTGGATGCCACACAGGAGGAAATTGAAAAAGCGGGAAAAATTGTCTGTGCCGATCCGTTTATCCGGGAAATGCCGAAAGGATATGAAACACAGGTGCGGGAGCGTGGGTCCATGCTTTCCCAGGGACAGAAACAGCTGATTTCTTTTGCGAGAACACTGCTTTGTGACCCGGCAATTCTGATTTTGGATGAGGCAACTTCCAGCATTGATGTGCAGACGGAAAAAGCATTGCAGACCGGATTAAACCGTATGCTTAAGGGCAGGACATCCTTCATTATTGCGCACCGGCTCTCCACGATCCGTGGCTGTGACAAGATCATGTATATTGATGACGGAGGAATCGCAGAGGCGGGAACGCATGAAGAACTGATGAAAAAGAAAGGCAGATATTACAAACTGTATACGGCACAGAAATCTTTGCACTAAAATAAACGAAAAGAGCCAAAAGTACTAGGAATTATCCCCCTTTTATGTTACCATAATAAGTGCAATTATTATGAACAGAAGGGGGATACTTATATGGCAAAAGAACTAGTTGCGATGTTGCTTGCCGGAGGCCAGGGGTCCAGATTATATGCACTGACACAGAAGCTTGCAAAGCCTGCAGTTCCGTTTGGGGGAAAGTACCGTATCATTGATTTTCCACTGTCGAACTGCGTAAATTCAGGAATTGATACGGTGGGTGTATTGACC